>Ga0247817_10001285_pt1 | contig 13288 bp, 3 predicted proteins | sample UWRJL212509R1_FD_178010 | JGI IMG/M metagenome (GOLD analysis project Ga0247817, IMG submission 178010) | Plant litter microbial communities from Arlington Agricultural Research Station in Wisconsin, United States - UWRJ-L212-509R-1 | ecosystem: Environmental > Terrestrial > Plant litter >... | reverse complement strand
TTTCCGGCTGCCACCATTCTCTTTTATATATGTTGCATGTATCGCCTGATTATTTAATCATTGGATAGTCCGGAAGCTAACTCTTTGATTAGAAGATGTTACAGGATGGTTTTGATACCATTTTCAACATTTATTTTAACCTATTGGTTGATTTGAATAAATTCCAACGGCGAATCAGAAGCAATTAACACGAATAGCTATCATATTTTACCTACAAAATAACCCATATTGTGCATTTCATCGATGTTTTATGCATTTTAACGATAATATATTTTTTTATTTTACAAATACGAATTAGTTTTGACCTGTTAATTCAAACAACCCAATTAAGAGAATTTAACCAACAAACGAATTAAGGAATGAAAACAATTACTCTAAACAACAAAATCGGACACCTAGTAATAGGATTTTTGTTTATTACAGTTTTAGGCTATTCACAATCTACGCAAGTTTATACCTCAACGGGATCATTTGTGGTTCCCGCAGGTATCTCAACCGTCCAGGTAGAAGCCTGGGGTGGCGGCGGTGCAGGTGGTGGTGCTGATGGTGTAAATAGCGCAACCCGTGCTGGCGGTGGCGGAGCCGGAGGAAGCTTCAGAAGCAGTTCGGCGTCGGTAATCAGTGGAAGCACTATAACAGTAACAGTTGGTGCAGGAGGTATTGGCGTAACTGCCGATGACGGTGGCGCTGGCGGTACTTCAACTTTTGCATCTCCAACCCCGGTGACTGCCGGTGGTGGTGGTGGTGGAAAAAAAGCTTCGGGGTCTAATGGTCCGGGCGGCACTCCATCTGCAGGAACCTATGCCGGTGGCGCAGGTGCATCAGCATCTGGCGGAAACAGTGGCGGCGGCGGCGGCGGCGCAGGTAATCTAAGCGCAGGTGCTGCTCCAACCTCAACTTTACTGGCCGGAAACGGAGGTAATGGTTCTAATGCCGCTACAGAAGGCGGTGACGGTGCTACCGGAAGAAATTCAAGTAACCCCGGTATCAATGCGACAGGCTTAAGTGCCGGTGGTAGTGGCGGACGTACAATTAACACTACAGATCGCGCAGGTGGAAACGGATTTAGAGGCCAGGTAAGAGTTACTTATACCTGCCCTACCTATGCACTTACGTCGGCAGCAACAGCTAATGGTCCTTTTTGCGCCAGTGCAACTGCCGTAGTTACATTGCGATCCAATACATTGCCTTCGGGAACTTACACAGTTACCTATAATCTATCGGGTACTACCAGTGCGACCGGAAATATAGCATCAATGACATTTACAGGAGGCGCTTCGGGATCTGGAACTTTTACTACGACAGCATTAGCTGTTGGCGGTGTTACTACGGTAACGGTAACCAACCTTAGCTCGGGAACTACATGCAGCAATGCCATATCAACAAACAATACTGCCAATGTTTCTGTTAATTCCCCATTGCCTGCAAGTGTAGCCATTAGTGCTACATCCAATTCAATTTGTGCAGGCACTTCGGTTACATTCACGGCTACGCCAACCAATGGCGGCACTACTCCAACCTACCAATGGAAAGTCAACAATGTGAATGTAGGAACAGGTGCTTCTTATACCTCTTCAACATTAGCTGACAATGCCAGTGTAACCTGTGTGATGACTTCAAATGCAACCCCATGTTTAACCGGTTCTCCGGCAACATCGGCTGCGATTGTAATGAATGTTGATCCTCTTTTAAATGCGGGTGTTGCCATTAGCGTGAGTCCGTCTGCGACAGTTTGCGCGGGACTACCCGTTACTTTTACGGCAACTCCAACTAATGGCGGAACGACTCCAACCTACCAATGGAAAGTCAATAATGTGAATGCGGGAACAGGCAATACTTTCACGTCTTCTACATTAACAAACGGAAACAGCGTGACCTGTGTGATGACATCAAATGCAACGCCTTGTCTGACCGGCTCTCCGGTAACATCATCTGCGATTGTGATGACTATTAACCCAACGCCAAGCATTTCCGTTACAACTCCGGCCTCCAAAATTTTGGCGGGAATTGTAACATTAGGAGCTACTGCATCATCCGGAACGATTTCATGGTTTGCGAATGCAACCGGTGGAAGTGCATTGACGACAGGAAACATTTATATTACGCCATTCCTTTTGGCTACCACAACTTATTATGTAGAAACTACTAACGGAGGCTGTACTTCAACTCCAAGAACGCCAGTAACGGCTACGATTAATTACCCTGAAATAGACGTTTTAGGAAATTCGACATCAATCGTTAGTGGTGATACTACGCCATCACTTGGTGACTGGACAGATTTTGGCGCAACAGCCAGTGTACGGACGTTTTTAATTAAGAACAGTGCAAGTCCGTTGTTGACTATAGGCGCTATATCCATCACAGGACCCAACGCATCCGAATTTGCAGTAACAACTTCTCCGGGAGCTAATGTATCCAATGGCAGCTCAACCGCTTTTGGAATTACCTTTAGCCCGACAGGAACAGGCACCAGAAAAGCGACTGTGTCTATCATTAACAATGACGGTGATGAAAACCCTTATACTTTTGATATTCAGGGAACAGGTGTAGAACAGGAAATCAACATTCGCGGAAATAACGTTACAATTGCTGATGGTGACACCAGCCCTACTGTGGCAGACTGGACCGATTTTACCAACGTAACATTAACGAGAACGTATACCATTCAGAATTTAGGAAATATTCCTTTGAATATTAGCACGATTGCTTTTTCCGGTCTTAATTACAGCGAGTTTGCTGTAACTACACCACCGGTTACGCCAGTGCCTGCTTATGGAAACTCTACCTTTACGGTTACGTTTACGCCTGTACAAACCGGTGTAAGAGCAGCTACCCTGAATATTGCGAGTGATGATGCCGATGAAAATCCGTATGACTTTACCATCATCGGTACAGGTGTAAATGTAGATACAGATGGTGACGGCGTGAATAACTCTGTAGATATTGATGATGACAATGACGGAATTACCGATGCTATTGAGTGCGGAAACTGTTTGAGCGACCCATTCGTAAATGGCGGTTTTGAAAGCAGTTCACCATTACTATCGGGATCAACTTATAACTTTTTCCCTGTGGGAAGCGTTAGCGGATGGCAGGCGACAGAAAATGTAATCGAATTATGGAGCTCTGGATTTAACGGAGTACCGGCTGCAAGTGGGAACCAATTTGCAGAATTGAATGCGAATGTGGCAGGTACATTATACCAGGTATTCTGCTTGAACGGTGCCTCAGGAACCATTACATGGTCTATTAAACACAGAGGAAGATCAGGAATTGACCAGGCTTTCGTTAAATTTGGTTCAACATTGGCATCAGCAATCGCTTCTACTCCAATTGCGACAATGGTTGACGATACTACCGCATGGGGATTGTATACCGGAACTTATATTATTCCGGCTGGACAAACCCAGATTGTTTTGGCTTTCCAGGCAGGTTACACCGGATCTGGCGATGTTTCTGTAGGTAATTTTATCGATGATGTTCAGATTACCATTAACCAGGCATGTGTTGATTCTGACGGTGATGGTATTGCAGATATCATTGACCTTGATGATGACAATGATGGTATTGCGGATATTGAAGAAGCAGGTTTCAAAGCTTACAGCAATAATACTGCAACAATGTACAAAGGTAGTTCTGCTACTTGGGTTGATGCCAATGGTAATGGAATGAATGATTATATCGATGCCATGGTTTCGGGCGGAACTTATGTAATTCCTAATACTGATGGCGATTTCATGTATGACCACCTGGATCTTGACAGTGATAATGACTCTTTATTTGACGTAGATGAAGCCGGCGTATATAATGGTGACGGTGATATTAACGGTGATGGTAAAGGTGATTTATTGGACAGTGATAAAGACGGGATATTAGATTTGTATGACAACTCTCCTATTTTCGGAACGACTTTCAGGGCGTATGCCCAGAATTCAGATGGAACAGGAAAAGCCGATTATGCGCAACTTGATTCTAATAACGACGGTATTTTTGATATAAAAACCGGATTGTACGGAAGCCTTGACGCGAATAACGACGGAATAATTGACGGCACCGGTGATATTGACAGGGACGGAATTACAGACACATTTGACACCAATACGGCAGTTAAAGGATCTCCGCGCAATCTGGACAGGAAATTATTCCTTGACTTTGACGGAAGGAATGATTACGGACAAGCAGCGGGCGTTTTGGGCGGTTTATCCAATGCAACAATAATGGCATGGGTGAACCTGAACAGCGGTTTCTCCGGAGAAGGTGTTGTTGTGGGCCAAAACAGATTCCATATTAAAGTCAATAGTTCCCGGAATCTTGAGATTTTCATGAACAGCTCTACCATAACTTACAGTAATGTAGCATTGAATACTGCGCAGTGGTATCATGTGGCAGCTTCAATTGGTGGCGGGTTCCTGAAATTATACCTTAATGGTGCTGTAGTTTTGAAAGTTGCGGTTTCATCAAGCATTTCTCCTGATACTTCATTATTGACACTGGGACGCGATCCTCTTACAAGCGCTAAATTCTTCAAAGGAAAAATTGATGAAGTGCGTGCGTTTAATGTCGCGCTTACGGATACACAATTACAGCGAATGGTTTACCAGGAAATTCAAAACAACGGTTCTGAAGTAAGAGGTACGATTGTTCCGAAAGATATAGGTTCGCTGCCCTATGCCAATCTGTTAAGATATTACAGAATGGATGCTTATAAAGATGACATCGTTGATGATCTTACTACGCCGACAATTGATACGGGATCGGGTATGAAAATTTACAATCATAAAAATATCCGTGTACAGGAAGCGCCAATGCCTTTTGTAACAGAACGCACAGGGGATTTTGCTACAGCTGTAAACAATCCTGCGAGAGAAATACGCGGAATGGATATTATGGATCAGAATTGGTCAATCGTACAGGTAAAACATAATATTATTGAAAGTTCAAACAATACCGACTTTGCTATGTTTGTAGAACCTTCTGTAACGATTGTTATGAATAATGACAATAAAATTCAGAATGAGTGGTACCTTAAACTGGATGGAAAGATCGATTTGACCGGTAGAGCACAATTGGTTCAGACAATAGACAGTGAACTTGATGTTACCAGTGCAGGTTTTATTGAAAGAGATCAAAAAGGACAATCTAATAAGTACAATTACAATTATTGGTCGTCACCTGTTGGCGCATTGAGTACTACTTCTAACAATAATGCCTTTACAGTAAATGGTATTTTGAGAGATGGAACTAATCCTTCAAACATACAGAATATTACCTGGGGTTCAGGATATGATGGTGCGCCAACGACTCCTATTACGTTGAGCAGCTATTGGATTTTCAAATTCCAGAATGTGACACCGGATTATGCCAACTGGGGTTCTGTAGGACCTTACGGAACGCTAACTGTAGGACAAGGGTATACATTGAAAGGAAGTGCCGCTTCGACACCAACCCAGAATTATACATTTGTTGGAAAACCTAACAATGGTCCGATTTCAACGCCAATTGCACCCAATAATGCCAACCTGAGCGGTAATCCATATCCTTCGGCACTTGACGCAACAGAGTTTATCAAAGCCAACCTTGATTCAACAACCGGAGCACTCTATTTTTGGGAACATTTTGCTACCAATAACTCCCACAACTTATTGGACTACCAGGCTGGATATGCCGTTAGGACAATTGTTGGAGGAACACCTCCTGTTACTGCACCATTGGTTAGCCACAATGGATCCAGTTCAAGGATTCCGGGAAGATATATTCCGGTTGGGCAAGGATTCTTCGTGTCGGGAAGTGCAGGTGGCGGCGCTATTAAATTCAACAATAGCCAAAGAGTTTTTATGAAAGAAGACAATGCCGACTCTAATGTACTGTTCAGGAATCAAAACGGACCAATCGTAGGCAGATTTGACAACAGCGATGATATTGCTAAAGAGGATTCCATTGCAAGGATCAGAGTTGGCTATAACGCTACCAATGGCTACCACAGACAATTGCTGCTTGGTTTTGCAAATGAGCACGCTACACCAGGATTTGATCCCGGATATGACGCGCGCCAATTGGATACGAATCCTAATGAAATGGTATTCAGTGCCGGAGGAGACAAATTGGTTATCCAGGCCGATGGATTCTATAATGCAAATAACATTTATCCGTTGGCTGTCAAATCAGCAGTAGCAGGAAATGTAGAAATTACGCTTGACGGAACCGAAAATTTTCCGGACACCGAAGATATCCTGATTTATGATAATGTGACTAATTTATCCCACAAGATCAGAGAACAGCCATTTGTTGTAGCAGTGCCTGCAGGAGAAACAAACAGCCGTTTTTCGCTAAGATTTAAAAGCAATGCTGCTCTGGGAACAAACAATTTTGAATTGGGCAACCAAGTAATTATCAATTTTACCAACAGTGATAATGTCATTAACATCAAAAATAATGAAATGGATATTACGGTAGAATCAGTAAGCCTGTTTAATATGCTAGGACAATCAATTAGTGCCTGGGACATTGAGAATGAAAAACAGGATAAGATAGAAATCCCGGTAAAAAATGTAAGTACCGGAACCTACATTGTTAAAGTGCATACCACAAAAGGTGATCTGTCAAAAAAGATCATCATCAAATAATCCCTTTTTTCCCCAAAGAAAGTAAAAGAGCTTCTCACAACGAGAAGCTCTTTTTGTTTTATATTGTACGATTTATTCTACTAAAAATTAAAAATTAGGTACTTAATCGATATTAAATGTTTTTTGACGGATAATATTAGAATTGTTATTACTTTCGTATAGATTTAAAAAAGGCCCCTAACCTCAATCTAAATTATCCTACTATCATGAAAAAAATTACTTTTTCAGGAATTGCAACTGTGCTTTTCCTTTTGGCTTCGCCGGCTACTTACTCAAGCATTAGTGCTACAGCAATTACAACAAAACCGATGTCGAAATGTGAAAGTTCCTTTTCAAAGAGCTTTGAAACCATTGACCCTCTCAGGATTCTGCCCTCATTGGCACTGCATTCACTTCCCAACAAAACGTTCGGAACAATAAAAAAAACCAACGCACGTATTAAGAATGATAGTGCGGAAAGTGGTTATAAAACCTTATTGGGAGGTGAAATAAATATCAAAGGCAACTTTAGTGATATTTCAGATGGCAGCCTCATTACAAGCCAGACCAGCCATACTGATTTCGGGTCGGTATCAATAGGAAGCGGCTCGGTAACCGTCACTTATACGATTGAAAATACCGGAAGTGGCGCTTTGAATGTGGGAGCAATAACATTTTCAGGTACGAATGCGTCCGATTTTACACTTTTAGCCGCACCGGTTTCCAGTGTTCCTGCCGGAGAAACAACCTCTTTTAAAATCGGATTTAATCCTACTGTGTTGGGCATTAAAAATGCTACTGTCAATATTGTCTCTGATGACAGTGATGAGAATCCTTATAATTTTGCTATTTCCGGACTTGGTGTCCAGACTTATTCGGATACCGATCAGGACGGAATTACTGATAATTTCGATATTGACGATGATAATGACGGTATCCTTGACATTATCGAACAAACCAATTGCCTCATATCACCTTTTGCCAGCACGGTCCAATATACTTTCCTGAATGAAACTTTTGGTAGTGGGACAACAAAAGGGCTTATCAACATCAATATTCCCGGTGCGACCTGCACCTACTGTTATGAAGACGGAATTGAAGGTACGGATACAGCCGAATGTCCATTCCAATCCAGTAAAATACTCGATGATGGGGAATATTGCGTGAATTATAAAATTACCGGAGCCACCGCAACCGATCCTGAAAATATCCACGGAGATCTCGCATGGTATGATGGTCCGGACCATACTCCGAACGATACCAATGGAAGAATGGCTATTTTTAACGCAAGTTTTGCCGCAGGGACATTTTATGAAACGACGATTACAGGCGTAATTCCTAACGTACCTATTACTTACTCTTTTTGGGCTTTGAACATCATGTCACAATCCAAATTCCCTACGTCTATCCTTCCCAATATAACGGTAGAATTTACTGATTTATCCAATACGGTTTTATCTACTTTCAATACTGGTGACCTGGGAAGATGTTCAAGCTCGGTCACTGATAACACTTGTGCAACGGGAATCTGGCAACAATTCATTACTACGGTAAACTTAGGAAATGTAACCGATTTTATTATACGGTTTAAAAATAACGCAGATGGCGGAGGCGGCAATGACCTGGCGCTTGATGACATCAATATCGTCCAGCAATATTGCGATTCTGATGGAGACGGTGTTGCTAATTTATTTGATCTTGATGATGAAAATGACGGCATCCCTGATATTGAAGAAGCTGGTTTTAAAATATACAGCAATGGTATGGCAACAATGGATAAAAGCGCATTGACGTGGTCTGACATCAATTTAAACGGTCTTAACGATGCTTTGGATCTTTTAATTGCGGGAGGAAGTTATACCATTCCCGATACAGATGGCGATGGTGTTCCTGATTATCTTGATCTTGACAGCGATAATGATTCTTATTTTGATGTAGATGAAGCGGGATTGCTCAATGGTGACGGAGATATCAATGGTGATGGAAAAGGAGATCTTGCGGATAGTGATCGTGATGGAATTTTAGATCTCTATGACAACCATACCGGTTTTGGAACCACAGCAAGGGCTTATGCTCAAAATACAGATGGCAGCGGGAATCCGGATTACCTCGATCCTGATGCTGATGACGATGGAAAATTTGATATCCAAAATGGATTGTATGCTGATTTAGATGGAAATAATGATGGGACGATTGATATTGATACAGATACCGACAAAGATGGTATTGCGGATATTTTCGACACTAACGATGCGGCAATCGGTTCGCCAAGAGATTTGGACAATAAGCTTTTCCTTGAATTTGACGGAAGGAATGACTACGGGCAAGGAACTGCTGTCTTAGGCGGCATGGCCAATGCAACTTTAATGGCATGGATAGATCTTAACAACAGTTTTTCGGGTATTGGAACTATCGTTGGACAAGACCAATTCAAATTGCGGGTTACGAGCGATAAAAAACTCGAAGTGGTTTTGAATGGCACCTCTTTACAATACAATGCTACTGCGCTTAATACCGCACAATGGTACCATGCAGGTGTTGTTTATGGAAACGGATTCCTCAAACTGTATCTCAATGGCGCAATGGTTGCGAGTACCGCTGTATCAGGAAACATCAATGCCGATGCTTCCCTGCTTACAATCGGGAAAGATCCTACTGCCAATACCAATTATTTTAAAGGTAAAATAGATGAAATCCGTTTGTTTGACGTCGCTCTTACCGATGAACAATTGCAAAGAATGGTTTACCAGGAAATACAGGATAACGGTTCACAAGTGCGTGGTGCAGTTATACCTAGAGATATTGGCGGACTTCCTTATGCTAACCTCATCCGGTATTACAGGATGGATGCGTATAAAGATGATATTATTGATGATCTGACCACTTCAGGTATTGATGCCGGAAGCGGAATGAGAATCTACAACAATAAAAATATCCAGTTTCAACAGGCACCAATGCCTTTTACTACGATACAATCGGGTGATTTCGCTACTGCGGTTAATGATCCTGATTCTGACATCAGAGGATTGGATATTATGGACCAGGATTGGTCAATTGTCAAAGTAAACCACAACATTGAGGAGAATTCCAATACTGTTGATCTGGGCATGCTTGTATTTTCTGAAGTCAATGTTGTAATGAACAATGACACCAAAATTCAAAATGACTGGTATTTAAAACTGGATGGTAAGATTGATTTACAGGGCAAATCACAATTGGTACAAACCATCAATAGCGAACTTGAAGTAACAAGTGCCGGTGCAATTGAAAGAGACCAAAAAGGACAATCCAACAAGTTCAATTACAATTACTGGTCATCACCGGTAGGAGATGCAAGCACTACAACCAATAACAATACTTTTACAGTTAATACAGTAATGAGAGATGCGACAGACAGTTCGAATCTATTGCATATGGATTGGACTTCGGGCTATGATGGTTCGGCAACAGTTCCAATCACGCTAAGCAACTACTGGATTTTTAAATTCCAGAACTTAAGTCCGCTTTATGCCAACTGGGCTTACGCTGGTCCGGATGGCGTATTGCTTCCTGCACAGGGATTTACGCTAAAAGGCAGTAGTGCCTCCGGATTATTTCAAAACTATGCTTTCACAGGTAAACCACACAATGGCGCCATTTCAAGTCCGATTGCTGCAAACAATGCCAATCTGAGCGGTAATCCGTATGCTTCAGCACTAGATGCCAATGCATTCATTACCGCAAATACCACCTCAACGACCGGCGCCATTTATTTCTGGGAACATTATGACACCAATTCTTCACATAACTTACTGGAATATCAGGCCGGATATGCTGTAAGGACACTTGTAGGCGGCTTACCTGCTGTAGCTCCGCCATTAGTGAGCGGACTCGGATCAAGTACGCGAATTCCCGGAAGATATATTCCCGTAGGACAAGGCTTTTTTGTTGTTGGAAATGAAACAGGCGGAAATATCAACTTTGATAACAGTCAAAGAGCATTTGTGAAAGAAGACCATGCAGAATCAAACATTTTGTTTAGAGAAAGCACCGATCCGGCAATTGGCCAACAATACAATAATCTTGAAGATGTGATACTTGAAGATGACGATTTTGCGAAAATCAGACTTGGTTTTGATTTTGTAAACGGTTTCCACAGGCAACTGTTACTGGGTTTTATGGATGAAAATTGTACCGATGCTTATGATCCCGGTTATGACGCGCTGCAAATTGAAACCAATCCTGATGAGATTGTTTTTATCAATGGCGAACACAATCTGATTATACAAGGCGTTGGCTATTTTAATGAAAATAACCGTTATCCACTCGGAATAAAAACCAATACTTCAGGAACTGTGCGCTTTGTGCTTGATGGTACAGAAAACTTCAATCCTGACCAAATGATTTATATCTATGATGCTTTAACGGAAGAATATCACGATATCCGTACCTCAAATTTCGAAATTGATTTAGCGGCAGGAATTATAAATGACCGATTTTCACTAAGATTCCAGAATAATTTGCTCGCTGTAAACAACTTTGAAGCAGAAAATATAGTTGTAAAATTCACAAACAATGATAATGTTATCCACATCAATAATAAAGTAACAGATGCAACAATAAAATCTGTAACCCTGTTTAATATTTTAGGGCAAACTATCAATAGTTGGGACGTTAAAGGAGAAGACCAGAAGAAAATTCAGATTCCGGTGAAAAACCTAAGTGCCGGTACTTATATCGTGAAAGTGCTCACGACGAAAGGTGCTATTTCCAAAAAGATTATCATCAAATAATTATCCTTATTACCTTAAAACAAAAGAGCTTCCCGTTATGAGAAGCTCTTTTGTTTTATAAAATACTTAATTTGACAGTGCTTTTTCCAGTTCTTTAAAATCAACCATGACCTGTTCTCCCGAAATCAGATTCTTCAACCCGAATTTTTGCTGTTCTATTTCGGTTTCACCAGTTGTAACTGCAAAAGGTATTTGCCGCTTATCGGCGTAAGTAAATTGCTTCCCAACTTTCACAGCATCCGGAAATAACTCTACTTTAATTCCGTTTGCCCTTAATTTTGTAATGGCTTCCATGGCATAGAAAGCTTCTTTTTCTCCATAGTTGATAAACAGCGCTTTGGATGTCGCCGCCACTGTTTGAGGAAACAACTCCAGTTCTTCAACAACAAGATAAATGCGATCCAATCCAAAAGAAATACCCACACCGCTCATATCTTTAAGGCCGAATATTCCGGTTAAGTCGTCATATCTTCCGCCGCCGCCGATAGAACCCATCGCAACAGTTTTTGGCGGAGCGACTTCAAAAATAGCCCCCGTGTAATAGTTAAGTCCGCGCGCCAATGTCACATCAAGATCCAATATTGATTCTTTGAGTTGGAGCCTGGCAATATTTTCGCAGATAAAACGCAGTTCTGCAATTCCTTTTTTGCCTTCTTCGGAAGATGCCAGTAAATCAGAAAGCTTATCTATTTTTTCTGAAATGGATCCCGTAAAATTAAATAAAGGCTGAACTTTGAGAATCGCGGCTTCGGCAATCCCTTTTTCTATCATTTCTTTTTTCACGCCGTCCTCTCCTATTTTGTCGAGTTTGTCAAGCGCTACTGTAAAATCAATGAGTTTGTCTTTGGCACCGATGACTTCGGCAATTCCCGAAAGGATTTTGCGGTTGTTGATTTTGATAGTGACACCTTTCAATCCCAATTCGCTAAAAACAGCATCATATAATTGTACCAATTCGACTTCCTGCCATAATGAATCGGAACCAATCACATCGGCATCACATTGAAAAAATTCCCTGAAACGCCCTTTTTGTGGCCTGTCGGCGCGCCAAACCGGCTGAATTTGATAGCGTTTGAATGGAAAGACAATCTCATTCTGGTTTTGAACCACATAACGTGCGAACGGAACGGTCAAATCATACCGCAGCGCCTTTTCAGAAATGCTTGAGGTCAATTTATTGCTTTCCCTATTCTGCAACGCAACGGCATCAGCTTTGGCCAGATAATCTCCCGAATTGAGTATCTTAAAGATCAACCGGTCACCTTCTTCCCCATATTTTCCCATCAGTGTTTCAGAATTTTCAAACGACGGCGTTTCAATTGGCTGATAACCGTATTTCTCAAAATTACTTTTGATAACTGAAATGATGTATTGCCTTTTTGCCACCTCAACAGGTGAAAAATCGCGTGTGCCTTTGGGTATGCCTGGTTTTGATGCCATTTGGATTGATTTTGGATTTCTGGATTTCTGAATTTGGAAAACCAATTATTATTCGGTTGCAAATATCTTATTTTTAAAATAAATAATGCGTCGGCCAAAGCAAACTTGTAACAAAAATTGTAATTTCGTGTCAAACTTCGACGATGTTCAAACTATTCAAAGAAAATGTCCGGATCGCATTGAGTTCCATCAGAACGCAATTGCTGCGCACGATTCTTACCGTATTGATTATTGCTATTGGAATTACGGCATTGGTTTGTATCCTGACCGTTGTGGCCGCACTTGAAAACACGCTTTCCTCCGATTTTGCGTCGATGGGCGCCAATACCTTTAACATCAACCAATATGCAGATGATGTACGCAGGCAAGGCGGCGGCGAAAGGGAAATCGTCAATCCGATCATTTCTTATCCCGAAGCCGTTGCTTTCAAACAAAAATACAATTACCCAACCACGCACACTTCGCTATCATTTA
>Ga0247817_10001283_pt1 | contig 13299 bp, 11 predicted proteins | sample UWRJL212509R1_FD_178010 | JGI IMG/M metagenome (GOLD analysis project Ga0247817, IMG submission 178010) | Plant litter microbial communities from Arlington Agricultural Research Station in Wisconsin, United States - UWRJ-L212-509R-1 | ecosystem: Environmental > Terrestrial > Plant litter >... | reverse complement strand
ACGCGGTCGAGCACGGCTACGAGAACGTCGTGCAGATCGACTCAGACGGCCAGCACGACCCGTCGAGCGTTCCCGCGCTGCTGGCGGAGCTCGCCGACGCCGATCTCGTTCTCGGCGCACGGTTCGCCGGTGAGGGCGACTACACGGTGCGCGGCCCTCGCCACTGGGCGATGGTCGTGCTGGCGAGCATCCTGAGCCGCAGCTCCCGCACCCGGCTCACCGACACCACGTCCGGCTACCGCGCCTCAGGGCCTCGCGCCGTCTCCCTCTTCGCCGAGCACTATCCGGCCGAGTACCTCGGCGACACCATCGAGGCCCTCGTCATCGCCTCGCGGTCGGGGCTCGTGATCCGCCAGGTGCCGGTGTCGATGCGCCCGCGTGCCGGGGGCGTGCCGTCGCACGACCCGTTCAAGGCCGCCGCGTACCTCGGCCGTGCGGGCCTGGCGCTCGTCTTCGCCTTCATCAGACCGCCGTCGACGTACCGGGTGGGAGGCACGCTGTGACCGCGGCCAGCTACATCTTCGGGATCCTCTCCGCCGCCCTGATCCTCGTGGTGGTGATCGAGCTGCTGCGCCGCAGGCACCTACGCGAACGCCACGCGGTGTGGTGGCTGATCGCCGGCGTGCTCGCCCTCATCGCCGGAGTGTTCCCGAGCACCCTCGTCTGGGTCTCCGGGCTGCTCGGAGTCGAGGTGCCGACGAACCTCGTGTTCTTCGTCGGAATCGCGATCCTGTTCCTCGTCTGCCTCCAGCACAGCTCGGAGCTGACCAAGCTCGAGAGCAAGACCCGCACGCTCGCCGAGCGGGTCGCCCTCCTCGAGCTCGACCACCGCGAGCGCGGCGCCCGCGCCGAGAACAGCGACGAGGGCTAGCGCGCCGTCGTACTCCGCCGGCCGAACAGCCAGGCGAGGTGCACGACGAGTCCGGCCACCGGCCCGGCGACCAGCGCCCACTGCACTCGAGTGGCGAAGTCGACGGGGAGCGCGATCACGACGACCGTGACGACCGCCGCCACGACCCAGCCGACGGAGTAGGCGAAGTGGTCGGCGCGCGCGAGCACCGCCGCCCCGCTCACGCTGAGCGCCCCGACCAGTGCGGACGAGATCACCAGCAGCGCCATCACCCCGCCGTCGAGCGTCACCGGGTCTCCGGAGACCAGCTCGAACACCGGCGGGCCGAGCCACCAGGCGAGGGCGGACAGCACCGCGGCGCCGACCAGCAGCACGCCCTGCACCGACAGGAAGAAACGGAGCCAGTGATCCGGCCGGTCGCGGAAGCGGACGACGAGGAAGCCCTGCAGGGCCATCACGGTGACGATGAGCGGCGCCCGCGTGAGCGTGATCACGAAGATGTACTCGCCGAGCTCGCGCGCAGACACACCCTCGGACACGACCCCGAGGAGCAGGGGGAAGCCGCTGACCAGCACGGCGGCCGAGACCGAGGCGAACACGGTGCGCAGCACGTTCCAGCTGAGCGCCCGGTACCCCACGTCGAGGTCGCTCGTGCCGACGAAGCTGCGCCGGATGATCGGCCAGGCGATGAGCAGGGTGATCGGGAAGGGCGCCGCCACCAGCCAGGCGATGACCACGATGTCGTCGGTGGCGAAGAGCCCGACGGCCACCAGGGCCAGCCGCAGCAGTCCGTCGACCGCGATCAGGATCGCGATCGAGCGCCACTGCGACACTCCGAAGAGGGAGCCGCTCAGTGTCGCCACGAGCACGTACGACGACGCGCCGACGGCGAGGGGCAGCACCAGCAGCCAGCCGTCGCCCGAGAACACCGCCGCCGACCACACCGGCGACGTCGAGACTATCGCGACGAGGACGGCGACGCCGCCGGCGAGTGCGAAGTTGCGGGCGGTGTTGGTGGTGCGGGTGCGCGTGCCGATGGGTCGGGTGGCGCGGGTCACCTCCTGCTGGATGCCGGAGAGACCGCCGACGACGAGGTAGAGCGCCGCCCAGAAGATCGCGAACAACGCGTAGCCGTCGCCCAGCTCCCGCTTGGCGAGCACCGTGACGAGATAGCCGGCGACGCCGGCGGCGACAGTGGCCGCGACTATCGTCGAGGCGCTGCCCGGTCCGCGACCGAGTGTCGGGGCGGTCACTCGAGCTCTCGGGGCTCGGTGACGCGGCGCCCACGCTCGCCGCGGGCGTCGTACTTCGCGCGCCAGTAGGCGATCCCGCGACCGGGACCCCAGTCCTTCGCCATCAGGGCGCGCTTCTCGACCGCGTGCCAGCTGAGCCAGGCGCAGCCCGCCGTGATGACCAGGGTCACCAGCACCCACGGCACGTAACCCCAGCGGTACCAGCCCAGCGCCGCGGTCACCTGCTGCACGAGGAAGCCGTAGACGTACATGCCGTAGGAGTAGTCGTTCTTGGCACCGATCCACTGCAGCCTGGCCGGAAGCGCGGCGGCGAGCCAGATGACGAAGTAGGCGATCGCCGGGTATCCGATGATCGAGAGGCCGCCCTGCCAGAGCGAGAACACCACGACGACGGCCGAGAGCGCCGCGAGACGCGCGTCCAGGCGGATGGAGCGCGAGTAGATCGCGATGCAGGCGCCGTAGAGGAAGATCAGCGGGAGGCTCACGCGGTAGTTGTCGCCGAAGTACGGCAGGATCGATCCGGCGGAACCGGGGACGATCGTGCTGGCCACCTCGAGCACGAAGTAGAACGCCGTGAGGATGGGCACGAGCACCTTCGCCCGCGACAGCACCCCGAACACCACGAGCACCCAGATGATCAGGTACGCGCCCCACTCGTACGTCAGCGTCCAGAGCGCACCGTTGAACACGGAGCCGCCGGTCGCGCCGTACGGGGTCTCGGCGACGAAGATGTCGTACACGCCGTACTGCCGCATGGTCAGGTCGGCGTTGGCGGTGATGTAGGTGATCGGGCCGCCGGGGGCCGTCGACAGGTACGTGGAGATCGAGTTGCCCTCGAGCACCCACGCCACAGGGCCGACGATGAATGCGCCCACGATGAGCACGAGGTAGAAGGCGGGGAGGATGCGCAGCGCGCGTCGCCAGATGAACTGGATCGCGTCGGCGTTCATCCCGCTCTTGGTGATGAGGTAGCCGCTGATGGCGAAGAACCCGAGAACGGCCATGCCGCCGAGGTTCTCCTGCCCGCCCGACCAGCGCAGGAAGGGGTCGTCCCCCCAGCCGCCGAGGGGGAACGCGTGGGAGAGGATGACCGACGAGGCGAGCACGAGGCGGATGAGGCCGAACGAGTTCTTATGCCCGGCGAGGCCCTCGGAGACCGACCGCCACGATCGTGTGTCAGCGGAACTGTCGGTCATGCGGTGTGCCTGCTTCCTGTGCGGGTGGTGAACGTGGACGCGGACGGATCAGGCATGGAGCATGGATGCCACGAGCAGGGCACTCGCGCCCACCGCGACGACTCCCGAGGTCCATGTGCGCTGCGCGAGCAGCCAGCCCGACGAGCATTGGCGACGTGCCATTAAAGCACGGTCGAGCGCGACGACCGGTCAGGCCGGCTGAAAGATGTCTCTCAAGACGTCGCGATTACCCTGGCTGGAGAGCTCGCGGTACGAACCGTTACGCAGGCCCGCGAGCACCGGTGCCACCCGCGCGAGACGCGGCCGTGGATACCGAGATCGGCCGGTCTCGAAGTCGAACTTCCGCCGCGCGAGCTCGATCGTGAGCGAGTCGACTTCCAGCTTCTCGAGGCGACGAACGAGCGCCTCGGCTCGCGCCGCGAGCGCAATGTATCGATCGCCGCGGGGTTCGAGCATCCTGCCGAGTTTCAGCGCGATCGTGGGCCGCAGCACACCGATCTGGTTGCGGGAGTGTTGCCGGTAGTCGATGACGGCGCGGGTCGACACGCGTGTGCGGCCGGTCGCCGCGGCCATCACACCGAGCCACTCGTCGTGCACCCAGGACGCGGGAAACGGCAGAGCAACGTCGAGGAGTGGTCGACGGAAGACCGTCGTGGCACCCGTCACCAGGTTTCGGCGCACGTAGACGCTGAGAGGATTCTCGCCATTGATGCCGGCCACATCCCCGCCGCTCAGGCCGAGCGACTCGAACAACGAGAAGCCGAGCGCTTCCCCTCGTTCGTCCACGAGCCTGGCGTCGCTGTGCCAGAGCAGCACGGCGGTGTCGTCGACGAGGTCTTCGACGGCGACCGCGAGACGATTCTCGTGCCAGACGTCGTCTTGGTCACAGAGTGCGATGAGCTGCCCCGTGGTGTGCGCGATGGCGCGTTCGAAATTGCGGGTGACGCCGAGCGGTGATTCGCCCCGGAGAATTCTCACCGGGATTGCCGTCTCGGCTTCGGCGACCACCGCCGCCACAACGTCGAGCGTGCCGTCGCTGGAGCCGTCGTCGGCGATCACGATCTCGGACGGCGGCAGGGACTGGTTCAGGACGCTGCGCAACTGCTCCGCAACGAAATTCGCCCCGTTGTAGGTGCACATGGCGACGGAGACGGCGGGGTTCACCTCGCCGACTCTACCGCCACCTGTCCGCCCGACGCGCAGGCTCAACTGCTACGCGGCCGGGCCGCTCGGGATTGCACCTGCGAAGCCGTTGGATACCTGTAGCCAGCTGCGGCCAGCCATGACCTCGGCGAGCCTGCTCGCTGAAACATACAGTTTCAACCCGCCAGACAGCAGGTAGATGTCGCCGCGGTCGGCACGGATGACGTCTCCCGCTGGCGTACCGATGGTGGAACGAGCACATGTAGAAGCGGCGAGCGGCATCCACGTCAGCGGGAACAACGCAGCGTTCGCCTCCGGAACAGCATGCAGCTTTCCGCCGGCCGCGACGTATTTCGCCCCGTCGCAGACCACGCCGAACGTGTTGTACCCGCCGGGGGCTACAGCGTAGGTGTCAAGCTCCGACTGGTTCGCATAGGACCAACCGAGGAACCCGGCTGCGGTCGTGTATTCGAAACTGCCGACGTGAAGTCGGGTCGCTTCTCCGTCGACGAGGTAGATCTTCGGGTCACCCGCGGTGCGGTACATCAAGCCGGGCGCCAGAGTCGGCAGGCCCTTCGGGATCGCCGCCACGACATTGGGCGCGAGGGTCAGGATCGTGGGGTCCGGCCGTTTCGCGAGCGCGACCAGAGTCGGCCAGGCGCTGATCGACCTAGCACCCGTCGCGGTGAGCATGTAAACCGTGGGCGCGTTGGATGCCTTAACGAATGAGCCATTCGCGAGCGCACCAACCGCGGGATACGAAGCCGCGAGTTCGGCCGAGATCGTCGTCGGTTTCGATGCAGCAGCGATCGATTCCTGGGGCACCGTGTATCGGCCTCCGGCGGTGAGCAGCTGTACCCCAGCGGTCCCCGCTACCGTGACCGTGTTGTCGAACGTGGCGGGGGCGTTGGCGATGAAGTTGAGGCTGCCGTCGTGCATGGCACCCGACGAACGTCCTGCCAGGCCCGTTTCGGCAGCAGTGGCGGCCGTCAGCTGGTGGCGCACACCATTGGCGAGGAGGTTGTACGCGCCGCCCTGTCGGGAGCTGACGACCACGGAGTCGCGAACGAGCGGTGGACCGTAGGGCAGCGTCGCGACTGCGTTCTCGGTCAGAACGTTGAATCCGGGGCTGAGGCCGGCGTCCGCCTGTGACCGGTTGTCCAGGATCTCGCGCTTCGTCCCGTTGTCGAGATAGTAGCGACCGCCCTCCCGGGTACCCAGAACCTGAGTAGCGGACGGCCCTGTGTGGAAAGCAGCGATCTGACCGTCGGTCAGATTGACGTAGCCGTCGTTTGCGCACGATCCGCCGTAGTCGACGACCAGATCGCAGGAGTTGAATTGGGTCTTTATCGCAGCGTCGATGAAATAGATGGCTCCCCCGGGAGCGCGGATGATCCGCGTTGCATCGTGTGCGGTGGTGAGCCCGTCGAGGTAGGACTGCGAGACGAACGACGCTCCGCCGAGCGCTCCAAAGGCGAAATAGGTGTCGAGAGTGCGTACCGGGTATTTCACCGTTCCGGAGACGAGGTAGACGAGAGGGTTGTCAGCCGTGCGGAGCAGCGACGACACGTTCGTTGAGCCGAACCAATCGGTGTAATAACGCCAGAAATTGCGGTTACCGTACGACGCGCAGGCGTCGCCCGTGCCGTAGAGGTTCGACATGGCCGAGGCATTCGGCTGGTAGGGCGTGTAGTTGTACAGTCCGGCCGTGGCGTTGTTCTGGATAAGGACGGGCGTGCTTCCACAAGCCGCGTTTGGGTGCAGCCGAACATTGTTTACGCGGCCCGCGACGTGATTGAAGGCGCTGGGCAGAGTGGAGTAGCGCTTGAACTGGGAGGCGGCGGAGTACACCTGGTTGAAGAAGCCGAAGTACTGCGCGTCACAGGCCGCGGTGTCTGGGCAGGCGTAACCCGTCGCGATCTGGTACTTGCCGGCGCTCGGAGCGGTGGCGGTGACGAGCCCCTGCTCTTTCTGGAGCAGCACGATGAGGGCCTTCTGGCTGATACCGCAGGCGGCGCCGACCTTCGCGATGATGTCGGCCGCGGACTCGTTTGCGGCACCCGCGTATGCGGCGCACCGACCGCTGACTGCAGCGCGGGAAACGGTCGACTGGCGGTAGTCCTTGAGACAAGTTGCCCCTGCGGCGCACGACCGCACCTGGGAGTTCAGGAAGTTCTGCACCGCGCTCGACGACATGGCGGCGCCGTCGTAGAACAGCGCGTCGCTGATGATCATGCCGGGGTTGAACTGGCTGGCGACCGCGACCGCTTCTGCCTTCTGCGGCGGGGTGGTGAACTGGAGCAGGCCTACCGCGAGGATGAGCGTGAGTGCGGAGGCGATCGTGGCGCGGATTCTCATGGGATCTCCAGGGCCGTCGGCAGTGACGTGGTCACCGTTCCGTCAAGTGCCGTATAGCTCATCGTTATCTCCCACGTGCCTTTTGTGAACTGATCGATCGGGACTTGGGAAGTGCCACACGATGTGACGCTTCGATCCGGCTCACCGGTAGCGGTGACCGACGTTTCGGCTGACAAACCCCTGAACGAGTAGATGCACTCGCCCCCCGCCTCGAGAATACCTGCGATATAGCCGGAAACGGTGACATTCAGCCCATCTACGTCAACTCCGGCGACGACGATCACAGCGTCCCGCTCCGGGGCGAGCGTCGAATCCGCCGGAGGTGCCGTCTGCTCGTCGACGGACGGCGCCGTCTGCTCGCTGCCCGTGGGTGCGTTCGCGTCGAGAGAACCGCCCACGCAGCCCGACAACAGAAGGACCACGAGAGCCGCCCCCGCGGTGGTGGTTATGCTTGTCGTGAGGTTCATGGCACAGCCCCGCATGCAGTACGGGGTCCTCTCAGATCGCTTGGCCTATGATATATCGAGCACTCGCCGAGCGGTCACCGCGCCGATCATCGAGCGGGCCTGACATCCCCACGATGAGGCGCGCGGACGAGTGTTCGCGCGATCGCCCCCGAATGGCCATCTCGCGAAATTTAGAATGAAGGGGACCGTGAACGCACAAACTCAGACTCGCCTGGTCAAGGCGGAGCGTCTCGCGAAGATCAGCGAGATGGACTTCGTCGACGTCAGCAAGTCTCGCGGTTTCTTCCGTGGCACCTGGGGCTCCCTCATGGAGATCTGGAACCACCGCGAGCTCCTCGACCGTCTCGTTCGCCGCGAGGTCAAGGCCCGCTACAAAGACAGTCGACTCGGCGTGGTCTGGAGCCTGTTCCGCCCCCTCGTGCAGCTGATGATCTACTACTTCGCGATCGGCCAGATCATGGGCGCCGCGAGAAGCGTTCCCGACTTCGCGGTGTTCGTCTTCATCGGCCTCACCATGTGGATGCTCTACAGCGAGATCATCAGCGGCGGCGCGGGTTCGATCATCGGCAACGCCGGCCTGGTGAAGAAGGTGTACCTGCCCCGCGAGATCTTCCCCCTCGCCGCGATCGGAAGCGCCCTCGTCAACTTCTTCGTGCAGTTCGGCGTGCTCATCGTCGGAATCGCCGTGCTCAGTTACTTCACTTTTTCGCCCGCTCTGCTGCTCGCCCCGCTCGCCTTCGTCACGATCCTGGTCTTCGGCGCCGCGCTCGGAATTCTCGTTTCGGCGGTCAACGTGTACCTGCGCGACGTGCAGCACTTCGTCGAGATCTACCTGCTCGTCTTCTTCTGGGCGTCGCCGATCGTCTATCCGTTCACTTTCGTGCACGCCAAGCTCGGCGGTGGATGGCTCGAAGAGCTGTACCTCGCGAGCCCGGTGACCCTCTCGATCATTTCCGCGCAGAAGGCGCTCTGGTCGTCGGGCAGCGTAAACGTCGGCGGCGTAGTGCAGTCCTGGCCGGCCGACCTCGAGCTGCGCCTGCTGATCGCACTCGTGGTCAGCATCGTCTTCCTCTGGTTCTCCCAACGGGTGTTCTCTCGCCTGCAGGGCAATTTCGCGCAGGAGCTCTAACCCCATGGCTGCACCCACCATCGTCAGCGTGAACGACGTATCGAAGAAGTTCGTACTCAACCGCCACAAGTCCATCAAAGAGCGCCTCGTCAACTCCGCGACCGAGAAGAAGTACCGCGAGGAGTTCTGGGCTCTGCGCGACATCAACCTCGAGATCGAGGCCGGGTCGACGCTCGGGCTGGTCGGCCACAACGGCTCGGGCAAGAGCACCCTGCTCAAGGTCATCGGCGGCATCATCACCCCGTCGTCCGGCGTCGTCAAGCGCCGCGGACGTATGGCCGCACTGCTCGAGCTCGGCGCGGGATTCCACCCCGACCTCACCGGACGCGAGAACGTGTACCTCAACGCCGCGATCCTCGGACTCAACCAGAAGGAGATCGACCGCTACTTCGACGCGATCGTCGACTTCTCGGGCATCGAGGAGTTCATCGACACCCAGGTGAAGTTCTTCAGCTCCGGCATGTACGTGCGGCTCGCCTTCGCCGTCGCCGTGCACGTCAACCCCGACCTGCTGCTCGTCGACGAGGTGCTCGCGGTGGGCGACGAGCCGTTCCAGAACAAGTGCATCGCCAAGATCGCAGAGTTCCAGCGCGAGGGGCGCACGATCGTGGTCGTCAGCCACTCCGCCGGCCAGATCGAGGCCCTCTGCGACCGTGTCGTCGTGATGAACCATGGCCAGGCCATCTTCGACGGCGGCACCGCCGAGGGCATCGCCGTGCTGCAGGGCGGCTACGAGCAGCAGCGGCTGAGCGAGCAGGAGCTCAACCTCGCCAACGGGCAGCCCTCCGCGCTCGTGACCAGCGTGCTGATCGCCTCCGAGGAGCCGGAAGACGAGAAGACCGTGGTGTCTGGCTCCGACATGACCGTCTCCTTCAGCTACGAGGTCATGCGCGACGAGCGTCCGCTCGTGGCCAGCCTGTCGATCGAGACCACTCGCGGCGCGCTCGTCTACGGCCTCACCACTCGGATGCTCGACCAGGTGCTCCCCCGTGCCGTGGGACGTCACACCGTCGACTTTAGCTTCTCAAACCCGGCACTAGGCGCAGGCGAATACGTGCTTCGGGGCGGGCTGGAGACCGAAGACAACGAACTCGTTCACGAGATCTCGCCCGCGTCCAAGTTCACCGTGAGCAGCGAGCTGCCCGGAACCGGCTACCTCCGGATGAACCTGCGTACGAAGATTCGCTCACTTCCCCCGGTGTAGGGTCGCTAGCGTCATGACAACCTCTACGCCCACACCTCGCCCGCGACGCTGGCTCGTGTCAGCGATCGCGGTCCCACTGCTCGCTATTGCCGCTCTGTCGTCTTGGGCATTCGCATCGCCGATCGGCGCCGGCGCAGACGACGATTTCCATCTCTCGAGCATCTGGTGCGGCGGACTCGAGGCTGAGAACCTCTGCGAACCTGCCGCAGCGGCCGACGAACGCGAGGTCTCGCGCGACCTCTTCCGCAACGCACACTGTTATTTCGGTCAGCCCGCGGTAAGCGCCTCGTGCCAGGGCGAATATCTAGGCGACGACCTCACCGAGGACGTCCAAGCCACCGACCGGGGCAATTTCGCTGGCCTCTATCCGCCGGTCTATTACTTCGCGATGAGCGCGTTCGCGGGTGACAACCTGCAGATCTCAGCCTTGACGATGCGCGTGGCGACCAGCGTGCTTTTCGTCGGCATGGTGACCGCCATTTTCTTCCTGCTGCCGGTTCGACGACGGCTCACGCTCGTCTTGTCGATCATCGCGACGATCGTCCCTCTCGGCATGTTCTATATTCCGTCGAACAACCCCAGCAGCTGGGCCCTAATCTCGGCGGGAACGCTTTGGATGGCGTTGTTGGGCTACTTTGAGGCCACCGGAAAGCGTCGCGTCCTGCTCGGTGCTATCGCTGTAGTGGCTACAGTGATGGGCGCGGGCGCCCGCGCCGACGCCGCGATCTACTCCGGCGTGGCCGTGGTCGCTGTGGTGGCGCTCACCGCAACGAGGACTCGCGCCTATCTGCTTTCGCTGATCCTCCCCGCCGCATTGGGAGTTCTCGCTTTGATTGCGCTCGTGAGCGCGGGGCAGACCGGGGCAGCGTCCACCGGACTGAGCGACACGTCCGGACGCGAACAGCATCCGGTCGTGGGGCTGATCGCGAACAACATACTGCAGCTCCCTCACCTGCTGGCGGGCTCTTTCGGCAGTTGGCCACTCGGCTGGCTCGATACGACCCTCCCGGCGATCGTAGCCTTCGGCGCGAGTCTGGCATTCATCGTGGCCGTCACCGTCGGCCTCCGCTCTCCCAACCGCCGCAAGACGTGGGTGTCGATCGGGGTGCTGGGTCTGTTCCTGCTGGTGCCGTCGTACATCCTGTTGCGCTCGAACGCGTTCGTGGGAACCGAGGTGCAACCGCGCTACATCCTGCCCCTGCTGATCCTCCTGACGGGCATCGTTCTCCTGCAGTCACCACAGCGAGAACTTCGCCTGAGCCAGGCGCAGGCCCTCGTGATCGTCGTCGCCCTCGCGGCGGCGAACTCGGTGGCGCTACACACCAACATCCGACGCTACGTGACCGGCCTCGACGCCCAGTCGGGAAATCTGGACAATGCCGCCGAGTGGTGGTGGACCATTCCAATCTCTCCGATGACTATGTGGTTCATCGGTTCGGCGTCGTTCGGCCTGATGCTTTTGGCGCTCGCGCGAGTCTGGCTGAAGAGTCAACGACCCGAGCCGATCGATCGGGCGATCACCTCGAAGTGGGAACCGATCAGCGTCTGAGCGGCATCGCGGTTCGAGCGGCCGCGTCAGCCGGTCTTGCGCTGGTGCTCCAGCGAGCCCGCCGTGATCTCCGCGGCGTTCGACAGGTCGACGTTCGCCGCTCTGCGGTAGCTCGACCACTTGCGGGCTTGGAACGCCGGGTTCACCACGAACCAGTAGAGCTTGCGCTTCCAGCTGAAGCCGCCGTCACGCGCGATGCGCGCGGTGTCGCCGAGGGAGCCGCGGATGGTGCGGCGCACCATCTGCGTGAAGGTCATCGGCGGAGCCTCCGTGCCGATCTGGCGGAGGCCGACGGTCTCGTCGAAGATGCGCGCACCGAACTCCGACCAGCTGAGGTCGTTCGAGTGCTCGACCGCCGCGCGCGGCGCGTACGCCTTGCGATAGCCGGCGGCGATGAGGTCCTGGCCGAACATCTGGTCTTCGGCGTAGCGCACGTCGCGGTACGGGATGGTGTCGACGAGGAACGCGCGGCGGGCGGCGGAGTTCACGTCGGAGTAGAAGGTGATGGCACCCAGGGTGCCCGCGTCGCGCACAAAGTCGTCCTTGTAGAAGACGCTGGTGCCGAAATCGGGTCCGAACTGGGCGAAGACGCCGTAGATCTCGTACTTCTGCAGGGGGAAGGCACGAGCCCGAGGGATCTGCTTGCCCATCACGGCGACGATGCGCTCGTCCATGTCGAACGGGGCGATGAGCTCCCGCAGCCACGCCGTGTTCGTCGGGATGGCGTCGTGGGTGAGGAAGGCGATGAACTCGCCGGTGGCGAGCCGGGCGGCGAGGTTGCGCGTCTTGCCGTGGCCGAACTCGGAGTTGTCGATCTGGTGCAGGCGCACGGTCGGGAACTCCGACACGATCTGCAGCGTGGAGTCGGTGGATCCCGAGTCGATGACGAGAACCTCGACCTCGCCCTCGATCTCCTGGGCGACGGCCATCTCGAGAATGCCCCGCAGGTAGGTCTCGCCGTTGTAGGTGAGGATCGCGACTGTCGCGACGGGTGTGTCAGACATTTCTCTGGCCTCGGATCTCGTTGTACGTTTCGCTGATGCCGGCTTCGAGGCTCGTGAGATCGAGCCCGCCGAACTCCGCGCGGAAGCGGGTGGTGTCGAGCACTACCCTGTCGACGAAGGTCGCGGGCACCTGGCGCTCCTCGATGTCGAAATCGACTCCGGTGACGCTGCGCAGCGCCTCCAGGATCTCGTTCACCGAGTGCCCGATGCCGCTGCCCAGGTTGTAGACGGTGTGCTGAGGGTCGTGCCCGACCATGGAGGTGATCATGCGCGTGAGGTCTTCGACGTAGAGGTAGTCGCGCACCATCGACCCGTCGCCGAAGCGCACGACGGGTTTGCCCTGCGCGATCTGGCGGAGGGCGATCGGGATGAAGCCCTGCAGGCGGTGCTGCGGCTGGCGGGTGCCGTAGGGGTTCGAGATCCGCAGTGCGGTGGACTTGAGCCCGTGCATGACCGAGAAGTAGCGCAGGTAGTTCTCGATCGAGAGTTTGCCGATCGCGTACGGCGAGACGGGCATCGTCGGGTCGGTCTCGACGTACTCCTCGCGGCCCTGGTGCCCGTAGATGGCGCCGCCGGTCGACGCGAAGTAGACGTGGCCGACGCCCGCGGCCACGCACGACTCGAGGAGCGTCACCGTCTGCACCAGGTTGGTGCGGATGTCGAGCGAGGGATCGCTCTCGGCGGTCGCCGGGCTCGTGGTGGAGAGGAAGTGGAAGACGAGTTCGGCGCCCCGGACGGCGCGCTCGAGGTCGGAACGGTTGAGGAAGTCGCCGCGGAACGCGGTCACCCCGTCGGCCGAGTACAGCGGCTCGGGCGAACTGAACCGCCCGAACGCGGTGACGTCGTGGCCGTCGCGCACGAGGCTGTCGACGAGGTGGGAGCCGATGAATCCGTTGGCCCCGATGACAACCGCCCTAGCCACGCATGGCCCGTTCGAAGGCCTCGACGAACTGGCGTCCCGACCGCTCCCAGGTGACGCCGTCGAGCGACGCCGACATCGCGACGGCCCGCTCCGGAGCGTCGGCCCGCTCGAGCACCTCGACGAGGCGGTCGGCGATCGCGCCGGGAGCGGTGACCACGTACTCGATGAACGGGTTGTCAGACACGAGCCTGTTGTTCGGTGCGTCGTTGACCACAGGGGCAACC
>Ga0247817_10001282_pt1 | contig 13308 bp, 12 predicted proteins | sample UWRJL212509R1_FD_178010 | JGI IMG/M metagenome (GOLD analysis project Ga0247817, IMG submission 178010) | Plant litter microbial communities from Arlington Agricultural Research Station in Wisconsin, United States - UWRJ-L212-509R-1 | ecosystem: Environmental > Terrestrial > Plant litter >... | reverse complement strand
ATAGGACTTGACCTTACCAAAAAACTAATAGCCGAGGGTATTAATGTTATTGCCGTAACACGCAGCGGCGAAGTCGCCAACTTTTCGCATGCTAAGCTTACCGTTATTCAAGGCGATATCAACAGCGAAGAAAGCATAGCCAATGTTGCAGCAGAGGTAAATAAATTAGACATCAGCATTGATTGCCTTATTAACAACGCAGGTGTTTTGGTTGATGGTGACACAAACGTGCCTACTGCTGCTGCACTTAACGCCAGTTTTGCTACCAACACCACCGGCACGGCATTATTTACCGAAGCACTGTTAAACAATATTGCTGATGGCGGGCAGATCATTTTTCTATCAACCATTATGGCTTTGTTGCGCGCGGCTGCTCCTAACGCCCCGGGTTACCGTATGTCAAAAGCGGCGCTGAACATGTATGTGGTGATGCTAAGTGAGCGCCTGGCTAAAAGAAACATCCGCGTAACGGCCCTGCACCCAGGCTGGGTACAAACCCGCATGGGTGGCGAAACCGCGCCTACTACCATTAATCAATCTGTTAACGGTATTTATAAAGCTATTACCGAAAACACAGAAACAGGTAAATTTTGGAATGTGGATTCGGCGAGTATTGAGGAGTATTAGTCTGTAGTCAGAGAAACAGACATAGTCGTCCGAAGTTAAAAACTTCGGACAGCGATTTTTAAATACATTTTTACCTAATTTAGTATATCTCCAATTACACCTTTTCATCAATCACAATGTCAAACATCAGCCTGATAATTGAAGAGCGATCTGCCAGTATAGGCAATTTTATGGTTGGCCGCCTGCTGCCTTTCCGCGAAAAACGGATGGTAGGTCCGTTTATTTTTATTGACCATATGGGGCCGGTAAAACTCAACGAGCGTCAAAGTTTTGATGTTTTGCCTCACCCGCACATTGGCCTATCAACCCTTACTTTTTTGTTTGAAGGCAGCATAATGCACCGCGATACACTGGGTACTGTGGTTGAAATAAAACCGGGCGCCGTAAACTGGATGACCGCAGGTAAGGGCATTGTACACTCTGAGCGCGTGCCGGATAGCGTGCATCACGCCAATCAGCTATTGCACGGCCTACAGATCTGGGTGGCGCTGCCCAAAGAACTGGAACAAATGGAGCCGGAGTTTTGTCATATTGAAGCCGCCCAGCTACCTACATGGACCGAAGGTGATCTGCAATTTAAACTGATAGCCGGTGAAGCATTCGGACGTCGGTCGCCGGTACCGGTTTATAGTAAGCTGTTTATGATAGAGATAAAAAGCGCCGCTAGCCAAACGGTTGACGTAAGTAACCAGCTTTTTGGCGAAACCGGGCTATATATATTAGAAGGGAGCATTGAAAGCGAAGGCAATGTTTATCAGCCTAAACAATTATTGGTGGCAAAAGAAAGTTCACTTTGTACTTTCAGCATGGCAGCTAACAGTACTATTTATCTTTTTGGCGGTGAGCCTTTTGCAGAGCAGCGCTTTATAGACTGGAATTTTGTTGCTACCGATAAAGAACTGATCAGCAAAGCGAAACAAAACTGGCTCGACCAAACATTTGATAAAATACCCGGCGACAACACCGAATTTGTACCTTATCCAACCTTCAACAAAAAATAAAACATGATAGCAATTAAAGCCAGCATCGGCACAGAACTATATAATATAGAATTAAAATCGTCAAGCGGTAATGTGCTTATGGCTGACGAGCCTATAGAAAAAGGCGGGCAGGACAAAGGCTTTTCGCCCAAAGAACTGCTGGCATCATCATTAGGCGCGTGCACCTGCGCTACCGTGCGCATGTACGCCGACCGTAAAGAATGGCCGTTGGAAAGCGTTTATGCTTATGTTGAACTAATTGAGCAGGACGGGCAAAGCACATTTGTGCGGAAACTGCAATTTACAGGCGATCTAACCGAAGAACAACTTACAAGATTGTTAGCCGTTGCCAACGCCTGCCCCGTGCATAAAATACTAAGCCATAGTAGTGTTATTGAAACGACGGTGGTGTAAGGATCACTTAAAAGTAAGAGCTGTTCGTAGTCTCTGACTATTACTGTCCGGTAAATGATATAAAAGCAAGGGAAGTATTTGGATACCTCCCTTTATTGGTAGTTTTAAGTTACCACACAAAAAACACCAATGAACAAAAGTACTTTTTTTACCGGACAGTAATAATTATAAACTTCGGACAGCGCGGCAGCCATCCTCCCCTTAAAACAAATCCGCCAACCACTCCCAAAAAGTTCTCTTCCCGCCATATACCTTTACAATATTGGGTACTTCATCAAGGGTTACCACCAAATCGTTATGGTAAACGCCGTTTAAGTACTTTACCGGCACCTCTCTTAAATAATTGGTGTGCCACTCCATAAACCACGACCATTTTGAGCCTTGCTGAAAAGACACAGCGGGATCTGGCGGAACGCCGCTTTCGTGAAAAGCTATGGGCATAACATCGCCCACAATGGCGCGTGTGCGTTGGTACATCTCTACCTGCGATTGTTCTTTTTTATAAGTATCCGGGCCGGCTATATCCACGTACGCGTCGCCTGGGTACCAGGCAGCGTCGGGTTCGTCCATAAAGCATAGCACCCATATCAGGTTATCTAGGCCTTTTTGGTTCACGTAATAATCATACATGGTTATCCATAGGCGTTTAAAGCCTGTAGGCCCCTGCTTGCTCCACCAAAACCAATTGCCATTCAGCTCATGGAATGGTCGCCATAATACCGGGATGTGGGCGCGTTGCAGTTTTTTAAGCAGGGCTGCCTTTTCGTCCATCTCTTTCCAAAAAGCATTATGCTCTGCGGTACCTTCTATAAATATCCTGTCAATGTCTATCTGCTTTTTTGAATTTTCGTATCCGCTGCCAATTCCTGGCGCGCCCCAGTGCCACATTATTGTTGGTATGCCGCCATTGCGCCACCACTGTTTGGCATATTTTACCTCGTTGTTATTTTTCGCGCTGTCCATAAAATCCAGTCCGCGTATGGCGGGTAGTTTTCCGGTGCTGTCTTTTACGTATTTAAGTTCGTCATCTCCCCAGTTAGATGTCATTTGCCCGGCAAGCATTTTTTTGCCGTACATATCCTGCAAATAGCTATAAACCGCTTTAGCCTGCCTTGAGGCATTTTTGTTGGAGAGCTGCCTGCCCTGCTGCCCATACCCTGATTGGGTAAGCGTTAATAAAAAAATAAAAGCACACAGTAAGCGCATATGGGTTGATATCAGGTCTTCACAAATATAACAGCACCTGCGCCAATTTAATAAGCTATATTATTATTTAAAGCACATAACCCCTCTCTGCAAACTGCATACCGCAAACCACCAATACAAATCGCCTACCAACTAATTTTAAACTAAAAAAAGACAACCCGGATGAGATTTAGAGGGGCTTAAAATATTTTCCTTAATTTCGCAGTCCCATTTTTGTGGAACCGCGCGTAAAAATGAAGCAACACCTTCAACACCCCGTTTTTAAAATACTAAGCAAAATTGCAGGCGAGCACAATTTGCAGGTATTTGCCATAGGTGGTTTTGTGCGCGATATTTTTCTAAATCGCCCCTCAAAAGATATTGATATTGTGGTAATTGGCAATGGCATTGACTATGCCGAAAGGGTTGCCAAACAGCTTAAGGTAAAGCTTGCCGTTTATAAAAACTTTGGCACAGCATCCTTACGCTACCACGATCTGGAGATTGAGTTTGTTGGCGCGCGTAAAGAGAGCTACCGCAGCAATTCGCGTAAGCCTATTGTTGAAGATGGTACTTTGCAGGACGACCAGCTTAGGCGCGATTTTACCATCAACGCCCTGGCCATATCCCTGCACCCGGATACTTACGGCGACCTGGTTGATCCGTTTAACGGCATTGCAGATCTGGACCAAAAACTAATCCGCACGCCGCTTAACCCAGTTGAAACCTTTAGCGATGACCCACTACGCATGATGCGGGCCATACGCTTTGCTACTCAACTTAATTTTAAAATTGATGAGCTAGCGGTTGAGGCTATAAAAAACAATCTTGATCGTATCAGCATCGTGTCGCAAGAGCGCATTACGGATGAGTTGAACAAGATCATCCTTTCGCCCAAACCATCCATCGGTTTTAACTATTTGTTTGATACCGGGCTGCTGCACAAAATATTTCCGCAAATGGTGACGCTTTACGGTGTTGAATACATTAACGGCAAGGGCCATAAAGATAATTTTTACCATACCCTGCAGGTGCTGGATAACATTTGCGAAACCACGGATGACCTTTGGCTGCGTTGGGCTGCTATTTTGCATGACATTGCCAAGCCTGCCACCAAACGCTTTGAAGCCGGCCACGGCTGGACCTTCCACGGGCACGAAGACAAGGGCGCGCGTATGGTGCCTAAAATTTTCGCGCAGCTTAAACTACCCCTTAACGAGAAGATGAAGCTGGTACAAAAACTGGTGCAGCTGCACCTGCGGCCCATAGTTTTGTCGCAGTCTGTTGTTACCGACTCTGCCGTTAGGCGTTTACTTTTTGAGGCAGGCGATGAAATTGAGGGGTTGATGCTGTTGTGTAAAGCAGACGTTACCACCAAAAACGAGTACAAGGTTAAAAAGTACCGCAACAATTTTGAGCTGGTGCAACAAAAATTAAAGGATGTTGAGGAGCGCGATAATATACGCAACTGGCAACCCCCTGTTACCGGTGTTGACATAATGGAATTATTCGGTATTAAAGAGGGGCGCGAGGTTGGAATTATAAAAAACAAGATCCGTGAAGCGATATTGGAAGGCGAGATACCCAACAACCGCGACGAAGCAATTGCATTTACCATAGCCTGCGGCCAACAAATTGGCTTAAAAGTTGTGGAAGGCTCAAACACAAAGTAAAAACATTATTTTTGCAAAAAAACACCACTATCTTATACAATGGCACTATACAGGTTCAGCGTAACTTTTGAAGACTATGATGATGTATCACGCGTGATCGATGTTAAATCAAACCAAACATTTGAAGATCTGCACCGCGCTATTCACCAGTCTACTAAATACAATGCCGAGTTTCCGTCGTCGTTTTACATCAGTAACGACCAATGGATAAAAGGCGAGGAAATAACCTATCTGCCCAACCAGCGCCGCATTGACCGCGGTGTGGCATTAATGGAAAAAGTAAAGCTGAGCAGCCGCATTGATGATCCGCATCAAAAATTTTACTACACCTTTAACTTTGACCGTCCGTTTGATTTTCATATCGAACTGATGAAGATCTTGTTAGACGAGGACCCGAAACTTACTTACCCCGCAGTTATTAAATCAACCGGCGAAGCGCCGCGCCAATTTGTTACCGGCCCTGATGCTGCTATGGCAGCCGCAGCAGCTACTGATGCAGACGAGTTTGACTTTTTTAATGAAGTGGGTATGAACCCTGAGGATGCCGAGGACTTTACTGAAGTTGATGAATCTGGCGAAGTAGTAGCGGGCAACGATCACGAAGACGAACAGGAAGAAGACGAGTTTGGCAGCGAGTTTGCCGACGACGAAGGCTTTGAAGACGACAGCAAATCGTCGCGGGATGATTATTAGTTAGAGGATAGTTCATGGTTGATGGGTCATAGTTTTTTTATTGAGAAATTGCCATGAACTATCCACTATGAACCAAGAACCCAAAAAAACCCTCATTGTAATTGCGGGCCCCACCGCATCCGGTAAAACGGCGGCGGCTATAAGGTTGGCGCAGTACTTTGATACGGTTATACTCTCGGCAGATTCAAGACAGTTTTATCGCGAAATGTCTATAGGCACGGCTAAGCCGGATGCTGAAGAGCTAGCCGCGGCTAAGCATTACTTTATTGATTCGCACAGCATTAATGAGCCTTTTTCTGTAGGCGATTTTGAGAAACAGGGTTTAGCGCTGCTTGATGAACTGTTTACGCAACATAATGTAGTTATACTGGTTGGCGGATCGGGCTTATACATTAAGGCCCTTTGCGAGGGTTTTGATGATATTCCGCAAGCGGATGAAGGCGTACGAGAGCAGTTGAATACAGAGCTTGCCGAAAATGGCATTTTGCCACTACAGGAAGAATTAAAAAGTGTTGATCCCGCTTATTATAACCAGGTTGATATCAACAATCCGCAACGCATTATCCGCGCGTTGGAGGTTTACCGCAGTACCGGCCAGCCTTTTTCATCATACAGAAAAGCAACAACTAATAATCGCCCCTTTAACTGCCTTAAAATTGCGCTGGACCTGCCCCGCGAGGTTTTATATAACCGTATTAATACCCGTGTTGATGCTATGGTAGCGCAGGGTTTGGTTGAGGAGGCGCGATCTCTTCTGCCCCAACGCCACCTTAATGCTTTAAATACAGTTGGCTACAGCGAACTATTTGATCATTTTGATGGCAAGGCTACCCTTGCTGCCGCCGTTGAACTGATAAAACAAAACACCCGCCGCTTTGCTAAACGCCAGTTAACCTGGTTCAGAAAAGATCAGCAGATCCACTGGCTAACGCCTGATGAAATTACCGGCAAAAAAATAGAGGCGCTGCTGTAACAACCCCTCTAAAAATGGCACGACAAAACTAAAATTCCTTTAGTGTAAAAATGTTTATCCGAGTTTTTGGATACATTTTATCAAACTATCCCTCCAATACGGAATTTCTATTGAAAATGTTTCCTTTACTTTACTTTTATCCATAACAGAGTAAGCCGGCCGCGTAGCGCGGGTTGGATATTGATCGGTACGGATAGGTATGGCCTTTACTTTGGTATCAGAAATATCAAATACAGCACGGGCAAAATCAAACCATGATGTTACCCCTTCGTTGCTGTAATGATAAACGCCGTAGGCAGTACTTTGCTGCTCAATAATGGTAAGCAGAAAGCCGGCAAGATCAATTGCGTAAGTAGGTGTACCTACCTGGTCGGCAATAATGCTTAATTGATCGCGATCGGTGCCTAGTTTCAGCATGGTTTTAACAAAATTATTACCATGTTCAGAATATAACCAGCCGGTACGTATAATAAAATGCCTGCCGGTTTTGGCAGCCTCTATTTCGCCATCTAACTTGGTTTGGCCGTATACACTGATAGGTTCAGTAGCATCAGCTTCCGTTAGCGGGCGGGCAACATTCCCCTTAAAAACAAAATCAGTTGATATGTGGATGAGCACTGTGCCATGCTTAGTACATTGGTCGGCCAGGTTTTTAACGCCCGTTACGTTTACTTTTTCTGCAAGTTCGCTATCGTCTTCTGCTTTATCAACAGCGGTGTAAGCAGCGCAATTAATGGCGTAAGCAGGCTTATGCGCTGCAAAAAGCTTATCAAGCGCTTCCACATCCAATATATTAGCCTCACCCTCCTGCGGAAAATAAAAGGCCCCGGGATTGTGGCCGGTAACGCTTTTAATGCAATTACCTAACTGTCCCGAGGCTCCAAGAATTATAACTTTACTCATTTTTTACCCATCAATTTTTTGGCAGTTTTAAATATTATTGGCGGGGTCAGGTCTTTGACAAGGTCTTTAAAAAAGTTTTTGTCCTGTACCACGTCGCCTTCTTGCCCTGCCCTACCAACAAATAATGTTGAGTGCGGCGTATCGCTGATCTCGCTTTTTGGCCTGCCGTTGCTGTAGTAATATAATGCTATAGATTTACGGCTTCTATCCGGCGGGCAGGTAAGGGGATCCGGGTGGCCATGGTAGGTAAAGTCTGTAGTAGAAAAGATAGCTATCCTGTTAAATATAGGTAACACCTTTTTGTATGATTTGGTCATTTCAACATTAAACAACTCAAAGTGGCCGCCGTAGCTTTCTTCCCAATCTTTGTTAAGATAGATCAGCAAATTTATACGGCGATCAAGCCAGGTCATTTCGTGCTTGTTAAAGTCTGCATGTACTTTTAATAAGCCACCCGGTTTAATCTCATGGTAGCCTCCGCCCTTTAAATATGGATCAGGCAGTAATGTTTCTTTTATACCGGTTAGTTCCTGTAAAAACTCAAGCACGGGCTGCGAGTTCATAAAATGAACAAAACCCTTGGTTAGTTCGCTAAAATGCTGCTCGCCTTTAGCTTCCAGCTTTTTCTCGTTATGGTTGCTGTAGTTGGTTACATCCGCCTTTTTTGAAAGGTCCGGAAAATCAGCCAAAACCTGGCTCAATATCTCCTCATTAAAAAAATTATCGATTACAATATTAGGAAAAGGCTCAGCGCTCATATACTCGCTATGTTTATCAATACCAAGCTGTTTGAGGTCTTTAAATTCAGGATTCAGATAATTCATGGCGGCTTAACTTTTTTATTTGCAAGGTATAAATTATCGGGGTGATGTTCAATACCCGTAGCGCTGTTATTATACAATAATCGTAAAGTTCTTTACAACTAAATAAGCTAAATTTGTTTTCCGTTAAAATGCGTATTGTTTGAGATCAACCATAAATAATTATTACATCAAGTTAAGATCAACCAATATACTCTCCAATTTTCTGAATTTGAGTAGTATACAGGTATCCAACATCCTGTTATTAGTTATTACCATCAGAATAATTACGGGCCGATACGGTATAAATGGTTATGGCCTTGTATCAGTAGCTTACATATTTTTGATGCTTGCCAGTACGGTTATCAATTATGGTACAACTCAATCTGGCGTGCGTGATACAGCTTACCACATTAATGAGCCCGATAAAATGAGCTTTGTTATTTACAAGGCCATGGGCATACGCATAGTAATATTTACACTTTTTTGCTTTGCGTTATGGGCCTACCGCTGGCTTGAGCCTGCTAATTATAACTATCTGTGGTTTGCAGTACCCCTGGCAATTGCCGAGGTTGTTAACCCCTTAAGTTTTTTTATCGGCGTTGAAAAGGTTAAAATATTCAACATATTTAATTTAATAGGTAATTTTTTCGCCGTGGCCGTTATCTTTATTTTTGTACGAGGGGCCGGCAATGCTATCTGGGTAAATTTTGTGTTGGGCACGGCAAACGTTGCGGTTTATACCGGTTTGTTCCTTTACTTCCACAAACGTTTCAGGCTAAATTTTTATCTCCCTTCAACTGCCGATCTGGTAGAAATCGGCAAAGCCAACTTCTCGCTTACGCTAAACAACGTATCTGCCAACCTACAGCAATCTGTAATATTTTTTGCTTTCGATTTTTTCAAATCGCCCTTACTTGGTCCTTACAGTGTTGCCAACAGGGTGATAGGCCAGTGCCGTAACGCTTTAAACATTGTAACCAACGCTGTTTATCCCAAAGCTGTTGCCTTGTATAAAACGAATGAGCAGCAATGGATCAGCTTTCGGCGAAAGATGAAAATCATTTTTTCCCTTTCGGCGGTTGCAGGGGCTATGTTTATTTTTGTTGTGGCAGATCTGGTAGTTTTCATCCTTTCAGATAAACACGATGCCAACACAATAACGATACTGCGCATAATGGCCTTTGTACCCGTTATAACTGCATTCAATGTTTTCAGCATGCTTGATCTGCTGCTGAAACAAAAACGGCGCGCTATTTTTAATATAGCCATAGTGCTTATGCTGGTTGCCGCCGCCGTGGCCGGCACAGCTGTATACAGTAAAAACATATACCTTGTAGCGGCTTTTACACTATTTATTGAAGGGACAGCCTGGTTGATGTATGAGTATGTTATAAAAACAACAAAAACACAAAATGCCTAAACAGGTAGCCATAATTTTATTAAACTGGAACACCCCTGCCTATACTTCGGCATGCATACAATCATTAAGGCAATATTGTGATGCAAACCTGTTTGATATTATTGTTGCCGATAACGGCTCTGTGGATGATTCCTTAGCCGTTTTACAAACCCAATTTAACGACGTTATATTTATTGATAATGGCCAAAACCTGGGCTTTGCCGAAGGAAATAACAGGGCGTTGGCTTATAGCATTGCTAAAGGATATACCTATTCGCTGCTTATTAATACAGATACACTTGTTGATGAAGATATAGTAACCGCGCTTAGCCAACATTTAAATGCGCATCCTACCGCAGCAGCTGTGCAACCTGCCATTTACTGGATGCATAATAAAAGCAAAATATGGAACGGCGAAGGTGGCTTTAACTCCTTTACGGGAGAGGTTCGGTCTGACACTGCAACTCCTACTGCAGAGGATCTTTCCTCGTTCAAAATAGCCAAATGGGCCACCGGCTGCTGTGTTTTATTGCGTAACACTGCGCTGCAAAAAAGCGGCCTGTTCAACAAAAAGTTCTTTTTGTATTATGAGGATGTTGAACTATCCTACCGTTTACGCGATAATGGCTTTGCGTTACATTATTTGCCATCAGCTAAAATTTATCATGAGGCGGGGGTATCTGCCAAAGTATCGGCTCCAAAAAAAGAGGGTAATTTAAGCCCGGTAATACACTATTATGTTAGCCGTAATTACATCTGGTTTTTACGTAAGTACGGCAACCCGGTGTTTTTCCCTATTTATTTTTTACGTAAAGGCATATATTACGCTTGCCTGTTAGCATACTTTATGCTACGCGGCCGCAATCAAAAAGCATCCAATTTAATAAGGGGATTAAAGGACGGGCTTTTTACGCCAAAAAACTTAATTTGGCCCACAAGCATTGATGATATCAATAACCCCTAAAGCATGTTTGTTTTTACGCTAATTTTCCTGGCCTCGTTTATTGTAGCTTTCAGAGAGGTGCTGAAGGGGAGGCATGATGGCGTATTGATTTTTATTATTCTGGGGCTGTCTATGTATACCACCGCCATGTCGGTAACTTACACGCTGGGCCTTAAACTGCTGGTACCGGTATTTCAGTATTTTAAAGAGATCCTGATACTATCTACACTCGCACTTAATATAGCTAGGCTTAAGCATCGCCCCCGCTTTCATTTAATTGATTATGCCATTTTTTCTTTTCTGGCGCTAACGCTTATTTATGCGGTGCTGCCTATTGGCGAACAAAGCTTCGTCCAAAGGATGCTGGCACTTAAAAGTACATCCTTTTACATAGTTGTGTATTTTACCGGGCGACTGATGGATCCGCAAAATGTGTATATCAGCAAATATTTTAACTACATACTGTTGCTCACCATAGCTGCCGGAGCCGTTTTATTGAGCGAGGTATTATTGCAACGGCATTTGCAAACTATTACCGGCTACGCAGAGTATGTTTACTACTTTTTTAATTTTGAGCCGAGCGGTAGTTTCGGGCTAAGCACCACCTTTGAGTCTGACAGCGGGAACCGGCGCTTTGCATCGTTTTTTGCTAATCCGCTTGAACATGCCGCGGCAACGCTACTGGCACTTTCTGTAATTCTGGCTTTGTATACCGATGCAAAAAATAAATTCAGACCTACCAGCATAGGCATGGCAGCCCTTGGTGCCAGCTTGCTGTCTATAATTTTTGCCTTGTCCAGAGCTCCCCTGGCCGCATACTTTTTAATTATATATGTGTATGCCCTGGTTACAAATCATAAACTAATTACCCGTTTTATTCACGCGGGCGCGTTAACCGGGGCAATCTATATTGCCTATTTATTTACAGATGCAACCCGGCGAAAGAACCCTTTGATACAGGTGTTACTCAATACCATTGACTTTACAGACCCATCAAGCGTGGGCCACGTGGTGGAGTGGGTGGCAGGTATAAACGCGATGGTGCAAAGCCCTTTAGGTTTAGGTCTGGGTGCATCGGGGCGGGTAGCCGGTACTTTGGGCGAGAATGTGGGCGGCGAAAATCAGTTTATCATTATAGGTGTTCAGGCAGGTGTGGCGGCGCTATTGCTGTATTTATGCATTTATATAATGTTTATACGTACCGGCATAAAGGGTTTGCGTTACCTTGAGGGGAAAGAAAGACAGGTTTGTTTAGCTGTGTTATTAATGAAAGTTGGTTTCTTAATTCCGTTATTTACATCAGAAGTTGAATCATCTTCTTATATTTCGTACATGAACTGGTTTTTGTCGGGCTTGTTGATCAGCATCATTATGCGGCAAAGGCCACAAAAAGCAGCAGAACTAAGCAATGGTTGAAGCGATAATAAAAAAGTTAAAGAATGACCCCAACTACAAATGGGATAGCGCCTACAATGGCCGCGACCTGTTTATTGTTAGCTGGGCACGTGGCCTGCAGGCGCTGCGTGGCATGTTCCTTAAACCTTTTTTAAAGCGATCATCGGGCCTTTTGTTTGTAGGATGCAAGGTTAAGGTTAAGCACGCCTACCAGTTTTCTGCCGGTAAAAATTTGATACTGGATGATAATGTAAGCATCAACGCGCTATCGGTTAACGGCATACAGTTGGGCGACCATGTATCTATAGCACGCGATTCCATTTTATTCTGCACAGGCATCATCGCCCAAAAAGGTACAGGGATTACTATTGGCGATCGTACAGGGATTGGCGCCCGTGCTTTTATAGCCGGGCAGGGTGGGGTAATTATTGGAAGCGATGTTATAACCGGCCCTAACATCCAGATATTTTCAGAGAATCATAATTTTGATGATACGGTGCTCACTATAAAAGCACAGGGGGTTGGCAGGCAAGCTACCGTGATTGGTAATAATTGCTGGCTGGGCGGCGGCGTTAGCATATTGGCGGGCGTTAATATTGGCGATGGCTGTGTTATTGCGGCGGGCAGTGTGGTAACCAAATCTGTACCGCCTAATTCTGTTGTAGCCGGTGTACCTGCAAAAGTTATTAAAACCCGCGGAGAAGTTTAGCACATGCGCAAGCCGCTTACCATAGGTGTTGATGTGCGCGACCTAAAAGTGGCCAAAACAGGCACACGCACTTATCTGCTTGAGCTTTGCCGGGAGTTTAAAGCGATGCAAAGCGACATGCTTCGTTTTGAATTTTTAGATACAAGCCTACCTGTTTATAGTGGCAATAACAAATTGCTCAAGTTAACTGAACATCTGCGTTATCAAACTTGGAAACAGGTAATACTGCCCCTAAAAGCCAGGAGTAAAAATTGCGATATAGTTTTTTGTACCGATAACTTTGTACCGCTGGTGCATTTGGGCTACCAAACCATACCCGTATTTCACGACGCGTTTTTTTTTGAGAGCCCGCAAGATTACGGTGCTTTATGGTTATCGCTTTATAAAAAAACAGCCTTACCTGCGGCGCAACGGTCGCCGGTTATTATTACACCTACGCAACATTCAAAAAAGCAACTGGTAAAATTTACAGGCATTGATGCGCAAAAATTTGAGGTGGTGTTTGAGGGGGCACGAAGTTCATCAAACTCGGCACAGCAAGTGGACCTGGATAGATTAGCTTTACCCATCCAACCTAAAGCATACATTTTACATGTAGGCTCATTTTTTAA
>Ga0247817_10001279_pt1 | contig 13323 bp, 9 predicted proteins | sample UWRJL212509R1_FD_178010 | JGI IMG/M metagenome (GOLD analysis project Ga0247817, IMG submission 178010) | Plant litter microbial communities from Arlington Agricultural Research Station in Wisconsin, United States - UWRJ-L212-509R-1 | ecosystem: Environmental > Terrestrial > Plant litter >... | reverse complement strand
AGGAAGAAATATTTGAAAGCTTCACTCAGGCAAATGAATCAATATCTATTAAATACGGAGGATCTGGCTTAGGCTTGTCTATTGTTCAGGAAATTGTCCATTTACTAGGAGGCCAAATAAAAGTACAAAGCCCTATCTATTTCAATGAACATGATAAAGGATTTGGCAGCAAGTTTTTCTTTACCATTCCTTTTAAATTAGGAAATAATATTGCAACGAATACACAATCAATTTCAATTGAACCTTTCACAAGGGTATTGAATATCCTCGTTGCAGATGACAATGAAATGAATCGTAAGCTCGCATCTTATGTATTACAATCGTTAGGATGTAATTACGAAATTGTTGAAGATGGTTTACAAGCAATAAAAAAAACTACGAAAAATAAATACGACATTATATTAATGGACATGCAGATGCCTATATGCGACGGCCTGCAAGCAACGAGACAAATAAGAGAAAATAAAATCAAAACACCCATTATTGGTTTAACAGCGAATGTTTTTCAAGAAGACATTAATAGCTGTATAGATGCAGGTATGAATGACCACTTAGGCAAACCATATACAGAGGAAGACTTATATCTTATCATTAGCAAATGGATCCGTAACGATGACATTCCCATAAATGATATAGCTTCTACAAATTATTCGAATTATGATTTTATTGAAAAGCTTTCAAAAAACAATCCAATAATATTTCGGGAAATGTTAGAAATGTTTCAAGCTCAAAATTTTCAACTTCTTAATGAAATAAAGAATGCGTTGAATAATGGAGATATAAAAATTCTTTCATATCAATTACATCAATACAAATCATGTGTACGTATGTTAGGCATTGAGCAGCAAAGTGAATTGATTGTACAAGTAGAACGTAAGCTTGAAGAACAACATCCAATAGAGTCAACAATAGCAGAAATTGAACACATTATTGAAATTGGCCAATTTGTTGCCAAAGAAATTGAATGCAAACTTTTATCTCTTTAAGTATGTCTAATCTTATTAGCCCGGGGCTTTATATACATTACAAAGGCAATGAGTATCAGGTAATAGGTACAGCCAAGCATAGCGAAACAGAAGAAGACCTTGTTATATACTTTCCGATAAAATCTCCAGAGCAACTTTGGGTTCGTCCATTAGCGATGTTTTTAGAATATATTGAATTAAATGGAGAAAAAATTCAACGTTTTAAAAAAATAGATCAATAGTTAAACATTTCATTACCAGCTACTTTTAAATTATTATATTTGAATAATAAAGCAAAATTCAAGTCTGGGTGTATGCAATTATTAGATCTTATTCGAAACAAAATTATTCGAAGATTTATAAATCTTAGATCCTTGTCCTCCCAACAAGTAGCCTATGATGAAATTATTCGAATAGAATTGCTGGTAGCGATGTGCTTAGTAACCTTGGTGTTTGGTTTTCTCTACATCACCATTGGAGTTTTTTTAGGTGTATCTTTTTTAATAATCCTTAACTACCTGATCTTTTTCTTAACGATCGTTCCTCTCGTTCTATACTTAATTAAAAAAGGATATTATAATCAAGCGAAGTTGCTCATGATGGTAACAGGAAGTTTGTTTATGTTTATTAAAGCAGCTTCACTTGGCCGTGATTCAGGCATGAATCTATCTATGCTGATCATCGTATTTGCAACCTTTGCCTTTTATAGTATCAATGATTATAAATACATGGTGTTGTCATTGTTAATTACAACATGTTTAATTGTTGTCTTAGAGGTCAGTGATTACAATTTATTAGGAAACGATCATGCAACAACAACCTTTGAATATGAATTCAATTACATCTCTACAGGACTCTTCTGCATTTTATTTTTTTATGTCATACTCCGGGTAAACCAATATATAAATTCCAAACTAAAAGAATTAAACAACAAACTGATTTATAAAAACAAATCTTTAAAAAAATTAAATGAAGAGTTGGATAGTTACGTCTATCGGACTTCTCATGATATGCGTGCTCCTTTAACTTCTTTGATGGGATTAATTCAACTGATCAAAACAGAGGAGGATCCAGGAAAAATAGATGAGCTCATTAAAATGCAGGAAAATTGCATCAATAAATTGGATTTACACATTCAACAAATCATACAGCTTTCAAGAAATATTAAAACGGATCCCCAGGTTCAGCCTATACATTTCGAATCTATTATCAATGATATTTTTGAAGAACTTAGTTTTTTTGAACAAGCAAGTACTATCAAAAAAACTATCCGAATACATACTCCTTTTATTTTGTATTCGGATCCATATAGAATCAAAACCATATTGAATAATCTTATTTCAAATGCATTCAAGTATTATAGAAAAGATGAAATTAATTCTACGATTGATATAGATATATCAAGCACTAAAAAATCAACGACCATTCTAATTAAAGACAACGGTATTGGCATTCCGGATGAATATCTGGAAAATATTTTTGGAATGTTTTATAGAGCAAGCAATCAAAGTAAGGGCTCTGGATTAGGATTATATATCGTTAAAGAAATGATTGAAAAGTTAAATGGAACAATATCTGTAAAATCACGAGTAAATACATATACTCAATTTTTAATCGAGCTACCCAATAATATTCTTTGATTATTGGGTAGCACTTTACTCTTTAATTAACTTGCCTGAATAAATTACTTCTCCTGAAACATTGTGAATACGGTATATATATACCCCTGCAGACAATGTATTCAAATCAATACTTTGCTCATAATTATTAATTTCTTTGAAAAATATTATTCTTCCTGTAATATCAGAAATCTCTAAATTTTTCATCGCATAGGTTTCAGACTTGAGCGTCAATTCACCAGAGCTAATTGGATTTGGATATAAAGTTATATTATTAGCTATATCTATCGGTCGTGATAAATCTGTTGTAATAAATTTTTCTATAACTGTAAGACCACTTGCCTCATAGTAAGGGGTTATGTTATCAATAATTTGCTCTACTGTATTTGTTTTTATTGCACTATTGTAATCAAAATAAATATTTGCAACATTTAAAATTTTTGTTCCGTTTGCAATATTCTTTTCTGGATAAATGGTATAATTTATATACCCTTGACTCTTTAATAAATTTTTGCTGCTGTCGGGTAGATTTATTCCATCAAAGACAAAAGTTACAATTGATTTATCAGTTCCATGAACCTTTAATTGAAATGGATGGCTGGATATTCCTGCATGGAATGTAGATATATCTAATAAATAGGATAAAGTATCAACAATTCTTACAGTAAATGCTGTGTCTGTACCTGTATTTTGAAATCGGATTGTATAGGTTAATTTTTCTTTTCCTGTAATTACATTATCTACGCCTTGCCCTTTAGGTAATACATTTTTATCATTGGGGTCGAAACTATCAAGTATTTGTCCGCAAGAAATTGAATAATCATTTCGTTCGTTATCAATAGCTGATGAAATACGATATGAAGGATCATATGCTCCAGTAGCTAAGGAAGGATTATTGAAAATTTGGTTGATGTTTTTTAATGGATAACCTGGGGATTGATTTGCTTCAACACGTATTGTTTTATTATCTGAATATACTTCAAACTCTTTATAAGCATTTGCCGCTAATAAAAATTTCTTTTTCACCGCAAGTGTATCATTGAAGAAGATCCTATATTCTGCACTATCGGCCATAATGTTATCACCTATATTTTGCAATTTGAATTTAAATATAGAATTTGTAGATGGAAGTGAGATAAGCTTTACATACGAACCATCCCATGATGGTTGATCGACGACACATTTTTGACTTGCGTGTATATATGCTTCCACACATTGTTGTAAGCCACGTATTTCTTCAATTCCACACATAACAGAATCAATCACTTCAATTTTTACTGTTTGATAAGGAAATATTTCCGGAATAATAAAAGTTGTTAATGAATCTGTTTTAGAATTATAAGCAACTGAATATGATTTTTCCTGAATGTATTTAGGGAATATAGTATTAACTTCTACATTATTTTGTGAAAAGGCAGTGTTGTTACTTACACTAATACTTGTTTTGCCCTTAAAACATCTTCTTCGATTTGTAGAGCTTATGTTTAGGGTTAATTCTGAACAGCTAACAGAGTTGATTGAAAAATCAACATTGTCTAAATGATATTGCTGATTGTTAAAGTGAACAGCTTTTGATGTGTCGCAAGTATTCTTTTGGCTATATTGTGATTTTGAATCTTCCATCAGGATAACTGTAAAATCATTATGAAGCGTATCTACATTTAATTTATATCTGCCATTATGATCCGTAATCGCATAATACTTCCCCGGTATTGCTTTTACTATAATACCCTTTTGTAAATCTCCTCTTGAATTACCACATGTTGGATTTTTATACACGATACCTTCAATTGTTTTATAACTTGTTTTGTAAGGGGGTAACTTAAATATCATAGGTTTATTAAGGCTATTATATTCATCTACTTGACGAGTAGTTAGAGCAAATTCATTATCAGATAATGCTAATATTTGAGGGTAAGAAAATGTACCATATGTATAGTGTTTACCAAAATCGGTATTAATTGACCCATCTGGATTGACAAGAACAAATGTGTCATAATCATTAGAACTGGAACCAGACGAAAGCATTATAAATCTTCCATTTGAGAATGATATATATTTATTGCGAGAAGGTTGGGGTTGCAAACTAAAAGAAGGATCTATATAGCCTGTACTATTGATTTTAAGAAGAGTATTTGTAGTTATTGTAGAATTGGGAAGTATAAATGAACCTGATAAATACAAATTGTCTCCTTGAGGAAATACTACGTCAATAGTATATTGGGGCAATCGCAATCGATAGCTTCGGTCAACATAACCTTCATTACTTATTTTGAAAAAAGTTGGACAAGCTATACCATCAATAGTCAACGGATTTTTTGAAATAACAAAGTAGCAATTTTGTTCCTCTGCTTTAATGATTCTTGGATTTGAGGCATAGGGTGCAGTCCATTGTAGTCGATGAAAAGTAACATCTTTAGTGCCATCTGAATTATATCGTTCCAAAAAAAATGTATTGGTTCCATCATTCAAATACATCAATACTACAATTCGACCATCTTTTTGTAATACAAATGAATTCATAAATCCATTTGTAATTGATGTCTGATTTATATTTGCATCAAAATTTAAATCCTGTTTGTAATCAGTAAAATATTTTTTTACGAAAAAACCTAAACCCGTTGAGCTGTAATTTCCATTTACAAAAGGATATGGTAAATAATAATTATCCTCATAATCATTTTGCAATGTGAATGTATAAAAAGTGTTAGTCAAAAATGTATCCGGAATAATAGCTAAATTCTTATCTAATTTACAAAAACTGTTATATTGAAATCCTTTGTACATGCCGTCGTTAAAACCAACGAAGACGATTGAAGAGTCCTTTAGTTTTAAGACACTGGTAGCAAAATAAAGGGATGATATTCCATTCTCAGCTTTAATGTGACTATAAATTTTTCCTTCTAGATCAATGCTATAAAATTGAGAAATCACCTTTTTAGTAACCTCGCCGGAAGGTTCAATAAAAAGTTGGCCAACGGCCATCATACGTTTTGATGTTGAATCGTATGCTAATTTTCCTAATCCGGATGAAGTATTATTCGTATTTACAAAATATTTTTTATCGATTACACCTGTAATAGATGTTTTTAAAATTGAACAAGTTGTAACTGGGGATAATGTATTGACATAACCTCCATTTAAGAGTAGAGAGTCTTCATTGATTGAATACATTTCTAAGGTTAAGGCATGCGTAGGAAATGCTGAAAAATCAAATGTATTTATAATGTTTCCATTTTGATCAACTCTAACAACGCCTCCTTGTGTAGGTACGCCATTGAATGTAGTAAAGGTGCCTGAAATGATAAATTCGTTATTGCCTATTTCAATAATTTTTTTTACTTGATTATTGGGGGCTCCATAGAACGTATTATCCAATTCCCCTTTAGAAGAAATTTTAATGATTCTATTGGTTGGTGTTGTATTATAAGATGTAATATTTCCATAGAGCAAGATAGATGAATCTTTAAGTGCTAAACAATTATATTCATTATCACCAATTACTCTATTGGGCAAAAAAGTATTAACGAGTGACCCATTCATATTTAATTTTACAACATAATAAACAGAATAGGGTGGTATCTGTTGTGAATAAACGCCAGTCCCAGATAAAATGATCTGTTCATTTTTAATTTCTATGTTAAGAACACCAGAGGCACTTGGAAACGGTAGCTGAAATGATGGGTCAATCTGACCATTGGATTTAAGCTTATATACATTCTTAAAATCGAGGCCTGTAAATCCTACAACAAATACTGATCCGTCTGATGCTACTTCAACATCTGTCAAACCTGTTATATATGTTTTTTGATCATATAAGAAGGGAGAATGAAATGTAGTGTCAATAGAGCCGTTGTTATTTAATCTGATCACAAATGGAGATATTCTAGCTCCAAATGTTCTGAAGCTTCCAATAGCTATAAATTTTCCGTCAGGGCATGCTTTAATTGCCTTAATTTTATGTTCATCTACATCACAAAATTTATTATGTGTTGTGTCAAGATATTTAAAAAGATTATTCTGCCCAAATGAAAAATTTGTAGTGATTAAAAATACTATACATATAATGATGCGTAACATAGTAGCAAAAGTTGATTTATGAAATAAAGTTAATTGATTAATATTTATGGTACGCTTCAATAAAAAAAATGGGATTAGATTTTATCTCTGTATTTTAATTGCAAGCCGTGAATAAAATTTCGTAGTACCTGATCTTTACAAGGCCTATATTGACTCTGACTTGGGTTTCTGAATAGCGCACTTAACTCATGTTTGCCAAAATTCATATCCGCCAGAGCTAAAATTTCAAGAATCGCATCTTCTTGTAAATTCAGGGCAATTTTTAGTTTTCTAAAAATTGTATTATTGTTTAAACTTTTCTCAGGTGCTGGCGGCGGACCTTCTTTCTTACCACGTTTATCAATAATAAAACCGTTTAAAAATACTGCCAGCTCTTTATCATACAATTCCTGAAAATCCGGATCATCGTCCTTCTTCATCCAGTTACTTATTTCTGCGCGCGTCACTTCCTGATTGCCTAGTAAAAACACGTCAATCATTTTAGTATCATTCAAGTCAAAGGTATATCTGAGCCTGCGTAAAATATCGTTGTTGTTCATAAGATTTCTATAGACGCATAAAGATAGTGCTTTTATTTATCTCCATTCAAATAAGATAAAACTACCATACTAAGCCTCGCCTCTATCTCTTTTGCAAATAGCCTTTACAATATTAATATCCCCTTCAGAAAAATCATACTTAATAAATTCTTCCGGACTCACCCATTTATAATTAGCATGTTCTTTTAAAGTCAGATTGCCACCTTTGATCTCAACTTCTAACGGAGTTAGCTTTAAAATAAAATTGGGATAGTTGTGTAAATAGTAAGGGTGCTCTTGAATAACATGGATATCAATATCGAGCTCTTCTTTTAATTCCCGTGCGATTGCTTGAGCATTGGTTTCGCCTGCCTCTACCTTGCCGCCGGGAAATTCCCATTTTAAAGGCATTTTCATTTTAGCACTTCGCTGCGCTATAAAATATTTTTGTTGCTGTTTGATGACTGCACAAACAACAGCAATGGTTGGCATATCAGACATAATCATGTAAAATGGTTCTATAAAATAATACGTAACCAATAAAGCTTTGGCTGACTAATAATCGAATTTTTTCAAAATTGCCTCGGCCATCGCCAGATCTTCTGGGGTTGTAATTTTTATATTCTCATATGCACCTTCCACAAGTTCAATGCTATAACCAGAAGCTTCGGCAACACTAGCATCATCTGTAAACTGATCGTGATCGGCCTTATGAAAAGCATCTCTGATCTGAGTTATTTTGAATGTTTGTGGGGTCTGGATTATTCTATAATCTTCCCGCTGAACAGTTTTATTTCCTTTTTTATCAATAAGGCGAATAGAATCTTTTAATTCTACGGCTGCGATTGCATTGCCTGTCTTTTCAGCTACTGCAAACGTTTCTTCAATAATGCGTTTACTTATAAATGGTCGAACGCCATCATGAATAGCTACCAGCCCTTCATTAACGCCTATGCTGTTTAATCCATTTCGTACAGATTGAAATCTGTTCTTTCCTCCCGGAACAATAAGATGTGGAATTGAAAAAGAATATTTCTCACATAGCTGATGCCACCTGTCAATTTGTTCGAGCGGTAGAACCAATATAATATTTACGAGTTCGTTACTCGTGAAAAACCGTTTTATGGTATGCATTAGAATAGGTGCGTTTCCTATGGGTAAAAATTGCTTTGGTGTTTCACTACCCATTCTGGAACCCGAACCACCAGCTACAATTACTGCATATCTATTCATATTCTACCTAAATTTTAGTTAAACTAAGTTTCAATTTTATTTTGAGAGTTCAAAGCCCAACTTACGTTTTCTTATTTAAATCTACATTAATATATTTTTTGCTATTTTAGACATTCTTTAATGGTCATGTTTCAATAATAACGTGACTTGTTGCCAAAAATGGTCTTAATCAAGAAATAGATTTCTATACACATGAATATAAAAATTAGAATGGGTATGATCGGGGGAAGCCTCGATGGTTTTATCGGTTCTGTGCACAGAATGGCTGCTGCCTTAGATGGTAAAATCGAATTGGTTTGCGGTGCCTTTAGCAGCGATTCAAATCGTTCTATTGAAACCGGAAACTCGTTGTATTTGCCCGCTGATAGAATTTATGCATCGTATGAAGAAATGATTTTGAAAGAAGCACAACTTCCTTCAAACGTACGCATGCAATTTGTTTCCATTGTTACCCCTAATTTTTTACATGCAAACCCAGCTGCTTTAGCCTTGCAGCATGGCTTTCACGTTCTATGCGAAAAGCCGCTTGCTCTTTCTCTTGATGAAGCTATTAAGCTAGAGAAATTAGCGAAGCAAACGTGTTTGTTATTTGGCGTCACACATAATTACACGAGCTATCCAATGGTTAAAGAAGCCAGGCAACTTATTCAATCTGGTAAACTTGGAAAACTTCGGAAAGTAATTGTAGAATATCCTCAAGGCTGGCTGGCAGAACCGATTGAAAGCGACGGACAAAAACAAGCTAGCTGGAGAACAAACCCCAAACAAGCTGGCATTAGTTGTTGTGTGGGAGACATTGGCACACATGCAGCACATTTAGCAGAATATGTTACAGATCTTACCATACAAGAGTTAAGCGCTGACATCAGCACGTTTGTTGATGGCCGACTGCTGGATGATGATGTAAACATGCTTCTTCGTTTTGAAAAAGGAGTGAAAGGTTTACTCATTGCAACACAAATTGCGCATGGCGAAGCAAACGAATTAAAAATACGTGTGTACGGTGAGAGCGGCGGAATAGAATGGCTGCAATCAAATCCCAATTTTTTACATATAAAACAAAACGATAAACCTGAACAAATTTTACAGGCTGGAACCAATCATTCCTATCTATCCGAACAAACCCGCTTGCATTGCCGTATTCCTGCAGGTCATCCGGAAGGTTATATAGAATCTATGGCGAATCTATATAGGAATTTTTCAATAGCTGTTGATTCGTTTGAGAATAAAAAATCAATCAATCCATTGTTTGATTTCCCAACCATTGAAGATGGCGTTCGAGGAATGAAATTTATTGAAACAGCAATTTCCTCTGGAAAACAAAACGCAAAGTGGTTGTCCTTGTAAATCATAAATGATTTATTTGAAAGCCGTTGTTGGTGTTCCAGCTTCAACAAATCACAGATAATGAACAGAGAACAACACGGGTCACCAACAACCATCTGATAATTTTACACATGGTGAGCGAAGCAAAAAAGCATTAATTAAAAATACTAAAACATGAAAACGATTAAAGGCCCTGCACTATTTTTAGCTCAATTTATGAGTGATACAGCACCGTTTAATAATTTGAAAAATATTTGTCAGTGGGCAGCATCATTGGGCTACAAAGGCGTACAAATTCCTAGCTGGGATAGCCGCTGTATTGATCTGCAAAAAGCTGCTGAAAGCAAAACATACTGCGATGAAATAAAAGGTATCGTGCAACAGGCTGGTCTTGAAATTACAGAGCTTACTAGCCATTTGCAAGGACAGCTAGTAGCATCTCACGCAGCATATGATTCAGCATTTGATGTGTTTGCTCCTGCAGGCTTGCACAACAATCCTGCAGAGCGCGCAGAGTGGGCTACGCAGCAATTAGTATATGCTGCAAAGGCGTCTCGGAATTTAGGATTAACAGCACATGCAACATTCTCAGGTTCATTGTTGTGGCATACCGTTTATCCATGGCCACAGCGCAAAGCAGGAAGTGTAGAAGAAGCATTTGCAGAACTCGCAAAACGCTGGACTCCTATCCTCAACAAATTTGACGAAGCGGGTGTAGATCTTTGTTATGAAATACATCCCGGAGAAGATCTCCATGATGGCGTTACCTTTGAGCGTTTTTTGAAAGCAACGAATAATCATTCGCGTGCACATATCTTATATGATCCGAGTCATTTTGTTTTGCAGCAACTCAACTATTTAGATTATATCGATATCTATCATGAGCATATAAAAATGTTTCATGTGAAAGATGCCGAATTCAATCCTTCGGGCCGCTCAGGCGTGTATGGTGGCTATCAGGATTGGATCGACCGTCCGGGCCGCTTCCGTTCGTTAGGTGATGGACAAGTAAATTTTAAATCGATTTTTAGTAAACTTGCTCAATACGATTTTGCGGGCTGGGCTGTATTAGAGTGGGAATGCTGTCTGAAACATCCGGAAGACGGGGCGAAGGAAGGGGCTGAATTTATAAAAAATCACATCATCCGTGTTGCGGATAGAGCGTTTGATGATTTTGCAGGATAGTTTTAATATAAAACGCTTAAGTAATCTTTTAAATAACGTCGTTGAGATTTTATACTTCAACGACGTTTTGCTTTAGGCTTTTAGCATTAAACTTTTTACATCTTTTCTTCTCTTCCATCTGCATGCAGCGCAAAGCGCCCTTTCTCACGCGCATGTACCTGCTCATGATTCGGCCAGGGCCAACCACCGAACTGTGTCTTCTGATATTCAGCAAATGCTTCTTTAATTTCCTGTTCAGTGTTCATTACAAACGGCCCATACTGAACAACCGGTTCATTCATAGGCTTGCCTTGCAACAACAACAGATAACATGTTTCATCTCCAGCCTGCAAAGTAATATCGAATTCAGATTTCAATTGAATACTATGATAAACGGAAACAGCAGTATCAGCAATTTTCATTGCTCTTCCTTTATAAAAATACAACATACGATTCACACCTGCCTGTACTTTAGGTAAAACCCAGGTTGCGCCAGCATCCAGTTTTATTGTTTGAATAGCAACTTCATTAAAAGGATTGGCAGCCCACGAATCCGGTGTGGGATCCAAGGCACGAAGGCCTTTCAACTCTCCCGCAATCACATTCACTTCTATGTTTTTACCGTTACTATCTGTTTCTTTCAGTACAGGAATGTTTTCATTCCAAAGCATTTTAAAATGCGGCTGTACAAACTTACTTGCTTTAGGCAAGTTCAACCATATCTGAAATAATTCTAATGGATTATCTTTTTCTGTGTTCAAGAGCGGAAACATTTCAGAATGTAATACACCTTTACCGGCAGTCATCCACTGTGTATCGCCTCCGCTAAAACGACCTGCAGCACCTAAAGAATCTGTATGATCGATCACACCTTCTTTCACAACAGTTACTGTTTCAAAACCTCTGTGCGGGTGATATGGAAAACCAGGTATTGTTTGTCCATGATACATATTCCATCCTTCTTTGCCAGAAAAATCCTGCCCGATATTTCTGCCTGCAAGACCTGTAGCAGGCCCCATTTCAGCATTCCCTTTTGGGAAAGCATCTCTATGGTGAACACAAAAAATAAAAGGATCTAAGGTTTCCCAGGGAAAACTCAATGGCTTTATATTGATAACAGGTGATTCCATAAGGTTTTAAATGATGTAGTAAGTATGAGAATATACAATCGGCTATTCTACAATCTCTTCTTCAGGCAAGGAATCTTCTTCTTCAGCAATTGCTAAACTATCCACAACTTCGCGTTCAGGTCTCCGCGGACAATTAATGTTAATGCTTAGTTTCGAAGGCATTTTAAATCTTCCCATTTTTATATCCAGAGAAGTATCAGCGTATACCTTTTCCATAAACAATCCGAAAATCGGTAATGCTGTCTTAGAGCCTTCACCCGTTGCAGAGGTTCTGAAATGTATACTGCGATCTTCCCCTCCAACCCACACACCACCAACAAGACGTGTAGATACACCCATAAACCAGCCATCGGAATAATTCGAAGAGGTTCCTGTTTTTCCTCCCATTTCATTTCCTCTGAAAAGTTCATATTGAAAAAGTGCCTGTGATGTACCGCCACGTTCTTCTGTTCCTCCTTTTAGCATATGTACCATTACCGCTGCCACATCTTCATTCAATGCATCCTTACGTTTTGGTACTGCCTCAAAAATAATGTTACCGCTATTATCTTCTATGCGTTCAATAAATATAGGTTCAGTCCAAACGCCTTTATTCAAAAAGGTACTATACGCACCTACCATCTCATATACATTTACATCGCTTGATCCTAAGCATACAGATGGTACAGGACGAAGTTTACTTTCAATACCAAGTTTGTGTGCCATATCAATAACAGCTTCCACTCCCACCATTTTTGTAACGCGTGCAGCAATTGTATTGATCGAACGAGCCATACCTTGACGAAGATTTAAAGAATCTCCGGAGTATACCCAATCCGCATTTCTAGGTGTCCATACAATTTTTTTGCCATCCTCTTCATATTCAAATGTAATCGGAAGGTCTGGCACCAATGTACAAGGAGATATGCCTTTTGATATTGCTGTTGCATAAACGAATGGTTTAAAAGAAGAACCTGGCTGGCGTTTGCTTTGCTGCACGTGATCATATTGAAAATGCTTGTAATTAATTCCACCTACCCAAGATTTAATATGTCCTGTGTATGGATCCATGGCCATAAAACCTGTATGTAAAAAATGCTTATAATAAGCAATAGAATCATACGGACTCATCAACGTATCAATATCACCATCCCAACTGAATACAGTCATTTTAACAGGCTTCTTGTATTCATTCATGATGGCAGTACTATCATTACCATATTTCTCTTGCAAAGCTTTATAACGATCCGTTTTCTTTGCAATATCTTCTATGAAATTCGGAATGACTGTTTTGTTTTGATAACGCCAT
>Ga0247817_10001278_pt1 | contig 13326 bp, 9 predicted proteins | sample UWRJL212509R1_FD_178010 | JGI IMG/M metagenome (GOLD analysis project Ga0247817, IMG submission 178010) | Plant litter microbial communities from Arlington Agricultural Research Station in Wisconsin, United States - UWRJ-L212-509R-1 | ecosystem: Environmental > Terrestrial > Plant litter >... | reverse complement strand
TACCTAAATTACATCGAAAACAATAATGCAGGATTAGGAAGTGTCTCTATTTTTAAAAATGGAAAAGAAGTCTACAACAGAAGTTTTGGACAATCACAGCTAAAGAATGTAAAGTACAATAAGGATACTAAATATCAGATTGCCTCTGTAACCAAAATGATTACGGCCATTTTAATTCTAAAATTAGTTGAAGACGATCAATTAAAATTAGATACTAAACTTGCTGATTTCTTTCCGGAAATACCAAATTCGAATAAAATAACGATCAAAAACTTATTAGAGCACACGAGTGGTCTAGGGAATTTTGCGATAAGAGACGGTGCAATTTGGGTAATGGATAAAGTAACCGAAAAAGAAATTGTTGATGAAATAATAAAACAAGGTGTAAGCTTTGAGCCAAATGAAAAAGTCGCTTACTCTAACTCTGCATACATTATGTTACGCAAGATCATTGAAGCAAAACATAAAAAAGATTACAACCAAGTCGTTATACAACAAATTACGAAACCATTAGGTCTTAAAAACTTTGCTTCTGTAGCCTCTAAACCGACGAATACATTTAAGTCTTATCAATCAAAAGAAAATAATTGGACTGAAATTAAAGATATAGAATACACAAATGTTGTTGGTGTTGGCGACATTGCCAGTACAACAAAAGATTTAAACATTATAATTACAAGTTTGTTTCAAAACAAAATCATAAAGAAAGAAACTTTAGAGATAATGAAACCTACTCTTGGAAAAGAAGATTGGGGACGTGGATTAGCCTTATTCCCTTATGATGAAAATAGCTTCTTCGGACATGGTGGTGATGTATTAGGTTCTCATTCCCGATTGATTTATAATCCAAAAGATGAAATAGCGATCGCCTACTCTACTAGCGGTGAAAAGGTTCCAACCAACTTATTTCTGGAAAATATTGTAAATATTGTTTACAATAAAGAGTTTAAGTTTCCTGAGTTAAAGTAATGTACTTGATTGATTTACGAATAAAAAAGCCTCCAAAATATTAAATTATTCTGGAGGTTTTTAGATATTTCAAATTATTGATTTATAACCCAATTTATAAGATAATTTGCTGCAGTTTCATTTATTTTATACATGTCCTGACTTGACATTTTCAAATCATCATGATTTAAATAATGATTTAAGCTATCAAAAACTTTTATTTCAATCTTTGGATTTTGGTATGATTTCAGCAGTGCTACGTTTTCTATTGGGTCGACATGTTTATCATCAGTACCAATAACATAAAGTGTTGGAATAGTAATATTTTTATAAATAGGTTCAGAATCTATTCTTAATATATCCATATAGACTGGTAAGCTAATAAACCAGCCATAATTTTTTTCTTTATATCCTGATTTTTTTAAAGATTTAATAATTGCCTTTTTTAAACTAGGATTATCAAGTTTTGGGTTTTCTTCGACAACTTTATTAATACTGTCAATTACAGTATATTTCGTATTATTATCAGGATATTGAAGATTTCTTTCTTGTTTATTGAGACCTGTTTTTATTTGATGTTTAAAAATACTTCCTCTTTTAACAATTGGTGATGCCCACTGTAGTAAATAATCAACTTTTATACCTTTTTCAATAGCACCGATAGTAATCATTCCTCCTTCGCTATGACCTATCAATACCATTTTTTTATTCTTTAGGATCTCAACTTCTTTTAGGTTTTTGATTATATAATAAAGATCCCAGGATTTATTTGTAATGCCGTTTCTAACGTTACTAAATTCTCCCTCAGATTTACCAAGACCTCTTTCGTCGTATCTGTATACAGCAATATTATTTTTTAAGAAATCTTCTGCCAACACAAAATGACTATTTCTTGTGTCATTTCCTGAACCAGGAACAATCACAACAACCTTTTCAAAATCAGTTTTGGGTGTTATTAAGGTGCCTCTTAAAATAAAATTATCTTTTTCCTGAGAGGACGAAATATCGTAGTAATTATACTTGTCTTTATTCTCTATCACTTTTTCATAAGGAAAAAAATCTTGAGAATAACAACCTGTAGCAAAAAGGAAAATTAAAATACTATTTATTATTTGCATATAATTAAAAATAAAAATGATTTTCAATTGTTTAAAATGCAAAAAGAGACTAATTAGGTCCATTTTTGTTTGTAAATTTTAATTCCAATTAGCTGACTTAAGCAGCTAATTTTTTCTTGTTATTTAATGATCTTTAAATTAGCGCTGTAAACATCGTCTTTAATAGACGTTCGCATAAAAACCATATTTTCGTCTTTAGATTCGATTTCATACTGAATCAATCCAGCATCGCAATAATAGAAAATTGATTCAACATCCGGAAATTCAATATTTGAAACAGGAGCCGTAGTCAATTTTGCCTCAAATACTATTTCACCACGCTCTAAATGCAATTGAAAAAGTTTTCCCTTGCGGGTATATCCCCAAAGTGTTTCATCCTGTTGGGTAATATATTTTATATTGTCATCTTTAAAGTCCTTTTTCCATAGCTGATTTCCTGTCTTTGTATCAACAGCATATACAGAAGAAACTTCTGAGCCTTGTGCTGCAAAATATACCATCTTATCTTTGCAAAATATACGCTCCTTAATGTTATGTTGATTTTCAGCTAATTTAAATTGCCAAGCAGTTTCCATATTATTAGGATTTAAGGCAAAAAGCACATCTTTTTCATTAGCTACAATCACATTTTCACCATCTGTAACAGGTTTTCCCGACATCGTTTGCTCAAAACTTCTTTGTGAAAGAACTTTTCCCGTATTAGCATCAAAACTATAAAAACTAGTGCCGCTTTCCGTAAACACCTTGTTACCAAAAGAAAATACCGAAGTATGATTAATTGGCGAATCTAGCTTAAAACTCCAGGCTAAACTTCCATCTTTAAGATTAAGAGCGTAGATACTGCTGTTTTCGTTTTGAGAAGTGATAAACAATTTTCCATTGCTAATAACCGGAGTTTGATCTTTAAGTACGATTTGATCCGTAATGTTACCTATTCTTGATTTCCAGAAAATATTTCCATCCTGGTTATCAACTGCAAAAATTTCACCATTAATAAACGGAACATAAACAACTCCATCATGCAGTGTTACGCCATTTGCACACATTTCGGTAAAAGAATCTGTTGCTTTTACAGTCCAGTTAATAGTTTCTGCGTCTAAATTATAAGATGTTAGAATACCGTCGTAATCATAAATTAAAATGGCATCAATATCTAAAGGGACTTTTGCAATTGGAGTTAAAACTTTATTAGTTACGATATTATCACCGGAACCCGGCGTTTGCGCAACCATATTGATAACAGTAAATACAAATAAAAGAGTTATTAGGTTTTGTTTCATTTTTAAAATTTTGATTTGATAGTTTGGGGGTTCTTTAATCAGTATGCAAGTACTCTTTCTAAGTAACTAACGTTACATCTTATTTTATATTTTTAAAATTTTCTAGTTGCTTTTTTTATTAAATAACTATTTCATTTTGTTACAGATTAAAATCTTATGTTTTATGAAGAAGTTTTACAACGATTATTATTAAACAAGCTACTTTAAATCAGTGTTTTAAGTTGATTCAACTAGCTTATGTGCACGCCAAATATAGTGAAAAATATCTTAGAACTGAATACTTCATAGCTCGCCTAAACCCTGGACATCCAAAACAAAAGACATGAATTATGAAGTTGTTGATCGAAGATTTTACGTGATGGTTAGCCCCAGACAAAAATATTTAGAACATAGAGAAAAATTTTAATTAAGGAATTTGCATAAAAAAACTCCTTAATTTTTTAAGAAGTTTTTTTGAGTCATAAAGCCCCTATTTATGAACGATTATAGGTATCGGATTAATTTAGTTTATTCGTCTTTAATCTTTCAAAAGTTTTTTGGCACAATCAGAAGCGACAATTAAACCTCCAGCCATCATAATTATATCTTTTATTACCAATCGGCCAGCAGCCGACAGATACGGAAAACCATATTGAGGTGTTGGCATATCACCACCTAAATTAGGAACCCAAGTTTCTGGAGTAGTAATTAAAAATGTCAGCGTAACCAATGCCATACCTGCTGTAAGTAATCCGCCAATAAGTCCTAAACGATTATTAAAAATACCAAATAAAGTTAGCAAACCAATAACTACGATAGCAGTTCCTAATAAATAGGAAAAACTATAAGTTCCGTTTTGAGTATGCCATTCAATGTTTTTTGTAACCATTTCACCTTCTTTGTTTTTATGATCTTTATACTCCTCTGGTTTATCATAAAAGAAACTCATCAATGGGCTATTTGCTACAAAAGGTACAATTCCATCTGCTTCATATTGAAAAGCTTTAAGCCCACCAATCCACACCATAACAATAAAAATAGATATTCGCATTAAGTTAAAAAATTGACTCTGTAATTTTGCTAAGTTTGATAAAACATTCATTCGTTTATTATTTTAATTATTAAGTACAAAATTAACGAAAGCCAATTCTAGTGACAATGGACAGATGTGGCAATTACCTAGACAAATCTGCTACGATCGAAATCCCAACATTCTCACGAAAAGCTGTTGGTGTAATTTTGGTATGTTTTTTAAAATAACGGCTAAAATAATTCTCATCATCAAAATTTAGTTCAGCAGCTATCTCTTTCATACTCTTATAACTAAGATGAATAAGCTTTTTCGATTCCAGTATAACTCTTTCGTGAATTAGTGTAGAAGGTGTTTTTAAAAAATGTTGTTTACAGATCTTCGAAAAATTATTAGGTGAAAGGCCCATTTGTGCAGCATAAAAAGAAGGTTGTCTTTCTTTATGAAAATTATTTTCCAGTAATGTTTTAAATTTGATTAAAGGTTGAAAGGTATTCTTCTCTACGTAAATGACAGTATCTTTAGATTTAATTTTACTGCATAACGCAAGAATCAATTGCAAATAAGCCTTTACTATTGCAGTGGAATAACTACTGGCATTTTCCAATTCAACAATCATTTTTCCTAAAATATAATCTATTTCAATATAATCTTCTGTTTCAAGATTTATATAAGGTTGTTGGTATATATTGTTAAATAAGAGACCATTGCAAGCTACTTCTTTTTTATGGTATTCGATGCAATAAAAGTCGCCATGAAATTGGAGTCTTCTTGTTTTAAGTGGCTGTTCAGTATTAAAATAAATAATTTGATAAGGAGTTGTAAACATTATGATTGTCCCTTCAAAAGTATATTCTACTAAATCGACATTTACTTTTCCGCTTCCTCGCAAAAGAAAGATATTGTACATGGGAGAGCCTCCACACTGATTGATATAATCCGTGGTACATTTCTCAACCGTACAGTCTTTTTGATTTGTCTGTTTTTCTTTCATTACGGTATAAAAATACAAAAAGTGATAGATTTGAAATTTTCTGGTATTAAATAAAAAAGGTTTTGCTGAAAAATTTCTAAATATGTTTAGCAAAACTCTTTTAACCCTTATGAGTAGGTTTTATTGCTCAAATTAAAAAAAGCATTCTTATTTATTAGTTTTTACTAAATGAATACATAATCAATGATGTAGCAGATATTAGTGATTTTATCAAAAGTAAGACAGAAGGACTTTATAGTAATTTTGTTACTGCATAAGTCAACAAGGATTTGAAAATCAAATTGATCTATAAAAAAAACACAATTTTCAGACAATTTCTAAAAATTTGCATAAAAAAAACTCCTTAATTTCTTAAGGAGTTTTTTGTGGGCGATGAGGGGTTCGAACCCCCGACCCCCTCGGTGTAAACGAGGTGCTCTGAACCAGCTGAGCTAATCGCCCTATTTTACTAGGTCGCTATCATTTCGTGATTGCGAGTGCAAATATACAGCTACTATTTGAATTTCCAACCATAAAATTGAAAAAATATTAATCTTTTTTTAATTTTTTATTTACTTATCTATTATTCAATCTTTTATGAATTAAGAAAAAGGCGTACTTTTTTTAGTATTTTTTTAAATCTACCTTAAATAGAATATTCTTTTGATTTTACTTACATAATCATACATTTGTAAACCTTAAATAGAATAATCCAATGGCAAGATTTCAAGAAAATGATTTACCAAAAGCTAAATTAGACTCAAACTCACTTCAAAAAGCACTTAAGATTTTTAAATACGGTAAAAACCATAAATGGAAGTTTTTTCTCGGTTTGGTTTTTTTACTCCTAACCAGCGCTACTGCTCTAGCGTTTCCTAAACTTATGGGAATGCTTGTAGATTGTGTAACCAATAAAGATCTGGATAAAGCAAACGAAATTGCCATTGCACTTATGGGAATTTTAGTATTGCAGGCTGTTTTTTCTTTTTTCCGAATTTCATTGTTTGTCAACTTTACAGAAAATTCATTGTCAAACATTCGTTTTGCCCTTTATGAAAATTTGGTAAAACTTCCTATGTCTTTCTTTTCTCAAAAACGTGTCGGAGAACTGAACAGTCGTATCAGTGCGGATATTTCTCAATTGCAAGATACTTTTACCACCACAATTGCAGAGTTTCTACGTCAGTTAATTCTAATTGTTGGGGGGTTTGTTATTCTAGGAAATATTAGTCCGAAATTAACGCTTATGATGTTGGCAATTGTTCCTATTGTAGCAGTTGCGGCGGTAGTTTTTGGAAGATTTATTCGTAAATACGGAAAGAAAACACAAGATAAAGTTGCCGAAAGTCAGGTAATCGTTGAAGAAACACTTCAGGGAATCAGTAATGTGAAAGCATTTGCTAATGAATGGTACGAAATTCAGCGTTATAAAAACAAAATCAAAGAAATAGTAAAGATTGCTATTAAAGGCGGTCAATACCGAGGTTATTTTGCATCCTTTATTATTTTATGTCTTTTTGGCTGCGTAGTAGCCGTTGTATGGTACGGAATAACTTTAACTATCAAAGGAGAAGTTGAAGGTGTTGGAGATTTAATTTCATTTGTACTTTACACTACCTTTATTGGTGCTTCTTTTGGCGGAATAGCCGAAATGTATGCTCAAATTCAAAAAGCAGTTGGTGCAACAGAACGTGTATTTGAATTATTAGAAGAAAGTCCCGAAGATATTAAAGGAAATGAACACAGACCTGTTATAGAAAAAATTAAAGGAAATGTAGCATTCAATAATGTTGCCTTTAGCTATCCATCCCGTAAAGAAGTTGAAGTACTTAAAGACGTGAGCTTCAAAGCAGAATTTGGTCAAAAAATAGCAATTGTCGGTCCAAGCGGTGCCGGTAAATCAACGATTTCATCTTTATTGCTTCGTTTTTATGACATTACTTCAGGAGAAATTACCATTGACGGAAAAAACATATACAAATATGATTTAGAAAGTCTTCGTGGCAACATGAGTATTGTACCTCAGGACGTTATTTTATTCGGCGGAACCATCAGAGAGAATATTGCTTATGGAAAACCGGATGCTACAGACGAAGAAATCATGTTAGCAGCAAAACAAGCTAATGCTTTGAATTTTGTCGAAGGTTTCCCTGAAAAGTTTGAAACACTTGTTGGAGAACGCGGTGTCAAATTATCCGGAGGACAACGTCAACGTATCGCGATTGCAAGAGCATTACTAAAAAATCCAAGTATTTTAATTTTAGACGAAGCTACATCATCATTAGACAGTGAAAGCGAAAAACTGGTTCAGGAAGCCTTAGAAGTTTTGATGGAAGGAAGAACGAGTATTATTATCGCACACCGCCTTTCGACTATTAGAAATGCTGACAAAATTCTGGTACTAGATAGCGGAAGAATTACAGAAGAAGGAACACATCAGGAATTGATAAATCTTGACAACGGAATTTATAAAAACTTAAGTAACCTGCAGTTTAGCAATTCATAAAAATATATACAATGCCCACAAATCTTAACTCAAATCCTTAAATTAAACAAATGCCAAAAATCAAAAACCTACTAATTTTATTCATTATTATTTTTAACACTATTAATGCTAATGCACAAGAAAAGCCTTTTAATGTAGTCAATTTAAAACCGGACGGTTCTCAATACATAAAATTCGGAATGAATCTTCAGGTTTGGGGACGATACTCTGAACTAAATCCGGGTAGTAAAGTCGGTACAAATGAAGTTGACGAAACCTACGATATTGTAGTCAGACGTTTGCGTTTGCAGGCAATGGGGATGTTAACGGAGAATGTCTTCTTTCATCTTCAGTTTGGTCAGAATAACGTTAATTTTCAGCAAAATTCAGGACCTTCTAATGCACCGCTTTCTATTATGGATGCGTTAGGAGAATATCATTTTAGCGATAAACTTCACATTGGTGGAGGTTTAACAGGTTGGGGAGCAGGAACTACAAGGTATTCCGCAAACAGCTCAGCAACACATCTTACTTTGGATACACCAATGTATCAGCAGTTTATGAATACATCTTCTACTTTTGGAAATAGAAATTTGAGTATTTATGCGAAAGGATATTTAGGTAAATTCAACTACAGAGCGGCAATAACAAATCCGTATAGAAATAACGCAAACAATTTAGGGTTAAACTCGACTTTGAGCACAGAAACGCCTAGAGCACAATATTCAGGAATTCTTACCTACTCTTTTTTAGATAAAGAATCTTTAGAAGATGCGTATCACAAAGGAACTTATTTAGGAACTAAAAAAGTATTCAATGTTGCATTAGGTTATTTAACACAGGCAAAAGCATTGTGGAACTTAACTCCTGAAGGCGCAGTAACACATAACGATATGAAAATTCTGGGCTTTGATGTTTTCTATGATAGTCCTATTAGTGATAAAGGGGATGCAATAACCGTCTATGCTGCTTACAATAATAATGATTACGGTAAAAACTACATTCAGACTGTTTCTACTCCTAATCCTGCCGTTGGAGACAATACCCTTGTAAATGGTTCAGGAGCTGGCTTTCTTGGTGTAGGAACCGGAAATATTTATTACGCTCAATTTGGTTATTTGTTTGCTAAATCAGCTAATGAAACAATAAAAGGTCGTTTTCAGCCTTATGTAGCAACACAAATTGCAGCTTTAAAAGCTTTAGACACGCCAATGGCAATGTATGAAATAGGTGCTAACTATTATACAACAGGAACATTTGGTCCAAAATTCAGTTTAAATTACCAAAACAGATCTGTATACGGTAAATCTGCATCAAATTCAAAATTGACTCAGGAAGATCGTTTAGGTATGGTTGTTTTGCAATGCCAGGTTTCTTTCTAGAAAATAAAACTTTCTAAAAACAAAAAACTCCAATTAAAATTTAATTGGAGTTTTTTTTATGATAAATAAGAATGGAATTATTTTCCTTTTCTTCTCTTACGTTCTGCTTTAATCATCGATAATTCACGACTTGTCTGACCTGCTACAGAAGTATTTTCTTCAGCACGACGAATCAAGTATGGCATAACATCTTTTACAGGTCCAAACGGAAGATATTTGGCAACATTATATCCATTTTCCGCTAAGTTGTAGCTAATATTATCACTCATTCCGTACAATTGACCGAACCAGATTTTGTTGTCATTCTTAGCAACACCTTTTTCTTTCATTGCTTCCATTAATTTATAAGAACTCAATTCATTGTGAGTTCCTGCAAAAATGGACATAAGATCTAAATGAGCCAACATATAGTCAACAGCAGCATCGTAATTGATGTCAGTTGCTTCTTTAGAAACGCAGATCGGAGAAACATAATTTTTTTCTTTTGCTCTGTCATTTTCTTTTTCCATGTAAGCACCACGAACTAATTTCATTCCAATGAAAAAACCTTCTTTTTTAGCAACCTCATGCAAATTTTTCAAATAATCCAAACGATCCCAACGGTACATTTGCAACGTATTAAAAACAATTGCTTTTTCTTTGTTGTACTTGCGCATCATTTCGGTTACCAAGTCATCAGCAGCATCCTGCATCCAGCTTTCTTCACCATCAATAAGTAAAGCAACATCTTTTTTGTGTGCTTCACTGCATACGCGGTCAAAACGGGCTACTACTCTATCCCACTCTGCTTGCTCTTCAGGAGTTAATGTTTGTTTTTCTCCTAATTTTTCATACAATTCAAAACGACCAAAACCTGTTGGTTTAAAAACAGCAAACGGAATCGCTAAACGCTCTTTTGCAAATTCAACTGTTTTTAATGTCATTTGTAGAGCAGCATCAAACTGTTCTTCTTCTTCTTTTCCTTCTACTGAATAATCAAGTACAGATGAAACTCCTTTAGTAAACATTTTGTCTACTACCGTAATACAATCGTTCTCATTTATACCACCACAAAAATGGTCAAAAACAGTTGCACGAATTAATCCTTCTACCGGTAAATTTGCTTTGATAGCAAAATTGGTAACAGCAGTTCCGATCCTTACCAAAGGCTGGCTGTCGATCATTTTAAAAAGAAAATAAGCTCTATCAAGTTCCGTATCGCTTTTAAGTGAAAATGCAACTTGAGTGTTGTCGAATATTTTTTCCATTTAGAGTAATTTTTTGTGCAAATATAGAGAGAGTTTCAATATTATCTAGTTAAAAATGCCTTATTTTGCGGATTCAATTAACTAATGAATTATGCAATCTATTCAAGCCAATAATTATTTCGTACATTTTAACCAAAATGCATACGAAGCGTTAAATAAACATTTAAAAGAAAATAAATATTCAAACTTGTTTATTATAGTTGATAATCAAACAAATGAGTATTGTTTACCCAAGTTTTTACCGCTTTTAGAAACGGATCTGACGATTGAAATTATCGAATTTGAAGCAGGTGAAGTCAATAAAAATATAGAAACCTGTATTGAGATCTGGAATGTCCTGACGGAACTTGGTGCTGACAGAAAATCCCTTATTATTAATGTAGGTGGCGGTGTTGTTACAGATTTAGGTGGCTTTGTTGCTTCGACTTTTAAACGCGGAGTTGACTTTATTAATGTCCCTACTACCTTATTATCTATGGTAGATGCTTCTGTTGGAGGAAAAACAGGTGTAGATTTAGGAAATCTTAAAAACCAGATTGGAGTAATTAATGTGCCACAAATGGTTTTAATAGATACCAATTATCTGGAGACTTTACCACAAAGCGAAATGCGTTCCGGTTTAGCAGAGATGTTAAAACATGGCTTAATATATGATGCAGGCTATTGGAAACAGTTTTTGGATCTAAAATCAATCGATTATGCTGATTTTGATACTTTAATTTATCGTTCTGTTGAAATTAAGAATGACATTGTGATTCAGGATCCTACTGAAAAAAATATTCGTAAAGCATTAAACTTTGGTCATACCTTAGGACATGCTATCGAGAGTTACTTTTTAGAAAGTGAAACAAAAAAGACATTGTTACACGGAGAAGCTATAGCAATTGGAATGATTTTAGAAAGTTACATTTCATTACATAAAAATTTAATTACAGCAGAAGAATATGCTGAACTTAAAACAGCAATCAAAAGTATTTATGATGATGTAAATGTAGCAGAAAATGACATAGATCCGATCTTAGAATTGCTTATTCATGACAAAAAAAATGAATATGGTTTAATTCAGTTTGCATTAATTGAAGGAATCGGGAATATAAAAATTAATCAATCCGTTGAAAATAAATTGATTCTAGACGCGTTTCAAGATTATAAATCCTAAACATTTTTTTAATCAAAAGCATTGCTTTTGGTATAATTTATTTTTTACATTTGCCACGATGAAAACAAACAATAAACAAAGACAATTTAGCTCTTACAGAAACCGTCTCAATAGTTCCTTACTGAGGATATTGGATCGTTTTTATAATAGTAAAAGTCCGTTTCGTTTTGATGTTTTCCAGTGCTCAAAAGCTGAACACGAAAAACTGCAGATTATATTTGCAAATATTAGGGTTTGAATTTTAGATTTAGAATCGTGTTACTAAATTTAAAAAAAAAGACAATCTTTAATATTGAAAAATAAATGAATACTAAATATTCTGATCTAATTAATCAAACATACTATTTCCCACAAACGGAATTTAAACTAAACAAAGACAACTTACAATTTCACAATATCGATTTGATGAAATTAGTAGAGCAATACGGTACTCCATTAAAGTTTACTTACTTACCGCAGATTTCTGAAAACATCAACAAGGCAAAAGCCTGGTTCAGAAAATCAATGGAGAAAAACAAATACGAAGCAAAATATTACTACTGTTATTGTACAAAAAGCTCTCATTTTGAATATATTATGAATGAAGCTTTCAAGAATAATATTCACATTGAAACATCATCTGCTTTTGACGTTAATATTGTGGAAAATTTACTTGAAAATGGTAAAATCAATAAAAGTACTTATGTAATCTGTAACGGCTTTAAAAGAGACGAATACATTACAAATATTGCACGATTAATCAATAGCGGACATAAGAACACTATTCCGATTATTGATAATTACGAAGAATTAGATTTACTACAAGCTGAAATCAAAGGAAAGTTTAAAATTGGAATTCGTATTGCAGCTGAAGAAGAACCTAAATTTGAGTTTTATACTTCAAGATTAGGTATTGGATATAAAAATATAGTTTCGTTCTATAAAAAGCAGATTCAGGAAAACGATAAATTAGAGCTTAAAATGCTTCACTTTTTTATCAATACCGGAATCAACGATACTTCTTATTATTGGAACGAATTGGTAAAATGTATCAAAGTATACATTGCACTTAAAAAGGAATGCCCTACTCTTGACGGATTAAATATCGGAGGTGGATTTCCAATCAAAAATTCATTGGCTTTCGAATACGATTACCAATACATGATTGATGAAATTATCAATCAAATCAAAATTGCCTGTGATGAAGCTGAAGTTGATGTTCCTAACATTTTTACAGAGTTTGGATCATTTACAGTAGGTGAAAGCGGTGGAGCAATCTATCAGATTTTGTATCAAAAACAACAAAATGACAGAGAAAAATGGAATATGATTGACTCTTCTTTCATTACCACACTACCAGACACATGGGCAATAAACAAACGTTTTATCATGCTTGCGGTAAATCGTTGGAATGATACTTACGAGCGGGTTTTATTAGGTGGTTTGACTTGTGATAGTGACGATTATTACAACTCAGAACAAAATATGAACGCCATTTACCTTCCAAAATACAACAAAGAAAAACCTTTGTATATTGGTTTCTTTAATACTGGTGCCTATCAGGAGACTATTGGAGGTTATGGAGGATTACACCACTGTTTAATTCCGCAGCCTAAACATATTTTAATAGATCGTGATGAAAACGGAATTTTGGCTACTGAGGTTTTCTCAGATCAGCAAACTTCTGACGATGTATTGAAGATTTTAGGTTACAAGAAAAAAGTATAAAAAAAAACCTGCAAAACA
>Ga0247817_10001276_pt1 | contig 13327 bp, 10 predicted proteins | sample UWRJL212509R1_FD_178010 | JGI IMG/M metagenome (GOLD analysis project Ga0247817, IMG submission 178010) | Plant litter microbial communities from Arlington Agricultural Research Station in Wisconsin, United States - UWRJ-L212-509R-1 | ecosystem: Environmental > Terrestrial > Plant litter >... | reverse complement strand
GTGCAAGTGGTTCCGTGCGCTGCGGCCCCCGCATTTCTTGAACCTGCCCGACCGTTCCCCACGGACCACGCGCCTACGCGGCTGCTGTGCGTGGCGCGGCTCGATGCCCAGAAGGGGTTGCCGCTGCTGGTCGAGGCCGTCGGCAAGATAGCTGCCAAAAGAGATATCGTGGTCGAGATCTTTGGCGAAGGTCCGGGTCGCGCTTTTCTCGAAGCCGAAATCGCCCGGAACGGGCTCGAGGCCAATATATGCCTTCTGGGCTGGGGCACGCCAAGGCAAATTCGGGAACGCATCCGGGGCGCGCGCGCATTTGTGCTGCCCAGCTTTGCCGAGGGGCTTCCGGTCGTCCTCATGGAAGCAATGGCGCTTCGTAGGCCTGTCATCGCCACGGCCATCGCCGGAATCTCCGAACTGGTGGATTCGCAGGTGGGTTGGCTAGTACCCTCCGGTTCTGCCGAGGCTTTGGCCGAGGCGATGGAGGCGGCACTCGACGCAGAGCCGCACACGTTGCGAGCAATGGGGGACGAAGGCAGGCGGAGGGTTCTGGAACGGCACCATCCCGATCGGGTGGCAGCGGGCCTCGTCCCGCTGCTCGAACCGTTTCTGTAGCAGAGGCTAGCCTCGACGCTGAAACGGGCACCGGGCCATTGCTGAAGAGGGCTAAATTGTCGCTGGCGGTATGAGGCGCAATGCCCCCGGTACGCTGCTGCGCCACAGGGCAGCCTTGCGCTGCCGCTCCGGAAGCCCGTGCGCCAACCGCGCGATGTCCCCGCGGCTTAGGCCGGTGCGTTCACAAAGGAACGGATGGCGCGGCGGGCTGGCAAAATAGCTGAAGAACAGCGCTGCTCGGTCGCGAGCGAACGCTGGTTTGCCGCGATGAAAAAAGCGTGCGGTATCGTTGAAGATCACTGTGCCACCGGGCCCCTCGCAGCTGACAATATCCTCTTCAAAAGCGGCGCCCAGCAGGCTTTCCAACTCCGCCGAGCTGGCGAGATCGTACTTGAAGCCCTCCGTGTCGTTTTGTCGTGTATCCTGACGGCAGATATGCTGGAAAGGTCCACCATGCTCGTCCACCTCATGCAGGTAGATGGCGATTTTCAGCATCCGCCTATCTTCCCAATCGCGATGCCATTTGCGGGTCGAGATTTCCCGCCCGTCAGCTACGGTGTAGTTGATTGCAACACCATCATACGCAACCGGCAGGCCCAAATAGGCCTCTGCAATGTCCAGCAACCGGTCGTGCAGGCCGAAGCGATAAATCACTGGGTCGGCGGCTATCCAAGCGGGCGGAACCACGATGAACGGCTTGCCGCCCGCAGCCTGCTCTCTGGCAGTGGGCGCAAATTTATCGGCCAGCTTGGCCGCGTTTGCCACCACTTGTTCGCCCCCCGGCAGCCCGAGGTAATCGAGCGAGGTCATGAATACCCCATCTGTCTCCAATGCCTCTGTGATCACGCAATCGCGGTCCGATAGAGCGGGCAGGTTCGGCCGGTGCTGGTCCCGCGCCTGCTCGTACCGCGTGCCCAGCCACCCGCGAATGGGAGCCCGGTTGACGACCTTAAGCGCGGTGCGGGACGGGAGATTGCGGAGCCATAATGCGTTCTTTTGGATCGCATGCTTCCAGCTGCTACCGGCCTGCGTCACAGAATATCGCCGTGCGATTGGTTACGCGGAAAAGGCTCCTGCCCGAATAGTCCCGATGGACCTCGATCAGCATCGGAACGCGGCGACTGGTTGTAGTAATAGCCATATTCGACCGCCTGCAAGGGCTCGGTGATCGACAGGTTGAGCACCGAGCCGATTACCGGCGCGGGTCTAAGCGCCTTTACGACCTCGAGCAGGCCGCGTTTGCGAGTGCGGGATTCCTGCGCCACGAGCAGGAAACCGTCAACCACGCGGGCAATCAATGCGAGATCGTCGCCGACGAGCGCGGGCGGGGTGTCGACAATGCACACCGGACGATCCTTGGTGTCGCGCAGCCGCTGGATTGCGTTAGGCAACCAAGCCGAACTCAACAGGGCTTCCGCATTGAAACAGGCACGGCCCACCCGGTGGATGGACAGGTCGGAGCCCTGAATGTCGAGGCGCGTATCGTGCCAATCCGCCTCGCCCTTCAGATAGGCTTCCACGCCGGACTTGGTCTCCGGCAGGCCGAGCCGCTCGCCGATGGTCGGCCGCCGCAAATCCAGTTCCAGCAGGATCGTGGGCGTGATCCGGCTGAGCGCGGCGGCAAGGTTGATCGCGGTATGCGTTTTGCCATTGCCCTGCTCCACCGAGGTCACGGCGATGATCTGGTGGCCAGTGGCGCGTACGTGCTGGAGCACGTTGGACCGCATCATCAGGTAGGGATAGAAATGCTCGTTCGCCGGACCGAACCCCCAGATGCGGTTCGCTGCCAGATGCTCCGGATTCAGCCCGACTGGCGAGGCCTTCGAGGCCGCTCTGCGCTGCGCAATTCTGCTGATAGTTGCCATGTCCAGTTCGACACTCATCGGCCGTCTCCATAGTTGGGAGCCGCGCTGCGGTGCGCGCCTCGCGGCCAGAACCGCTCCACCAGCCGCGCAAATCTGTTTTCCTCGGTGATCGGCACCACGCCGAAGTTCGGCACTCCGAGAGTATGCGTCAAAGTTCTCACGCCGTGGACGGTGCCGCTCAGCAAGCCAAAGGCGAGGACCAGAAAAACCCCGAACGCCGCGCCGCCAGCAATGCCGAGGGCCAACAGGACGGCTGGCTTGGGCCCGATGGGTTCGGTCGGCATGCTGGGCGGGTCCACGATAGTGAACCGTTCGCCCTTATCTTCCGACTGGAGATTGGCTGCGACCTGCGCTTCCAACTCCATCTCGCGCAACGAATCGTACTGGCGCTTGATGTTGTCGTATTCACGCTCAATCATGTTGATTTCGTAGGTCGCCTGAGGAGCCTGGGCCACGCGCTGGTCGAGCTCCGCCACGGATTGCACAAGCTGGGCCCGGCGCGCCGCAAGGGTCTGGATGCGTTCCCGTCCGGCGGCGATCTCCGTTTGCAGGAGGTTACCCTGACCCCGTGATGGCTGCTGGCGGATCAGCTCTTCCTGGCGCCTCACCTCACTTCGCGCGGCAACCACTTCGGGAAAGTCTTCGGAGTAAACGGATTCCAGCTGCGCCAGACGGTCCCGCGCGCGGTTAAGGCCCTCCATGCCATCGGGCGGTGCTTGCAGCATCTCGTTCTGACGGACCGCGAGCAGGCTGATTTGCTGGACGAGGCCCTGCGTCTCGGCATCCATGCGCGAAATCTCGGCACGGTTCGACGAATTCGACTGGGCACTCAGGGCGACATTGCCCGGCAATGCCCCGGCATAACGGGACTCGACCTCGCGGCGCTCGTCCTCCAGCGCCCTGAGTTGCCGGAGCAATTCGTCGGACCGGCGTTCAAGGAATGCGGCGGTCCCGATGGCCTGTTCTGTCCTGAAGCGCTTGTCCTCGACCACGAACATCGTGGTCAGCTGCTCCGTAACATCCTGCGCCTTGGCGGGGTCGGAGTACGTAAAGGAAATGGTGAAGGCGATAGTAGCGCCGCCGCCCGCGTCCTGATTGGAATGGACGAGGTCCACGCCAATCCCGCGCCGCATCAGGTCGATCACGGCGGGATCATCGAGCTCGGCCATTTCGGGTTGAAACAGCCCGTTGCGCTCCATCATTTCCGAAAGGTTGTCACGGCTGACGATCTGCTGGCGGATTTTCGCGATCCGTTCATCGGCCACGTCCGTTAGCGGAGACGCTACAAGGCTGGTGGGGATCTGCGGGGAATCGATCAGCAGCGTCGCGGTAGAGCGGTATACCGGCTTGCTCAGCAGGATCATCGCCCCGGCGATAGCTGCACCCAGGATCATCGGGATGATCAGCCAGTGCCAGCGGCGGTATAGCATCGCCATCAATTCACGCGGATAGATGCGCAGGCCTTCGCCTTCGTTCTGTTGGGCGCTCTGTTGCATCATGACGGGCCAATCCTGAATGAAACGCCGATCCTGCCAGCGACGGCATCGATCTTTCCGGCAGGAAGCGAACTACGCTGCAGATAGTCGAGGCGGATCAGGAGGTAGAAGGCGCGGCTTAACCGGTGCTCGTAGCGCGAGTTGATGGCCAGAACTTCAGCCGCCAGATGTTGGTCCGCCCCCGGCGCCTTGCGATAGTCGGCAGTGAAGCTGACCGCCCCGTATTCGGACAATCGGTAGTCCATCTGCGCCCCGAAAGACGTCTCTCGCAGCACGCCGATCCCGCTCGCAACGGAGCGAACACCAGCCGAAAAGCACATTGTGGCGCGTTGCGGTTCGACACATAGGAGCCCGCTTCCGCTGAACTGCACGGGCCCGGTTTCAGGCTCGCCTGCTCCGAAACTCAAATCCTGTTCCTCAACCCCCAATTCAACAGCGGCACGCCAATAGGAGGCGAGGCGGTAGTCTGCGGTCAGGCGAAAGGTTTTGACCGTGCTATCGTAGCCGTCTTCACTTTCGCTGATCAGGTATCCACCCCCCGCCCCCAGCGAAAGAAAGGGGCTGACCTTCCTTTCGGCCCCGAGGGCAAATTCCGCGACCGAGGTTTCCGACAATGGCGAGATGCTCACCGGCTGGGTCTGCGTCCAGCTCAGCAAGCCGGTGACTGCGGTACGCGCGGATGGGTTCCAGGTTATCGATTGCCGAGCTCCGTAATCTTCGCGCAATGCGATCGGATCGATGGCTGCATCTATGCTGTCGCCAAGCGCCTCGGTCGGCAGGAAGCGATCATAAAAGAAATCCGTTTGCAGCGAGAGGAACTCGTCTCTTCGGTGATGCAGGATTGCTGCCGCGCGCCCGGTAAGAAAATCACCGAAACGCCGGGAATACTGCCGGAAGGCCAAATCGGCGTCCGCTTCCACCGAAGTGCGCGCGTCGATCCCGAATTCGCCCTTGGAGCTCACAATGACTTCTCCGCCGATTGTCACCTTGTCGTCGTCCGCAAGGAGAAAGGCGTTGCTCGACCCGAAAACGCCGCTTTCCAGTTCAAGCGCCATTTGCGCGTTCGCCGGTGCGGAAACCGTGGCAAGAGTGGCAACAGCAATCATTCCCGCTATCTGTTTTCCAGTGTCGGCGTGGCTACGGGATGACAAGGACATCACCGGTAGCCAGTGTCGGGAGGGGTTCGCTTAAAGCCCCGCTTTCGAGGGACCGCCCCCCTCTCAGGAGCTTCTTGAGTTCGACCGGCTCAACGATCTGCCCGGTTGGCGTCTGCCGCAGGATCACCGCGTCATCGACATCGGCAAACTCGGCCGTCCCGCCTGCCATGCTGAGCGCCTGGAGAATGTTCAGCGGTGTCCCGCTGGTGAAGCTTCCGGGCGCGTTGACCTTGCCGATTACGTAAAAGCGGATACCCATTGCATCACGCACCGTAACGGTCACGTCCGGCGGCTCAGAGCGATAGTTGACCGCGATCCGCTCGCGGATCTCGTCGGAAATCTCGGTCACGTTGCGGCCGCTTGCGCGGACGGTGCCAGCTAGCGGGAAAGCAAACGTCCCGTCCGGCTGGACGCGCACCTGACGCTGCATGCTTTCTTCGCCCCACACGAATATGTCCAACTGATCTCCGGCAATGACTGAATAGCGGTCCAGCGCGGTCGCCGGCGCCATATCCATAGTGCTGCACGTTGCCGCAGACGGCCCTGCCAGCCCCGCGGTGGCGGAGCAGCTTTCAATAACCCGCTCCTGCGCATGGAGGGGCGCCGACAGGAACAGCGGCGCGACCAACGCGAGCCATCCGGCAAAACCCGCCACCTCGGCGGACCATCGGCGTGGACTGTCTTGCGAAGCAACCGGCACGGGTTCGTTCCTTCAAAATCGGGCCTTCAAGATCGGGCCTTCAAGATCAGGAGGCCCCGCAATATCTTCAGAAGAATGCAAGCCTACGCGCGCCCCGTTCGCGCTGTAATTGGCTGGTTGAGGTCCGCTGCCTGACCGTGAGAGAAATCAGGATCAGCACAACAGGTCCCCCTTTCCGCAAGCACGCATTGGGGACGGGTTTTGCAAAGCAGATCGGCGTTCCCCTTCGTGGCATATTCTTCAGCCGGAGGAGTTAAAACGATGACGTCTGCCGCAGCATATTCCGCTCTCGGATCGCTCGTCCCGGTTTTTGCACCCGAACGAAGCGGATGGGAGCCGAGAATGCCGGTGGCATTCGCGCCCATTCGGCAGCCACAAGACCCGTGGTCGAAGCGCACGGAATTTCTGGAGATTTCCTTCACACCGCTGGACATGGATGCCGCATTGGCCGCCATCTGCGCCGTGCCGCCCGATGCGAGCTTCAAGTATGTTGTGACGCCCAATGTCGATCACGTCGTGCGGCTCCAGCATAGACGATCGGATCTATGGCCCGCTTATCGCGGCGCATGGATGACGCTGTGCGACAGCCGGATACTGGCCAAGATGGCAAGATCGATCGGTGCGGATCTTCCGGTAGTAGCGGGCAGCGACCTGACCGCCGAACTGTTTGAAAAGGTGGTCAAAAAGACCGATCGGGTCGCCATACTCGGCGGGCGGAGTGATCTGGTTGCCAAGATCGCCGACCGGTACGGCCTCACCGATGTCTGCCACTACGATCCGCCAATGGGCTTCGGGAACAACCCACGCGAAGTTCGCAAGGCGAGCAGGTTCCTGATCGAGGCCGATGCACGCTACTGCTTTCTCGCCGTGGGATCTCCTCAGCAGGAACTGGTCGCTCATCAGGTACGCCAGACGAGGGGCGCACGCGGGATTGGGTTCTGCGTGGGTGCCAGTCTGGACTTTCTGAGCGGCGAGCAGGAACGTGCTCCGGTGCTGGTACAGGCGATGGCGCTCGAATGGTTGTACCGCCTCGCTTCCAATCCGCAGCGGATGTGGCGCCGGTATCTCGTCGAAGGTCCGCGCATCTTTATGATCCATCGGGATTGTCGGCGCAGGTTCGGTCCGTAATCCGGGAGATGCGCGGCATGCAGCTACGAGGCCGCACATTTTTGGCGTCATCGGTCTTCTTGGCGATTGGCCTGGCGGGACTGGTTGCGCTGGGCGCGTCGCGGATGACTTTTGCGGGGGGCGTAGACACGGCTTCCCTGCCCCCGCCGGGCGAAACGGTGCTCGGTCTCAACCTTTTCGGGCTCGATACCTTCAATCGCCAGCAAGTTTTCGCGAACCTAATCGCACATAGCGAATGGATGTCGTCCTATGGCGAAGGTTGGACCGCTATGCCGCCTCAGCAACTCGACCGGCTGGGCTGGGTAAAATATCTGGAAATCGGCCAGACAGCCCCGCGCCCCCTGATCCTGCCGCCCGCCCCGTTTCGGCCAACCACCGTGCAATGCACGTATGACGGGTCGGGGGAACTGACGGCAGGCGGCGTCGCCAGCATGCGTTCGCAGAGCGAGCGGTCACTGATTTTCGACCTCAATCCGACAGGAGCGGAAGGCGAAGGGGGGTGGCTCGAACTCATACGGACCGATCCCGGCGATCCGCTGCGTGATCTTGATTGCCGCGAACGAGGGCTGGATGCCACCGCGCGCTTCCACCCGGAATTCCTCGCTTTTCTCGACGGATTCCGGGTCATTCGCTTCCTCGATTGGCAGCGCGTGAACGACAATCGCGTGGCAACGTGGGACGGGCGCACCCTACCTGAAAGCAGTTCGCAGACCGGCGCGATGGGCGCCTCGATCGAGGACATGGTCGACCTCGCCAACGCGGTCGGCGCCGACCCGTGGTTCCTGATGCCCTATCGCGCCGATGACGATTATGTCCGCAATTTTGCCCGGCTGGTCCGCCAGCGGCTCGATCCGGAGCGGGTGGCCTATGTCGAGCTCGGCAACGAGATATGGAACACCACGTTCGACGCTGCCCGGCAGGCCCAGCGCGAAGGGCTCGCGTTGGGATTGGGGGGCGGCGATCCCAGCACCGCGCAGGCTCAGCGTTACGCCCAGCAGCATGTGCGGGTGATGCGTATCTGGACGGAGGAATTCTCCGACGAACCGCAGCGGCTGGTGCGGGTAGCTGCCGCCCAGAACGCCAATCCCTACCTCGCGAACATCATGCTGGAATACGCCGATACGGCCCGCTGGACCGATGCCCTTGCCGTGGCGCCCTATGTCTGGCTCGATCTCGAAGGCCGGGATGTGAGTGATGTCGACGGAATCTTCGCAGCCATTCCCGCAGAACTCGCAGAGACCTTCGACTTTGCCGAACAGAACCGGGCGATTGCGGTCCAGCACGGCAAGCGCTTGATTGCCTACGAGGGCGGGCAGCACCTCGTCACCGCAGACCTCAATCTTGCCAGAGCATTGCAGCGCGATCCCCGGATGCGCGGCGTGTATGCCGATTACCTAGGCGCATGGCGCGCGCGGATGGGCGATGCGCTGGTGCTGTATGCATCGACCGCACCGATTTCCGAATACGGTTCCTGGGGCCTGCGCGAATATGCCGGGCAACCCGAAGCGGATGCGCCGAAACTGCAGGCCGTACGGGCCGAGCTAGGCCGACGGGGATGAAAAGAACGCTTCTGCTTGCCATCGTCTGCGCAGCCGTCGTCTTCGCCTTGGCGGAGCTGGCGTACATAAACATCCGAGCGGGTTTTTATGCGGCCATCGTCGGATCGGCCGGCGTTTGCCTGTTCCTGTCCTGCCTGAAGGGCGATCTGCGCCGAGAGATGGCCGTGCGCAGCGTCACTATCGCCGCTGCAATGCCCTTGCTCGCATGGGCTCTGCCGAATGTCTGGCTGCTCCATATCCTGATGTGTTTCTGGGTGCCGATTATGGCGGGCCGGTTCGACCGGCTGGTGCCGGTTTACCTGTTCAGCCTGCTGCTGCTCCCGGCCCTCGATCTCACCGTCTCTGTCGGCGGCCTCAAGCTGTTCGAGTTCGGCGTCCTCGATGCACTCGCCCTTGGCGCAGCTACGGCGATCTTGCTGTCATCGAAGAAAGCAAGGGTGCCGCTCAGCAGCGATGCCTGGGTGTGCGCGATCCTGCTGGTTCTCGGCGCCGCCTTGGCGCGGGATACGAGCTTTTCCAACTTCCTGCGAACCTCCGTCAACCTCGTGCTCGATCTGGGCCTGCCCTATCTCATCCTGAGCCGGGGTATCCGTTCGCCGGAAGACTTGCGGACTGCGCTGCGCTGGTTCGCCTGCGGCGGCCTCGCCTTGGCCGCCCTGCTTACGTATGAAACATGGAAGGCCTGGCCCCTGTTCATGGAGTTATACGCCCAACATCAGGTGCCGCTGGTGCTGATGGTCAAGGCGAGAGCGGGCCTCATCCGCGCGGCTGGCCCCTTTATCGAGCCGACGTCCATCGCTCTGGTCATGGCGATGTGCATCGTGGCGCTGTATTTGCTGCGGCAGCAGTTCAGGAGCCGGTCGCACCATTACCTCCTCCTGATTGTCGCGTTTATCGGACTGTCCGCGCCGCAGTCACGCGGGGCGTGGATCGGTCTGTTTATCGCAATCGGCGCTGCTGACTTGTTCTGTAGCCGCTATTCGGCCCTGCTCCGCAAATCGATGATCGGCTCGCTACTGGTCGCGTCCGTTTTCGCGTTGGCGCAACTATCGGAGGGGCTATCGGAAACGGTGGGGCTGTCGGGGACATCGAGCGGAACGTCCGATTATCGGCGCAACCTGCTTGCTCGCGGGCTGGAAGAATTCGTGCGCAGTCCGTTGATCGGTTACTCGATGCCCGAGCTCAGTATCCGCCTGGCGGACCTGAGGCAGGGCGAAGGGATCATCGATTTCGTCAACACCTATGTCTGGATCGGGCTGATTGCTGGCGGCATGGGGTTGATAGCCTTCCTCGGCACGTTTTTACAGTTTCTCGCCCGCCTGTGGCATCAGAGGAGGACGATAACCGAACAGAGCGACTTGCAGAGCGCCGCCTTCGCGTTCGCATGTACTGTCATGCTGGTAGAGATGCTGTTCTTCACGTCCTTCGGCGGACGCCCGGCTTTTCTCACCTTCGCGCTGTTCGGCTTCAGTGCAGCCGTCCTGCAGACCCGCAAGGATACGGTTCGCTTGGCGGGCACTTCGAACGCAGCCTCGCCGAATGGCGCAAGCCCCTTCTTTCCGGCGTCAAACCAGCCATCGTCCTAATGCGAGGGTGGCCAGCCAGCCGGCTCCCACCCCTGCCGCACCTCCCCCTACGAAGCAGAGTTCTTCCTTCAGGTTGAGCAGGCCAGCATAGTGCATTCTTATCCATTTCAGGAACAGTGCGGGCAGTTCCATCAGACCCACGGCGAGAACAAGGCCGAGTACGCCCAGAGCAAGAAAGCCCGCGGTTCCCGCCGCCGCGAGCCATACCAGCTTCGCGCAGCTGGCCTCGAACGTCACACTGATGCGGCCGGTAGCGGTCAGCGTTTCGTTTGCGGCGCTGGAAGCCAGCGCGAACAGCGGCGCAATTCCGAGGATCTGCAAGTAGAACGCGGCCTCGGCAAATCGGTCATCGTAGAGAATGCCGATTATGAGCGGGGCGCAACCGATAATGCCGCCCGCAGCGAACGCGTAGGCCACCGAAACCATCCTGCGCTTGCCGTAGAAGATTCCGCACAGGTCTTTTTGCCCATCCCGCCACGCTTGCGAATAGGCAGGATACAGCACCCTGCTGGCATATGCGGTCGCAAACCCGAGCGGGGCGGCGGCGAGATTGCCCGCCAGAATGTAGAACCCGAAATGGTCCAGTGGCATCACTTTGGCCAGCACCAGCTTGTCGCATTGCGAAATCAGCAGGAAGATGATGCTCGATCCCGTCACATACCGCGCAAACAGCCACAGTTCCCTGAGATAAGCCCGGTCGAAGGCAATCTGCCGGAACGGATTGCGGAACATGGCGTAGCTGAGCAGGGTCTTGAGAGCGCTGCCCATCATCATGCCGCCCAGCAACGCCCAGTAACTGCCCCACAAATATGCCAGCACCGCGCTGGCACCGATCTGCGCCGAAAGCGCGATCAGTTCGAGTGCGGAAAGCCGCAGGATCATGCGGTTTCGCAGCGCGGTCAACAGGGTAAGAGAGGCCAGACCTTCGATCACGAAGATCAAGCCCGATGCGGCGATCATGGGAGCCAGATCCGGCTGGTCGAAAAATCTCGCCAATGGCTGTGACAGGCCAATCAGCACCGCCGCCAGCAGGCATGAGCGGATCAAGGACACAGTCCAGACCGTATCGAGAAAGCGCTTTTTGTCGCCGTCCTGATGCCGCACGACGAATGCCTGAAAGCCCAGATCGGAAGCAAGGGCGACGGTAAATTGCAGCGACGCGATCAGCCCGGCTATGCCAAAGACTTCGGGCACCAGCAGGCGGGTAAGAATGATCGTGCTGCCCGCGCGCAGCACATTGGTCAGCACGACCGAGATCACGACGATATTGGTGTCGCGCAACAATATCTCGCGCAGGCCAGCGATTGTCATGTTCCGTGGCGACAGCGGCCCTGCCCATCCCAAGGCGAACCGGCCCGGCAAGTTCACGCGGCAGCTTTCAGCATCGTATCGTAAAAATCGATCAGCTGCTTGCCGACTACGTCGACCGAAAATGTCTGCGCGCAATGGCTATGGGCAGCCGCACCCAGAGCGGCCGCCAACTCGGGGTTCGCCAACATCGATCCAAGGTTCGCCGCCATCTCTCCGGGTTGACCGACTGGCGTGAGCACTCCCGTGCGGCCATCATCGATGATTTCCTCGCTGCCGGGCCAGTCGGTGCAGAGTAGCGGGCAGCCGATAGCCATCCCTTCAAGCAAAACGTAAGGCAGGTTCTCCAACCGCGAACTCACCACCGTGACATTCGCCTTCAATCGGAGGGGAGCGATCTCCTCGGGCTTGAGCATGCCCAGGAACGAAATCCGCTCCCGCGTAGCAGGCGAGAGGCTGGCGCGGGCGTAAGCGTCATATCCGATTCTGTGTTCGGGAATGACCTCGATGCCAAGGTCCGGGCCGACTATCGTGAGCCGGGCTTGCGGGCGCGTCTGGAGCAGGCGCTCGAATGCTATGAGCAGGGTGTCCGCGCCCTTCCAGTAATCGAAGCGTCCCACCATCAGGATGTGATCGCGCTCGCAGCCGGACAGCTCCCAACGTGGTGCGTTTTCGGGGATCACAATCGGATTGGGTATGACAGCCGCGGGCTTGTTCGGATCACGCCTGCTGTTCTCGCAGGTACGGTCCATGATCGCTTTCGTCGGCGCCGTGATAAGCCGGGCGGACCGCACGGCGCTAGCCTCTGCCGCGCAACGCGACCTGTCCGCCCGCTTCTGCCTCGCGTCGCGTGCTTTGACCGGCTTCAGGAAATGCGGCCCGTGCAGCCGGGTAACGACCGGCACGTTGATGGTCCTGCCCACTATCGCGGACCAGCCGAAGCTATCCTCCATCTCCAGAATATCGAATGGCTTCAGCCGGTGGGCGAGCTGGATTTCCCGCGCGACAGTGCGGCCGATGTCGGACAGGGCGCCGGGCGAGCGATCCAGCCTTCGGCTCATGCGATTGAGGACGCTGCCGAACAGCCCTGGCCGTTCCTCCGGCAGGGATAGCAGCGTCGCCGACCCATCGCCGGAATAGACTGCCCTTTGCGAGATGACGGTTACATCGTGCCCCTGCGCGATGAAATGGTCGCGGACCGCTGCAACGTAGCTGACGATACCGTTGGCGCCGTTACCCGGAGGCCAATGGGGAGAGCAAAGCCCGATATGCACGCGATGAGTACTCCCGATGGACTTAGCAAGAATTAGGCCCAGTCGCGGGGGCTGTCGATTATGAGAACTTCCAACACAATTTCCCGTCTGCCGCGAACCTATCGTTGCATATTATCTAGGCGCAGGGGGGCCTTCGGAATTCGCCCTCAGCCAAAGCGATGCAGCGATCGGGCCTTCGGAGGATCGAAACAATGCCAATCCTCAATTTGACCGACCTCAACGGGTATCGGTGCTTCGACTTCGAGGATTGTGCAGCGGCGGGAAATTCGCTGAGCGCGCAGTTTCGCGAAAACGCGCCCTACCCACACATCGTGATCGACGACTTCCTGGACGCCGAGATATTGCGCGATGTGCTCGCGGAATTTCCCGCAAGCGATGGCCTCGATTATTTCGACCGGAATCAGGAGCGCCTGAAGTTTCAGTTCCGCCCCGATCAATGCGCTAATGCAGCGACACGGATGTTGTTCGCGGAGCTCAATTCACGAGCATTCCTCGCATTCCTGACAGCGCTCACGGGTATCAAGGGCCTAATCGTCGATCCCTATCACGCTGGCGCTGGTCTGCACGAGACGCAGCGGGGCGGCCATCTCGGGGTCCATTCGGACTTCCCATTCCATTCGAAAATGAAGGTCGAGCGGCGGTTGA
>Ga0247817_10001274_pt1 | contig 13333 bp, 7 predicted proteins | sample UWRJL212509R1_FD_178010 | JGI IMG/M metagenome (GOLD analysis project Ga0247817, IMG submission 178010) | Plant litter microbial communities from Arlington Agricultural Research Station in Wisconsin, United States - UWRJ-L212-509R-1 | ecosystem: Environmental > Terrestrial > Plant litter >... | reverse complement strand
GCGAATTTGCACGCTGCGGATTTCGTCGGGCGAAAGTTTGCCGTCTCCATTGATATCTGCCGCGTCGAACGGAACGCGTTCGAAGCGCAGCAATTCGTCCAGCGTCACGCCGTCGTCGTAATCGGCATTGGCGTTGACGAGATTAAGCGTGTTGAGCGGACGGATCAGCATGCCCAGCACCCGATCTTCCGGGGAATTTCCGCGCGGCGGGCCGATCACATCGGGCGACGGCACGTAATCATAAACCAGCGAGGTGCTTTCATCGCGCGCTGCGGTGCCGAGCCGCTGCTGCCATGCATCGAATTCCTCGATAGTGATCGCCCCGCTGCGGTCGGCGTCGACCGTACGGAACCGCTCCGCGACGATCTGCGCGCGCTGATCGGCTACGATCGCATGAAGTTCGGCGAGCGTCGCTTTGCCGTTGCGGTCGGTGTCGGCCTCGCGGAACATCGCCCTGACCGCGTCATCGAGAGTGCTTCGATTGAGTGTCACCATCCGCGGCGGGCGCGGCGGACGTTCCCCGCCGGGCCCGCCGCCGGGTCCGCCGCCGGGCCCTCCTTCAGGCGGGGCTCCGCCTCCCGGCATTCCCTGCGCCAGAACGGAGCCGGAGAAGAATAGGAAGGCAGCGGCGAGAAGGGGGCGTGCAAGCATTGCCATATCCTTAGAAGGCGACATTGAGCTGGATGCGGGTCGACAGGCCGATTTCGCCGCCGGTCTGTTCGGCGCCCGCGGCGATCTGCCACGAATGGTCCCACGCACCCGAAAGCAGCCGCGCCTCGGCGGTCCAGCCGCCCTCGAGGCCGCCGGGGGTGAGCGTGAAGGGGTCGCCATCCTCGAAATTCGCTGTGACCGAACCGGGCGAACCTGCTGCGATGGCGCGATAACCGGCCTCGAACTCGACCGTCATCGGCTGTTCGCTGGGCACTTCGTTCTGCAACCGATAGCTCGCCACCAGCGATGGGGTGACGGTGGCCGCGTTGCTCGAGCGGCTGCCCATTGTCAGCGCGATGGCATCGCTGTCGGCGGTGGTTTCGTAGCCCTTTTCGTTGAGCTTGAAATAATCGACCACCAGCTTGGGACGCAGCGTCAGCTGTTGCGACAGAGCGAAATCGTATGATCCGCCCAGCATCCCGGTGTACCCGCTGCCCGACCAGTCACCGGTGTTTGCATAGGTGAACTCGGTGTCGTCGACCATGCCGGTGAAGCTGTTTTCCGCGCCCATCGTGGCGCGAAAATAGCCTACCCGGGCGAAGGTATAGAATTTGCCTGTGCGCATCCGCCAGTGGAGCGCGGCTTCGTATTTGCTGATGTCGGTCGTCTGGTAATCGCCCGTATCGACCGAGCCCTTGGCCCACGAAGCGGACACACCGACATAGTGTTCGCCGAGCCGCTTTTCCCAGCCGCCGGACAGGCCGAAGCCGCTATTCGAAAAGGCTGCGGCATGTTCACTTGCGCCGCTGCCGCGAAAATAGAACGGCTCAAGCCAGATACCCACCGGCCATTCCTCGAAATTGCCGATGCCGTCGGATAGTCGTCGTGAGGACAGGCGCGAGGAGCGGGTGACGAAATCGAACACGCCGCCCGAATAGTCGGGCAGCAACTGGTCGAACTGACCCTGCAAAGCCGTAATATCCTCCGATTGGAGAATGCTGGCTTCGAGATTGCTATCGCCAGCTGCCGCAGCGAGGATGGCTTCGTAAGCTGCTGCCTGCGGCGTGGTCAGGCCGAGCTCGTCCGCAGTTTTGCGGTGGACTTCGACCGTGATCGTCGAGGCATCGGTGAGGAGGTCGGCGGTGTAAAGGATCGGCAACACATCGGTGCTGAGGGTTAGCCCGCCGGTGCCCGACAACGTGCCCGCAGTGAGAACCAGATATGATCCATCGGCTCCCAAGACTTCGCCGATGTCCAACGCAATCGCGGCGCCGTGGGCAAAGCTCGCCGAATTGACCTGGAAGGTGGAACTCGTTCCGGCTTCGGTGTCGATTACCACCCCGACCGTGCCATTTGCGCCGACCGTAAGGTTGTCGAAGGCGACCGTCTCGCCCGTGCCTGCTTCCAGCAGCCCGCCATTCACCTGAACCGAAAGCTGCCCGGCGTTCTGCGTGGTTCCGCTGAAATAAGCATCTTCGGCCAAGGCCAGCGTTGCCGCTTCTCCGGCCACGTCGAGAGTGCCAGCGAATTTGGAGGTGCCCGACATGGTCAGCGCGAACCCGCCCGAACCCGAGTGGATATCGCCAATATAGCTGGCGCTGCCGGACAGACTGACCCGGTCATCGCCCGCTGCGAGGAAGTTTTTGCCCTTGATCTGTCCGGTGGCAATATCGAGCAGGTCATTGCCCGAACCGGTCACGATGTCGCCGGTGATGCTGGCGTAAACGGTCGGGTTGGCCGGGTCGTAGGTGCTGTCCTCGTCGTCGGCGTAATCGGCGAGTTCCTCGGCGTAAGCGGCTGCATCGACCGGGTTGAGGTATTGGCGGATTTCCACCCCGCTGGTGTTGGCGCTGAGGTCGAGCGCCAGCGTCTCGTCCTCGCTTGCTCCGGTGACGCTGATATAGCCGGTATTGTCGATCTGGGTGAGCGAGCCAGAGAGGTCGCGTACCGCCACGGCGGAACCTTCGCCTGTGGAAGAAATCACCGCCGATATTTGCCCACTGACATAGAGCCGAGGAACATTCGCCCCCTGCTCGATCAGCAGCGCGAGCGCGGAGGAATCCGAGGTTGTGGCCTTGACCGTGCCCCCCACGCTGATCCCATCCGCCAGATCGACCGTTCCGCCCTGGCCGCCGATCACCAATGCGGTCGCATCGAACGCGCTGTAATAGCCGTAGGCGTTGATCGAGCCGTCCACGCCGAGCGCATAGGTGCCGTCGCGCGTGGCGCCGCCGCCGATCACGATATCCTCGCTGCTCCCGATCACTAGCGCGGGGGATTCGCCATAGGAGGCAATGGCGCCGGTTGTTTCGTCAGCGTCATCGACGCCGTCATTGTCCTCGTCGTCATCCTCGTCGTCGAGATCAAGCGGCGGCGCGCCGATCAATATCCCGCCCGCGACATTGCCGCCCACCTGCACCGCTGGCACAGCGACCCGCAGCGCGGAGCGCGATAGCGTGACCGCCGCGCTGTCGTCATTGGTGTAGCCCTGCGCCTTGGTCAGCGTGCCGTCGATGACCAGCCTGCCCAGAATGTCGCCATCGGCGATCAATACCTGCGCGCCCTTGCCGACCGCAGTTACCGTGCCGCCGACAGTGAAATCGCTCGCGATGTCGCCAGCGGCGATGGCAACGCTGTCGTCGCCGACCACGTAAATCGTGCCAGTGTTGTCGAATTCGCCGCCCCAGCCGTCAGCAAAGCGGATGCCCGCGGAATCGAGGCCCTCGACATAAATTGTCCCCGAATTTTCGATAGTTCTTGCGCTGGAATTGACCGCAATACCGGTTCTCCCGGTGGCGTTGGCGACCGCACCGTCTGGTTTGGAATCGCCGTCTTCATCCTCGGGCACGAAATCCTCGATCACATATAGCGCGCCGGCATTGCTGATCGTGCCGGTGCTGCCTTGGGCAACCAGAATGCCAATGCGGCCATCGGCGGCATCGCTCGTGACCGAAGCGTCATCTTCGATGGTGATCGTGTGGCTGCTGTCGAGCGTGAGCGGTGTGCCGCCATCGACATCCAGCGCGGCGTCATCGACTATGGTGATGTTGCCGCTGGTCGAGGTTCGCAGTGCGGTCTTGCTGTCGCCGTCGATCGTTACGTCCGCGAGGGCGGGGGGCGCATAGGAAAGCATGGCCGCGCCCGAACATAGCAGGGCGCGGCGCAATGTAATCGAAACCATCCAGATTCACCTGTATCGTGGGGCCGAAATCGTCTTGGTGGCGGGTCAAGTGCGGATAGTGAGCCTGGCCTGGGGAGCTCGGGAAGGGACGACATATTCCCTTTGCAATGGTTCGGATCGCTACCCGCACTATCGCCTGTGCGACGAGGCCGCTTATGGCGGACCAGCGCGGGGCCGTGCGTCAAGACTTCGCAAGCGATCTGTAAAGATTGCGAAAAGGGGCGTGGTGTAATCGGCGGGCGCGCCTATTCCGATGCAGAGAAACCATGGCAAGCCATCAAAACAGCATCCTTCTGGTCGACGACGACGCCGCGCTCAGCGCGATGGTGCGCGAGTATCTTGAAGCCGAGGGATTTTCGGTCGAGATGCGCGGCGACGGCGTTACCGGGCTGGAGCGCGCGCTCGAAGGCGATCTCGATGCCGTGATTCTGGATGTGATGATGCCGGAGATGAACGGGATCGAGGTGCTGCGCCGCCTGCGCCAGCAAAGCAACGTCCCCGTCCTGATGCTGACCGCAAAGGGCGACCAGATCGACCGGGTGCTGGGGCTTGAGCTCGGCGCTGATGATTATATCGCCAAGCCCTATTATCCGCGCGAACTTGTGGCGCGGTTGCGCGCTGTGCTGCGGCGCGGTCCGTCGGTGCCGCCGCCAGCGTCTTCATTCACGCTGCTCGATCTACAGGTGCAGCCATCGGCCCGCCGCGCGGCTTGGAACGGGCAGGAATTGGATCTGACCGCGACTGAATTTGCCATCCTCGATGCGTTGATGCGCGCTGCCGACGATGTCTCGACCAAGAACGATCTGTCACTCCATGCGCTCGGGCGGAGGCGCGAAGCCTATGACCGGAGCGTGGATGTGCATGTCAGCAATCTCCGGCTGAAATTGCAGGCGGCAACCGGCGGGCGGATTGCAATCGAGACGATTCGCGGGGTTGGCTACCGCCTGCAAACCTCGATCGAGGCGCCTGCCCTTTGAAACGGCGGCTGTTCTGGAAGATCCTGTTCGCGTTCTGGCTGACGATTTTCGCCATGACCCAAGGCGTGTGGCTGACTCTGGAGGCGCGGCAGAACACCGGTTCCTTTAGCCCAATGGCTGGCGGTCCCCCTGAACTGGCGGCAGCGGCGGTAGTGCTCGAACATGCGGGCGTGGAAGGGTTCGAAGACTTTCGTTCAGAGCTTCCCCCGATGTTGCGCGGCGGGCTGGTGCGCAGCCAAGTTGACGGAGCGGGGGACGGCGGCGCGGGTCAGGCGAATACGGTATCGCGCATTGTCGTGGACCCATCCGGAGTCGCGCACCGGCTGTCCTCGACACGGAACATGCGCAACGGCCCGTCGCGGTTTCTGAATATTCCGCCCGACATGCTGATCCTTGGCATCCTCGGCGGCCTGTTGTTCAGCGCGGCGCTGGCGCGATATCTCACCGAGCCGATCAACCGGTTGCGGACCGGTTTCGAAATGCTCGCAGCGGGTAAGCTCGATACGCGGGTGGCGCGGCAGATCGGCAATCGCAACGACGAGATCGCCGATCTCGGCCGCGATTTTGACCGGATGGCGACGCGGCTCGAGGATCTTGTCGCCGCGCGAGTGCGGCTGCTCCACGATGTATCGCACGAATTCCGCTCGCCGCTCGCGAGGATGCACTTGGCCTTGGCGTTGATGCGGCAATCGAGCGCCAACACCGACAGTTCGGTGGCCCGGATGACGCTAGAGATCGAGCGGCTCGATCATCTGGTTGATGAATTGCTCACGCTAACCCGGCTCGAGCACGAGGGGCTTCCCGAAGGAGAGGACTATTTCGATCTGGTCGATATCGTCCAGAGCGTGGTCGACGATGCCCGGTTCGAGACTGGATCGGAAGCCACCGAGGTCCACCTGACCAACCGCATCGAAGCGGGGGAAGACGAGCGCGCGCCGACCAAGGGGCAAGCGCGGCTGATCCGCCGTGCGCTCGACAATGTCCTGCGCAATGCGATCCGCTTTTCCCCGCCGGGCGAAGCGGTCGAGGTGGTGGTGGGTTTGTCCTGCGCCGAGCAGCGCTACTTCGTCGAGATCATCGATAAGGGGCCGGGTGTGGTGCCCGAAACGCTCTCGACAATTTTTGATCCCTTCGTCCGCGCTCAGACGCATGGCGAAGGCCACGGCCTCGGCCTTGCCATCGCGCGCCGGGCGGTGCTGGTCCACGGCGGGACCATCGAAGCGCGTAATGAGGCGAAGGGTGGATTTGCGGTCAGGATCGAACTGCCGATTGAAACCAGACGGTCGGTAACTTGAAAGACCGACCGGGGGCGTCCTGCGAACGCCCCCGGCGGTGTTGTGCGGTTAGAAGCGCATGTTCGCGCCGATGAAGAACCGGCGGCCATTGGTGTCGTAATAGCCGGTAGTGTACGATCCTCCACGCAGTTGGCCGGTAACGGAAGCGTTGCTGTTGGCTGGATTGTAATTGGTCAGCGGCGGGGCTTTGTTGAACAGGTTTTCCACCCCGAAGCGAACATTTACGCCGTCGGTTAACGCATAATCACCGTTGAGATGGAACAGGTTATACGCAGGCGCGCCGACAGTGGAAGTGGCGACAGTCGCTTCGGAACCGTCTTCCACCGAAGGCAAGTGCTGCCACTGGAGGCCGACGCCGACCTTGCCCAACCGGTAGTTCACACTGGTCAGAACGCGGTATTCGTACGCGCCGGTATTCAGCCCGTTCTCGGTCGTCCCGAGTGTCCCGACATAATCCACCAGCGCCAGCGTAGGCAACGCCGCCGATTTATAGTGGATCAGGTAATTGGCCACCAGATTGACCGCCAGCATGCCCGGCCCGACCTGAGCCGACCAGTCGATTTGCGCGTCGATACCCTGCACCTGGAACCGCCCATTATTGGTGTAGGTCGTATACACCGTACCCTGCTGGCCAGTCTGGTTGCGCTCGATGTTCTGGCAATAGAACGTATCGGCGGCGGCACTGGCATTGGTTAGCACCAGCGGATTGAACTCCGGATCGAGGCACTGCCGCAGAGCGGCCGCGACCGTTAGCGGGGCGATGGCGTCGTCCACACGGATGTCGAACCAGTCGACCGACAGCCGTAATCGCTCCAATGCCGGGCCGCTGAACGGCGAATCGATCACGAAGCCCGCAGTCCAGGTATTGGCCTTCTCAGTAGACAGGTCCGGATTGCCGATCAGCGTCGGCCAAGCGTAGCCGAACGTCGAATTGGACTGGGTGCCGTTGTAATAGGTCGTTTTGGCGGTCGAATCGCCCGAACGGTCCATCAGTTCCCGGCACAGCGCCTGCACCTGACTGCCATTGGCATTCGAGGGGTTGGCCGACCATGATAGCGGGTTCGCGGTCGAGCACGGATCGCCAGCGGAGTTGACGCCAAACGTCTCCTGCGAAGCGAGGTACAACTCGCCGATATTGGGCGATCGTTCGGCGCGGTTGTAGCCGCCCCGCACCCGTAGCCAGTCGTTCACCTCCCAATCGCCGAGCACCTTGTAGGTGTAGCTTGTCCCGGTGGTGCTGTAATCCGATACGCGGCCGCCCAATTCGAGGCTGAAGCTTTCGATTAGCGGGAGATCGGACAGTACCGGAACCAGCAATTCGCCATAGACCTCGGTCGCATCGTAATAACCGAAGGAATCGGCGCTGGGGTAGATGCCCAATGCCTGATCCTGAAACGAGCTGCCTTGGCTGGTCAGAGTGTCGTTGATGAACTCGTATTCCTGCTCCCGATAGCTTGCGCCGAATGCTGCGCGCAATTCTCCTGCTGGCAGATCGAACAGTTTGCCCTGCAAGTTGGCTTCCGCGATCGTCTGGCGCATCGAGGAGCGGTTCTTGAGGTCGGCCTTGATTGAGTCGAGGCAATCCTGCGAATAGCCGCCTTCGGGCACGTTGAAGAAATTGAGCCCGCTGGTGCAGGTCGCCGTCGACGCCCCAAATCCGCCATCCTTGGCATTGCCGGTCGCGGAGAAACCCTCGCCGAAATTGCCCGAGTTGAGCACCGTGCGCAGCCGTTCGAGCGAATAGATGCCCGTTTGGCGCGAAGAAGTGACCGAGACGCCGTGGTTGATATAGGCTTCCCATGTCCAAGGTGCGCCGGGGATTGATCCTTCGAGCCCGGCCAGCATGTTGTAGGTCATGACATCGGTGAAGCCCTCGCGATCTTCTGGCATCATTGCGCGCAGTTCGAACGGCGCATCTGGATCGGCGCGGCTGTTGAGCAGCGACCACATATCGTCCGAAAGCTGGTCGGCATCGAGCGTCGTCGGATCGATCGCCACACTCCAGCCCGAGGTGACGGGGCCCGGCTCCTGCCTGGTGTAGGTGCTGACATGGCTGAACAAGCCTTGGCCGAAGAAGCCGATCCAGTCGTTGATCTCGTAATTGGCCTGAGCGAGGAAATTGTACCGCGTCAGCGGCAGGATGAGATAGGTGCTGGTATTGTTCTGGCTCAGCGTCCCTGCATCGCTGACCTTGTATTCATTGCCATCGACCGTGCCGTTGAAGCCTTCAAAATAGGGCGTGTAGGCCCCGCCATTGGTCCATGATCCGTTGACGAAAGTCGAACCGTCGGTGTTGGTGTAAACTGTGTAACCGCCATTGGGCAGCGACGAATTGGGGAACATGGAAGTCGTTGCCGAGGGGAGGTTGTCATAACCGAAATAGACCCCCGGCGTTTCGAGAAAGAACTGCGTCCCGGCAACCTCGGTATCGGCCCATAAATCCTGATACCACGAGCGGTCACGTTGATAGCTCGCCTCGCGCGTATTCATCGACATCGCCAGGCTGACATTGCCGCGTCCATCGGCAAAATCAGATCCCACGATCCCCGACAACTGGTATTCGAACCCGTCGCCCTCCTGCGTGATGCCCGCTTGCGCGTCGAGTTCGATGCCCTGGACATCCTTTTTGAGGATGAAATTGGTCACGCCCGCGATGGCGTCAGCGCCATAGGTGGCCGAAGCGCCGCCGGAGATGATCTCGACCCGCTCGATCGCCGCGCTCGGGATGGTCGAAATATCGACTACGCCAGATGCGTTGCTCGGCGTGCTGCGGCGGCTGTTGAGCAGCACGAGGTTGCGGTTGGCACCGATGCCGCGCAAGGAAATGGTCGCCGCGCCCGGCGTATTGGTTGCAGTTGGCTGGATGTCGCCACCCGCAGTAGGCGTTTGCGCGGGAACAAACTGCGGCAATTTGTTGAGATTGACCTCAAGCGCAGCGGTGGCGGAATTCTGCAACAGGCTCTCGTCGACCGATAGCGTCGGGCTGTTCGAATTGTAGTCCGGACGCGCGATGCGCGAGCCGGTGACGATGATCGACTGTTGTTCCTGCTCTTCTTCATCTGCCGCCTGTGCCCAAGCGGATGGGGCAAGTGCGCTCAGCACAATTACTGAAGCGCAAGTGGCCAGCAGCCTGCTCCGCGCGCGCACGTTCTCAATCTTCAAAATCTTCCTCATCGCAACCTCCCTGGTGGCTTCTTACGAAATCAGGTCGCCCGGCGCGTTGGCCGGACACCTCGGGGCTCTTTTGCGATGAAATTTTTCCGGGGTTTGTCCGCTTGTGGCTGGATGCGGCACGCGAGCGGCACACAGAGCCATCATCGGCAAAATTTCGCAGGCTAACCCATTCTCGCCACGCGGGTCGCCGGCATTGGCAGATCGCTCGATCCGCCTCCCCGAACATGCGCTGTCCGCCAGAAAATATTGTCGCGCCGGCGGACCAGATGTCCGCGCACCATGTGCAGCCGCGGATACTTGCGCGAGCCTCCGCCGTCCGCCTCGCCATCCTGCCCGCTGCGCTGAGAGGCCGCCTGCCCGATCCGGATTTCGACATGGTCGAGCAGGGGTTTCCTGCCCGCCTTGATGCGGTAGGCGTTGAGCCGCGTCCGCTCCACGGGACGTTCGATCAGTGGCAAGCGCGATGCCACCAGAATGAAAAATGCCAACGTCCGGATCACATCGCGCCACAAGTTCTCGCCGCACAGGCTGGATGCTTCGGGCAGTCCTTGCGCCCCAAGTTCAGTACTGCGAAAATAGGCCTGCCATTCCTCATCGAGAGTGAGCGAAAGATGCCGCTTGAGCCCAGCGAAAGCCGGTGGGAGCGCCCTCAGCGCGTAACGCGGCTGGCCGAAGGTTTGGACAAAGTCGAGTGGCCGGTCGAAATCGAAGGCAATATCCGCCTGCGCGACATCGACCACGCCGCCCCGTGTCCAGAATATCCGCAAGGAGCCAGCGCGCCCCTTCTCCGCCGCTTCGATCAGGACGCCGATTTGCTCGGCAGTCTCGGGATCGCGCCATTCCGCCCAAGTCTGTTCGAGCGGCGCGCGCAACAGGGGGTTGGCAGGATCGAGCAGGTCGCTCCAGCGCTCGGCCAGCTGGCAACAGGCCTCGTGCACATCCTCCATCAGGACATAGCGGACAGCGCATTGCGATACCCGTTCCGCAAAGCCCGATACGCCGGGAAGCGTCCATTCCTTGCCGCGCAAGTCAACCGTAAGCGGGGTGGTCCACTGCGCAATCCGGTCGGCAAGATACATGGTCAAATCCTCTACGCATGACAGATCGCACGCCCTCACGAGGGCGGGATGGACCATGATCTTTTCTGGAAATTGTCCCGAGTTTGTCGGGTGTTTTTCGAACCTTGCCGGGATTTCGCCGCGCCGTGCGGCCAATCGTGTCAGCCGAGTTCGACCTTCGGCATAAACATGTAACCCTCGCTTCTGACCGCGCGGATTATCGCATCGCGCGCCCGCCCGCCCAGCTTACGCCTCAACCGGATCACCTGCGTGTCGATCGCCCGGTCGAAAGCTTCGCTGTCCGGCCCGCGCGCGAATTCGAGCAGCTGGTCGCGCGTCAGGACACGTTGCGGGCGCTCGACGAAGCTGCGCAGGACCGCGAACTCGCCATCGGACAGATTGATCAGCGCACGCGCCGGATCGCGCAATTCGCGGCTTTCGGGATCGAGGCGCCAGCCCGCAAAGCAAAAAGCCATAGTAATGCTGCCATCCTTGCCGCCGGGCCGGACGCCGCGCCGCCCGACCGCGCGGATGCGGGCGAGCAATTCGCGCAGCGAGGCGGGCTTGGCGAGGTAATCGTCGGCCCCTGCCTCCAGCCCGATGATCCGGTCCATTTCGCTCGCGAGCGAGGACAGCAGGATCACCGATAGGTCGTTCCGCACCGACAATTCGCGCACGATCGCCAGCCCATCCTCGCCCGGTACAAGCACATCGAGGATGACGAAATCGGGCGAAATGCTGGCAAGCAGCTTGCGCGCCGCCGGACCGCTATCGGCTTCGAACACCAGAAAGCCATGCTCTGAGAGAAATTGCGCGATATTGTTGCGCAGCGTGCGGTCCGCATCGACCAGCAGCACCTTCCTGATGAAGAACTGCGTTTCCAATCGCTCGATGACCGCTGAAAGCCGGTTGGTATTGGGCAGAAAAGGCTCGTTCACCGGTATTCTCCTCGAAGTATCAGCACGCGACAGGAGGGGGGAGGGGGCATCGTGCCGCATTCGTGGATGATGCAGTGACGCCAAGCTTGGCGAGGAGAGGATCGTCGAAGCGGACTGGTGGGCATTGACCGCCTGCCCTGCCTGGCCACGACCGTCAGCCCGCCCCAACCGCGCGAACCCGGTGGGGCGAGGGTGCAGAAGGTGGCCATTGCGAGAAAAGCAGGAAGGCGAGTCAGCATCCCGCAGCTATGGCTGGGGGCGACGCTTTTGCGGGTAAAGAGTCTGCAAGCGGAGTGTAAGTATTTCGAAAAGGCTGCAAAATCCCGCCGGGATATGCAGGCGCTTCAGCGCTTTGGGGCGATTGAAAGGGCAAGATTCTTCTCGCGTCTTTTTTAGAACGCGGCTCGGTACAAGTTGGCCTTGGTCTAGGTGGCCGTTCCAGAATCCTCAGACGCAGGCTCTGCATTAATGTTACCGTCTGGCAAACGAAATGATCGACGATACCAATAGATCGCGCCGCGACGTCTGGTGTTGGAGATAGAAGTCATCGATTGATCCTCCCGTTCCCACGGCTGTGGCGCAGCCGTAGGTACAGCGACTGGGCCGAGAACTAGTCACGGCCCGCCAAGAATCAGTTAAATTTCAGTGATTTACAGGAAAACCTGGCTGGGGCGGCAGGAGACCCAGCCGTATCCTAGTGTTGCTAAGTCATTGAATTTACTGAGTGTGGGGCTCTTCCCTACACGCATTGGGTACAGTCAGTGGGTACAGTTGTGCAAGGGGAGAGTAGGGCTTATTCACAGGCGACACGCAGGCTCTTGCGGTTGGACGACAGGTCCTTTCAGTCGCACACTGGAGGGCGCAAGCAGCCTTTCAGCGTTTATTGCCGTTGAAAAGAACCGGAGGCTTTCGTCAAAGTGACTCAACTTTCGATGATGTTTCGGATGTCACGGACGGATCGAGATGTGTTTTATCCACTCTCGCGGCTGGGCCTCTACAAGGTTAACAGCCTATCCCCCGCTCGCTCCCCGAGGAGAGCCGAGATATGTCGCCCTTCAGCGCCAGAGGGTTATCTGTCAGCGGCCTGGATTTCTCGTCCATCGTATTTTTCGCTCTGTGATTGTGGGTCTGACCGCGAATGATCAAAGGATGCTTGGTCGATGTCACCCCTAGCCGACCTTGGCTGTCGGCATGATACAGGCCGTGCCGCTCCCATTCAGTTTGTAAACGAAGGCCTCGCCGCTGCGCAGGCTGCTCTTTAGGCCCTTGACCAGGTGCCGACCGTGACCTGCAGTTCCGCTGACTACATCAGCATGAAATCGCCATCGACGGTCAGTTCCTTGGTCCCATCAAGTTCTATGACCTCGATTTCCTCGACCGGCACCGATGCCTCGACCGCGAACACGCCCCGACCGGATATCTCCGGCTGCATCAGGCTGTCCCCGACAGCGCAGCCGAAATTGCTTCACGATCATACGACGACGAGGTTCTCGTTGCGCCATGGGGACGAGGGCATCACACATCCAGTCCGGCAGCGGAGTGCAGCGTCCGCCCACTGTCACGTACGGTCCCGCGCTCCCACTGTTGCTGCCGGCGGCTTTCGCAATGAGATTCAAGACTATGAAATTGTATCTCGGTCGCGGAGATATGTCCGCGATCCTCTCGATTATCGGTGGAAGGTCGAGCCAGACTTGAGCGCCATCTTGCGCCGCTTCCACGGCTTCAAAGAGATCGGGTTGGTGGAACATAAGACGAATCCTAGCAGCTCACGCAACGATGTGAATCCCTGTTGGCAGCCAGATAAGGATTTTTCGCCTGTGCACTTTACCGATTTTCGAGGGTAAAGTGTCGCAGACGAGGATGAGGAACGAAAATCGGCTGCCCCGTCACAGATTCGCCTGCTCGCTATTCCGGGAATTTCTGGTCCAGTGCTCGAGTAAATTGCGTAGTATTGCTTCAGCGAATGCGTTGGATCGATGAACGTGAGACGCTTATCCTCGCAAAAAGCAACCGATCCAAATCGACTGTGACCTCCACTAGAGTGCAACCAATTTAGCGC
>Ga0247817_10001273_pt1 | contig 13350 bp, 16 predicted proteins | sample UWRJL212509R1_FD_178010 | JGI IMG/M metagenome (GOLD analysis project Ga0247817, IMG submission 178010) | Plant litter microbial communities from Arlington Agricultural Research Station in Wisconsin, United States - UWRJ-L212-509R-1 | ecosystem: Environmental > Terrestrial > Plant litter >... | reverse complement strand
CGCCCACGCCGACGCCGACGCCCTCGGTCGCCGCGAATAACTGTTCGTATACTGCCCGCGCGGCCTTCGTGCGCGACACGCTGAACGAATGGTATCTGTTTCCCGATCTGCTCGAGACCGCCGCAAACCCGGCCAGCTATTCCAATCTCGATCAGTATATCGATGCGCTGGTCGCCCCGGCGCGCGCGCAGAACCGCGACCGCTATTTCACCTACATTACCTCGATCGCCGAGGAGAACGCCTTTTACAGCAACGGTTCGAGCGCTGGATACGGCTTCCGTCTGGGCTACGACGGCTCCGAACAGCGGCTATACGTGATGGAAACGTTCGAGGGCACGCCCGCGTTGGGCGCAAATGTGGATCGCGGCACCGAGGTGCTCGGGATCGGCACCAATTCCAGCAACATCAGGACAATCGCAAGCTTGGTAGCCAGCGGCGGCACGCAAGCCCTCAACGATGCGCTCGGCTCCGCCGATTCCGGCGTCACCCGCGTGTTTAGCGTGCGCGACCAGAGCAATGTGGTGCGCGAGGTCAGCTTGGCGAAGGTCGACTTTGCGCTCGATCCAGTGTCGGACCGTTACGGCGCGAAGATTATCAACGATGGCGGCAAGCAGGTCGGCTATATCAATCTGCGCACGTTCATCGATCCGGCCAATCCCGATCTTACCGCCGCTTTCGCCAATTTCCGCGCGGCGGGCGTGACCGAACTGGTGATCGATCTGCGTTATAACGGCGGCGGCGCGCTCAGTGTGTCGGATGTGTTCGGCAACTTGATGGCGCGTAATCTGGATGGAAAGCTATTTTACGAACTGGCTTTGCGTCCATCCAAAGTGTCTGAAAACGAACGCTATTTCTTCGACGCCTTACCCCAATCCATCGCCCCGACGCGGGTGGCTTTCATCGGCACCGGCAGCACCGCATCAGCCAGCGAATTGGTGATCAACGGGATGCAGCCCTATCTCGGCAACAACATGGCGCTGATCGGCGAGAACACTTACGGCAAGCCAGTCGGCCAGTTCGCCTTCGACCGGGCGGAGTGCGATGACCGGCTGCGCGCGATCACCTTCAAGCTGGCCAATGCTGACGGGAACGGCGAGTATTTCAGCGGTCTGGCCACCACGGTCCCCAACACCTGCCGGGCGTACGACGATATCGGCTACCCGCTGGGTGATCCGCGCGAGAACATGCTGGCGGTCGCGCTCGATTTCCTCGCCGGGAGATCCTGCACCGCGATCGCCGGCGCTTCCGCACGATCGGCTGCGCCCGTCAACGATACCTCGATACTTCAGCCAGAACAGCCCGGCAGCGTAGCGCAGCGCGAGGTGCCCGGATTTAACTAACGCGCCTCAGCTACGGAGCTTCCGCCCCGAGATCGTCGCCTTCGCGCCACGCGCAGCCGTTCAGTTGCTGCGCGCCGATCCGCACGGTGGCGTTGAACGGGAAGGTTCGGTCGCTCATGCCGTCCGAACATTCGCCGGGCGTCACCGCCATGTCGAACGGTTGCCCGCTCAATGTACCGCTGAAGTTCAGCCCGCCGCGCCCGGCAAACCGGGTGACGGCAATCTGCTCACCCTCTGCATTTTCGGCGCTATTTTCGGGGGTTGACCACAGCAGCGTCTCGCCGACCACACTACCGCCCCAGAACGGTTCCGTGCCGACAAAGCGCAGCACAGCGTCTGCGGAAATTTCGGAAAACGGCGTGTTATCGCCAGTATCGCCGGGCGCGCCGGAGCCGGTTGCAGGCGAAGCGTCGCCGGACTGGCAAGCGGCGAGCAGCAGTAGCGCCGCCCCCATCGTCACCGCACCTGCGATCAATTTCATTACTTAACTCGCGATAGCCGCCGACGGTTAGCGCCGACCGGCTTCTGATAATGCCCGATAGCTGCCTTGGCCAGAGCCTCCGGCGCTGCGCCGCTGGCCAGTAACGGCCACATCGCAAACCCGAGCATGGCGTTGGTTTGCATTTTCTCGTCGACCATCAGCTTGGCTTCGCGCTCGGCCTGCGCGCCGCCCTGCATCAGCTTCGCGCTGCGCAACATGACTACGCTGGAGGCATCGGCCCACAGGCGCCAAGCGTCGAAACCGACTTGCCATATTTCAGCGGAAGATTGGGCAACGGGAGCTTGAGCAGCGGAAGATTTGGTTTTGCGAGGCATCAGCGCCTCAATCCGTGAACGCCGCGCCGTATTACGGCGCGCAGCCGGATCACTCGCAAGAAACAGTCAGATCTTCTGCATCCGCCGATTCGGCATCGCCCGTTTCAGAATCGCCGGTTTCCGCGTCACCTGTTTCAGCGTCGCGCCGTTCAACGCGTTCGCGTTCGACCTTCACGCGCTCTTCAGCTACGCGGCGAGCTTGGTCGGCGAGGCCGAGCCAGGTTGCCTGCGAGCGGAGCGCGCGGTCGCGCACGTTATCGAGCTTCGCCGCAGTCGCTTCTACGGCGGATTCGCGCGCGCGTTCTGCGTAGAATTCCCAGGTCTGAGCCATGTTGGCCTCCTAATATCTGCGGAAAAATGGGAATTGGCGGGAAAGCTCGTCTCGCCAGAGCATGGTGCTCAGGGCGAGGATGGCCCCCTCCCGCACAAGGCGGGAAGGGGCCGGAATCGGATCAATCAGACGAGCTGAGGTTGATCGCGCTTTCCTTGCCATTGCGGCCACGTTCTACTTCGTAGTTAAGGCGCTGGTCCTTATCGAGCGAAGCCATACCGGCTGCCTGCACGGCAGTGATGTGCACGAAGCTATCGGCCGAGCCGTCGTCAGGCTGGATGAAACCATAGCCCTTGTCGGCGTTGAAAAACTTAACGGTGCCGGTCTTCGACATGAGATGTTCCTTTCGAGAACGATAGTGTGGCCAGCAACATGCTGGCCGGGAAGTGCGTCAGGTCGTCAGCTCAAAAGGAAGTCGTCGTCTGATTTAACGCCCGGCGAATGAGCCGGGAGGAAGGCAAAACACGAAGTCCGTCGTTACAATTCGACGTTAGCGTGACCTCTTTAGCACACAGGTGCCTGAAAACCTAACGAATGCGCTTTTGCTTCCCTGCCGCCCTCCCTGCTGGCATGGCCGCCGCTCAAAACGAGGGGCATAAGATGGCAAGCGGCGACGACGACTATGTGTACGACGAGGACACCGGCGAATGGCTGCCCGCGTCAGATCTCGCCGCAAAACGTGCTGCCGATAGCGTGGTGGAAGTGCGCGATGCAGTAGGCAACCTGCTGGCCGACGGCGATTCAGTGACGCTTATCAAGGACTTGACCGTGAAGGGCGCGGGCCAAACGCTGAAGCAGGGCACCGTGATCTCGTCCATCCGGCTGACCGGCGACGCGCAGGAAATCGACTGCAAATATCCCGGCATCAAGGGGCTGGTGTTGCGGGCTGAGTTTGTCCGCAAGCGGTGATGCAACCGGGCAGTCCAGTTAATTGCTTGGCACAGCCGCCTGACTTTCACGTTTTGCTTACTTGGACGAGCTAGACATTCGTTTGTGCTGAACGATGCCTTCGCCCTATTGGACAAGCCGCTACTGCTATTAGCCGTGTTGTTCGTTGGCGCGATCATTGGAATGGCGGTGGACCGAGTGAGCGACCGTTCCGCGAAGAAAAAGCGCGCCGCTTTCTGGCGGGGCGCTAATTCAGCAAAACGGCCTGTTGGGAAAGTAGTCAATCCCACTCACCAGAAGCCAGAGGAAGCGGATTTCGCGGCAGACCAACTCAAAGCGGTAATGCAGGCCAATTTTTCCTCTAGCCCAGTGCTCAACCAGCCAGAGCGCCGCCTGCTCTCGTGCATCGACAAAGCGCTGATCGAGCTTAGCCCCGGATGGCGTGCGATGGCGCAAGTTTCGCTTGGCGAAGTACTGCGCAGCGAGAGCAAGGACGCGTTTCTTGCGATAAATTCCAAACGGGTCGATTTGCTGATTGTCGACGCTGGGTGCCGGCCTCTCCACGCCATCGAATTTCAGGGCACCGGCCATCACTTGGGATCAGAAACCGCCGCCCGCGACGCTATCAAGCGCGAAGCCCTCCGCCGTGCAGGAATAGGATTTGTTGAGGTGATCAGCGGGGATACTCCAGCGGAGGTGCGGGAGATGGTCAAAAAATTGGTTGCCCGATCGGCCCCCGCGTCAAACTGATAATTCGCCGCAAAACGTCTTACCCATCGAAATGATGTGCAGCTTTACGGCGGCACGGTGTATGATAACGCATGGGCCTCCCGCCCCAGAGGAAAGCATCATGGCTAAGGGCCAAGTCAAGAAAAACAAGGAAACCCGCAAACCCAAAGCGGAAAAAGCTCCCAAGACCAATGCCTCGCAGCCCAGCCTGAAATCGGGCGGGATCAAAGGCCTGGAGAACATGAAAAACGGCTAGGTTGTAACGCTATTCAGCCCCTGACGGGCTGCAAATGGCGATTGTCCGTTCTCTGCCGGGCTTGGCGAAGGTGGTGTTTATCGGGCAAGGCGGGGCGATGAACACCCCAGCCGAACCGCCTGCCACATTGCGCATCATGATCGATGCGGACGCCTGCCCGGTGAAGGAAGAGGTTTATCGCGTGGCCCAGCGCCACCGCGTGCCCGTAAGCGTGGTCAGCAATTCGCCGTTCCGCGTGCCGATCAGCCCGCTGGTCACGCGCGTGGTGGTGGATGGCGGGTTCGACGCTGCGGACGACTGGATCGCCGAGCGGGCCGACGCGCTCAGCGTGGTGATTACCGGCGATATCTTGCTGGCGGATCGCTGCCTGAAAGCAGGCGCGACGGTGCTTGGGCATAATGGCAAGCCGTTCACCGCCGGGTCCATCGGAACTGCGGTGGCAGTGCGCGCGATTATGGCCGACTTGCGCGCGGGAGCGGACGGCATGACTGGCGGAGCGCCGCCATTCTCCAAGACCGACCGTTCGCGGTTCCTGCAGGCGCTGGATACCGCGCTGGTAAAGCTGGCGCGCGGGTAGCCGGGTTCATTCCCGGCCCTTATTCACGGTCGTCGGAAGGGTCGAGCCGCGTGACCCACATCGGACGACCTTCGGGCGATAGCTCAACGTGATGCGATGGCACCAGATCGTCCCCCGTTTCGATCCAGCCGCGCCCTTCGCATTTGTGGCACAAGCACCGCTTAGACCGCTGGCTGGCCAGATCGAACTCCGCATTCCATTGCCCGCGCCCGTGACACACCGGGCACGCCCGATCCAAACTCCCGGAACGCGGGAGGACGGGGATGCCGTCCAACGCGTGCGGATCGTCCGGGCCGGTGCAGGTGACGATGCGGGTTTCGTGGGCCATGTGGGTGGGCTCTGGGTTGCGGCGGACGAGGTTGATTTAGCCGGGCTTCTTGGCGGCGGCTTTGGCCCCAGACTTTTCCTTATGCGCAGCAATCGCGGCGTCGATGGCGACAATCCGCAACCGTTCGGGCGTGTCCTTCGCCAGCCCCTTGAGGCGGCATGACGCCCACAGCGCTTTGCGTTCGGATTCGAGTGCTTTTAGGTAGAGATCGGCCATCGCTGAGCTTTGGCGGATTTGGGCGCGTGGGGGAAGGGGGTTGGTGCGCCTTGGGCTCAGCTATCCCGATGGCTCTCGCTTGCCTGTGACTCTCTCCGCCAGCGCGATAGCCGCCGCCGGGTTGCGCATCTTCGCGCCGCTGATGAAGTAAGCGAACACTTCGCGAGCGGCGGCGGGCGGTTCGCGTACGCCGACATAGTCGAGCCCCTCGGGCGCATGGCCCGCGCTCCAGGATTTCGCAACGCGCGCCCAATCGTCCAGCTCAGCCGCGGGATAGCCTTCGGTGATGTCCTCACGGCTGCGCATGAGGCGGGCGTAGACGAAATCCGCGGTCAGATCGGCGATGGCAGGGTATTCCGGGTGGTCGGCATAGACCACCGCCATGCCGTGCTTGCGCGCGAGCGCGACGAACTCCGCGCACACGAAGCTTTCATGCCGCACTTCGAGCGCATGGCGCAGTTTCACGCCGTCGCACGAACGGGGCAGCGACTCGAGGAATGCGCCGAAGTCGCCGGGGTCAAAGCGCTTGGTCGGGGCGAATTGCCACAGGATCGGGCCGAGCTTGTCGCCCAGTTCGGCAATTCCCTGAGCGAAGAACTTGCCAACGGCCTCGCCCGCCTCGGCGAGAACCTTGCGGTTGGTGCAATAGCGCGAGGCCTTGACCGCGAACACGAAGCCATCGGGCGCTGCGTCCCGCCATGCTGCGAAGCTAGCGGGTTTCTGCAACCGGTAATAGGTGCCGTTGATCTCGATCGTGCCGAGATGTGCGGCGGCATAGTGTAGTTCGTCCGCCTGACGCAGACCCTTCGGGTAAAAGGGCCCGCGCCATGCGGGAAAGGTCCAGCCGCCAACGCCGGTGCGGATTGTGCCGCCTGCCATGCCGACTAATCGTGCTCGCGGTTTCCGGCGCCGATATAGAGCTCGCGACCGCCTTCGTTATAGGCGCGGCTCATTTCGGCCATCCCCTTCGCCGCTTCTTCTGCGGCGATGAACGAATCGCTGTCCTGGTTCTGCTTGGCGGCGAATTCGCGCACTTCCTGCGAGATTTGCATCGAGCAGAACTTCGGGCCGCACATCGAGCAGAAATGCGCCGATTTCGCGCCTTCTGCTGGCAAAGTCTGATCGTGGTAATCTTCAGCCGTTTCGGGGTCGAGCGACAGGTTGAACTGGTCACGCCAGCGGAAGTCGAACCGGGCACGGCTGAGCGCATCGTCACGCATCCGGGCCGCGGGATGTCCCTTCGCCAAATCCGCTGCGTGGGCTGCCAGCTTATACGTCACCACGCCGACTTTCACATCGTCGCGGTCGGGCAGGCCGAGGTGTTCCTTGGGCGTCACGTAGCATAGCATCGCGGTGCCGAACCAACCGATCATCGCCGCGCCGATGCCGCTGGTGATGTGATCGTAGCCGGGTGCGATGTCGGTGACGAGCGGGCCCAAGGTGTAGAACGGAGCCTCGCCGCATACGGCCAATTGCTTATCCATGTTCTCCTTGATCTTGTGCATGGGCACGTGGCCCGGGCCTTCGATCATTACCTGAACGTCTTGCGCCCATGCCCGCTTGGTCAACTCGCCCAGCGTGTAGAGTTCAGCGAATTGAGCTTCGTCGTTAGCATCGGCGATGGAGCCGGGGCGGAGGCCGTCGCCCAGTGAATAGGCGATGTCGTAAGCTTTGCAGATCTCGGTAATCTCGTCGAAATGTTCGTACAGGAACGATTCCTTGTGATGCGACAGGCACCATTTCGCCATGATCGAGCCGCCGCGCGACACGATCCCGGTTACGCGTTTCGCCGCCAACGGCACGTAGGCGAGGCGGACGCCTGCGTGGATCGTGAAGTAGTCCACGCCCTGTTCGGCCTGTTCGATCAGCGTATCGCGGAACACTTCCCACGTCAGGTCTTCGGCCACGCCGCCGACCTTTTCCAGCGCCTGATAGATCGGCACGGTGCCGATGGGGACGGGGCTGTTGCGGATGATCCATTCGCGGGTGTCGTGGATGTTGCGGCCTGTCGAAAGGTCCATCACGGTGTCCGCACCCCAGCGGATCGACCAGACCATCTTGTCCACTTCGCTGGCGACGTTCGACGCCACTGCAGAGTTGCCGATATTCGCGTTGATCTTGACGAGGAAATTGCGCCCGATGGCCATTGGTTCGGCTTCGGGGTGGTTGACGTTGCTCGGGATGATAGCCCGCCCGCGCGCCACTTCATCGCGCACAAATTCGGGCGTGACGTAATCGGGAATTGCTGCGCCCCAATCCTGCCCGTCACGCGCTGCCGCCTCGGCCAGTTGCGCGCGGCCCAGGTTTTCGCGCACCGCCACATATTCCATCTCGGCGGTGATGATCCCGCGCCGGGCATAGTGCATCTGGCTGAGGTTCGCGCCGGGCTTGGCGCGCAGCACGCGCGTCGCTACGTTGGGGAATGCAGGCACGCCGCCGCTGCGGTCCGGGCCGAGCTGGCCGTTATCTTCGGGCTTCACATCGCGCGGAGTGTATTCTTCCACATCGCCGCGCGCGAGTTGCCATTCGCGGCGAAGCTGGGCGAGGCCCGCCTTGATGTCGACCACCACAGCCGGGTCCGAAAACGGGCCGGACGTGTCATACACCCGCAACGGCGGTTCGCCACTCGAAGGCTCCAGATCGATCTCGCGCATCGCCACTTTCAGCGGGCCGACATGCACCTTGCGGCTGCCGCGAATCGGACCGGTGGTGACGCCAATTTCGAGCGGGCTGTTGATATCGGCCATGCGCATACTCTCCTCAAAGGCGGACAAGAGAGTGGTGGCGCAAACAGCCCGCCCTTCCCTCCGCCCGTGCTAACGGGTTCAGGTTCAACGGGTCGGAGGTTGCGAAGCCTCCCTCTCAGCGCAAGCGCGCTCCCCGGGGATGGCTGTCGATAGACCTTGCGCGGGCCAAGGTCTAGGCCAACCGAGCATGACCCCGCTTTATCGCCTCGACGCCCCTGCCCGATCAATCGCCGCCCAATTCGGCACAGTCGCAGGCGCAGACCCGTGGGCGGGCGGGCATATCGCGCCGGGGCAGTTCGCGCCGGTGATCACTGCCGGGCGTGAGGCGATTGCCGGGCCGGGCACAGCGCGCCAGCCGCGCCGAATGGTGCCTCGCCTATGGGGTGTACCGCCGCCGCCATCTGCCGGGACCGACGCGCGAAGGGGCGTGCTTTCCGTGAACAATCTTGACAGCCCGTTCTGGGTCGGCAACTTGCGCAATTCCGAATTCCGCTGCCTCGTGCCAGCGACCTCCTTCATGGTGTGGGGCAAGGGAGTGGACCGGGACGGCAGGCGTTTGCAGCATTGGTTCGCGCCTGCCGATCAGCCGCTATTCGCCATCGCCGGGGTGTGGAAAGATAGCGAAGTGCCCAGTTTCGCGCTGCTCACCGTGCCTGCCAATGCTGCCTTGCGCGAGGTTGGCCAAACCGCGATGCCCGCGATCCTGCCAATCCATCCCGGTGCACAGGAATTGTGGCTGCGCGCCGGGTGGGACCGGGCCGCGCCGCTGCTCGCGCCTTATTCCTCTTCGTTATTAAGTAAGGCGAATCCAGCGTAAGGCCGCACAACAGGGTGATTTTCCCGCGAAAGACTTTCTGCTACTGATGGCTGCATCAACCATCAGGAGAATGAAGATGCCCCGCTTCACTATCCGCGCCGCGCTGGCCGCTGCCGCGATTACCCTGCCCGCCGCCATCCTCACCCACACCGCCCTCGCCCACCACGGCTGGGGCTGGACGCAAGACGAAGAAACCCGGCTTTCGGGTACGATTGAGGAAATCAGCTTCGGCAATCCGCATATGAGCCTGCGTCTGCGTAACGCTCAGGGTGTATGGGCAGTCGATCTGTCGCCGCCGATTGTCGCGCAGGGTTCCGGGTTCGGCCCCGGTTCTGCCAGCGCGGGCGACGAGGTGGTGCTGACCGGCCACCGTGCGCGCGATATGGATGTGCGCGCTTTCAAGGGCGAGACGATCACGGTGGATGGGCGGACGTTCAATGTCTATCCGCAGCGCGAGCGCACCTTGCGGCCTTCCTGATCGGGCAGAAACCTCCGCATCGGTGCAAACCGCGCAGCGCAGCATTGCCTCCCGCCCGGTAGAATTGCCTAGCGTTCCAGCGTTCGCCTGATCGCGCGCGCCCTGCCGCTACAAGTCCGTCTACCTCCGCTTCCGACCGAGAGCCGCGCGGCGATATGCACACGGGCAGCTAAGCCTTTTCCCCGATAGCGCAGCCACCCGCTGCGTGCCCGAACGGAGGAGCGGCCGATGGCTGTACACCGCAATCGCGTGTTCCCTGCCGCCCTTGGCCGACTGTTTCTGGCCAGTTGCGCGCTAGCCGCAGCGTGGGGCATCGCGCCCGTTCCGGCATACGCCGAAACCTGCCTGCTCGATGTCGACGGCGATGGTTCGGTCGATGCGACGGATGGCGATCTGGGTGCGAGTTCCAGCCCGACGGATAGCAATGCCAGCGGCAATGACGACGATAATCTCGCCTGCGGTAACAACGCCGCCGCACGGGGTGATGGTTCGACAGCGCTCGGCAGTGGAGCGCAAGCGGGCTTTGTCGATAATGTGCTGAACAAGGTCAGCGGGTCGGCCACGGCCATCGGCGGAAATGCGATTGCTCACGGCCAGAACGGAACCGCAGTCGGCTTCGGCGCGCGGGCAGGAAATTACGATCTCGATCTCGGAGTGCCCGAAGGCGCGCTTGCGATCGGCTACAGCGCGGTAGCATCGCACGACCGCGCTTCCGCCATCGGCGCACAAGCGCGGGCAACCGGGCGCAATTCGCTGGCGGCGGGCGCTTTGAGCGTGGCGGCGGGGCACGAAAGCGTGGCCATCGGCTCCACCGCTTTCGCCACGGGAGACAGGTCGATTGGGCTGGGCGCCTATGCACAAGCCATCGGGCGCGAGAGCGCGGCGCTGGGGGCGGACTCGATTGCTTCGGGTGATCGGTCGGTCACATTGGGCAAAGCTTCGCGGGCGAGCGGGACTGAAAGCGCCGCACTCGGGTTTTCCGCCGCTGCCACCGGTCTGCGCGCCAGTGCCTTCGGCCATACCGCCGCCGCCTCCGGAGAGGATTCGATGGCGGCGGGTACCTTGGCGCGGGCCAGCAGCATTCGCGCGACTGCGCTCGGCTCATCGGCGTTGTCGTCGGGCAATGACGCTTTCGCGGCGGGACGGTTGGCGGTCGCCAGCGGCAACGAAAGCGCGGCTATCGGAGTGTCGGCCTTCGCCAGCGGCAACCGCGCCGGCGCGCTCGGGGCAGAAGCGCTGGCTTCGGGCACCAGCGCGCTAGCCTTGGGGGTACAGGCGAAGGCGAGCGGCACCGATAGCGCCGCCATCGGCTACACCGCGCGTGCTTCCGGCAACCGGGCGCTGGCACTCGGGGCCAATGCCCATGCCACCGCGCTCGATTCCGCAGCGTTGGGAGCAGACAGTTCGGCCACCGGCCTACGCAGCCTCGCCGTGGGCCGCAGCACCTTCGCCAGCGCGGACGAAGCCAGCGCATTCGGGTTTCAGGCGGGGGCGAGCGGGTACAAGGCCACGGCGGTCGGCTCCTCCGCGCGGGCTACTGCGGAGAAATCCACCGCACTGGGCGAACGCGCTACCAGCGGCGGTTACGGCTCGGTCGCGATGGGGCTGGATGCGATTGTCGCCCCGACTGGCAGTTACGGGGTGGCGATTGGCGGTTTCGCGCGCTCATCCGGCAGGCAGGCAATGGCCATCGGCTACCGCGCCAACGCCAACAAGGCCAACACGCTGGCGCTAGGTGCGGATACCGTAGCGGACATGATCAACGCCACCGCCATCGGCTATCTCGCCAACACCTCGGCCAATAATCAGCTGATGCTGGGCGGCGTCGGCTCGTCGGTTGCGATTGGTGACATTACCGCTTCCGACGCAGCGCAGATCGGGCCGGAAATGGTGCTGACCATCGATTCGGCGGGCACCATCGGGTTCAGCACTCCAACAGCCGCGCAAAGCCTCGCCCGGACCGGCGCCATCGCAACGGCTCGTGCCAGCGTGCTGGACGGGGGCGGATCTGCCGCAGTTAGCATTGCCGATGTGAGCGAGGCGAAATTCGAAAGTCTGGCAGGCCGGGTGGCCCTGTTAGATGCCCGGCTGGGGGGTTTCGAATTGCGGATGCAGGGTATCGAAGGCGGGGTGGCCTCTGCAATGGCGATGGGCGGGGTCGCGCAGATACCGGGGCGCAGCTTCACAGTAACTGTGGCCGCAGCCAGCTATGGCGGGCAGCAGGCACTGGCAGGAATGATGGGCGGTTGGGCAGGCGAGGATGTTTTCGTCAGCGCGGCAGTAAGCGGCAATACCGGCGATGGACGACTAGGCGTCAGGGTAGCGGCGAGCTTCGGGTTCTGAGGGATCGGGGCGGGAACAAATCCCACCCCGCCCTGCAAATTCAAACGGTTAGAACGTGTAACCGATGCCTATGCCGCCAACGAACTGGTCCGCGCTACCGACCGTACTCGTGAACGGAGTGCGTTTCGCATCGCCCAGCATCCGCGAATAACCGCCAGCTGCGAAAACGGCCAAACCGCCGTCAGCCAGGTTGCCATTGAGGTCCGCAACCATCAGCAAAGTTGCACCAGCACGAGTGAAACCCGCTCCCTTAGGCGCAAACGGAGCAAGGGCACCGCCAGTCGCTACGCTTTGTGCAGCGGTAACAGTGTAATAATAGTCTTGAAAATCATCATCCGCCCATTCGGCACTCAAGCTGAGCGCCGCCGCCAGGCTCTGGCTGAGCGGGGTGAAATAACTGACCGATGGTGATGCCGTAACACCGCCATGCGCCCCGTTCACATCCCACAGCACGTCGGCGCTGAACGATAGGCTATCGTACGGGTTGAGCACCTGCGTGAACCCGACACCCACCGTCGGACCGACCTCGATCGCCCGGTCCAGCTTGCCCAGCCCCAGCACAACCGGATCTTCGATCTGCACCGCTCGGTCACTGCGCAGCTTTCCCGCGATTCCCAGGTCGAAATCGACATTACCTGAAGCAGGCACAAAATCGAGTGCGATCCCGCCACCGCGAGGATTGATGCCCACGCCGCCGATAGACCCTTGCACCGCAGGCACCGGAGTGAACACATAGTCATCCGACCCGGCGTAGCTTGGGACCACCGCTACACCGACACCGACCGACAGATAGTCGCCCGAAAAGGCAGTATCTGCGGGATCAATTTCCTGCGCAGCAGCAGGCGCGGCCACCAGAAACGCGGGACTCAGCGCAACCAGCATTATCCGGCCGTACCGGTTCGAACATTTTACCATCGTTGTTCATTTCCACAATTGTTTGGCGTGTAACGCGTATCCTGGGCAACACGTTCCAGCGGGAGAATGTGGCACCACCAATTTCTGTCGCAAGTCGGCCGAATTGGTCAGCACGTCGTGCATCACACGATAAAATTCCCGCCCGATTGCCGATACGCCCACTATGCGCCCCGCTGCGTTCCGGCTAAAGGAAGCGCTGGTATGATCAGTCATGACTGCGATATCGCCATTACTGGTGGAGGGCTGGCAGGCGGACTGATCGCGCTGGCTTTGCGGCGCATCCGCCCTGAACTTGAGGTGCTGTTGCTGGAAGCCGGCCCGACGCTGGGGGGCAACCACCGGTGGAGTTGGTTCACCGGCGATCTGGACCCGGATGGCGCGAAGCTGGTCGACGGGTTTCGCAAGTCGGAATGGACCGCCGGTTACGAAGTTCGTTTTCCCGGTTTCCGGCGCGAACTCGGCGCGATCTATCGGTCGCTCGATTCCGCCGATTTCGATGCCTCCCTCCGCCGCGAACTGGGCCAGCGCACCATCCGCACCGATACCCGCGTCGCCTCGCTGACCGCCAC
>Ga0247817_10001272_pt1 | contig 13360 bp, 10 predicted proteins | sample UWRJL212509R1_FD_178010 | JGI IMG/M metagenome (GOLD analysis project Ga0247817, IMG submission 178010) | Plant litter microbial communities from Arlington Agricultural Research Station in Wisconsin, United States - UWRJ-L212-509R-1 | ecosystem: Environmental > Terrestrial > Plant litter >... | reverse complement strand
TCCTGCGGCAATGTCGATACCACCAACCCATGCGCAATCTGCGCCGACCCGCGCCGCGATGCACGCTCGCTATGCGTAGTGGAGGACGTGGCAGACCTGTGGGCGCTCGACCGGGCGCGGCTGTTTACCGGGCGCTATCACGTGCTCGGCGGGCGGCTGTCGGCGCTGGACGGGGTGCGGCCTGAAGATTTGAGCATCGACCTGCTGCTGTCGCGCGTATCGCAAGGCGGAGTGGACGAGGTGGTGCTGGCGATGAATGCGACTCTCGAAGGCCAGACCACAGCGCATTATCTGGCGGAGCGGTTGGGCACCTTTCCTGTCCGGATCACGCAACTCGCCCATGGCCTGCCGGTAGGCGGCGAACTGGATTACCTGGACGAGGGGACATTGGCGCAAGCGCTGCGGGCGCGAAGGCCAATGGAGTGATTGCGAAAATCCCAGATTGAACCGCGCGCCTTGCTTCCCTATCTGGCAGCAATGGCCATCCACGAAATCATCGAAGCGCCCGACGCGCGCCTGAAAACCATCTCTACCCCGGTAGAGGTTTTTGACGACAATCTGAAGGCGCTCGTCGCCGACATGTTCGAGACTATGTACGCCGCGAGCGGCATCGGGCTCGCCGCGATCCAGATCGGCGTGCCGCACCGGCTGATGGTGATCGATCTCCAGCCGGAAGACACCGAAGCCGAGCCAGAAGCGTGCGACCATGACGGCCACCACCATCACCACCAGCCGACCAAAAAGGAACCACGGGTGTTCGTGAACCCCGAAATCCTCGAACCATCGGCGGAAGTGAAGTCCTATCAGGAAGGCTGCCTGTCGGTCCCCGACATCTACGCCGATGTTGACCGCCCGGCGCGTTGCCGCGTTCGCTGGCAGGATCTCGACGGCGCGCTGCACGAGGAAGAAATGGACGGCGTGTTGGCGGTGTGCATCCAGCATGAGATGGACCACCTCAACGGCGTGCTGTTCATCGACCACCTCAGCCGGCTGAAGCGTTCGATGGCGCTCAAGAAGCTGGACAAGCTGCGCAAGGCAGCCTGACGTTTAGCTCAAATCGGCTGATACTGGTCGAGCGAGGCCAGAGCCTTGCCGCAATCGTCGATACATTCGCGGCACATCTGCTCGCAGCGGCGGCAATGCGGGTGTTCGTGATGCGCGCATTCGGCTGCGGCGATCTGGCAGGCGACAATGCACGTTTCGAGCAGCGCTTTGATCGTAAGCACGTTGCCCCCGGTGCGCCGCGCGCCGACCCGGCTTAGCGCCTGACAAATATCGGAGGCGTCCGAACACTTGCGGATGCATTCACGCATGTCGCCATCCTCGGCTGAACACGCATCGGCGCAAGAGTTACAGATCGCCGCGCAATACATAGCGTGTTTAACCGCCTGCGCCAGAGCATCGTTGTAATCTGCGCCGACTTGTGGGTGGTCCTTGATCATTTCAGAGATCGACATGGTTAGGCTCCTTCAACTGAACGAGCGGTCGGGGCGGAAGGATGTTCCACCTGCTAACCCATAACGGGGGCAGCCGGGCTGATCCCACGAAAAAGGCGCCCGCCCCGTCAACCGGGGCAGGCGCCTTTGTCAGACTTCGAAGAGAAGGTTTAGCCGCGCGCAGCAGGGCGCGGATTGCGGCGCGGTTGCACCTTGGTCACGCCTTGTGGATCGACCTTGCGCTTGTCAGGACGGCGACCGGCATTGGCTGGGCCGCGCTGCGTGCGTTCCGGGCGGCCACCGGCGTGGCGTTCTGGCGGAGCAGCGCGGGCGGCGGCGGCAATCGCATCCACTTCGGCTCGCAGGCCTTCTGGCAACGGAACCTGCACCAGCTTCACGCGGGTGAGCTTTTCGATGTCGCGCAGGTAATCGCGTTCATCCGGAGCGCAGAAGCTGAGCGCAACGCCTTCGCGGCCGGCGCGCGCGGTGCGGCCGATGCGGTGGACATATTGCTCGGCCACGTTGGGCAGCTCGAAGTTGAACACATGGCTGATGCCGGTCACATCGATACCGCGCGCAGCGATATCGGTTGCCACCAGCACGCGGGCCTTGCCGCTGCGGAATTCTTCGAGCGCGCGTTCGCGCTGCGGCTGGCTCTTGTTGCCGTGGATCGCGTTGGCCGAGATGTTCGAACGGCCGAGGAACTTCACCACCCGGTCAGCGCCGTGCTTGGTACGGGTGAAAATCAGCACCTTGTCGATCTCGTCGCTCGCGAGGCCCTTACGCAGTGCCAGCGTGAGCAGCGCCTGCTTTTCAGCCTGATTGACGTGGCTGACATACTGGCTGATCCGCTCCGCCGTGGTGGCGGCCGGCGCGACCGAGACTTGTACGGGATCGGTCAGGTAATTGTCGGCAAGCTGGCGGATCGACTTGGGCATAGTGGCCGAGAACAGCAACGTCTGGCGGCCCTTCGGCACCAGCGAAACGATCCGCTTCAGCGCGTGGATGAAGCCTAGATCAAGCATCTGGTCGGCTTCGTCGAGCACCAGAATTTCGATGGCCGAAAGCACCAGCGCCTGCTGGTCGATCATGTCGAGCAAACGGCCCGGTGTTGCCACCAGAATATCCACGCCGCCCATCAGCTTCTGCCGATCACGGCCGACCGAAGTGCCGCCGACGATGCTGGAGACGGTCAGGCCTGCCAGCGTGCCATATTCCTTGGCGTTTTCGGCAATTTGCCCGGCCAGTTCGCGCGTTGGCGCCAGAACCAGCATCCGGCACGAACGACGGCCTGCCGAGCGGCCCGAGGCTACCAGCCGGTCAATCGAAGGCAGCATGAACGCGGCGGTCTTGCCGGTGCCGGTCTGCGCGATGCCGAGCATATCCTTGCCCGCGAGAGCATGCGGAATGGCCTGCTCCTGAATCGGGGTTGGGATAGTGTAATTTTTGGCGGCAAGCGCCTGAAGGACGGACTTGGAAAGCCCGAGTTCCTGAAAAGTCATGTAAATGTAAACTCGCAATATATGCGGACGTGCGCATCACGCCAGAAATGGCGCGCGCACGGCAGCGGGTGATGAGCCCGAGTGTGGGCTCATGAACGACCCGCGTGAAAAGGGAAGCTCTGTGGGAATGACCGAGGTGCGGCTGGGCGGATTTAACCCGCCAATTCACGCGGCCGGGCGCCTCGATTAGCCGCATGTGGCGCGGAACCGAGCGAATGTCAATGCTGCGCTGCAATATAGCGCTTTTCGGAGTGAATACTCGCCGCGCTCAAATATCCGGCAAGCTTTGCTCGGCAAAACCCCATCCGGCCAGAGCCTTGCCTTTCGCTCGCGCCAGTAAGGCATCGGCGTCGACAATCGAGAATGGATGCGCATCCGCCATGTCTTTGAGTTCGTCCCACGCAATCGGCACCGCCACTGGCGCATTTTCGCGAGCGCGGGCGGAAAACGGGAGAACAGCCGTCGATCCGCGCTGGTTGCGCAGCCAGTCGATGAAGATTTTGCCCTTGCGCTTGGCCTTGCTCATCGTCGCTACGAACCGGTCAGGCTCGGCCATGCTCAGCGCTTCGGCAAAGCGGCGCGAGAAATCCTTGTGCGCTTCCCACGAATGGCCGGGCGTAAGCGGTACGACCACATGCACCCCCTTGCCGCCGGAAAGCATGGCGTAGCTGGCCAGCCCAAGATCGGCGAGCCGGTCGCGGATGTCCATCGCCGCCTGTTTTACGCCCGCAAAATCATAGCCTTCGTCGGGATCGAGGTCGAACACCATCCGGTCTGGCGCTTCGACTGCGGTGCTACGCGACCCCCAGCCGTGGAATTCGATCGTCCCCATTTGCACACACGAGAGCAGACCGTCGCTGGAATCCAGGAACAGATAGTCCTCCGATCCGCCGTTCTTCTCCGTGATCGCGACATGATGCACGTGCTCTCCGAAAGAACCGCTGTCGTGCTTTTGAAAGAAGCACTTCTTCGCGCGTCCTTGCGGGCAACGCACCAGGCTGATCGGCCGGAACGCGGCAAATGGCAGCATCAGCGGAGCGACCGCCTCGTAATAGGCGGCGAGTTGGCCCTTGGTCTGTCCGGTTTCAGGAAAGATTACCCGGTCGGGATTGGTGATGCGGAACGCGGGTTCGGGAGCGGGTGCTTCCTGCGGCACTTCCGGCACCACTGCCTTGGCCGGCTTGTCGCCGCGCAGGCCGAGAAAGCTGCCGTGGCGCACGTTTCCGTCAGCCGTAAATTCCGCAAACGCCACCTCCGCCACAAGTTTCGCGTTGAGCCAGACGACCCCGCGCGACGAAACCTTGTCGACTTCGGCTGGGGCAGTCGCGCGTTGCAATTTGGCGAACTTGGCCGCCAGAAGATCAAGCGTGTCCTGACTGAACCCGGTGCCGACATTGCCCTTGTATACCAGCGTCCCGCCCTCATTCTGCGCCAGCAGTAGGGAGGCGAACGGCCTGCCTTTCGCGGTGGATTTCTTGAACCCGATGATCACGAATTCCTGCCGCCGGGTGCATTTCACCTTCACCCAGCTTTTGCTGCGAGTGGACCGGTACGGCGCGTCGATGGCTTTGGAAATGATCCCTTCCTGCCCGGCATCGCACATCGCGCGAAACAGCTTTTCGCCCGCGCCCAGAACATGGTCCGCAACATGGATCGGCGGTTGAGCCGCAGCCAGCAGCGCTTCCAGCCGTTCCTTGCGTTCGATATTGGGCAGTTTGGCGAGATCCTCGCCGTTCGCTTCGAGCAGGTCGAAGGCGTGGAAACTCAGCTTGTCGGCCTTGGTCTGTGATCCGTGGCCGCGTTTGAGGACCGCCTGCAAGCTGGAGAAATCGGGATTGCCATCCGCGCCAAGTGCGACAATTTCGCCGTCGATCAGGCAGGGCGGCAGGTCGAGCGCGGCGAATGCCTCCGCCAGCGGGGCGAACTTGTCCGTCCAATCATGCCCGCCGCGCGTCCAGACCTGCACTTTATCGCCCGCCGCCGCGATCAGCGCGCGATACCCGTCGAACTTGATCTCATGCATCCAGCGGTTGCCCACCGGCACGCTGTCGACCAGTGTGGCGAGTTGCAGTTTGCGGAACTTGGGCGGGGATGCGGCCCGGGCCTTGCGCGCTGGTTTTGCCGTGCCTGATTTCGCCGCGCCAGCATTGTGCTTGGCCGCCTTGGTCATTTCCGCGGTAAAGGCGTCGCCTTTCTTCCCGGCAAGCGCGTGTGTTCCGCCAGCATCGGCGGTGATTTCTGCCATCGTGCGCCCGGTCAAAACACTGGTCAGCGCGTGTTCCACTAGCGGATCGCCTGGTGCGGAAAATTCGTCCTCGATCTTGCGCAGCAGCCAGTTTTCGCGCTTCTCGCCCGGACGCGGTTTGAGGCGGATGAGTATCCACTCGCCGTTCATCCGCTCGCCCTGCAACGTGAAATGCAGGTGGCCCTGTTCGATATTCTTCCAGCTTTTGCCTTCGACCGGCTCCCACGTGCCTTTGTCCCACAGCATCACGGTGCCACCGCCATATTCGCCTTTGGGAATGCTGCCTTCGAACTCGGCGTAAGACAGCGGGTGATCCTCGGTCCGCACGGCAAGGCGCTTGATCTCGGGATCGGGGCTGGGGCCTTTGGTCACTGCCCAGCTTTTAAGCACGCCATCGGCTTCGATGCGGAAGTCCCAATGCAGCCGGGTGGCATCGTGTTTCTGGACGATGAAGCGGTTGCCGGTGTTGCTATCGGCACGTTTGCCCGCCGGTTCGCCCGTTTTGGCGAAGTCGCGCTTGCGGTTATATTCGGCGAGCGGATCGGCGGGGCGGGCCATCGTCAGGCGCTCTTTTTGACCCGCGATGCGGGTTTCTTGGCTGGAGCTTTCGGCGCGCCGCCAACCGATTTCTTGAGCGCGGCCATCAAGTCGATCACGTTGCCGCCCGATGGTGCATCAGGCTCGTCCACATCTTCGAGAATGGTCTTGCCCTTGGCCTTGGCCTTTTTGGCGACCAGCCGTTTCAGCGCATCCACGTAGCGGTCGTGAAACTCGCCCGCGTTGAACGGCGCTGTTTTCTGGTCGATCAGGGCGGTGGCGAGTTGGAGCAAATCCTTGCTCGGTTTGTGCTCGCCGATTTCGGTGAAGAACGACTGCCCTTTGTGCACCTCGTCCGCATAACGCAGCGTTTCGAGGAGCAACCCCTTGCCGCACGGCTTGAGCGCGACGAGTTGTTCGCGCCCGCGCACCGAAAGCTGGCCCAGCGCGATCTTCTTTGCCGAGCGCAACGCCTCGCGCAGTACGACGAAGGCTTCTTCCGCCAGATCATCGGCGGGCACCACGTAGTAGGGCTTTTCGTAATAGAGCGGGTCGATCTCGTCGGTGCCGACGAACTGCACCAGTTCAAGCGTCTTGCGGCTTTCGATCTTTACGGCTTCGATTTCGGCATCTTCCAGCAGCACGAAATTGCCCTTGGAAATTTCGTAGCCTTTGACGATGTCATCGGTGTCGATCGGGCCGATCCCCTGCACGATTTTCTCGTAGTTGATCGGCTTGCCGCTCGGCTCGTGGATTTGGCGGAAGCTGATCGCCGCGCCTGATTTGGATGCGGAATAGATTTCGACCGGGATCGACACCAACGCGAGCCTGATCTGCCCCTTCCAATAAGCGCGTGCTGCCATCGCATGTCCCCTTTCGCTGCAAAGCGCATGATTATGCGGTTCGGTTCCAGCGGCAGGCGTAAAAGGGGCTGGTTTTGCTTCGCTGTACCGCTGTCACGCAATCAACAGGCCGCTCCGTTGCCAGAGCGGCCTTTTATTTGAACTGAAGCAAGGCGGCAGTGCTGTTCGCCAGCGTTAAATTTCACCCAGCCGGGCAAAGCGCGCGATATGTTCGCCCGCGCGGAACGCCAGCGCTTCGATGGTGTGCGTTGGCTGGCCGCGTGTGGAGGTCGGCAAGCTCGACCCGTCGCACAGGAACAGGTTTTTCACGTCATGCGTCCGATGGTACTTGTCGATCACCGAGGTGGCGGGATCGTCGCCCATGCGGCAGGTTCCGAGCAAGTGGACGCCGCCACTGGCTTCGCCAACGTGCCCGGGCTCGATCTGTACCGCGCCCGCTGCGTCCATGATTTCCACTGCCCGGTCGACCATGAACTGGGCGTGCTTCAGGTCGTCCGGATGATCCTTGAGCGTAACGCGCATCGATGGCACGCCCCAGGCGTCCTTCAGTTCAGGGTCGATGTCGATCCGGTTGGTCGGCATTGCCAGCGATGTGCCGTGACCTGCGCAGTTCATCCAGTGGGTGTAGGATTCGAGATAATCCTTGAACCCCGGACCCCAGGTCGGCGTACCGTCAGGTACACTTTGGCCCCAAGTCAGCGGGCCGCCCGAACGCGCGGTGAAGCCGCCGCCGCCGTAGAACCCGCGTGCAGGATCGGAATTGTAGAAATCGTGGAGCATCATGGTGACGTTCGCACCCTTGTACTCATTGAGCGGCTGTTCGAACCGCGCCGCCGCGCCGCCGCCCTTGTTGCACATGAGGTTACGGCCGACCATGTCGCTCGAATTGGCCAGGCCTTCGGGCTGCGAATTGGTGGCGGAATTGAGCAGCAGCTTGGGCGTTTCGGCCCCGTTGGCGCACACCACCACGGCGCGGGCATTCTGGAATTGCTCCACCTTGTCGCCGTCGAAATAATGCACCCCGGTGGCCCGGCCAGCGTCGTTCATGCCGATCTGGAATACGTAGCTGTTCGGACGCACTTCGCAATTGCCGCTGGCTTCAGCTTCAGGGATCACCGTCCAAACGGAGGACGATTTGGCCTTCACTTCGCATGCAAACCCGCCGCACAACCCGCATTGCACGCAGGCCGGACGGCCCTTGTACATCACCGAATTGATCGCCATCGGCGAAGGGAACGGGTGCAAGCCTAGTGCCCGCGCGCCGCGTTCGAACAGCACGCCCGACGATTTGATCGGCAGATGCGGCATCGGGTAAGGCTTGGAGTGGAACGAGGCGAACGGGCTGGACCCGGCGAGGCCGGACACGCCGACTTCCCATTCGACCTTCGTGTAATAGGGTTCGAGTTCGGCATAGGTGATCGGCCAATCGACCAGATCGGCACCTTCGACCGGACCCCAGACGCTGCGTTCCATGAAGTCGATTTCGTGCAGCCGCCAGAAATTGGCGTTGAAGTGCGAGCTGCTGCCGCCGACGACCCGCGCGTAGGTCATCGAATTGCGCTTCTGCGCGGTTTCGCTGGCGTCGGTGCGGAAGGTTTGCGGGTTGGTGGCGGGGTTGTTGGTGATGCCCGAAAGCTGGCGATATTTCAGCTCGTCATGTTCGAACTCGTGCGCGTCGAGGCGCGGGCCCTGTTCCATGATGACAACGCTGTTGCCTGCGAGCGCTAGCTCGCGCGCCACGATGCCGCCGGCCGAGCCGGAGCCTACGACGATGAAATCGACCGTTTCGCTGGTGGGGTAAGTCTTGCGATCCATGTGGGTGCTCCCGTCGGGTGTTTCGGCGATCAGGCGGTTTGAATTGTGGTGCCGGGGTAGGGAACGAACCCTGCGTAATTCTGGTCATAAAAGCCGAACGGCGCCGTCCAGAAATGACGGTTTTCAACGCCGATCAGTTTCCAGCCCGCATATTCGTGGTTGCCGCCATATTTGGGCAGTGCCAGCATCCCGAGCACGGTGAGGCGGCGCACGGCCATGAAGAACGTGGTTTCGTCGACTGTTTCGAGGAACGCGATCTGCTGCGCTTCTGGCGCGGTGGAGAACAGCGAAGTGGCCCCCGGGCTGGCGGCGAAAGCGGCCGCAAATTCGGTCAGGCCTTCGCGGAAGGCGGGGAGCTGCGCGGCCCAGAAGCTGCCCAGCGAGTTGTCGATGAAATACAGCGCGCGGGCATCGCGTGCACCAGGGGTGTCGCCGCCGGGAACGATAAGATTAGAGATAGCGTCAACCTCGGCCGCTTCGGCCGCCGTCAGCGTCTTGAGCTCGGATGGCGCTACTGCGCCGTCATGCCCGGCATGGCCCGTGCCCTCGGCCGCGAGCGCGATCTGCGGCCAGTTCATGGTGATCCAACCCGCGCTGGCGAGCTGGCCGACCGCTGTAAGGAATTGGCGGCGTGAGGGGATCGGTAGGTCCATCGGAGCTCCAGTCAGGCGGGAAAGCCCCACACCAGAGCGCCGCAAACCGGGCTGAGGGAATACGCTAAACTCCGCATTGCCCGGACCTACTCATCCGAAAACGCACACGAAAAAAGGGCCGCCCCGATTCCGGAGCGGCCCTTCAGATGTCAGGCGTTAGCCCGAAGGGTTTAGAACAGCCCTTCGATCATGCCGCTTTCGTCGATGTAGATGTTTTCCGCGCTCGGCACCTTGGGCAGGCCGGGCATGGTCATGATCTCGCCCGCGATTGCCACCACGAAACCGGCACCTGCAGACAAGCGCACTTCGCGAATGGTGATGTCGTGATCGACCGGAGCGCCCAGCGCCGTTGGATCGGTGCTGAACGAATACTGCGTTTTCGCCATGCACACCGGGTAGTTGCCGTAGCCCATGTCTTCCCACTGCTTCAACTGAGTGCGGACCGCAGGGGCGATCGTCACCGAACCTGCACGGTAAATCTCGGTGCAGACGGTGGTGATCTTGTCGGCCAGCTTCATTTCGCTCGGGTAGAGGAAATCGAAATCGGGTGCGCCTGCATCGGCCTTCGCGGCTACGATATGCGCCAGTTCTTCCGCGCCTTCGCTGCCCTTTTCCCAATGCTTGCAGATCACGGCCTCAGCGCCGTATTCCTTGGCCATTTCCACGATCACAGCCAGTTCTTCATCCGTATCGAGGTAGAAGTGGTTGATCGCGATGGTCGGCGTAATGCCGAACTTCTTCACGTTTTCGATGTGGCGGCGAAGGTTCACTGACCCAGCGCGCACGGCATCGACATTGGCGCCTGTGGTCAGATCCTTCTTGGCCACGCCGCCATTCATCTTGAGCGCGCGTACGGTGGCGACCAGCACCACTGCATCGGGCTTCAGGCCCGCCAGACGGCACTTGATGTCCATGAACTTTTCCGCACCGAGATCGGCACCGAAACCGGCTTCGGTCACAACGTAATCGGCCATCCGCAGTGCGGTCTTGGTGGCGATCACCGAGTTACAGCCGTGGGCGATGTTGGCGAACGGGCCGCCGTGGAGGAACGCCGGGCGATTTTCGAGGGTCTGCACCAGGTTCGGCAGGATCGCATCCTTGAGCAACACGGCCATCGCGCGGTCGGCCTTGATGTCGCGGCAGAACACGGCGGTCTTGTCGCGGCGGTATCCAACGATGATGTCGCCGAGACGCTTTTCGAGATCGGTCAGATCGGCGGCGAGGCACAGGATCGCCATGATTTCCGAAGCCACGGTGATGTCGAAGCCGGTTTCACGCGGGAAGCCGTTCGACACGCCGCCGAGAGGGCCAACGATCTGGCGCAGAGCGCGGTCGTTCATGTCGAGCACGCGGCGCCACACTACGCGGCGCAGGTCGAGTTCGAGGCTGTTGCCCCAATAGATGTGGTTGTCGATCATCGCGCTCAGCAGGTTGTGCGCGCTGGTGATGGCGTGGAAATCGCCGGTGAAATGGAGGTTGATTTCGTCCATCGGCATCACCTGGCTCTTGCCGCCGCCTGCGCCGCCGCCCTTCACGCCGAAGCATGGGCCGAGCGAAGGTTCGCGCAGGCAAAGCATGGCTTTCTTGCCGATGCGGTGCAGCGCATCAGACAGGCCGACCGAGGTGGTCGTCTTGCCTTCGCCTGCAGGCGTGGGGTTGACCGCGGTAACGAGGATCAGCTTGCCCGCGTTGGTGGTGGGCAAAGTGGCGGTATCGACCTTGGCCTTGTAGCGGCCGTAAGGGATCAGCGCATCATCGGGAATCCCCGCGTTCTTCGCCACCTCGGTGATTGGAATGAGAGTGGCTGCGCGGGCGATTTCGATATCGGTGGGCATTGCTGCTGGTCCTTTCCCGGGCGAATTCTCACACCAATTGTTCAAGTGTGTGAAAATTTCGCGAATCTGAATTTGTATGTGACCCATACGATTTTTGCAGGGCGAGACTCAAGTTGAATTTCGGGCAAGCGTGATCGGCTGTTGGGGATGAGCGATGGGGCGCGCTTGTGCAAGGCGCGCGGTTGGGTTATGTTCCCATTTCGTTCTTGTAATGAGGTTTTGCTTTGGACCTGCTTTCGCTTGTTTTGATTGTGGTTGCGGCACTGGCGGCAGGCGCTTTCGGCTGGTTTATCGGCACACGCCCAGCGGCTGAACTGCGCGTGCGGTTGGCAGAGGCTGAGGGCGCGGCGCGGGACCGGGCGGATGCACTGGCGCGGATGACTCCGGAACTTGCGACTTTGGCGGAACGGGCAGCGCGGGCCGATGGGCTGGCGCAGGCGTTGGACGATGTACGGAACGACCGCGATGCCAAGCGTACGGAACTGGCCACTCTCCACGAAAAAGTCGCCAATTTTGACGAGCAGAAGCGGCTGTTAGCTGAAACCAAGGAAGCCTTGCTGAAAGAGTTTCAGAACGCAGGCAGTGCGGTGCTGGGCAAGGCGCAGGAGGCGTTTTTGGCGCGCGCCGACGAACGCTTCCGCCAGTCGGAGGAAAAGGGCGAGGAGAAGCTCAAAGCCTTGCTCACTCCGGTCGGTGAAAAGCTCGCCAGTTACGAGCGGCATGTAACCGAGCTTGAGGCAAAGCGGGTCGATGCGTTCGGGCAGATGGCCGGAGTGATCGAGGAAATGCGCAAGGGGCAGGAAGATGTCCGGCGTGAAGCACAGCGGCTGGGCAATTCGCTGACCAATGCTCCCAAGGCGCGCGGGCGCTGGGGCGAGCGGGCGTTGCAGAACGTGCTGGAGCAATGCGGGCTGTCGCAGCACACCGACTTCAAGCTCGAACACTCGCTCAATACTGAAAACGGGCGGCTGCGGCCCGATGCGATCGTGTATGTGCCCGGTCAGAAGATGCTGGTAATCGACGCCAAGGTTTCGCTCAACGCGTATCAGGCGGCGTTCGAGGCGGATAACGACATTGATCGCAAGCGGCACTTGGATTTGCACGCCAAATCGATGCGCAATCACGTTCAGCAACTTGGTGCCAAGAGCTATCAGAGCCAGTTCGAAGAAGCGCCCGACTATGTGGTGATGTTCGTGCCGGGCGAGCATTTCGTAGCGGCTGCGCTCGAGCATGATCCTGAGCTGTGGGACTTTGCGTTCAAGAACGGCGTACTGCTGGCTACTCCGACCAATCTTGTGGCGATTGCACGCACTGTCGCGCAGGTCTGGCGGCAGGACAAGATGGCGACCGAGGCCAAGGAAATCGGCCGGATGGGGGCGGAGTTGTACGGCAGGCTGAAGACTGCGGCAGATCACCTTAAACGGGTCGGCAGCGGGCTGGAATCAGCGGTGACTAACTACAACAAGTTCGTCGGCAGCTTTGAACGCAACGTCCTGACCTCAAGCCGCCGGATGGCCGAGAAGGGCTTGGAAATCTCCAGCGAAATCGATGACGTTCCGTTGATTGAAGGCGCACCGCGCTATGGTGCAGCGGATGTTGCGGCGGAAACTAGCGAGGAGGCGGCTCAAGTCTAGGCTTCGAGCCCCGCCAAAACTTCATACGCCAACACTGCCGCGGCCACCGCAGCGTTCAAGCTATCCGCGCGGCCTTTCATGGGCATGGTAACGCGCAAATCGCACGCCAATTCGTATTCCTCCGGCAATCCGCGCGATTCGTTGCCCACTAGAATGAAGCACGGCGCGGTGTAAGGCGCGCCTCGATAGGGCACGGCATCGCGCAGGCTGGCTGCCACCAACTGGCTGTCACCCGCGCGCAGCCACGGCAAGAATTCGTCCCAAGTTGCTTGCGCAATGGCTTGGGTGAACACCGCACCCATACTCGCACGCACGGCCTCTACGGAAAACGGATCGGCGCAATCATCGATCAGGATCAGCCCGCCAGCGCCGACCGCATCGCCAGTACGCAGCATCGTGCCGAGGTTGCCCGGATCGCGCAACGCCTGCGCCACCAGCCAGATCGTCGATTTGCTGCGGTCGAGCGCAGCCAGCGAAGTATCGAATTCGGCAAACACGCCCGCTACCGCCTGCGGGTTGTCCTTGCCGGTAATCTTGGTCAGAATATCGGGCGTGGTTTCGATCACCTCGCCGCCCGCGTCCGCCACCGCCGACTCCAAAGCGTCAAGCAAGGGGTGCGGGTCGCGGCCAGTGCTCATCACCAAAGTTTCAGGAATGTGCCCGGATTCCAGCGCATCGGTCAGCAACCGCAGCCCCTCGGCCAGAAAACGGCCCGACGCCTTGCGGTGTTTCTTCTCGCGCAGCGCGCGCAGTTCCTTGACGGTGGGATTTGAGAAGCCGGTGATTTCGCGCCGCATAGCCGCCGGTCCCGCCCGGCTCAGTTTTCGCCGAAGCCGGTCG
>Ga0247817_10001271_pt1 | contig 13363 bp, 6 predicted proteins | sample UWRJL212509R1_FD_178010 | JGI IMG/M metagenome (GOLD analysis project Ga0247817, IMG submission 178010) | Plant litter microbial communities from Arlington Agricultural Research Station in Wisconsin, United States - UWRJ-L212-509R-1 | ecosystem: Environmental > Terrestrial > Plant litter >... | reverse complement strand
ATTGCAGTATTAAAAGGTGATGGTATCGGTCCGGAAGTTACGGATCAGGCATTAAAAGTTTTGAAAGCAGTAGAAAAAACTTTCGGTCATAAATTTCATTATACAGAAGCACTGGTTGGTGCAGTTGCTATTGATGCAACAGGAAATCCTTTTCCAGAAGAAACATTGAAAGTGTGCCAAAGTTCAGATGCAATCTTATTTGGTGCTATCGGTCACCCGAAATATGACAACGATCCGAAAGCGAAAGTACGTCCTGAGCAAGGTTTGCTTGCAATGCGTAAGGCTTTAGGTTTGTTTGCAAACATTCGTCCGGTTAATACTTATAAAATATTAGAGAACGCTTCTCCATTACGTGCAGATCTTGTACAGAATGTTGACTTCGTTGTGTTTCGTGAATTGACTGGTGGTATCTACTTCGGTACACGTGGTCGCAGCGAAGATGGTAACATGGCATTCGATACATGTACATACACACGCGATGAAATTCTTCGCATCTCTAAACTGGCTTTTGAATCTGCACGTCAGCGTAAAAATCACGTTACGTTAGTAGATAAAGCAAACGTATTGGCTTCCTCTCGTCTTTGGAGAGAAGTAGTAAAAGAATACCATGCAGCAAACTTTGCTGATGTTACACTTGATTTCATGTTCGTTGATAACGCAGCAATGAAGATCATTCAGCAACCTGCTTTCTTTGACGTTGTGTTAACAGAAAACATGTTTGGTGATATCATCACAGATGAGGCTTCAGTAATTACAGGTTCTATGGGCATGTTGCCTTCAGCTTCTGTTGGTAGCGTAGTTGGTTTGTATGAGCCGATCCACGGTTCTTACCCTGAAGGTGCTGGCTTAAACATCGCTAACCCGAACGGTGCAATTCTTTCTGCAGCATTGTTGTTAGAAACTTCTTTCGGAATGATAGCTGAAGCAAAAGCAATTCGTGCAGCAGTTGAAAAAGCAATGGAAGATGGAATTTTAACGATTGATATTCGTCGTGAAAAACCAAACTCTACTACTGAAGTTGGTGACTACGTTGCAAACTTAGTTGCTAAAGGCGCAAGCGTTGTTGCATAATTTTAACATTAGATTATTGTGAGTACAGAATTAAATAAAATAAGTAAACGTTTAACTCAGGATCCATCTCAGCCTGCATCTCAGGCGATGATGTACGGTGCGGGTTTTACGGATGAGGATATGAAAAAACCAATCGTTGGGATTGGCAGTACAGGTTTCGATGGTAACACATGTAACATGCACTTAAATATTCTTGCCGGTCAAGTTAAAGGTAGCATTACGCGTGGCGGTATGGTTGGACTTGGTTTCAACACAATCGGTGTGAGTGATGGTATTTCAATGGGTACCGAAGGCATGCGTTATTCGCTTGTATCACGTGATGTAATTGCGGATTCAATCGAAACGATTTGCGGTGCACATTATTACGATGCATTGGTAACAGTTGTAGGTTGTGATAAAAACATGCCGGGTGCTGTAATAGGCATGGCTCGTTTGAATCGCCCGTCAATCATGGTATACGGAGGTACAATTCACTCCGGCCACTACAAAGGTGAGAAACTGAATATCGTTTCTGCATTTGAAGCATTAGGTAAAAAAGTAGCCGGTACAATCTCTGAAGAAGATTACCAGGGTGTAATTAAAAATGCTTGTCCGGGTGCAGGTGCTTGCGGTGGTATGTATACTGCAAACACAATGGCATCAGCAATTGAAGCAATGGGATTAACACTTCCATATTCTTCTACCGCTCCTGCTACAAGTGAAAAGAAAAAGGCAGAAACATTGGCGCTTGGAAAAGCTATGATGCTTTTGTTGGAAAGAGATATCAAGCCACGTGATATCATGACGTTTGAAGCATTTGAAAATGCAATACGCGTGATATTGGTATTGGGTGGTTCTACAAATGCAGTGATGCACTTGATCGCAATGGCTAAAGCTGCAGGCGTTAAATTAACGATTGATGATTTCCAACGCATCGGCAATACAACACCGTTATTGGCAGACTTAAAACCAAGCGGCAAGTATATGATGGAAGACATGGATGCTATTGGTGGCGTGCCTTCTGTAATGCGTTTGTTAGCAAAACATAATTTGCTTCATTTAGATTGTATGACTGTAACAGGTAAAACTGTTGGAGAAAATTTAAAAGAAGCACAAGATCTTCCGAACGATCAAGACTTGATGTATGCCTGGGAAAACCCGATCAAAGCAACAGGTCACTTGCAAATTCTTTATGGCAATCTTGCACCTGAAGGTTCTGTTGCAAAAATTACAGGTAAAGAAGGAACATTCTTCGAAGGTCCTGCCCGTGTATACAATTCTGAAGAAGAAGTAAACGCAGGTTTAGAGGCCAACGAAGTGAAAGCCGGGGAGGTAATCGTTATTCGTAACGTAGGCCCTAAAGGCGGTCCGGGTATGCCTGAAATGTTGAAGCCAACTGCTTTATTAATGGGCTTAGGTTTAGGCAATGAATGCGCATTGATTACAGACGGTCGTTTCTCTGGTGGTACGCATGGTTTCGTAGTAGGCCACATCACACCGGAAGCAATAGATGGTGGTACTATTGGTTTGGTACAAAACGGAGACATCATTTTAATTGATGCTGTCAAAAGAATTTTGGAAGTGAAAATTTCTGAAGAAGAAATCGCTAAACGTCGTGCTGTATGGGTAAAACCTGCGCCAAGAGCGACGTCTGGTGTGTTATATAAATACATGAAATTAGTATCTTCTGCATCTGAAGGATGCGTTACCGATAATTAATTAAAAAGCTAGCTTTATGAAGCCTAAGATTAAATTAAGAGGAGCAGAGTACATTGTTCGCATCATCGAATTGTTGGATGCGCGTGATCTTTTTGCCTATCCTGGTGGTGCAATTTTACCTATCTATGATGCTCTTGCATATAGTAGCTTAAACTGTGTTCTTGTTCGTCACGAACAAGGCGCTGCGTTTATGGCAAATGGCTATGCGCGTGTTAGTGGTCGTCCAGGTTTTTGCTTAGCAACATCAGGTCCCGGTGCTACAAACTTGGTAACAGGTATTGCAGATGCATACGCGGATAGCGTTCCAATGATTGCTATCACAGGGCAAGTTGCATTGCACTTAATTGGTTCTGATGCGTTTCAGGAAACAGATATCACAGGTATCTGTATCCCGATTACGAAAAAAACATATTTACTTACAGGTTTGGAAAATGCAGCAGAGATTTTCTGCGAGGCATACAGAGTTTCTGTTAGTGGCCGTCCAGGCCCTGTATTGATCGACGTTCCAAGAAGTATCCAAGGTGAATATGTTGAATTGGATGAAGATTGGGAAAGCAAATTTGTAAAACCTGAACGTGAAGTTAAAAACAACTTCTCTGACCAGGATATTGCTGCTGCTGTTGAATTATTCAAAAATGCAGAGCGACCATTGATTTTATGCGGACACGGCATTTTGTTGTCAAAAGCATGGGACGAGTTGAGAACGTTTGTACATCGCGAAAATGTCCCGACCATCTCTACCATTTTAGGTATTGGTGCTATGGAGCATGATGACCCGTTGTATTTCCAATGGTTGGGTATGCATGGTATGAAGTATTGCAACGATGCAGTACAGGAAGCCGATCTGATCGTTGCCTGGGGCATTCGTTTTGATGACCGTATTACAGGTAAGCTTGCAGACTTTGCTCCAAAAGCAAAAGTAATACACGTTGATATTGACAGAAGTGAATCAAGTAAAAACGTTCCCACGAACGTATTCATTAACGGCGATTTAAAAACCGTTATTGACCGTATGCCGGATACACGTACTGAAAATAACATTCGCGACAGAGCTGCCTGGGTAGCAAAGTTGAATGAATGGCGTGAAGAGTATCCGTTACAGGAAGCTGATTACAGCAAGTTCACACAGGTATCCGCAATACAATTATTAGATGAAATGCTTGACCGTTCTGCAGTTGTTGCTACAGACGTTGGCCAGCACCAGATGTGGGCAGCACAATATTGCCAGCGTTTGAAACCAAATCATTTCTTGACTTCGGGCGGACTAGGTTCTATGGGCTTTGGTTTACCAGCAGCAATGGGTGCACAGGCAGCGTTGCCATTCAACGATGTGTGGTGTATCACAGGTGATGGTTCATTCCAGATGAACATGCAGGAAATGGTTACATGTGTACAGGAGAAATGGCCGGTAAAAATATTGATCTTAGATAATAACTATTTAGGAATGGTGCGTCAGTGGCAGGAGCAATTCTATTCTAAAAACTATAGTGGTGTAAACTTATTGAATCCGGACTTTGTAATGCTTGCAAAAGCATGCGGTATGGATTCATGTTATGTAGACAATACAGAAGATTTGAAGAAAGCAATACAGGTTGCTCACGATCACAAAGGGCCGTATTTGATACACGCATATGTAATGAAAGAAGAGAACGTATTGCCAATGGTTGCACCAGGCACATCATTATCTGAAACGATTTACTATCCTGCAAAAGCACAAACAGAAAAAGTTACGAAGTAATTCATTCGTGAAATATAAAAATAGAGAAGACAGTTCGAAAGGGCTGTCTTTTTTATTTGGATTTGCAGCCGAAACCTATAAGGTTTTGTGATGTGAAAATTTGCTCTTAAAGTAACAGCAGTAATAAAGGTAGCAGTTTATCTACAAGGTTTAAAACCTTATAGGTTTGTTTATAAAAGTGTGGTAGTAATTTTAATAAAAGTCTATAACATAAAATAGCATATAAATTCCAACACATCATACGCATGAAATACATCCTCATCCTCCTCGCAAATTGCCTATTCATTCTCTACACAATTATGTTCTTTGTAGATAATAAATTTTTACCTGATCAAATAGGCGCACGAATCAGAAACCTGTTATTGCTGTGCTCTGCTTTATACGTGAGCTACAATGTACTCTTGATTTATATTTTAAAAAAAGAAAACGAGCATAGCGGAATCATTTATAAAATCGCAGCCAGTATAAAACATACAGCAGTGAATAGCCATGCATTTATCCAGCCGTTTCAAAAGGAATTTATTACATCCTTGATTATTGCTGCAGTAATTATGATCATAAGTTTTATTCTGGTGGGTATGCCTGGCGGACTTATCATTGCAGGGCTTCAAAAGATTGGTATTGGTGATAGCATTGAAGGAGATAATACATGGCAAGCAGCATTATATCTTTCTTTTTTCTGGCCTTTGTGTTTTCCTGTTGCTGTATTGACAAAAAATTATCTGATTCACCAGGGTTATGTTGGCTATGCTTTGACTGGTCTTTGTTTGAGCGGGTTTGCTTGGATAATGCTCGTGGTAGGAAGTGTATTTTTATTATTTGGAAGTAGAAGCCCACGGTTTTAACCGTGGGAACAAAGTAATTATAATATAAAATACATGCATTTTTTTTCATCCAGTTACATCAAAATAATCAACTGTTACATCATCTCCATATTGAAAATTTATTTTTCAAAATTCTTCCTTAATAAAATAATTTAATTGTAAATTAATATAGATGCTTCTGAAAGCACTGTAAATAGGTGTATTCAGAAGGGTATTATTTAATACATTAAAAATTATAGCTATGGCCTTTTTACAAAACATGTCAAAAAAGAAAAAGATCGTTACGATTACACTTTCTATTATTATTATCGGATTGGTTATTTTCCGCTTACTTCTACCAACGATTGTTAAGAATTATCTGAACAAAACCCTGGCAGATATGGGCGAGTATACGGGACATGTAGAGGATGTTGACATCTGGCTTATAAGAGGTGCATATGTAATCAATGGACTTGAAATTAATAAAATAACAGGCAAGGTTCCGGTTCCTTTTTTAATTGCTCCTGCAATAGATCTGGCAGTCGAATGGAAGGCTTTATTTAAAGGCTCCGTTAAAGCAAAAGTTACTTTCGATGATCCTGAATTGACCTTTGTTGCTGGCCCTACAAAAGAAACTTCTCAAACAGGTGCTGGCGGAAACTGGACAGATGCCTTGGATAAATTATTACCGATAGAGATCAACCGTTTTCAGATCCATAATGGAAAGATCAAATACAATGATTTTCATGCCAGTCCAAAGGTCGATATCTTCATTAACCGATTGGAGCTGGTAGCAACCAATCTTTCAAATATTGAAGATAAAGAAAAAGCCTTGCCTTCAGAATTGATCATAAGCGGTAGCTCAATCGGCGGTGGTAATCTTTCTTTAAAGGGACATATGAATGTGTTGAAAGAAGTTCCTGATGCAGATATTAATATGGAATTCACAAATATTAATTTGGTTGCCTTGAATGATTTTGCAAAAGCATATGGCAAGTTCGATTTTGAAAAGGGCAAATTGTCGATCTATAGCGAAATGTCAGTGAAAGACAGTAATGTAGAGGGGTATGTAAAACCTGTGCTTGAAGATGTAGATGTACTTGACTGGGATGAAGATGGCCCTACGTTCATGCAGCAACTGTGGCAGGCAGCCGTTGGAACTACGTTTGCTATATTTAAAAATCATAAAAAAGACCGGTTTGCTACGAAGATACCTGTTGAAGGAAAGCTGGATTCAAAAATCGATACAGATGTATTTACTACGGTAGTGCGGGTTGTAAAAAATGCCTTTATAGAAGCATACCAAAAAACAGTTGACGATTCTGTTACTTTTACAAATAACGGAGAAGAAAAAGAAAAGAAATTTTTGTTTTTCAAAGTGAAAGAAAAAGAAGAGGATGACAAGGACAAGGATAAAAATAAGGACAAGGATAAATAGACGAATAAGAGGCAGTAATATTGTTTTTGAAAATCGAAATTCAACGTTATTTAGGAAATTAAATAATAGAAGTAATATTTAATCGCTCATTTACTTCTAAGTCAAAATTTTAGTTAAATTACCCTATCATTCGATCGAATTACGATCGAATGATAGGGTAATTTATTTAAACAGATTTTGCATTTGAAAACGTTATCGGTCAATGTTCCTTTTCGCTTTGCTTTTTCGTTGCATTGGGAACTTTCTTTTAAGCCGTATTTGAATTTCATTGAAGCACAAATAAAAGAATCTGACAATATCATTTACAAGGCTTATCTAAAATCAATTGCAACGATATTGCATGAAAATCCTGTTTTACTTGAGCCCATTAAAGATTGGTCGGTCTTGGCTCCGTTCAAAGATTTAATTGACTTGATTCATATCAATCACATTCCTTCACAAGAGAGCAATCATTTATATGCAATTGGCACGCCGTCTGCGCCAATGAAATTTTTTTCTTATTCAGAAGAATTTAAAAAACTTATTTCAGATACAGATGGGAATCTTAAATTACGCCTGCATGATAGTTTTGTGAACGAAGAATATACACGAAGACTTTACAAGGATATTTTATACAAGTGTTACGGAATAAAAGATATTGCTCAACATTCGTCACATACATTGCTGCGCTTAACAGACGACAGTGAAGGATTTAAGCGTAACTATCACTTTCTTACAAACAATCAATTTGTGGACTTTAATTATTCAGGCACATTGCCTGAATTAAATAAAGAATGGATAGAATATGCCAAAGGCAATATTGAAACTATTAAAGAAGTTAAAAATCACTTACCACTTGCCAGTTTTGGGCTAGAAGGATTTATACTCTTTACAATAAAAGATGAAACTCTTGAAGAGTCGGTAAATGAACTGAGAGAAAATGTTGCCACAATGCATACGCTGTCCAGGAAAGATGCATATCAGCGTATAAAGGGAAATACGTTATCTCTCTTGCAAAGAAGTTTGCTTGATGTTGGATTTCTTCCGTTGATTGACATCAACAAAAAAATATTTTATCATAAATCATTTAACTATACCAGCATCTTATTTAAAATTCTTCAGAAACATTTGACCACCGCAGAATTAAATGATTTTCTGGAGCGCTTTATCGACATGTGTTCCTTCAGTCAGGAATATCCTATTCAAATTTTTAAGCAGGATAACAATAATGATAATGATGAAGATGTAAAAATTGAATTGAGACAGTATTTGATCGAAGAAGGAGTTAAGAGTTTTACAATAATCCCGGTATTTCACCAACAGAATTTAGTTGGAGTAATTGAACTTGCATGTCCGGAAGAAGAGAGTATTACACTCGACGATGTGCGTAAGATCGAATCTGCTATGCCCATGTATTCAGAATTTATTGTGTACCAAACAAATAAACTTCATGAGCAAATGGAATCATTCATCATGCACAATTACACCGCCATACAATCGGTTGTAGAATGGAAGTTTAATGAAGTTGCCTGGCACACGATGCAAAAAGCACCTAATGCAAAACTTCCTGATATTTCATTTAAAGAGCTTGTTCCTTTTTACGGTGCTGTTGACATTAAAAACTCTTCTGTTGAAAGACAAAAAGCAATCCGTAAGGACTCGGATAAAAATTTAAAACTTTTAGAACAATTTTTGTCTACATATGGAGATACTGAAACAACTTCTCAAGAAGATGTTTCGCTTTGGCAAGACTCTCTTGAAGATAGTTTGGCAGATGAGGTACAACTCAATCTTCGCATGTTTATAGAAAAGGCATCACAAGATTTACTAGAGAGTTATCCCGATACAGAAATTGATTTTTCGTATGAAGAAGAATTGAATTATGAACAGAGTTTGTTTAGTATTAACAATGCGCTAAAAGAAGTGTTGGACGTACAAGAACAAAAACTTAAAAAACTAATTCCGGTTTATTTTGACAAATTCAGAACGGATGGCTGGGAGTATACAATTTATACAGGGCAATCACTAAGTCCGGATATAACAATAACCCCGGAGATGATTGTGTCTGTTAAGGAATGGGAGCTGGAGACTGTATTGCACATGGGATTGGTTGCATCAACGATGCAAAATAAAATTGCCTACAAACTTGAAACCACTCAATTGATTTTAGCGAATACAAGTCCATTGAATATACGTTTCCGGGCAGATGAACATCGATTTGATGTAGAAGGTTCTTATAGCATCCGATATGAGATCGTAAAAAAACGTATTGACAAAGTACATATTCGTACAACAAACGAGCGTTTAACACAGCCTGGTAAAATTGCCATTGTATATATTTATTCGAATGAATTAGATGGGTATTTGAAAGTAATAAATGAATATATTCAACAGGGCCTTTTGGAAAATAAAATTGAATATCTGGAGTTGGAGAATTTGCAAGGTGTCGCAGGATTGAAAGCTATTCGTGTAACAATGAAAATGCCAACAGTATGAATATAAAAAGAACAGTACTTAAACTGTTTATTTGCAGTTCGCTTATTGCAGGCTGTAGTGCAGATGTAAGTAAAAAAGCATTTGAAATAAGGGGATACAATTGCGAAGCCCTAACAGCAATTGAATTGAAAAAAGAATTAAAAGAAATTTCGGGACTTGCATACGACAAACAACAAAATTCGTTTGTTGCTATTAACGACGAGCAAGGAATTTTTTTTGTATTGGATGTGAATACGTTCGATATTAAAAATAAATTTCATTTTGGAGAAAAAGGTGATTATGAAGAAATTCAATTGTTAGAAGGCGTCATTTATGTACTTCGCAGTGACGGCACTATTTTTAAAATGACATACACTGGAAGTGATGTTTCTAATATAGCCACATTAGATTACCAAGGGCCGAAAGCCGAGTTTGAATCGTTTTACATTAATCAGACGAATAATCAACTTGTATTGATTCCTAAAAATTCTAAAGAGTCAAAAGCCAATCAATCAACAACGGGCTATTCGATTGATGCGAGTACAGGTAAGTTTATTTCCAATGGAGATTTTAAAATTGATTGGAAAGAATTGACCCAATCTGCATATTTTCATCCATCTGCAGTTGCTACACATCCTAAGACGAAAGAAATATATGTGTTGGCATCTATTGAAAAAGCATTGATTGTGCTCGACGCTTCGTGCAAGTTGGTTGCAGAGTATAAATTACCTTCTAAGACATTTCAGCAGCCAGAAGGCATAACATTTGATGAGCAAGGTAATTTATATATATCGAATGAAGCAGGAGATACAAATCCTACAATCATAAAAATTCCAATTCAAACAAAATAATACTTTATGCTTTTAGTGAGGCAACAGTTGAGCAGACGAATCATTGGTGCATTTTTATCGATATTGATTTTTCAATTCGTGAGTTTGGCACAGGTTTCTAGAGAGCCAACTGTTACACATCGATTTGTTTTGATTGGTGATGCCGGCAGACTCTTAAATGGAAAGAGTATTGTTTCAGACGCCGTAGCTGCTCATGTAGACAAATTAGATAGTGTAACAACTATTATGTTCTTGGGTGATAATATTTATGAAAAAGGATTGCCGGACAAAGAAGATAATAATTACGATGAATCAGTAGAAGTATTATCAAAACAATTATTTCCATTCGAATCGCATGTAGCGACTGTCTATATGCTACCTGGTAACCACGATTGGCAGAAGAGTGGCCCGGAAGGCTGGGAGCGCATAAAACGGCAAGCAGCCTGGGTGGATAGTTTACATAAACAAAATATTATTTTTTTACCAAAGGGAGGATGTCCTGGTCCTGAAGAAATAAGTATTAATGACAGTTTGGTTTTAATAATTCTGGATACACAGTGGTGGCTGCATCCCTTTGAGAAACCAGGAATTCAGGATGATTGCAATTGTCAAACGGAAGACGACGTTATCAATACCTTAAAAGATATTGCATATCGAAATAGAAATAAAAGAATTGTTTTTACATCACACCAGCCCATGCGTAGTTACGGTATACATGGCGGTTATTACAGATTGAAACAGCATGTTTTTCCTTTTACGGAAATGTCAGACAATGCTTATATCCCTTTACCTATTCTAGGTTCATTATATCCATTGGTTCGGGGAACATTCGGTAATATTCAGGATTTAAAACATCCTGAATATAAGAACATGGTGAAACGCATTGAAGAAGCCATGTCGATTGCCCCGGATGTAATTTATGCAGCCGGCCATGATCATTCGCTACAACTGATCCAGGAAGATAAACAAAGCTATATTGTAAGCGGATCAGGCATTAATAGAGAACGTGTAAAAAAAGGTAAGAATGCATCATTTGTTTCCGATCAAAGAGGTTTTGTAGAAATTTTATATAGATCAGACGGAAGCGAAGAAGTAATTGTTTATGAAGTAGATGAGTCGGCAAACTATACAGTTGCTTTTGATACCATTTTGCCATTTAAAAAATTGCAGGAGATTGCTTCTGTTGATACGCCGACATGCATTCAGGAAGATAGTATAACGGTTTCAATTGCCTCCGAGTACGATGACGTAAACAATGCACATCGATTTTGGTTTGGAGATAATTATAGAAAACTTTGGGCAACACCTGTAACGCTTAAAGTGTTTTATCTTCAAAAAGAAGGGTTAGAAATTTTGCAACAAGGCGGCGGTCAGCAAACCAAATCGCTGCGGATGAAAGATTCTGCCGGGAAAGAATGGGTGTTGCGTACCGTGCAGAAAGATCCTGCAAAAGCACTGCCTGAAAATTTACGCGGTACGGTTGCAAAAAATATTGTTCAGGATCAGATTTCTGCAGCCCAGCCATACGCACCTTTGACCGTGCCAACCCTTGCTGAAGCGTTGGAAGTGCCGCATGCGAATCCACAAATAGTATTTGTACCCAATGATCCTGCTCTGGGAATTTATCGAACAGAGTTTGCCAACACAGTATGTGTATTTGAAGAGCGCGAGCCAACTTCAAACAATATTGCGAAGACATATAATACTGCTAAGGTGTTAGAGAAGCTTCAGGAAGACAATGACAATTTGATTGATGAGAAAGCAGTGCTTACTGCACGTATGTTGGATCTGCTCATTGGAGATTGGGATAGGCATGAAGACCAATGGCGTTGGCAAAAAATAGCTGTTGGCAAAAGAGATGTATATTCACCTATTCCCAGAGATCGGGATCAAACGTATTTTATTAACTCCGGAGTTTTGCCTTATATTGCTGCACGAAAATGGATCATGCCTAAGCTTCAAGGCTTTGATTCAAAGATTAGAGATGTAAATGGATTCATGTTTAATGCGCGTTATTTCGATCGCTTCTTTTTGCATGAATTGAGTGAAACTCAATGGATACAAGTACTCAATCATCTTCAGCAAACTCTTACAGATTCATTGTTGGCAGCTGCTGTACATCAATTGCCTGATACAATATATGCACAGTGTGGTGAAGAAATACTTGATAAGTTGATTGCAAGAAGAAAAACATTGTTAAAAAACGGGTTGAAATTTTATGCATTTTTAGCACATACCGTAGAAATTCCCGGGTCAGATAAAAACGATTATTTTGAATTGGATTACCATAAGAATGGTGATATTTTATTAAAGGTTTATAAAATAAAAAAAGATGGAAGCAAGGGCAACGCCTTTTACGAACGCACATTTAATAAAAAAATCACGAAAGAAATTCGTTTATATGGAAGAGGTGGAGAAGATGAATTTCATGTAATAGGCCAGGGGCGCTCACCTGTTAAAGTTCGCATGATTGGAGGTGATGATAAAGACACATTCAATATTGACAGCAAGATTCATAGTAGAATGAACATTGTTGTCTATGACAGATCGGATAAAGAGAATGCATTTCCGAAGCATTCTCAGGCGCTTATTCATAAAGGATCTGATGCTTCTATCAATGAGTATAACGGTCGTACATTTCAATATAATCAATTGCTTCCTCAAGCTGGCGGAGGTTATAACGTAGATGATGGTTTGTGGTTGGGTGCAGGTATACAGTATACAAAGTATGGGTTTAGAAAAGAACCCTATGCACAAAGACATCGGTTATTACTGGGACATGCATTGGCCACGGAAGCAACGAATGTTAAATATTACGGGCATTTTGTAAATGTTATTCGGAAAAATGATTTAAAAATAAATTTTGATGCCCGTGCTCCTGATAACGTAGCGAATTTTTTTGGTGTAGGTAATGAAACCGAGTTTGTTAAAATAGGAGAAAATCCTATTACATATTATCGTACACGATACAATTTAATCACTGCTCAGATAAAACTAGAACATACGTTTGCGCGTACATTCAAAGTATATGGTGGATTCATAGGCCAATATTATGCAACGGATTCGATGGAAAATATTGGAAGATATATCAATATTTATGACGAAGCGAATCCGCAAGAACATGTATTCACAAAAAAAATATTTGCCGGTTTAATCGGAGGTTTTCAGCTTGATACCAGAAACTCTGAATTCATGCCGATACGTGGAGTATTCTGGAATACATTTTTAACAGGCATGCAGCAGCTGGATGAGAAAAATCAAAATTTCGGACGCTTTGAAACGGATATGACAGTTTATACAAGTTTTAATAAAGATCCACGTTTTGTACTTA
>Ga0247817_10001269_pt1 | contig 13379 bp, 12 predicted proteins | sample UWRJL212509R1_FD_178010 | JGI IMG/M metagenome (GOLD analysis project Ga0247817, IMG submission 178010) | Plant litter microbial communities from Arlington Agricultural Research Station in Wisconsin, United States - UWRJ-L212-509R-1 | ecosystem: Environmental > Terrestrial > Plant litter >... | reverse complement strand
TATCACGCCAAGCATTCATACGCCAAACATGTGCACATCCTACAAAGCTTTTCATTTGAATTGATTTATCATTTGAAGATATACTATTTGGTAATTGTTTAGACCAATAAATTCTAAAGCCTAACAATGCTGCTTGAGGATTTTCACTAAAATAACTCTCAATTTTTTCTAAAATACCTTCTGTTATAAAGTGAGCATCATCATCTAATGAAATTGCAAAGTCGGCTTTTGTTTCATTCAACATTTTATTTCTACAATACAAATACCCTTTTGAGAATGTATTGGAATGCAAGATAATTTTAGGGTGAGACTGCTTCAAAAACTCAGATGTCCCGTCTGTCGATCCATCATCAAAAACTACACATTCCACATCGCTTCTATCTATCAAATATTGAATTTTACTCAATGTAAAAGCTAAATCATCTTTACGATTTTTTGTTGTGATTAATATTGAAAATTCCTTGCTCTTTAATTTCATTTACTAATACTTAGAAATCATTTCTTTTGGTAATTTTTTCCACCTTAAAAAAATATTGACAAGAAATTTTACAGTAAAAAACTTGACAAAAAGTTTATTTTTTATCCAGTAAGAAATTGGATTAATTATGTCATTTTTAGTAAAATTATAGTTGAACTGTACTTCATTGTTCGCTAAAATTTGAGGAACGATCATCCAGTTTTCTAACTTATTTCCCATATGATAAGCATAATTATCATAAGTAGTTAAGCGCCAATAATCTTTTTCTAATGGGGCTTTATCTAGATATCCCTCACTGCAGCCTCCCATTTTGAAACCGATATAACTAGTTATTTCTTCAAAAATGTCTTTTTTATAAGTCGCTACAAAATGTCCTGAGCCTAATAAAACTATTTTATCCTGCCTAATTTTAAGCCCTAAATTGTATTTTAAATAATCAGGATTATAATCTCTTTTCCAACCAATACTATCATAAAAGCGAATTAAAGCCTCTTTATTTTTTACTGGTACAAACCTAAGTTTTGAATTGAATATGTTATCAAACAATACATTCCCACAATTACTTTGATAAGTTTTTAACTGTGGTACAATACCCACAACTCCTGCTTTTGGAACCAAGTTAAAAACATTTACCGTCTCCTCTTGCCAATGGTTTAGGAATAATACATCTGAGTCAGCAATAGTTACTAATTCAATATTATTTCCAACTAATCCTTTCAATATAGAATTAAGCTTTCCGATATTTTGAGTATGAATAAGTTCGTGTATTTTATTTTGCTTCAAAAGACAATCTAAATAATCTGCTACAATTAAATCACTTCCATTATTGACAATAGTTACAAAAGTCTGTTTATGAATTGTAACAAATAATGACTCCAAACATAATTTTAAAATAGCAAAACTCTCCTTAAAATATCCTTCCAGCTCTGGTATATATACCGGAATAATGATCTGATGAAGATATTCAGATGTTAACAATAATTTGTCTCTATTTGGATTGAAACCGACCCTCATTTTTTTAAATAATTTTTAATAATAGATTTTACAAATATGAAATAATCTCTTATTAAAAAACTGGAAATATAAATTTTCGAGATTTTAATAAAATAAAAAATCTTTTTCTTATTATTAATATAAATTTTACCTAATTGAATTAATAGAATTTTTCTTTGATCATCATTGAAATATTTTTTTTTATCAACCACTAAATAATAGTAATATTTAAATTTTGCTTTTGATTTTAATTTACCATTAAACTGATTACCTGATATGCTAATATTTGAAATTCTTATTTTTAGAATTGCTGAATTAATAGTGAAAATTCTTTTGAAATCTGAAAATTCGAGTATTGCCACAACATCGGAAAACCAAGCTAAAGGAAATTCTTTGAATCCAACATCTATAACCTTGGATTTTAAAAAAATATATTCACTTAATGAAGTTCTTGTCTTTCTGAACAAAAAGTCAATTGTTTGTTCAATTTTGGGATGATAATAAACCTCAGTAGTTACCTTTCCTTCTTCATCTATTTTTACTGTTGAAAATCTAACGACAAAAATATTTTCATTTTCTATTTCGTATAAATTTTGATAAAAATCCTTAACAACATTCGAATCTAAAACATCATCATCTCCAAGTATCATTAACCACTTCTCATTTGCTGTTAACCCTATGCAACGTTCCCATTGTTTAGTCAAAGAGGTACCGCCTAAATTTGTATCGAAACGATGATATGAAAAATTAAATTTATTACTATATTTTTGTAATAAATGTTCAGGATCTTCCGGACTTGCATCATCGCCAATATAAACTTTAAATCTTTGATTGATTTGAGATTCTAAAGACTTTAGCGTTTCTTCAAAGAACTTTAATTTGTAATAGGGAATAACTATAGCAAGCATCTATAAAAGTTTCTTCTAATTAATTATTTCTAACTTATTTTTAAATTGTTCCAATGAAAAATAATCTTCAAAAGGATTTTCTAATGTAGCGTTTGAAAAAATTTCTATAAGATTTTGCAACTTTTCTTTTATTTCGACTGAATTATTAGAAGCTGCAATATAGTTTTCGTTCTTAATTATTTTTCTTAACTCACATTCTAACGGCAATAATGCAAAAACCGGTTTGTTTAATGAAGCCACAAAAGGTGCTTTCCCTAACAAAATATTACTATAATCTAAATAACTTTCAAGTATAATAATTATATCGCTTTCATTTTTCTGCTCGTTCGCTGAATTAGAAAAATTTAATGCGTCCAAAATATGAATATTTTTATACTGAACGTATTTTTCTTTAATACGTGTATTTTCAGAACTTTTTAATCTAAAAACCATCTCCACATTCTTATTAATATTTTGATTTTCATTACTTAGTTCAGCAAAAGCATCTAGTAAAATATCTAGATTTCTTCCAAACTGCAAACCACCATGGTAGGAGATTGAGATCGCTTTCTCTTTTTTTCTAACGGCAACGTTATCAGATAAATCAAAAGCACTTTGATCGTATTGATGCGGGAGTGAATAAAACTTTTTCCTATTACCATAAATGACTTGTAAATCCTTTGAAAGTAAAGACGAGGGTGTTATACAAGCTTTAGACAATTTTACAACTTCATACATTTCCTGAAAATCAATAAGTTCACGTTTTGTCAATTCTTTATTTGAACTTGTGTCAAAAAAAAACGGATAGGGATCATGAAAATTTATAATTGCTGTTTTAAGTATTGGTAGATTTTTGCATGCCAAAATAGTTTCATATTCCAAACCTGAACTTCTTATAAAAACCAGATTATAAACCTTATAATCAATTTCGGCAATTATATTTTTATACTGCCCTAAATAATATTTTTTATAAATTGATTTAGTGAACAATCTTCTATAAATAGCGTTACACAACTTAATATACAATGGTGGTTTTCTTTTTACTATATGCTCTGAGATTGAATTTACATTTAATAATTCTTCATTATAATCATGAGCATATCCTTTAAAGTAGCAAAGATCAATTATTGCTTCCGGATACAATTTTCTTAATCTTATAATAAATGATCTTGATACTATGCCTTCACTTGTCCCAGAAATTCTTAAATCTTGCGCAATAACTAAAATCTTCATTTTATCCTTTTTTTTAAATTTTTGATGGCAGTGAAAAATTCAATTTATTTTTAAAAACTTAATATACAAGTAAAATAATTTTATCCAATACTGTTTTTTTTTCAGAATCGTATTTTTAAATCTTTCAAAAAGTCAACAAGGTTTTCAGGTAACTTATCTGATTGTTCTCTGGTAAATAATTATAAAACTGGACGTTGTATTATTTTTAAAAACCACGTCATTGTTTCTAATATTTAAACTGCTCAATCTAAAATAACGGTGGCTTCATTAATTGCAAAAATATTTTTCCATTCAGAAAAATTCTAAAACAGCTAAAAGATCATTATTCATTATTCCAAGCCAATGGATAATCCTTAATCTTAATAGTTTCAATAGAGATATATTCATTTAATGAACTTCTTTTTATTTCTTAAAAAAATTTATTTTTAAGTGCTTTAAATAATTTTTTTACTTCTATTTCCATCAATTGTTGAGGCCTTTTATTTGAATATTCCTGAATAAAATCATCAATAGAACTAGATGGTAAAAAATATAATTTATCCCAAACCTTTGGAGAGATTGGATGAATATTTTTAAAATCTTCAAAATTACCGATGTTCAATTTTTTCCAAAATTCAAAATAATTATCTGTATCGAAATCATCTCTATGCCCCCAATTTTTTATTTTTTGTTGAATTTCATTCTCTTTCCTAGCCCAGGATTGATGAATTACATTAATATTTGAAAAATGATTTCTTATCTGATAATTGTTCCTTGTATGGCTATTATGAGACTGATTTGTAATAAAGGAAAATCTCTCATTATTTTCGATAAATAAATAACCCTCAGGAATTTCCCTATATAGAGTCACAAGATTCCCTCTAAAAACTATTGGCGTGAATTTTGGAAAGAGAGTTAAATACCAATATTTTTTGAGATATTTGGCTACTACTTTAAAATCATAGATATATTCGTCAACATCTAATTGAATTTTCCAACCTTTACCCAATTTTTTAAGCAACATATTTCTTTCTCTAGATTCACACTCAATTGGAGTTAAATGTGGTAAATAAAAGTAATCAAAATAAAATTCAATTTTTCCCAACTTGTCAAAAGCCTTAATCTCTTCAAAAAAAGAATTGGGAATTTCAAAATCATTTCCACTCCAAGTTTTTAAGTCTTTATCAATGGCCAAATAAATTCTATCAACATAATCATACAATTGTTTTACAGAAGTAAGCAACATTTCGTAATCATAAGACACTAGATATCCAACTTTTATCATTCTCTAAAAATTTAATCTTTTTTTATTTATAAAAAACTTAAAATATACTTTTTTTAGCCAATTTTTACATTTCGGAAAGTTAATATGTATATAGCTCACTTTTTTACTGGTAATTCTTAGTTTATTATTATTTCGCATAAAACTATCAACTCTTTTTTCAAATAATTCACCTCCATATATTGGGTATCTTAACGAATCAATATGGTTTTCAGAATAGATTTGTTTTTTAAAAACATTGGTTTTAATTAAATAACATTGATCCGAAAATCCATAACTCACATAAAAATCATCTATTTCAAAAAGAGATTCTTTTTTGGCTTGTTTATAATCAAAATTCCAAGTTGGATTAGCTACGATGACATCGTCATTTTCTTTAAAAATTTTTATTGCATCATCTATCCAATTCATATTTTTTTTTGTCAAGAATGAATCACTAGAAAAATGTAGTAAATACTTTGTCTCACATAAATATATACTGACAAGTTCAGCGATTGAATAATAATATCCTCCTCTAAACGATTCTTTTTTAATGTTAAAATAACTTAAAGCTTCTTGTTCATATAGATTTACTACAAAATACTCATCGATAACACCTTTTAAAACTTTTTTTTCAGCATATTTTTTAACTTTTTCAAGATTATTCACATTATTTATAAATAAAACCTTTCTTTTAAAAGTATAATTACATCTACAAATAATTTTTTCAAGATAGCTACCCTTTAAAATATATTCCCAATCGTTTTCATAAACTTTAATTTCAAAAGTTACATTTTGATCAACATCTATCATCACTAATCTTGATTACAAATTACCTAATTTGATCAAATTATTTCAAAATAATTTGATCATTAATATTAAAAAACTTTATTCCAAAAAACTTTTTAGTAAATAAGTTAATTATAACCTTTTCACTTTTTATTTTTATTATAACATCTTTTCTATTTGAGTTTAAAATATCATAATTCGAGAGAACAAAATCTATATGCTTTTTTGAAATATAATCTCTTGAGAAAGTCACCTCACTTTCGCTTATTCCTTTGGCCATAGAAAAAGATTTCACCCTATAATAAAAACCAATCTCATCCAGACATTTGACCTCTCCACCATTTTTCAAAATAGCAATCCAAAATTCCCAATCCTCCAATCCATAAATCAAATTAGTATCGTAGCCACCTACTCTTGACCATTCTTGTTTTCTAAAAAAGGCAGAACAAAAAATCATATTTCTTCGAGCTAAATTAAAAAGCGAAAAGGTATGTAAGTCCCAAATTCCGGATTCCTCTCCAAATTTTTCTGCTTTGCAATACACTAATTTCAAATTTGGCTCATCTTGAAATGCTCGCATAGCTAATAATGTATAAGTACTACCAATTTTGTCGTCAGCATCTAATGGTAATATGAATTCTCCCAACGCGTTTTCAATTCCGTAATTTCTAGCGCTACTTAAACCACCATTATCCTTATAAAAATATTTAAAACGTGTGTCTTTACTACACCATTTTTGAGCAATTTCTAATGTATTATCAGGGCTTCCATCATTTACAATAATGCATTCCCAGTTTTCATAATTTTGATCAAAAACACACTGAATTGTTTCATTAAGATATTGAGCTTGATTAAAGCAAGGGATTATTATGGATACTAATGGATTCATATCTAGATAAACTTTAAAATTAAGCGTTTTAAAAAATTTATTGTAAAAAATCTACGCCCTAATAATATTATAATAATAGTTTTATTTTGTTGATGAAAGTATGACAACATTTGTTTTAATTTTTGAGCATTTGATGCATCCAAATAAATTCTTATCCATCTCTTAATCCATGTTTTTATAAAATGATCAACATTCATTTGCGAAATTTCCTTGTACGTGAAATTTTTCATAATAATATTCAGTACTGACTCTACAGTCAATCTATCTGAAGCTGTAGAAGAATTTTGTTGAACTCTGTATATTGAAAGTGGTAAATTTATAGACTTAAATCTATAACCTGCCTTTAATAACCTTAACCACAAATCGTAATCTTCCGCCAAAACACATTGACTATCAAAAAAATTAATATTTTCGATAATTTGTTTTTTAACCAGAACTGTAAGAATTGGAATTCTGTTGAATTCTATAAATTGTGCTAGTGCCTCCTTACCAAAATATTCTGATTCAATAACATTCATTTTATTTAAATCAGATTCTATTTTTATTTCATAATCGCTACCAGAATAAGAATCAGTGAAAATTAGGTCAAATTTATTTAAGTCAAAATAAGACAGACTTAATTCGAGCTTAGTGGGCAACCATAAATCATCCGAATCTAAAAATGCTATAATATCACCTTTCGCAATTTTTAATCCATTATTTCTTGCTGTGGCTTGTTTTGAATTTTCCTGAAAAAGATATATAATTCGATTATCTAAACTGACGTATTTTTTACAAATTTCTGCAGTACGATCTGAAGATCCATCATCGATAATAATTAATTCCCAATTTTTAAAAGTCTGATCTAAAACACTTTTCACACTTTTATCAATGTAATTTTCTGCATTATACGCAGGCATTATTATAGACACTTTGGGAACTATTAGATCTTGATCCATTCCTCTGGTATTATCGAATTTATATTAATTTCCCTTGCCTGAAACCATTTTTTTGGAGCTATAACTATTTTTTTTGGATTAGGATTTAACCAAGCAGACCACCAGCTAAAAGAACTGTTAGCAATTATATTATGAGAACAAATGCTCATTAAATACATATCTGCCCAACTATTTAATCCTTTATTATGATCAATAAAGATTTTATCAAAAGTTAAAGCCTCAAAATTTTCTTTAACCCATTCGGAATCATCTGAAAAAAAAACAAAAGTTGGATTTTCTACTTTAGAGTTTACAATTGAAATTGCCTCCATATAATATTCAAAGGTGCAAGAACCATGAAATTGATTTGTGACTTCATCTGATATGTAATCTCCTCTTCGAACATGGACAGCAATAGTATTTTCTTTTTTTAATATTGGAATCAAATCCTTATTCTCTTTTGAAAGTTTATCTTCAGAAAATACAAATAGACTTTTAATATAATCTTCAAACCCTTTAAAATATTTAAAGCTTTGAAAATATCCAATGGCAAAAACAGGTTCTTGCAAAGAATTTGCTTTTTCAGAATATTCAAATTCTTCTTCACTAAATTTTTTCGGATAATTTAATTTAAGCTTTCTCTTGATTTTGTGTGTAAAAGACAAATTATCAAATAATGAAACTTCCTTTTTCTTTGCAAAGAAATGTTCATTATTAAAAATAGAAAGCTCAAAATTTCTAGGAGTATAACCCTCTTTTTTTTCAACAATATTATAAATACTATCTTCTATAATAAGTTTGGTTTTGTTTTTTTTTGCAATAACAGAACCAAATGCATATTGAAACATCTGATTACCAAGACCACCTTGCAGTTTAATTAATATCATAGATTTTGCACCCTGCTAAAAAATGTTGCTGTAAATCGTAATTCTTTGTTCACTATTAGATTTTAAATTTCTTTATAAATTTCTTTAATTTGTATTTTAGAAATTTCTTAAATGAGATTGTTGAAAATATTTCCGTTTCATCTTTAAAATTTTCTTCTTTAGATTTCAATGTTATAGCACTTTCAGCATATACAACCATCTTTAAATCATTTACGCGTTGTGAACTAATCGTATGAAACCACTCAAAACCTTGAAAAAAATATTCTCTAAAACTATTAATTGATTCGTAATACCCTAGTTCGCAGGTTTTATAAAAAAAAGATTGTATTGGTGCAAATTTCATTAATCCACTTTCTTCCTTTGTCATCCAATTTATAATTCCATCTTTTTCTAAGAGGAACAAAGTATGTTCGGGAAAATTATATATATAATCATAGTAAACTGTAGGAAATTCCAAATAGCCCATTTTACCTACTCTTTGTATTTCTTGTAAAAAAAAATCTGCATCAAGGACATGTTCTAATACATGAGAACATACTATATAATCAAATTCTTTATCATCAAATGGAAACTTTCCGCCATCGTAGTAAATAACAGTTTTTTCTGTTTCAAGTATACCAACGTACCCAGATTGAGCAATTCTTTCTTGGTCGGTTAAATATTGCAGTTCAAGAAAAACATCAGACCTGAAATAAGGAGTTGCACCTGGACCAATTTCTAAAACTTTATCCGTTGGTTTTATTGATTTAATTCTATTTGGAAAGAACATTTCGGTTTATTTTTAATTAATTAAAATTGGTAGTTCTAATAGTTTCTACTGTTTTATATTTTGCTTCTTAATATGAAATTGAAATCGTCTTTTGAAAAAAGAGATTGTTTTAAAATAGTTTTTATTTAAATAAAATTGATCACCAACCTTACCTTCAAGTTCTGATTTTATCAAATCAAACCCATTAGACACCATAAACTCTTCTATATCAACCCTTAGTGGCTGATTTTTATATAACTCAATATCTGAAACTTCTAACCAAATAGCTTTTATATTTTTAATAAATTCATTGGCTCCTTTTAAAACCTTTAATTCTGCTCCTTGCACATCCATATGCATAAAGTCAACCTCACTAATTTCATTTTTTTTAGAAAAAGAAGCTAATTTAATTGTTTCTACTTGTATTTTTTCTTCAAACGATAACCATGAAGGATTATTACTTTTTTCTGGGGATAATAATGAACTAGATTTATTTCCAAAATCCCAATCCAGATCGGTCGAAAGATTTTCCGGATGACCTGAAGAAACATAAAATTCAGCTTCCCCATCTTCATCTGAAACTGCGAAAGGAATTAAATTTAAGTTTTCAAAGTTATATTTTGAAATATTTTCTATAATATGTATTTGATTTTTTGGTAGAGGTTCAAATATATAAATTGATGAAAAAGGAAATATTTTAGAATACCTGATAGATTCTTCACCTTCACAAGCTCCAACATCAAATAAAATTAACTTATCTGTTTTTTTAAATAACTTTAAAAGGGTCTTTTTAATAGGTGAATCGTCTTTTATATAATTTTGTCTGTCGAACATTATATTGTTGTATTAATTCTGTCAATTTTAACTAACATCTGATTAATAATAATACCGCTTTTGTTATTAACAATTGACTCATCTTGTTGATTAATTACATCTGAAAAAATTACAAATAAACTATTATCGATGTATTCAATAACTTCATTCCCTCTCGATATACCTATAAGTAATTTATATTGCCCAGTATTGAATTTAATAGTATCTTCAAAAAATGTTGCACTATAATTTCCCTTTTTTAATTCTTGAGGTAATGACCATGAAGTTGAAATTGGTGAGTCATGAATATCAGTTATTCCAATAGCTATAATTAAGTTATTAATATTTTCATTGACTGTAAAATCAACTATAACTCCCCAAGGTTTACCAACTGGAATTTCATTCATTAAATTACCTTCCTTATCTTCAATTGTCAAACTGGTGGCGTATACTTTCTTCTTTTTTGATATTGTAGTATCTAAAATATATTTGCCCTGGCTTCCTCCAGATTGTTGTAAATATTGTTGAATAATATCATCTGTTTTTCCCTGAGCAATGAATTTTCCGTTTTGCAATAAAACACACTTAGTACATAGTTTTTGTATTGCAGCCATATTATGACTCACAAATAAAACAGTTCTTCCTCCTTCTCGAGAAATATCCTGCATTTTCCCTATAGCCTTTTTCTGAAACTCTGCATCCCCTACAGCCAAAACCTCATCAATAACTAAAATTTCCGGTTCTAAAAAAGCTGCTACAGCAAAAGCCAAACGAACTGTCATTCCAGAACTATATCTTTTTACCGGAGTATCTATATAACGCTCGCAACCTGAAAATTCAATAATTTCGTCAAGCTTTGAAGAAATTTCTTTTTTGGTCATTCCTAGAATAGCCCCGTTCAGGAAGATATTTTCTCTTCCAGTCATTTCACCATTAAATCCTGTTCCAACTTCAAGAAGCGATGCAATACGACCACGCGATTTTATACTTCCTGTTGTTGGGGCGGTAACCTTTGAAAGGATCTTTAAAAGTGTTGATTTTCCTGCACCATTTTTACCAATAATCCCTAAAACCTCTCCTCGCTCAACTTCAAAATTAATGTCTTGTAAAGCCCAAACATAATCTGAATTGCCTTTTGTAGAACGATCATTTATATCTCCTATTTTTAGATAAGGATTTTCTTTTCCTCTAATCTTATGCCACCAGCGATTAATGTCATGACTTAAGGTTCCTGTACCTACTTGCCCTAAACGATATTGTTTAGAAATATTTTCGGCTTTTAATATTATATCTTTTTTCAAGTGTAAATCTAAAATGGTAAGTGAAGTAAACAGTTATTAAAATTCAATTTTAAACAGTATCTATAAAACTTTTTTCGGTTTTATTAAAAACCAAAAGACCGATAAAAAATACTGCAATAGTAACAGCTAAAGTATAGGATAATCCCAAAACTGAAACTTCTCCCACATCTAAAAGCATGTAACGCGCTGTTTCTATTATATAAGCCAATGGATTATATTCTACTAACCAGCCATAACCTGGTAATTTATCTTTAATTAAACTCATAGGATACATTACTGCTGAGAGATACATTAATAATTGTATCCCAAAACCAATTAAGTGGCTAAAATCACGGTATTTAGTTACCATTGCCGAAATTAGCATTCCTAATCCTAACCCTAAAAGTCCCATTATAATAATCAAAATTGGAAAAAATAAAATCAGGCCATTTAACCCCAAATTTGCTCCTTGAAAATAATAGAAAATGTAAAATCCGATAAAAATCAAAAATTGAATTCCGAATTTTACAAGGTTCGAAATTACAACAGATAGAGGAGTAATAATCCGAGGAAAATATACTTTCCCAAATATTGCAGCATTAGCTTTAAACGTGTCTGAAGTTCCCGTTAGGCATGCTGTAAAATAATTCCAAACGGTTATTCCAGCCAAATTAAACAAAAAGGGAGGAACAGTGCCCGTATCAATACCGGCGACGTTATTAAATATTATAGTAAATGTTACAGAAGTAAATAATGGCTGGATTAAATACCAAAGCGGCCCTAAGACAGTTTGTTTGTAAACAGTAATAACATCGCGTTTTACAAAGAGCAATAACAAATCTCTGTATTGCCAAACTTCTTTTAGGTTTAGAGAGAAGAATTTATTTTTAGGTGTTATTTCAAACAACCAATCATTTGGGGTATTGTTGTCGTTCATTTTATTTTAAACTAATTAACCGAAATAGTTCTTGAAAAGCAAGATTTATTTAATTAACAAGATTTTTATTCGCTTATAAATTATTATAAAAGCAAAAAGGCGTTTTATAAAAAAACACCTTTTTAATATCATTTGAATCCAAAATTCAATTTATCATAAGAAACTACTTATCTAAAACTTCAAAAGCAGAATTCATACTTTTAAATTCGGGAACAATTTTCTTCATTTTAGTTACAATGTCATCGTTATCATAAAAATCAGCAATACCTATAAGCTCGTCGATTTCAATATGTAAATTCTCATATTCGTCTTGTATTTCCTGAGCGATCATGATCTTATTATGATAAGTTGGTAAAGTCTTAGAAGTATCATTTAATAATTCTTCATATAACTTTTCTCCAGGTCTTAAACCTACTATTTTAATCTTAATTTCCTTGTCCGGAATAAATCCTGCCAGCTTAATCATTTTTTTCGCAAGATCAATTATTTTTACTGGTTTACCCATGTCAAAAATATAAATCTCACCTCCGTTACCCATAGCACCGGCTTCCAGTACCAATTGACAAGCTTCCGGAATGGTCATAAAATAACGAATAATATCCTGATGCGTAATCGTAACTGGGCCTCCTTCAGCAATTTGTTTTGTAAACAAAGGAACAACTGATCCATTTGAACCTAAAACATTTCCAAAACGAGTTGTAATAAATTTAGTCACGCCTTGAACGTCCTCTTTTTGATTTTTTAAATACAACGATTGAACGTATTTCTCTGCTATTCGCTTACTGGCCCCCATAACGTTACTAGGATTAACTGCTTTATCAGTAGATACCATAACAAATTTCTTGACACGATACTTACACGATAAATCTGCCAAATTTTTAGTCCCTTTAATATTAGTTTGAATGGCTTGTGACGGATTCTCCTCCATTAACGGAACATGTTTGTAAGCTGCAGCGTGAAAAACAACATGGGGACTATAATTTTTAAAAACTTTATCTAACGCTTTCTTACTTCTTACATCAGCAATTACAGCAACAATTTTTGATCCGGAATTCAAAGCTAAAGTTTCTAAACACAAATTATGAAGTGGTGTCTCAGCATGGTCCAGAATAATAACCATCTTAGGATTAAATCCTAAAACCTGTCTTACTATTTCACTTCCAATTGATCCTGCTGCTCCCGTAATAAGAACAGTTTTATCTTTTAATTGTTTTGAAATCGATTTACTATCCAGAACTATAGGTTTCCTTTCTAGTAAATCCTCAATCTGAATATTTTTTACCTTTTG
>Ga0247817_10001267_pt1 | contig 13385 bp, 6 predicted proteins | sample UWRJL212509R1_FD_178010 | JGI IMG/M metagenome (GOLD analysis project Ga0247817, IMG submission 178010) | Plant litter microbial communities from Arlington Agricultural Research Station in Wisconsin, United States - UWRJ-L212-509R-1 | ecosystem: Environmental > Terrestrial > Plant litter >... | reverse complement strand
TATTTGTATTCTTTTGTTTTTGTTGGATTTGTTTTAATCATGCTAAGGCGCAAAGATTGGATTGTTCTTCTTTACATGTTGTTTTATTGCTGGTATTAGCTGTACTGCTCCCCTAGCCCCGATGGAAGTGAAAATCCTTTGGCTTTTTCCTTTAAAAAGCGAAAGATTGTAGCGCACAGCGGGAAATAGCTCCTGAAAAATATATTCCTTCCTTTTTATATTAAAACTAATAGGCTTGGAAAACCTGGTGGGTTGTTGCTACTTATATGTACTATATCCACTTATTATTAATAATACTTGATACACTACACTTAGTTAAACCTACAAGGTTTGGGAAACCTTGCAGGTTGTTGACTACTTATATATATTAGGTACAAAAAAACCCGACTAACTTTTACAAGCTGTCGGGTTATTGGTTTTAATCTTTGTACCTATATATAAGGTAGTATTTTATTATATACTTAGAATTACTTTATGATAAGTTTTTCTGTCGCAGTTTTACCATCTTGTTCTACATTTAATATATAGACACCTGTTGATAATCCTGATAGGTTTATTTGTTTATCTTCTGTTTGTAGAGTGAAGACTTTTTTACCTGACATATCAGAGATTCTAATATTCTTAGTAGTAGCAGATGCTGTTTCAACATATACTTTTCCGTTATTAACTGGATTTGGATAAATTACAAATCCTTCAATCGCGTTGGTTGGTAAACCTAAACTACAAGCTGTAGTTGAAACATTTACTGTACGTGTTATTGATGCTTCGTTATCTTTCCCATCTTTTACTGTGTAAGTCAATACATAAGTACCTGGTGTATTTACATCTACAGTACCTAACACAGCGACAAAAACAGTTAAATCAATATTTAAGTTGTCTTTTGCCGTAGCTCCAGGATCAGTAAATGAACATCCTTTATCTAATGTAACAACCGCATCGCCCAATAATGTAATTGTTGGTTTTGCGTATTCTATTGTTACTGTCCATTCTACTACATCTCCATTTTGTGCTACTACTTCGTAAACTACAGGTGAAGTGTAATTCAATGTAGTTACTCCACTAATTTGAGGATTGACTCCAATTTGCAATGTTGCTAAATTAGATAACTGAAAAGTTGGAATTAACGCAGCAAAATCAACTAAGTTATCCACTAAAACAGTTACCGTTTTTGCAACCGGATCTATAATACTTGATCCTACTTGGTTTTGTACTGTATAATTAATAATATTTGCTGCATTATTTTTAGCATTTAGCGTAACTACATAGTTTGTTACTGAAAGTTTATTTTCTGAAACTACGGTTACTACAAAACTATTTGTATAATCAGCTGCAATTGTTTGAGAGTTTGACTGTAACACTCCATCTATATAAAGCGAAGCTCCTGGCGAAACTACGAAATCTGCAATTAAATTAGCAATATCAACTCCAAATAATACTGTTTTAGTAACATTACTTCCTACGATATCGGTATTGATTTCCTGAGCCAAAGTTGAATTAGCTGTCGTTTTGAAATCATACGAAAGTAATTTACTTTCATTACTTAAACCTGTAATAATTTTAATTGTATAATTTTCAACAAGTCCTGCATTGAATCCTCTTCCTTCTACTGTAAAAGTAACTGGATTTGTATAGTCATTTGCTGTTACTCCACTTACTTGCTGATTTCCATTAACTGTTGCAATACTATTCATCCCTAAAGAGAAATTTGCAACTGCACTTGTAACATCTGCACCATCGTTTAATACTACTGAATAAGTTTTGGTTGCTGCATCATAAGATGATGATAATTGATTTACAAAATCTATACCTTGCATCAAAACCGGAACATTCCAAAATTTACCTTCTCCTAAACCTTCTGTATCAGCATTTGTTACTACGGCTGTATTATCACTCAATGTACGATCAAAAACAAATTGTTTGCTTCCTTCTGAAAATGGATAATAAGCAATCAAATCTAGTTCGTTTCCAACATATTTTGTTGTAGCATTTGCAATAAGTGTTGCCTGACTGCGGACACCTGACCAGATACGAACTTCATCTATATTTCCATTCAGACCACGTGCTAAACCTGCATTATTACCGATATACATTGCAGCCGATGCATTCGAACTAGCTGGTCCTGCTGCACCCGTACTTGTGTAAGCCACTTCTACTCCATCAATATAAACTTTATAAATATTGGCAGCACTTACTGTATAAGCGATATGATGCCAAGTTTTTTGTTTAATAGAATTTGCAGCTGTATTGATAACATAAGAACCTGCTGGAGTAGTTATTGAAACTACTAAACTATTTTCTTTGTAGATAGATAAGTTACTGTCGTTATGAATAAAAACTAACGCTGTACTCTTATCTAAAAGTCTTCCATATACTGTTGGCGCTTTTTGGTTAACCCAAGCTTCAAAAGTATAATCGTTTGTTAGGTTTAAAGCTGGGGTAATATCTGTTTTTATAAAATCATTTACTCCATCAAAAGTTCCTGTAACATTGGTTGCATAATCCGGAACGTGCGAAATAACAATTGATTTCGAATCATTAGTGGGATCTGTGTCACCTGCTAACTGAGTATAAACTTCTAATGTATAATCCCCAGGTGTACCTAAATTAGCTTTTGTCGGGAATGTATAATTAGCAACTGAACCTGCAGGGATAGAAGCTGTAAATGTTCCTGTAACTTCAGTACCTCCATTAATTTTATAAGCTACCGGGAAATTAGAAATTGGAGCATTCGATAAATTACGTATTACTGCAGTTACATTTACGGGTGCTTTTCCTGGCTTAAATGGTGCTGAAATTCTTTCTACACTTGCATTTGCTTCTGTGTACGGCAATACGTTAACTGTATATTCCTCTACTTCAAAATCTTCTCTTGAGCTTGTTAACCCATCAAAAGTTGGTCCTAAAACCACATTGAAATATTCCTGTGATGAACGGAACATGTGTATTACACGCATTTGCTTTTCACCTGCTGTTGTTCCTGCCGGAATTGTAAGACCTCCTACAAGTGAAAAATTATTTCTAAAATAATGTGTACTTGTCGTTGAAGGAATTGCTGGTGATGCAGATGTCTGCAATGTGTTTACCCAAAAGGTTCCTGCATAAAACTCATCTGTTAAGTTTCCATCACCATTTAAGTCAATAACAAGCATGGTAAATACCCCAACATTAGCTACCTGATCTCTGCTTATTGGCGCTTCTGGTTTTGTTATTGTTACTTCCGGCTGATAGGTGAATCCTGCATAAACCGGAATTTTAACTGATTTGAAATCCGAATAAGCTGTTGTTCCCGATGTATTTACAACATTATCCCATTTCAATTTAGAAATAGCATATCCATTTGTATTAGTGTGAGTTGGCAAGTCATTTTTGTTATATACCTTTTTTGTACGAATATCGTTACTTGCGTTATCATCTGCTATGTCTACTCCGCTTGTAATAATAAACTCTGCGTTAGCAGCTGATAAATCTGCTTTAGCTGTAAAAGTATAATTTACCGTAGCATAAGCCGCAATAGACGGAACCAGTTCTGTTACTTTAGTTCCATTATCTACCTGATAAAATACTGGGTAATCTATTAATGCGTTTGGACCTAAGTTAGTAACTCTAATTGTAATATCATGTGCATTAGATTTCTTTCCTAAAACTTCCGGAGCTACTATCGAGGCAATAGTTACATCATTAATAGCTAGTTTAGGAACACAAGTTATAGCTGCAACCCATCCTTCTTCATTATAAATCTGATCAGAAACAAATCTAAATGTTAATTCTCCATTTGTTGCAGAAGAAGTTAATGATGTAGGCAAATCATTACCTGTGAATGATCCTAACAAAGGTGAAGCAGTATTTGGCCCGTTATAAACATATAAGTAGTCATAATCTTGTTCTAAATCAAATTCACTGAATTCAACTTTTATACTGCTACCTGGAGTTTCCGGCACAAAAGTAATCGTCTGAGTAAGCTGATCTCCATAATTTCCATAGCGAGAACCGCCGTCTGTAAATGCCGCTGAACAAGTTGTAAAAGTAGGTCTTGATCCCATTAAGATATCTGAACCAATATTGAAAACTTGTTTACTTAATGTATTATTGTCTTTCACTGCGTCGTTAGGAAAATCTACATTTGCTATTACTGTAAAAATACCTTCTGCCGAAAAATCTGCTTTTTGAACGAAATCATAAGACACCTCGCTTAATGGAGCGATTGGGCCAGCGATTGTTTCTGTTACTTCAGTTCCGTCATTAATTTTATATGAAACCGGTACATTGCTTACTGCAGCTGGTGAATGGTTGTAAATTTTAATTTTTACTGTCTCAGCATTAGTATATGCAGCATTAGTAACTAATGATGATAATTCAAGATCTGTTGAAATTGCTTCAAAAATATTTACATTGTCAATATAAACTGCACTGTAAACATTTTCGTTACTTACCACGATAACATCATTATCTATAACGGATTCAAAAGCTACACTAAAAGTTGTTCCTGCGTAAGCTGATAAATCATACAATAGCTCTGTATCTCCTGATAAAGCTGCCCCACCGTAAACGGTTACATTTTGTGTACTGGCAACCGGAGTTCCGTTTACTACAAGTCTGAAGAAGTTTTTATTTGCTGCTCCTACACTACTCCAAAGTAAATTGAACTTAAGACGAAGTGCTTTTCCTGTAAGCGTTGAAGCATCAATATCACAAAAAGATACCTTTTTTATATAATCCGGATTGTTTGTAAATGCATCTGCAATTGTACTTGCTACCCACGGAGAAGCAGAAGGAGTTCCTGATCCTGCCATTTTTGCAGCATCTAATCTTACTGCATCAATATATTCATATTTTACTAATCCTGTAGATCCTGTTGAAAATACATAATTAGATGCTTTTCTTGAATTGAAATCTTCAATGAAAGGTAAGTTTACTGCGCTTAAAACCGGTTGAGAAACTGGCTCTACGTTTACCGCTCTTACTCTTTCAGAAACTATTCCAGTAGCTATATCAATAGTGCGTACAGAAAACCAGTTGTCCTCTCCTGGTGTAAGGTTCGGAAAAGTATAGGTGGGACTTGTAACTGTTGCTACAACATCAAACTTGTAACCGTTCATTTTTAGAACTTCATATTTAGAACCCGGAATTGCATCCCAATCTAATTGGTAAGAAGAAGTTCCACAAGCAGAAGCAGCAATAACTAAATTTTTCGGTTCTTGAATGATATTAAATACCTCTTTTGAAACGTCTACTTTAGAACCTGCAATAACTCTTATTTTAGCATTGGCAATTATTCCTGCAGGAACTTTCCACGCAAAATTTCTTGCTGAAGACGGAATATCTTTCGCAATTAATTGATAATTTACTCCACCATCAACAGAGTATTCAAGAGTGAAAGGTTTTGAATCTCCTTCATAATCCCAACGAATATATTCTGTTGTTTCTGTGTTGAATTTTTCTCCACCAACAGGATACGTTAAAATTAATTCCGGAGCTACATAATCGTAAACAACTGAAAATTGTTGTGTACCAAGAGGCACACGTGTTCCAGATACAATAATTTTGTAAATTCCCATAGAAGGATTATCTAGTGTAATCTGTTCGATATTATTCATCTTATCCACCCCACGTATTGCATTTGCATTTGGAGTTGTAGGATTTAAAACCCAAGGTAAAGTTGTAACACCATCTTTTACAATCTTAATATCTAAATCATTTACCTGAACTGCTGTTGCTCCGGGAGTACCTTCAGTATCAGAATATGCAAGAAGCACTTTTAGAGAAACTAAACCAGCAGGAACAACAATATCCTTTTCGTAAGTAAGTCCATTACCAACATCTGCTGTATAAAACATTTTTTTGTCCAAAACTTTAACTGCACGCAATCCGTTTAGATTTCCGAAACCGTATTTATAATCGGGACCAGGATTTCCTGCATCTTTTGCCGTATTTGTAACCAACGCTTTCATTAAAGAAGCTAATGGTTTTTCTCCATAAGTATTTTTATATCTTTCGTATAATAACGCCAATGTACCTGTTGTTCCAGGTGTCGCCATTGAAGTCCCGCTCATTACCTGATATGAGTTGCTATAATCCAACGAATACACATCTGTTCCCACAGCTGCAATTTGAGGCACTAAACGTCCGTCGATTGTTGGTCCGAAACTGCTATAATTACTAATTAAATCATTAGGATTGTTAGCAGCAACGTGCAATGAGTTTTTTGAATTTTTTGTAGAAGTATTAAAGCCTCCCCCTGCCGGATAAGCAGCCTGCGCATTTCCATTAGAATATACATTTAAAAGATAAGGAAAATCGACTGTCACTTTATCATCTCCATTGTCTCCAGAATTATATCTTCCCACATTAAAACCTGACGTTAAGTTTACTCCATAAGAATTTGAAGTCAATTCAATTCCATCTTGAACTGCAGCTAATCTTCTTTCTTCTTGAACTGTCTTACCGTTTGATTGTACGTTAAAATTCCACCCAAACATTTGTACTTCAGGAGCCATTCCTCTTGCTTTTGGATCTAGTAAACCTGCACCTCCTATAGTACCTGCTACGTGATCTCCGTGAGAAGAATTTGATTCATACTCTCTGTTTACAACTCTTCCTGTATGATCTTTATGCGGCTCAAGATTTCCGTCCCAAACCCCTACTTTCACACCTTTTCCTGTTAGACCATAACCTAATCCTGGAATAGTTGAACCCAAAATATTTGCTTTATGAGATGAAACACCTGGTTTATTATCACTTTCTACAGGTGGAGGAACTAATTGAATATTTTGAACCCAATTCAGTTTAGCTATTTCTAAAAGCTTTTCTTTAGGAACCTGTAAATAAACATTATTAAAATATTCTTCTATTTTATTTGATTTAACAAACAAACCTGTTAGATCCTGATTAATAATGTTTGTTTGAACTCCTTTAAAATAAGTAACAACGACTTTTATGCCGTTACCTTCTGAAGCATAATCCGGAATGGCATTATCAACAATTAAAGGATCTATTTTAAAAGCAGGATCAACTGATACAATTGCTTTGATGTTATCAACGGTATTGCTTTTACTGTAGAAATCAGAGCTAATCGCTGCATAATAGGCATTTCCTGATAAATAGCTAAGCAGTGATATTCCTTGATTTTTTAATTTTTGTTGTTCTGCAACAGATGGAATTTTTGTAAATTCCAACAAAGTATATTCTGTTTTAGGAATTTGTTTGTTTGTACTTTTTTTAGCTTTAATCTGCTCTTTAAAATTAGCAGTAGTTTTAATTCTATTTCCATTAATGGAAATAGTTAAATCATTGTCTGATGCTTTCTGTGACCACACTGAGACGGCCACAAGAATCATGATCTGACTAAGTAATTTTCTGATCATTAAATAATATTTTATAGTTAATAAATGGTTAGGAAAGAGTAAACCTACAAATTAAACTGCAACAAACAAACTAAATTTTAGATAACATTTGTTAAATAAGAAGACTTTTTATGGTTTTACTGCTAAAAATGTAACAAAATCGTAGCTTTAGATCCATTTTATAATCAAAAAATAATTTATTTTTAAACAAGTAAATTCTTTCAAACAAACATTCGCTTGTAGCCTAACAATGCTTTATTATCACAACAAAAAAAAGACCTACAAATCAATTGTAAGTCTTTCAGAAATTTGGTATAGTATATTTTAATTTTCCGCCTTTGACTGCTGACTGGCCTTTTGTTGCCAATGGTTCAGTAAATCCTCATAATCAACTGGATTTGCTGCTTTTTGATTGGTTAGTCTTCCAGATTCAAAAGCACGTATCAAGATACTTTCTATTAAATAATCTTCGTTTACATCATACGGTTTGTATTCTGCTTTTAAACTAATACTAAACATATTAGCAGTGGTGTTAGAAACAAAAGCTTTAAATCCGCTCTTTAACGTTTTAATGAGATCGTAAGTTGTTTTCCCCGTTTGACGATGTACTAATTTTACCAAAATCTGACCTTGTTTGCGTGAAAGCTTTTTAAGTCTGTCTTCAAATTCATTATTAAGATAATCTTCTACAATTTTAAAATATTTCTTTTTTTCTCGATTGGTTTTCAAACGTTCCATGCCTTTATTTAAAGCTGTCAATCTATCGGCTGCTAATTTTGCATACGGATACGTTTTGTACACTCTGTTTTGAAGAATTAAAAACTGTTTTTGCGATTCAGGATCTAGTTTTTCTTTAGAAATTATAATTTCAGGCAATTCTATTGTGTCGTTAGCAATAGAATCCTGCTCGGTTAATGTATAACCCATTTCCTGATTTTCTTTAGGAACAACTTGTGCCTGAGCAGTAAAGGAAATCAATATAAAAAACAAAACAAAGTAAGTAAATCTCATAGAGTCATAATTTAAATGTAAAATTATATATTTATATACAACTCTAATACCAAATTTATAAATTAGCAAAAAAATATTTTTATGAGCACTCCTTCTATCTTAAAAGATACCTCTATTGCTTTCCTCGAAAGCTACCTTAACAATGCTTCACCAACGGGTTACGAAAGTGAAGGTCAGAAACTGTGGATGAATTATTTAAAGCCATACGTTGACACTTTTATTACTGATACTTATGGAACTGCAGTTGGAATTATAAATCCTGATGCGCCTTTTAAAGTTGTTATTGAAGGACATGCTGATGAAATTTCGTGGTATGTAAATTACATTACAGATGATGGTTTACTTTATGTTATAAGAAATGGTGGTTCAGATCACCAGATTGCACCATCAAAAAGAGTAAACATTCACACTAAGAAAGGGATCGTAAAAGGCGTTTTTGGATGGCCAGCTATTCACACTCGCTTACGTGATAAAGAAGAAATCCCAAAAATAAGCAACATTTTTATTGACTTAGGCTGTGAAACTAAAGAACAAGTTGAAGCTATGGGTGTTCATGTAGGTTGTGTTATTACCTATCCGGATGAGTTCATGGTTTTAAACGAGAATAAATTTGTTTGCCGCGCTATCGATAACAGAATGGGCGGTTTTATGATTGCCGAAGTTGCCCGTTTATTGCATGAAAATAAAAAAACGCTTCCGTTTGGATTGTATATCGTAAACTCTGTTCAGGAAGAAATTGGATTACGCGGAGCAGAAATGATTGCACAAACGATTAAACCAAATGTTGCTATTGTTACTGACGTATGTCACGATACCACAACTCCAATGATAGACAAAAAAGTAGAAGGTGATCTTAAAATGGGTAAAGGTCCTGTAATTGCTTATGCTCCTGCAGTGCAAAATAAATTACGTGATCTAATTGTTGACACAGCAGAAGAGAATAAAATTCCGTTTCAGCGTCATGCAACTTCCAGAGCTACAGGAACCGATACTGATGCTTTTGCTTACAGCAATGGCGGTGTTGCTTCTGCATTAATCTCTTTGCCTTTACGTTATATGCACACAACTGTAGAAATGGTTCATAGAGAAGATGTTGAAAATGTAATTCAATTAATATATGAATCGTTATTGAAGATTGAAAATAACGAAACCTTCTCTTACTTTAAATAAGAAAAACTAAAATATTAATTCGGTTATTATGAAATGTAATGTAATAGCCGAATTAATACTCTAAAAAGAAAAGCATGAAAATTCTATTACTCGAAGACGATTTTACTTTATCTAAAGAGATATCAGCATTCTTTACTTCAAAGCAATTCGAGTGCTTCCCTTATTATGATGGATCTCTATTATTAAAAAAATATTTTCCTTACGAGTATGATTTAATTATTCTGGACATTAATGTTCCCGGAATCAATGGTATCGAAGTATGCAAAGGAATTAGGGAAGTTGATAAAAAAACACCTATTATTATGCTAACAGCCTTTAGTCAAATTGAGGACAAATTGGTTTCGTTTAATAATGGTGCAGATGATTATTTGGTAAAACCTTTTCATTTTGAAGAATTATATGCGCGAATTTCATCACTTTTAAGACGAAAAGAAATCCCTCAACAAGTTGAGAAAAAAATCATTGTAAACGATCTAGAAATTCAGGAAGAGGAAATGAAAGTTTTTCGTGCGGGAGAAGAAATTAAATTAACACCGAAAGAATTTAAACTAATTCTGATCTTAGCGCATGCAAAAGGCAAAGTTTTATCAAAACAGTTTATTGCTGAAAAATTGTGGGATTATCACATCGAAACCAATCAAAATACAATTGAAGTTTACATTAATTTTTTAAGAAAAAAAATAGATAAAGATCACGAAATCAAACTTCTTCGTACAAAAATTGGTTATGGATATTATCTAAGCGATCACGAATGACATTAAAAAACCGAATATCACTTTTAGTTAGTCTGCTCTTTACAATCCTATTTGGATTGGCTTCTACATTGATATTCATTTTATATTCTAATTTTAGAAAAGAAGAATTCCGCGAACGGCTACAAATTAAAGCTTTATCTAATATTAAACTTTTAGTCAATGTTAAACGTGTTGACAATCAGCTTTTAAAGATGATTGATCAAAACTCCATTAATAAACTATACGACGAAAAGACATTAATTTTTGATTCTCATTTTAAGCTTATCTACAGTAGTATTGATGATGCAAAAATTAACTGGTCGATTGATGATTTAAAGTACCTAAAGAAAAACAAAACTTTTTTTAAACAGCAGGGAAATTACGAGGTTTACGGTGTGTTCTATGATACTAACGACAAAGATTTTTATGCTTTAATATCAGCTACAGACGATTACGGACAAAGAAAATTACTTTTTTTGAGATATACGCTAATTGTATCTTATATCTTTTTTACCTGCTTATGTTGGGTGGTAACCTCGCTTATTGTTAAAAAATTAATGAGTCCGCTAGTTGAATTTCATCAAAAAATAAAAAATATAAATGAAAATAATTTAGATACCCGCGTTCAGACGAAAAGAGATAAAAATGAAATCGATCTAATTGCGAATGAGTTTAACTTCATGATGGATCGAATTGAAATTTCTTATCAAAAACAAAAAGAATTTACGGCTCATGCTTCTCATGAACTTAGAACACCTTTATCACGCATTACAGCTCAGATTGAAAACTCAATTAGTGATCCCGCAACTTCTGCTAAAAGTAAAACATTTCTTCAAAACATTTTATCAGACGTTAACCAATTAACAGAGCTAATTACTTCGCTTTTAATCCTTTCTAAGATTGATACTAATAAAAAGGATATTACTGAGGTACAGCGTATGGATGAAATTCTGTTCTCTGCAATCGGATTGTTAAAGAAAAGTTTCCCTGATTTTGTTATTTTATTTGAAATAGAAGAAGATGAAAATCTGGATCAGGCATTAGAGATTGAAGGGAACAAAAACCTGCTGGAAATAGCCTTGGGAAATGTCCTTAAAAATGCATGTGTTTACTCTGATAATCAGCAAGCCAAAGTAAAAATTAGTATTGAAGAAAGCCTTCTTGTTATTTCAATTTCAAATACAGGAGCTACTTTAAGTCCTGATGAGCAAAAAAATCTTTTTCAGCCGTTTATGCGTGGTGAAAACGCAAAAGGAACTTCCGGTTTTGGTTTAGGATTACGCATCGTAACCCGAATTCTGACACTACACAAAGCTCAAATTTACTACAGCATTCCTGCTGAAAATACTAACTTGTTTCAGATTGTATTTGATTCTAAATTATAATTTTTTCTTAAAACAAACCTTTTTAAGCTTTTTTTAAGCCGATCATTAAGGTGTCTTAAAGTCTTCTGATAACATCTTTGTATCAAATAAAAATGATACAATGAAAAAGTTATTTACAGTACTATTTCTGGTTTTGATTTATCAGGTAGGTTTAGCACAGAAGGCAATCACTTTAGAAGAGTGCGAAAGTCAGTTTTTAAAAAACAATCTCTTTTTATTAGCTTCTCAATACAATATTGATGCGTCAAAAGCTTTGACTATTCAGTCGCGTATCTGGGACAATCCTGTAATAACGGCAGAGCTAAATGCTTATAATCCTGAGCGAAACAAATACTTTGATATTGGAACACAAGGTCAAAAAGTATTTGGAATCGAACAAATTATTCATTTAGGCGGAAAAAAACGTAATGAAATAAAGTTAGCTCAAACCAATGAAAAATTAGCTGAACTACAATTTAATGATTTACTACGAACTCTAAAACTACAATTGCGTAAAAGCTTTTACACTGTATTCTATAACAGCAGAAGTATCGAAACTACCGATAAACAAATTGCTCATATTGAATCTTTAATTAACTCCTACTCTATCCAGGCCGAAAAAGGAAATATTCCTTTGCGAGACGTTGTGCGTTTACAATCTTTATATCTAAACTTCAAAAATGAGCGAATGGAAGTTGTAAACAGCAATATCGAAGAACAATCGAATCTTCAATTGTTATTAAACACAACTGAAGATGTAATACCGGATGTTCCTAAAGGTGAATTCGACAAATATATACAGGAAATACCTTTTGATCTTAAAAGTTTTGAAACCGAAGCTATTGCCAATCGTCCTGATTATTTAGCAAAACAAAAAGATATCGAATCGAACGAATTGAATGTAAAGTGGCAAAAATCTCTTTCTATTCCGGACATTACTGTAGGTGCTACTTACGATCAGCGAAGCGGAGCATTTAATAACGAGGCAAATGTTCATGTTGGAATTCCGTTACCTCTTTGGAATACCAATAAAGGAAACATTAAATATGCGAAGACAATTCTGGAGCAGTCTAAAATTGAAAAGCAAAATTTTGAATTACAACTGAAAACTGAAATTACGGCTGCCTGGCATAAATGGGATGAATCAAGAAAAAATTACATCGTCATAAAACCAACAGTAAACTCAGATTTTGAAGCGGTTTATAATGGAATCTTAACCAACTTTCAAAAAAGAAACATAAGCTTGCTGGAATTTACTGACTTCATGGAGAGCTACAATCAGGCTGCTGTACTGGTAAATGAAATGAGAAAAAAAGTAGCCTTTTCTGCTGAGGAATTAAATAGTACAATCAATAAAGACTTATTTTAAAACTAAATAACGATGAAATATAAACTAATTATAGGAATTGCTCTTGTGAGTTTATCAATTGCAAGCTGTAAAAAAGAAATCGAAAATCCAGACACTAATACAACTTTTGCGCTTAGTGATAATATGCTTAAGACCACAACAACTGCTGTAGCCAAAACACAGCCTGTAAAAAATGAATTAAACTTTTACGGAAAAATTACGGCTGACAACAATAAAATGATTGATGTCTATCCGCTTGTGGGAGGAAATGTTATTAAAGTAAATGTAGAACTTGGAGATTATGTGCGTAAAGGACAAGTATTAGCAACAATAAAAAGTACTGATGTTGCTGATTTTGAGAAACAATACATTGATGCTAAAAGTGATCTTCTGGTAGCTAAGAACAGTTTGAAAGTAG
>Ga0247817_10001266_pt1 | contig 13388 bp, 9 predicted proteins | sample UWRJL212509R1_FD_178010 | JGI IMG/M metagenome (GOLD analysis project Ga0247817, IMG submission 178010) | Plant litter microbial communities from Arlington Agricultural Research Station in Wisconsin, United States - UWRJ-L212-509R-1 | ecosystem: Environmental > Terrestrial > Plant litter >... | reverse complement strand
GCGTACATATATAGGGCAGTACGCAATCAGGCTCTTGATTATCTGAAATTACGCATCCATCGCCAGTACGAACGTGAGTCGCTCGACTCCGTGCAATGGAACCTGACCCATGCAGATCATTACACACCGATTGAAGAAATGGCTTTTAATGAATTCTACGAACGGGTGGAAGGTTGCATTCAGGATTTGCCAAGACAGTGTCAGGTTATTTTCAGGTTAAGCCGTGAAGAAGGTTTACGTTACCGTGACATCGCTGAGCGTTTGCAGATTTCTGTTAAAACGGTTGAAACCCAAATGAGCCGCGCATTAAAAGTCTTGCGTGAAAGAGTTCCGGAACACCGGTTGGTAGCTTAGCTTTCGACTGTCAGCAGTCGGCTCTCGGCTTTCAGTTGATTGCTAGGAAGGCTCTTTGTTACCATTCTCTTTTAGAAATTAGAAATATTTTATAAAAAATAGGTTTGTTGAGATTACCTTGGAGTGCCAAAAGTAGATTTGCTTAGGTACAAGTAGCTCAATAAATTGTTATAACTAAATCCGCTGAAAAGTAGGAAGCTTATTGGCTGACTGCCCAAAGCTGACTGCCGACAGCCATTAACATATGTCATTAGAACAAACTTGGCGCTGGTTTGGCCCAAATGATCCTGTTAAGTTACAGGATATCCGTCAGGCGGGAGCCACGGGAATTGTATCCGCATTACATCATATACCAAACGGTGTCGTTTGGGAAATCGACGAGATTTTAAATCGGAAGAATATTATTGAAGAGGCCGGACTAACCTGGTCTGTCGTGGAAAGTGTGCCCGTGCACGAAGCGATAAAAACCCGCACGGGTGATTTTGAAAAGTATATACGGAATTATCAACAGTCGTTGATTAATTTGGGTAAATGTGGAATTGATACGGTTTGTTACAATTTCATGCCGATCCTGGACTGGACCAGAACCGATCTGGATGCGCCCATGCACGATGGTTCGACAGGTTTAAGGTTTGATGCGACTCAATTCGCCGCTTTTGATCTATATATTTTAAGAAGAGAAAACGCGGGTGATCAATATAACGAAGAGCAAAAAACGGCTGCGCTAAATTGGCTGGAAAAAGCAACAGGGGACGAGGTTAACAAGTTGACCCGAAACATTATTGCAGGTTTGCCAGGTTCCGAAGAAAGTTTTACAATCGAAGAATTTCGTAAGGTTCTGGATACTTATAAGAATATCGGCGATCTGGAATTACGCACGCATCTATATCAGTTTATTCAGGCGATTGCACCTGTTGCGGAACAAGCAGGAATAAATCTGGCGATTCACCCGGACGATCCTCCTTATCCAATCTTAGGATTACCGCGTGTTGTCAGTACTGAAAATGACGCAAATCTTTTGCTGGACGCCTATGACAGCAAATCAAACGGCCTCTGTTTTTGTACAGGTTCTTATGGCGTACGTGCTGATAATGACCTTTCCGGAATGGTTCACCGTCTGGGAAACAAAATTAATTTTATTCATTTGCGCGCAACGACGCGTGAACCGGATGGAAGTTTCTACGAAGCGGACCATCTCAATGGCGACGTTGATATGTATAGTGTGATGCATGCGTTGATCACTGAACAAAAAAGAAGAATTTTGGAAGGTAGAGATGATTTAAGAATGCCTTTCCGTCCTGATCACGGCCACAGAATGCTGGATGATCTAACCGCAACCAAGCGAATGAATCCGGGTTATACGGCAATCGGCCGGTTGCGCGGACTGGCGGAACTTCGTGGTTTGGAAATGGGAATTGAGCGGGGACTGAATTGAGCAGCTGTTGTCAGGTAACTGTCTTAAAAACTCGTCCAATATTTTGCAATGATAAGATAGTCTCACAGACTTACGATATTACATTATTCAGCAATGATAGACACAAACACCACCGCCCAGAAAACGTTTATTGACGAAGATTTTCTCTTACGTTCAGAAACAGCGCGCATATTATACCATGATTATGCGAAGGAAATGCCGATTATAGACTACCATTGTCACCTTCCGCCGGATCAGATTGCAGAAGATAAGCAGTTTGAAAACCTGACGCAGATCTGGCTTTATGGCGATCACTATAAATGGAGGGCGATGCGTGCGAACGGTATCGATGAGAAATTTTGTACAGGTAATGCAGGCGACTGGGAAAAATTTGAACAATGGGCTGCAACGGTACCTTATACCATGCGCAACCCGTTATATCACTGGACGCATCTGGAATTGCTGAGGTATTTTGATGTTGATATCATCCTGAATAAAGACACGGCCCGTGAAATTTATGATGAATGTTCTGCCAAATTAAAGCAGAAAGATTTCAGCGTTCGCAGTTTATTGAAACGTATGAATGTGAAAGTGATCTGTACAACGGACGATCCGACAGATTCATTACAATATCACCAGCAAATCCGGGACAGCGATTTTGACATCAAAGTTTTGCCAACTTTCCGACCAGACAAGGCGATGTTGTTAATTGATTCACCAGCTGATTTTCAGGAATATCTGAATAAACTATTTCAGGTTGCAGGTGTATCAAATGGCAGTACCTACGAAGACTTACTGGCTGCCTTAAAAAATCGTCATGACTTTTTTGCGGAAATGGGCGGACGCTTGTCCGACCACGGGCTTGAACATATTTACGCATCTTTCGACGAATCTGCCGCGCGTACTGCACTGGCTGAAACGTTATCAGGCAAGACAAGTTCTGCTGAACTGCGTACCGCTTTCAAATCAGTTTTGCTTTATGATCTTGCAAAAATGGATCATAGCAAAGAATGGGCGCAACAGTTTCACCTTGGAGCTCTGAGAAATAACAATTCCCGGATGCTTAACAAGCTTGGGCCGGATACGGGCTGGGACTCTATCGGTGATTATAGCCAGGCGGAGGCTTTGTCCAAGTTTCTGAATAAACTGGATTCAACAGATCAGTTGGCAAAAACGGTATTATACAATCTTAATCCGGGAGATAATGAAGTTTTGGCTACGATGACCGGGAATTTCAACGACGGCACGATACCAGGAAAAATGCAATTCGGATCCGGCTGGTGGTTTTTGGACCAGAAAGACGGGATGGAAAAGCAAATGAACGCACTTTCGAATATTGGCTTGTTGAGTCGTTTTGTAGGAATGCTTACAGATTCCAGAAGTTTTCTTTCTTATCCGCGGCATGAATACTTCCGAAGAATCCTTTGTAACCTGATCGGTGCTGATGTTGAAAATGGAGAACTGCCGAAAGACATTCCCTGGCTGGGAAAACTGGTGCAGGATATATCTTACCACAACGCAAAAAATTATTTTGGGTTTTAATGGTACGGATTTGTTTTTAAAACCTTATTGCAGAAAGCCGGTCTGATTTTGCAAATCGGCCGGCTTTTGGTATAACTTAGCGGTCAGTAATTTAAATCCTATTCCGGCATTTAAAACTGATGCCATCTTAACCATTTCAGATTAAATTGACCTAGTAATTATGTCTAAAGTAGTAACATTCGGAGAAGTATTAATGCGCCTGTCGACGCCAGGTTTTTCTCGTTTTGAACAAGCACGACAACTTGACGTTACCTATGCCGGCGGAGAAGCAAACGTAGCCTCTGCATTGGCTTATTGGGGGCATCATACCGCTCACGTTACACGTTTTCCTGATTCTCCGATCGGGCGCTCAGCTGCTCAATATCTTCATTTTCATGGTGTTGATATTTCAAATATTATTTTTGGCGGTCCTAGAATGGCGGTTTATTTTCTGGAAACGGGTGCAGCCTTACGTGCCAGCCAGATCGTTTATGACCGTGCGAATTCTTCTCTTGCAACCATTGATCCAAGCGAATTAGACTGGGATGAAATCCTGAAAGACGCGAACTGGTTTCACTGGGCTGGTATAACACCTGCGCTTTCACAAGGAGCTGCAGATGCTTGTCTGGCCGGAATCGAAGCCGCCCGGAGAAAAGGTATAACTGTTTCCGGGGATATTTTTTATCGTGCGAATTTGTGGAAATATGGCAAAAAACCATCCGATGTGCTTCCTGCGCTGACGGCCGGAACCGATATCGTGATCGCAAATCGCGAAAATATAAAGGAAATATTTGGTATCGAAGGAAACGATTTTATTGAATCCTGTGTCAATTTAAAGAAGGCTTTCCCACAGGTTAGCAGGGTTGTAGATACAAAAAGGACATCAATAAGCGCGACGCATAATTTGCTAAGAGCATATCTTTGGAACGGAACAAGCGTTTTGGAAACTCCGGATATTGACATTAATCCAATTGTTGACCGGGTTGGGGGAGGAGATGCCTTCATAGCCGGTTTAATCCATGGTTTGATTTCATTTAATGACGAACAAAAAGCACTTGAATTTGGCGTTGCAGCATCTGCTTTGAAGCATACGATTGAAGGTGATGCACTTATTTCAACAGTTGCAGAAGTGGAAGCAATCCGTCAGGGCGAAACATCGGGAAGAATCAGAAGATAGAAGCAGAGCGCCGTAATATTACGGCTGTCGAAAATTTGAACATAACTTATGGCAACAATAGATAAAGATACCACGATCATTTTATTAAATGAGACGGGCATACTACCGCTTTTTTACCACGCAGATATTGAAATCGCGAAAAATGTTTTGACTGCAAGTTACAACGGCGGAGCAAGAGCATTTGAATTTACAAATCGTGGAGCAAATGCCTACGAAGTTTTTGTAGAACTTATCGCTTATGCCCTTGAAAATCTACCGGGGCTGGCTTTGGGAATTGGTACTGTTTACGACGCAGAAACGGCTCAGAAATATATAGACGCCGGTGCGGAATTTGTTGTAGCACCTTTTACAAATCCGGAAGTTGGAGAAGTTTGTAACAAGGCAAATATTCCTTGGATACCTGGAATAGCTACATTAACTGAAATTTTTCATGCGCTGAAAGGCGGAGCAGAAGTAGTAAAACTTTTCCCGGGTGAAGTTGTAGGTTCTGCTTTCGTAAAAGCGGTAAAAGGGCCAATGCCACATGTGAAAATCGTGGTGACAGGCGGTGTTTCTCCAACAAAAGAAAGTATTGAAGAATGGTTTGGTGCAGGCGCTTATGGAGTAGGAATGGGTTCAAATCTCTTTCCTAAGAATGTGATCAGCGAAGGAAATTATGCCTGGATTGAGGCGAAGGTTGCTGAAAGTATTCAGTTAATTAAGGAATTTCGGGCGAAGGGTTGATTAATAGTTATTTTGAAGAAAGAGGCTCAATCGGAAATATTTCTGGTTAAGCCTCTTTCTTGCATGATGCACATATTGATGATTATATTTATTGCTGAGATTAGCTTTAATATCACGTACGGATAAAGCTATTTAAAGGAATAATTTTACCTGGGTTATCTGTATAGACATTTTTCACAGGATCTTGTGAAAATGAAAAATACTGAATTTTAAAACCGAGATTCTGTGATTTATCGAAGTTGCCGAGGATATTCTGTACTGCATTATCAAAACAAGCAGAGCGCATTTTAATAATTATGCTTGCTGTGCACGGGTTGTGGAAAATTTGGATATTCATTAAAAGGCGCAACGACTGTATGCAGGGGAAACTACGCACCTAAAAACTCCAAATGCTTTAAAGCTGCTCTTAATTCTGTATAGGTAACGTCATCAGGTAAAGCCGCCTTCGCTTCATTTAGAGTGACCTGTTTATTTTCCAGGAAATAATCAATGACCTTATTGATCTTCTCTTTTGGAAAAATGTCAAAGATATCCAGTTCGCCGGTGCCGATATAATGTGCTAGATGTGTTTCAATTGTAGAAACTCCAAAACCTCGTTCTTCTGCAATTTCTTCAATATTCTTTCCGGAGTGGAAAAGGTCAAAGCTGACTTTTTTAGTATCTACTTTTTCCTTTTTAAGAGGAATTTCGATCGTACCCTTGTCAATCTGGTTTTGTTCACAATAAGCAATAACCATTTCAACAAGCTCTTTCCCAAATTGTTTCACTTTCGCCTTTCCGATACCTTTTACACTTTCAAGCTCAGGCAGAGTGGTAGGCAATTTGGTCACCAATTCTTCCATTGCTTTTTGAGGTAAAATCATATACACAAAAACATCATTTTCAGTAGCAATATTATTGCGCCAGTTTTTGATCGTTTTATAGAGTTCAGGATTTGGAATATCTTTTGAAACGGTTGCTGTTGCCTTCGTGGTAGTAGTGGTTTTTATGCTTACCTTGAAATCAATCTCAGCGTTCGATTTTGCTCTCAGATAATTGGAAGTACTGAATGCATCCTTAGTCGCCAGCATGACCGCTCGTTTGATAAAAATCGCCCTCTGGAAATTTTCAAGTGCCTGAACGGCCACCTTTTTTACTGCTGTATTATCCGTTTCAATCTCAATAGACCTGCTTTCCTGATAGATGGACTGGTCAATTTTATCGTAAAAATAGACAGCACCTTTTTGCACACGATTAGCGAGAACTTCATTTTCTTCCGGAAGACCTGGTTCTGCGAAAAACTGGTTTAACTGATTTCTAAATTTATCTGCAACGATGAAAACATCCTGGTCTGCCGCAGCTTTGATCAGTTTCATTGTCGTATTTGCAGATTTATTGATAATACTTTCATTCTCATCCAGCACCCGGTTCAACCTGAAAGCAGTATTTTTCACTTCGCTGAAATCAAATAATTCTAATAAAAGTGAGCGCTGAAAAACAATTTTCGACTCTGTTAGTTGATCTGTATCCGGTTCGTTTGCGCTCGCTTCTTTAACATATGCAGCAACTGTTACATCCGTCTTTACACTGTTCAGCGAAATCGGCGTCCGCAAAACCATGCCCTCGAAACTTTTACATCGGCTAAGCGCAACATAAACCTGTCCATGTGCAAACGAATTATTAGCGTCAATAATCGCTTTTTCAAAAGTTAACCCCTGACTTTTGTGAATGGTTATTGCCCAGGCAAGTTTAAGCGGATATTGAGTAAAACTTCCAATAACCTGCTCATCAATTTCTTTTGTCTGAGGATTCAGCGCATACTTGATATTTTGCCATTCGGCCGGATGAACGTCAATTTCCGTGTAATCTCCTTTACATTTTACATAAATCGTGTCGTCATCAAAACGTGTTATCGTTCCAATTTTTCCATTATAAAAAAGTTTGTCGCGTGAGGAATCATTTTTTACAAACATTACCTGAGCGCCGACTTTCAGCTCCAGACTTTGTTCAGTCGGGAAGGTCTCTTTGACAAAATTTTCCACAATCCTGGCTTCGAAAAATTTTGACTTTCCGTCTAGGTCGGCCAGCTTTTTAATATTGATTTCCTGTGCCGACTGATTATGAGAAGTCAGCGTGATATAGCCTTCGTCATCAGCCGGCATGAAATCCGGGATAAAACGTTGGTTTAACGCTTCCAGCGTAGTTTTATCCAGCTTGTTGTCGCGGATACGGTTCAGTATATCAATAAAAAAAGTATCCGATTGCCGGTAAATATGTTTCAGTTCAATTCTTACCGGCGCCGTTTGTTTCAAAGCATTACTGCTGAAAAAATAGAAAGTGTCGTAGTAAGGTTTAAGCATGCTCCATTCCTGATCCCTCACAACAGGCGAAAGCTGGTGCAAATCCCCGATCATCAGCAACTGTGTACCGCCGAAAGGCTTATTTCTGTCTTTATATCGTCTCAAAACCTCATCAATCCCGTCCAGCGTATCTGCCCGAACCATACTTATTTCGTCGATTACCAGCAGATCAAGCCCTTTGATCAAATTGATTTTCTCGGTGTTGAAACGGCTATATCGCTGTTCGTTTGTATTACTTTCAGGAATATATGGACCGAAAGGAAGTTGGAAAAAAGAGTGAATCGTGACGCCTCCAGCGTTAATCGCAGCAACTCCGGTTGGAGCCACAATTGCCATTCTTTTACTTAAAGTTTTTTTAAGATTATGTAAAAAAGTGGTTTTCCCGGTGCCGGCTTTTCCCGTAAGGAAGATATTTTTGTTTGTATAATGAACGAATTGAGCCGCTAATTCCAGTTGTGTGTTTTGCTCCATGATAGTGGTTTAATTACCTCAGAATTTTGCTTTCGGTTGTTAAAAGTTGATTACAGAAAGAAATTTTCCGCTTATCCTTTTCTTATTTGTTTTCCGTATTCTTTGCGCTTTATTGCATCGTAGCATATCGGTGACAAATTGTTTTACTCTTCACAAATATATCACAATGAAAAACACATTACTATTTACATTCCTTTTACTCATATCTTTTGTAGCCCGTGCTCAGGATATCTCCGGACAATGGTATGGAATTCTTAAACTTCCTGGAGCTCAACTGAAATTGGTACTTAATTTAACTAATAATGGAAACGGATATGCGGCAACATTAGACAGCCCGGATCAGGGAGCAAAGGGAATTCCGGTAAACAGCGTCGAATTTTCCAATATGATTTTAAAAATTCAGTCGTCAAGTATTAATGCAGAATACCAGGGAACTTTGGATGCCGGAGACCGTTTTAAGGGAACATTTAAACAAAACGGTATGTCATATCCGCTGGATCTTGGTCGGGAAATTTTGGAAAGTACCAAAGCTTTACGTCCACAAGAACCCGTAAAGCCCTATGCATATTATACTGAGGAAGTGAAATTTGAAAATCAAAAAGAAAAAATTACGCTGGCGGGCACACTGAGTTTGCCATCAAAAGAGGGAAATTATCCGGTGGCAATTTTAATTTCAGGCAGTGGGCCGCAAAACCGGGACGAGGAGATTATGGGCCATAAACCATTTCTGGTTATAGCCGATCATTTAACAAAAAACGGAATCGCTGTTTTGAGATATGATGACAGGGGAACAGCGCAATCAACGGGTGATTTTAACGCTGCGACATCCAAAGAATTTGGGACAGACGTAGAAGCCGCGATTTCTTACTTAAAGACTAGAAAAGAAATTAATGTTAAGAAAATTGGCCTGATCGGGCATAGTGAAGGCGGATTAATAGCTCCGATGGTCGCGGCGGATTCTAAGGATGTAGCTTTTATCGTTTTGCTTGCTGGGCCAGGAATTCCCGGCGATGAAATTATGATGAAGCAAACTCGTCTGCTTGGAAAGGCGGGTGGTTTGCCAGATCAAGCATTGGATAAATCAGAGCAGATGAATAAGAAGGTCTATGCAGTTTTAAAACAAAAATTAGATCTTGCTGAGACTAAAAGGCAGATTAAAGTACTTCTGGAAGAAGATCATAATCAAGCACCTGCCGAGCAGAAACTTTCTGATAGTGACAGGGAGGCGGTAATATCCAGAATGGTTAATTCAATCGTATCGCCATGGACCCAGTTTTTCCTGACTTATGACCCAGCTAAAGCGCTGGAAAAGGTAAAATGCCCGGTATTAGCTTTAAATGGTGAAAAAGACTTACAAGTACCACCTAAAGAAAACCTTGAAGCAATTAAAAATGCGCTGGAAAAAGGTGGTAATAAAAGTTTTACAACAAAGGAATTGCCAAACTTAAACCATCTTTTTCAGGAAAGTAAGACCGGGGCACCGAGTGAGTATGGAACAATAGAGCAGACTTTTTCACCAATTGCGTTGTCCGAAGTAACAACCTGGATCAATAAAGCAGTTAAGTAATTACCATTGAGTAAAGATATTTATGCGATTCCAGTTAATAATGGGACAACCGGGATTTTACATCTTTTAGTTGATTAAAATAATTAAGCAGCCATACACATACTTATTTAATATATGCTAATTCCTACACTTATTCTTTCAGTAATATTTAGCTCGCTGGCGTTTATTGTTACAAAAAATAACGCCAGATATATTCTTTCTGGCTACAATACCATGTCGGATGCGCAGAGAGCTTTGGTTGACCTCGACGGGTATCTTAAATTCCACAAACAATTCCACTTGTTTTTAGGCATATCTGTTTTCGTTTGTGTCATGTTTTTTGAGGGGATCAATAAAAATCTGGCTGGAATTTTTCTTGGCATATATCCTTTGCTGGCGTACGTTTATTTTCTTGTCAAAAGCAGGAAATATTTTTTAGATGTTAAAAATCAGAAAGTAGGTGGGCTAGTCGGTGTCCTAATTTTAATACTCACGATAGGAGGCGTTGGATACTTATTTTTGAATGGATTGAAGAATAGTGAAATTCAATTTAATGAGAACAACCTGGAAATAACTGGAATGTATGGTGAGAAAATCAATCGTGAAGGGATTTTAGGAATAACACTGGTGCCTGAGTTGCCAGAAATATCAATCCGGTCAAATGGCTTTGCCGCAGGTGATTTCAGGAAGGGATATTTCAGAACAAAATATGGAAAAACGATTAAGCTGATCGTCAATGATAAGCAAAAGCCTTTTCTTAAGCTGGACACACAAGAAGGAGAAATATATTTTAGCTCAACCAGTCAGCCGTCGGAAGATTTACTTGGGAAGATTAAGAAGTGGAAGGGACTTTAAAAAATTAAACCTTTTAAAAGTACATAGGGTGATTCTAAACGATCTCGCTAACATGGTTAACGAGATCGTTTTGTTGGATATAGAAAAGACTTAATTTATTATCGTCTCCGGTTTTGAAAGCAATTTCAAATTTTCCACAACCGCATCATTAAATCCTGGAAGTGATGCAAGATCTGCCCCCCATAAGTTCTGGTCACTTAAAACGTCGTTAACAAGTTCAGTTTGAGATTGTGCATTTTCCCATTTTTCTGCAAAATAGGCTGCTGAATCACAACGGATTGGATATAATTCACCATTTCGGTCACCGGAATAAATTCCTTCGATTAGTTGAACAGGCTTCATAAATAATAAAAATGCAGCAAATCCTTTGGCAAAAAGAACCGGTGCTTCGTTTGATTTTTGATAATGATTTAAAAGCGTAGGAATATTACGCATTTTCATTTTCGCAGTATACTGAACGGTTATATCAATCAGCTGGTGACGAATGAACGGATTTCTGAAACGATCCAGAACCTGATTCCCGAATTCCTGCGCACGTGCCGGATCAACTTCGTAGGGAATTGCAGGCGCTAGTTCTTTCAACATTACACCGGAAATGAAATCCGCAGTTTCCGGATTTTCCATACTTTCCCGAACGGTATTAAGTCCATGTAAAAAACATAAACCGGAAGCCAGGGTATGTGTACCATTTAAAAGACGCAATTTCAATTCACGGAAAAGGTCAATGTTTGGTTCTATCACGACGCCCTTGTCTGCCTGAGCAAAACTCAATACAGATTTCACATGATCACCGCCCTCGATCGCCCACAGGCTGTAAACCTCTGAAACGATTAAAAGGTCATCTTTATAACCAGATTTTTCACTCAATTCAGCTACGGTTTCGGCGTCAGGTTTTCCCGGAACAATGCGGTCAACCAACGAATTACAGAAATGATTTTCCTTTTCAAGCCAGTTGACAAAATCGGCACCCAAATTATGTTGTTCTGCTTGTTTCAAAACGATTTCGCGAAGCCTGGTACCATTTCCAACGATTAATTCCGTTGGAACAATTACCATCCCGGATTCTGCCGAGCCTGAAAATGCTTTAAAACGTTCGAACAAAAAGGCAGTCAGTTTTCCTGGAAAAGAAACAGGGGGAGAAGCTTTCAGATTATCTTCCACAAACTGTATCCCAACTTCGGTTGTGTTGGAAATCACGATCTGCATTTCAGGATTATAAGCACATTCAAGAATTTCAGCCCAGTTATTGCTTGCTGAAAGTGTCCTGCTGATTGCGCTGTTTATTACCGTTTCATCTATTTGTTTCCCATTTTCAATTCCGCGGATGCCGTGGGAAAATATATTTTTCTGGATTCCAAAAGCGTCAACACCGCCTTGCGATGTAGATTTCACAACTACAATACGTCCATTAAAAATATTTTGCTGATTCGCCTTGTTGACAAAAAAGTCAGGAAGGCCGCGCAAGAGTACGCCGGTACCAAACTGAATAATTTTCTCAGGCAAAGCCAAAAGTTTTTTATGGTCGGGATATAATTCGGGTCTTTGTTCGATTAATTCCGGAGAAAGCTGTGGTGCAGTCATTTTTGTAAAGTTCTTGTTCATAGGTATGACGCCGTTTCTTGACTCAAACCCCTAAAAAAAGAGGCACCGTTTGATGCCTCTTTCAGTATATTTTCCAGTTATACAACGATCTTAAATCCTGCTTTTTAAGCGTTCAACGTTACAAAACCACTTTCTTCTTTTTCCTTTTTTTCATCAGGGAAAACGAAGGTGGTCGCCTTGTTTACTTTTTCAGGTAAAAGAGCAATTGCCAACACTTCGTCAACTTTATCCACATAATGGAATTTTAAATCCTGAATATAATTCGCCGGTACTTCTTCAACATCTTTGCGGTTTTTCACGCACATGATAATTTCTTTCACGCCAGCTCTTCTGGCGGCAAGAATTTTCTCTTTAATTCCACCAACCGGAAGTACTTTTCCACGAAGTGTAATTTCTCCGGTCATAGCCAGGAATGGACGGATACGACGTTGTGTGAAAATCGAAGCCATGGAAGTTACCATCGTAATACCCGCAGAAGGACCGTCTTTCGGAACTGCTCCGGCAGGAACATGAACGTGTAAATCGTAGTGATTGAAAATCCGGTAATCGATATCAAGTTCGTCAGAATGCGCTTTAAGATATGAAAGTGCAGTAATCGCAGATTCTTTCATCACATCTCCAAGCTGTCCGGAAAGTGTCAGGCCGCCTTTTCCGCGACTAAGACTTGTTTCAATAAACAGAATTTCGCCACCAACGGAAGTCCAGGCCAAACCTGTCACAACGCCTGCAAAATCATTGTCCTGATATAGATCCTTATCAAAAACTTCGGCGCCAAGGAATTTTTCGACGTGTTCAATTTTGATGGTTTTAGGATATTCCTGTTCCATTGCAACCGATTTTGCAATTTTCCGGATCAGCGTTCCTACCTTTTGTTCAAGATTACGAACGCCTGATTCGCGGGTATACCCTTCAATTACACGAAGAAGCGCAGCGTCGTCAATTTTGACATCCGTTGCTTTCAAACCGTGATCTTTGCGTTGTTTTGGTACCAGATAACGTTTCGCAATCTGTAATTTTTCTTCAATGGTATAGCCCGTCATCTCGATAATTTCCATACGGTCACGAAGCGCCGGGTGAATCGTATCCAGTGCGTTGGCCGTCGCTACGAAAAGCACACGCGAAAGATCGTACTCAACTTCAAGATAATTATCTGTAAAAGACGAATTTTGCTCAGGGTCCAATACTTCCAATAACGCCGAAGCAGGATCGCCGCGGTAATCCGAGCTTACTTTATCGATTTCATCAAGAATGAAAACCGGGTTTGCAGAACCTGCTTTTTTGATATTCTGGATTACTTTTCCAGGCATTGCTCCGATATATGTTTTACGATGGCCACGTATTTCAGCTTCATCATGCACGCCACCAAGCGCCATGCGAATATATTCC
>Ga0247817_10001265_pt1 | contig 13405 bp, 11 predicted proteins | sample UWRJL212509R1_FD_178010 | JGI IMG/M metagenome (GOLD analysis project Ga0247817, IMG submission 178010) | Plant litter microbial communities from Arlington Agricultural Research Station in Wisconsin, United States - UWRJ-L212-509R-1 | ecosystem: Environmental > Terrestrial > Plant litter >... | reverse complement strand
CCCTGACCGATATATCTATCATTGTTTTTCATTACTTACACGTGTTTAAAATAAAAAGATGTTACAAATAATATATTTCTAATTGAAATTTTCTATGCTTGTTGGTTCTGCATCCACGGTTCCATTCAATTCATGTCTTAATGCTGCAAGTGCAACATACACAGCTTTACGTGCTCTGTTTACTCCGCCAATAGGCTGGTGTTCTTTTATGCAATGCCATGGAGTAAAAGATAAGTTTTCCCCGTATGTTTCCTGTGCAGAAGAAGTAAAGTGTTGTTTAGAAATTTTTATTGTGGCCAGTTTAATAAAAGGAGAAGACCATTCAACTGTTGGGTCTTCAATAGGCATTGCCTGTGCATTTTCCTGAAATTGAACCATGAAATTAAAATAATAATCTGAATGTGATAAGTCACTCGCGAGCTGTTTCTTTAAAAAATTCTTTGTTGGTTCAACAGGCATTGAATTTGATTGATTAGCCTGAGGGAATACTGCATATTTAACGGCTATTGTTTCATCGTTTCCAAAGCGATAGGGAGTAGTGCTGTAAAAACATGTTTCTAATAGATTATTGCATGTTGAAATTTGTTTTACAGATCGTATAACTACAGGTATGTGTGTAAGTGCATACCACATAAGTTTTATGCCGCCTGCCATGAGTGCCGTTAATGATTTTTGAAAGTCATGTACAGATCGGGTTTGCAGTGTTTTGCTGGTGACTAATAAAAAATCCTGTGTAAGAGAATTTTTCTGGTGTTCCAGAAGCTTTGCACCAGGCACTCCAATTAATTTGATTGCCATGCCGCGCATATCTTTTTTACTATCTGAATCGGGTTTCTTTTTTGCATTCGAAAAACGTATCCAGCATGGATATTGTACGCCTGGTTTAAATAAACCTTTTTGATATTTTTCTTCCAGATCTTCTGGAATTATAAAGATTGCTTGTATGAGTCCATGCATTTTGGGATGGAACATTCTTTTTGTTGTACCTGATGGATAATAGGTTGGCAAACGTTTTTTGAATGCCTGAATGATTTTTTCGATATAACGATCTTCATTTGGATCTATGTATTCCTTTCCAGGTATGGCCTGTTTTGCATGTTCTGTTCCCATAAAATAATAGCTGTATAAAAATGTACTAAAAAAAACGATTCTGTAAAATACAAATTAGTATCCAATCCTAAAAGAAGAATATTCAAGTGATACGGTTTTCATTTATGCATTCTGATTCAACATTGTTTAAATAGGGTCATTCTAATGGTTTTTAGATATTTTTTTATAACGAATGTTAAATAATACATTGTGTTAAAAAGAATCATGTAAAAATGAGTTCGATATTGAAATGCTATTCAAAAAAATCGTTTCGATATCAAAAAAAGTTTTAACATCGCTGCATGTTTATTTTTTCTTAATACTTAATAATACAATGGTTGTTAAGATACAGATCGTTCCAATCCAATCGCTCCATAAAAAAGAAACATGCAGCCAACATACTGCAAGAAGTACGGCGGCCAAGGGCTCAGTACAAGCAAGTATACTTGCTGTTTGAGGACCTATTTCTTTTACGGCAATGATATACATATAAAATGCTGCAAGGCTGCCTAAGAGAATGATAAATGCAACTGATAGAAGCGTATATGTATCCCATATTCCTGTAAAGTATCCAAGGTATGCCTACAAAGCTGGAAGCAATGCCACCGATCAGCATGCTCCAGCCCATGACTGAAGAAATTGAATAGTTGTTTAATAAACGTAACGGCAATAGTACATTTAACATACCTGCAATAGCTGAACTTATTCCCCAAAAGAATGCTTCAGATGAGATGGCAAGAGTATGAATGTTGCCATGAGTAACTAAAAAGAACACCCCTGTAGACGCTAATATGATTGCTAGTGCTTCCAAGGCAAATGGTAATTTTCTGTTTACAATAGAATAATAGATCACCAGAAATACGGGTCCTGTATATTGAAGTACTGTAGCTGTAGCAGCATTCGATGCAACGATTGCTTTGAAGTAGGTATATTGGAGAGCAAACAAACCCAAGAGTCCAAATAGAATAAGTAGCAGAATATCCTGTTTATTCTGCCATATTTTAATAACATCTTTATCTCGTTTAAGGCCTGCAAAGAAAAGCAAGAGTATTCCTGCTGTCAATAATCGCATGGTTACGAGCCAGGCAGCATCCAGGTGTTTTACTTCAAATACAAATTGAGCAAAGGTACCCGAAACACCCCATAACATAGCGGCTGTTAAAGCCATGACTATTCCTTTGATCGGTGCCGTTTTCTTCATGAATAAACGTATGAATTCGATTGAATGCTAAAATAGGAAATTTTGTATACTATTTATGAGAATACTAATCAATTGCATCAATAGAAACTTTAATTACCTTTGGTTTGAAATTTTTGTTAGAATAAAAGTTGGAAATGGTTTTCAATACCAATTATATAAATGTACAAACCATTTAACTTAAGCTGTTTTATAAACCATACGATATGAAAAATATTGAACTTGTTTTGTTACCAATTCTTATGTTAGCAGATTATTATTTAACGATTTTAGGAAGTGTTTATAGGAAAAAGAAACACGGTGAGTATTATGTTATTGAAACATATGAATTAAATCCATTATGGAAAAAAGATATTGATAAGCTGCAATTGTTGAATTATAAACATATATTGATTGTTGTAGTATTTACAATTTATCTTTATTTTTTGTCATCATCGGATGATGTAAAACTATATCAGTTTATAATCGGATCATTATTTGCAATGAATGGTTTTATTGTCGGACGGCATCTAAATAATATTTTTTTATTTAGATTTATATACAGGAATTCAGATGAAGTTTCAGGGAAGATATATACAAGTCATCTTTTAGGATTGAAAATGGCTCAGTACCAATTGTTCTGTGTTACAATACCTTTTTTATTCTTTACTATTCTCCAACCAAATATTTATTTATACGGTGGCTTATTTGGTTTTTTAACACTGGGCGTTGTTATACAATATTGGATAAGAAAACATACAAAGAAGATTTCGGGAGAAGCGTAGAAGTATGTTAAAAAAAGAGCCTTCCATTAACATAGAAGACTCTTTGTGCACCCGACGGGAGTCGAACCCATATCGTCAGAATCGGAATCTGAAATACTATCCATTATACTACGGATGCAAATTGGTTTGCAAATCTAGGCTATTAAATGCGGGCACGCAAGTTCTTTTTCAGTTTCTAGGTGCTAGTTCCCAGTTTCTAGATGTCTGGGTGGTTAAAAGAACTTAACCGCAAAGAACGCAAGGAAGGAGTAATGCCTGATAGCCTTTAATTCCAATCGTCTTTATACTCCGTACCTAGCTAGTACCTAATACTTTTATCTAGCAACTAGAACCTAGTAACTATGCTCTAAACGTCACCAACGTAACCCCATCGCCCCAGCCGCCTTCTTCATTCTCCAGCTTTTCTACTTCTTTGTATTTCTTCAGAAAGGAGCGGACCGTATCGCGTAATACACCATTGCCTCTGCCATGAACAATTTTAGCTTTATTAGCCCCGATCAGAATAGCATCGTCTGCCCAGGTGGTTAATAAGGGTATCAGTTCGTCACGCATCTTACCACGAACATCTAATTCAAACTGAAAGGACTGCATCTTGGCTTTCGTGTCAACACCTTCGTACGATGTTTCTTCAACTTCATCTTCTTCCCATTCATCGTCGCCCGCTGGGCTTAATTGCTCCAGCTTTACTTTCATTTTAAGAATACCCATCGCAACTTCAGCATTTGTGCCTTTGATCGCAATGATTTCGCCTACACCTTCGTAGCCGTCTATGTGTACGTGATCGCCTATCTTCATGTAAATAATTATGAATTATGAGTTATAAATTATGAATTTTAATGCTGATTAATTATTAATCTACTAAACTTTATTTGTTCATTTATATGTTTCGATAATTTTTTTCCTCAATTCATGATTCATAATTTATAACTCATAATTTAACAAAAAAGCCTCCGCAGCTAAACTACAGAGGCTTTCAATATGAGAAACGACCTAACTAAGCTAACGCTTCCGTTACTAACTTCGCAGCATCTTTTAAGATAACCGCAGAACGAACTTTTAAGCCAGATTCGTTGATGATTTTAGCACCTTCTTCCGCATTTGTTCCTTGTAAACGAACAATGATCGGAATATTGATTGTGCCGATATTTTTGTATGCTTCAACCACACCATTGGCAACACGGTCGCAACGAACAATACCACCAAATACGTTGATCAAAATAGCTTTTACATTTGGATCTTTTAAGATAATGCGGAAACCAGCTTCAACTGTTTTTGCATTTGCTCCACCTCCAACGTCAAGGAAGTTAGCAGGCTCGCCACCAGCTAATTTAATAACGTCCATAGTAGCCATTGCAAGACCAGCACCGTTAACCATACAACCTACGTTACCGTCAAGTTTTACATAGTTTAAGTGACTTTCTGCTGCTTCAACTTCCAATGGATCTTCTTCCGTAACATCACGGTAAGCTGCAAGGTCCGGGTGACGGAACAATGCGTTATCGTCGATAGATACTTTAGCATCTACTGCTAAGATTTCATCTTTAGAAGTTTTTAATACTGGGTTGATCTCGATCATCTCAGCATTTGTTGCTTTGTATGCAGCATATAAACGTGTTACAAACGTAACCATTTCTTTGAAAGCTGTTCCTGAAAGACCTAAGCTAAAAGCAATCTTACGAGCCTGAAAGCCTTGAAGACCAACTGCAGGATCAACAAATTCTTTTGAGATCAAATGAGGTGTGCTGTGAGCAACCTCTTCAATGTCCATACCACCTTCAGTCGAAGAGATAATCACATCCTGACCAGTACCACGGTCAAGTAACATTGATAAGTATAATTCTTTTGGTTCAGAAGCACCTTTTTGGTATACATCAGCAGCAACAAGCAAACGGCTTACTACTTTACCTGATGGGCCAGTCTGGATTGTAACAAGTGTGTTACCCAACATTTGCGTAGCTTTTTCTTTCACTTCGTCATACGACTTAGCAATCATTACACCACGATGTTCAGTACCAACAAATTTACCTTTTCCACGACCACCAGCATGAATCTGCGCCTTAACAACGAAGATGTCTGTTCCTGTTAATTCTTTTAATTTTTTTGCTGCTTCAACAGCAGACTCAGGCGAATCGGCATAAATACCTTCTCCGATCTTAACGTTGTATTTCTTAAGAATTTCCTTCGCTTGATACTCGTGAATATTCATATTTCAGTGAGATATAAAATGGTTATATTTTTTAATTGATTTTTAAAGGGTCAATCCACGAATCTACTCGTTTTAGGACTCAAATTCAAATCAAATAAGGAATTAAATCTATCTTGTGGGGAAAAGTATGTGCCCGGATAAGTACAATCGGTATAAAATACTGTTTTTAAGGTAGATTTTAAGAAAAATAAGGCTTTTTATAGGTTATTTTATTGTATTCAGGAGATAGAATTGTACAATGCAGGGAAGTTGATTTGACTTTTTAATTCAATCATGTAAAATGCGTATCTTCAGTTAGGATCCATTCTGAGCAGTTGTTGAATTTATGAAGCGTATTAAAGGAATTTGTTTACTATTATTTTTTTTCTTAATAGTTATTTCACTGCCATCTAAAGCACAGCTTCAATTTCATTATGGACCGCGAATAGGTTTAGGTATGAGCACGTTTGTAGGACCTGATGCTCATGGAACAAATTATCCTGTAGGAACAATTGTGGGCTTATATACACATACAGATGTTGCTAAAAAAATATCTATAGACGTTGAACTCAATTATATTTCTGTAGGAAGTCTTTTTTCCACAAATCAAAACACTTCTGAACAGCATGATTATAAGGTCTCGTTGGGCTATATTTCATTACCTGTAAATTTCAACTATTGTGTTTACAAACAAGTACATTTACAGCTAGGAATTCAAACTGCTGCACTACTCACAGCTGTAACAGAAGAAAGATATCAGAATCTAGTAACGAAGGGTAAAAACATCAACGATTTTCATGCTATTGATGTAGGTCCCACCATAGGTTGTTTTTATCAATTTGAAAAAGGCTTACAATTAGGCGTTAGGTTTTACAGAGGTGTGCAAACGATTTTCAAAGAGGATCTTCAAATGTACAATGCCAGCATTCAATTTTTATTAACGTATCAATTTTCTAAAGCCATTAAAGAATTATGATATCCGTTAGAATCTATAGGCAAGTTCGAGACTTCCATATCGGTGAGTAAAGCCAGTAGAAAATTCGGGAGAAAGAAAATTCTGAATAAACAAAACTGTAAACCGTGAATACATAATCGAGATACCCACTCTTGAATGGAACAGAAAGTTATTTAGTGTATAGGTTGGTCTATTCAGACTGCTAGGCTGGATGATTGTTGCATCAAAAAATATTAATTTGAATTTGACATCTAAAAAAGCTGAAAAATAAAATTTTTGCATCCCTTTTTTATAGCTATAACTTTCAAAATAATGCGCGAGTTTGCCCACACGCCATAAATAGCCAAAGCCTAGATTTGTTCTGAGATTACCTGCCGCAGCTTCTGCAATTGCAATGAATTGATTGTTCTTGTCAACATGCAATCCCTTTTGAATAGAAAATTCATAATTCAACAATAATTTATTATCAAGTTGATTGTACCATCCTTCATTGATATTATTCCTGATTAAATTATGAAATCCATTTTGCGCTTGTTCGCCTAAGGCAATGTTACCAATGAAACCTAAGCCCAATGCACTATTTAATCTCAGGTTCCGCATGGGTTGAAAGGAAGTTTTTTGCATATAAAGCATTAATGTTGCTACATATGGACGGTCACTTGGAATGTAAGCAATTGAATCAACATTGGAAGGCGTATAAATATCCTGCATAAGGGTCAACCCATATATTTTATCTGTAGCTTTTGGTAGAGCGGGTATTAATTTATTAAAAGGGTTTTTTCTTAAAAGAGGATGATTGAATGTTAATGCGAGGCCGCTTGTATAGTAATAATCTGTTTTGTCAACTAAGTCGTTTGATATATTCAGCTTAATGTATTTCGGTGAAAGTATATCCTGAGCAAAAAGCAGCTGAAAATGTAAAAAGAAATATAAATACAGTACTACTTTCATGTAATGTAAAATCAACGGATTTGCTTTAGATTAAGTTACAATAATTATTCGTAATAAAATCTGTTTAACTGATTCAATTTGTATTATTTATATAAACAAAAGACTTAAATTAGAAGGAAATCGTATTTTAGAATTTAATAATATCATGCAGGCATATTCTTCATTAAAAGATCAGTACACACAGCAATTAATATCTATAAAAAAAACTCATACACTGATCAGCATGTTGCGCTTAATCTTGGTATGTATCGCAATACTTTGTTTTTATTTTTATATTACAACACAAGCATTTTCAGTTTTATTTATTGGGCTTGCTTCGCTTGTCATTTTTACTTTTGTGTTAACATGGCACAAAAGAAAATCCACTGAAATGTTATTGAAACAAACACTTATTGATATCAATACCAATGAAATTGATTTTTTGCAAAATAAAAATCTGTCATTTGAAGATGGAAGTGAATACAATGATATAAGTCATCCGTACACCTTTGATCTGGATATTTATGGGAAGAATAGTTTATTTCAGCATTTGAATAGAACTGCTACACATATTGGTAAAACATATCTTGCAAATTCCTTACAGTCAGTATTACCCAACACTATAATCGCTAATAAGCAAGCTGCAATACAAGAGTTGTCGGATAAGTTTGTTTGGCGGCAGGAAATTCTTGCACATGCCCAAATAGCCAATGACACTAAAACTGTTTATACAAAACTTTTAGACTGGTCTTTAGGGCCGAAATCAAAAGTGTCTTTGGCTTTACAGATATTTTCAATCGCATCACCCATAGGTTTATATATCTTATTGATCACTTCATTGTTTGCAGAGTCAGGTATTTATTTAAATATAGCGGAAGGACTGTTTTTAGTAAATCTGATTGTAATAGGAACACAGCTGAAAACAATTAAACATGAACTTGTTCAAGCTGATAAAATAGAATCAATCATTCTGCAGTACAGCCTTATTTTAGAAAAAATTGAATCTGAACAGTTTCAATCGCCATACTTGCAGGATCTTAAAGAGAAGCTGATATTTTCCAATACGAATGCAAGTACTCAATTAAATTCTTTGTCCAAACATTTTGCGCGTGTACAAACGGTTCAAAATGCAGTGGGCTCACTGCTAATGAATGGTTTTTTCTTATACCATATTCATAGTTTGCATGGATTGTTAAAATGGAAAGCAGAGTATGCACATAAATTAGCCAAGTGGACTACAGTGGTTGGTGAAATAGAAATGCTCAATAGTTATGCAAATCTTTCATATAACAATCCCGGTTTTATATATCCGGAACTGAATTCGGAGTATACTATTCAATTGACTGATACAGGCCATCCATTGATTGATGCTGCTAAACGAGTGAATAACAATGTAACATTTAAGGAGGGGAGTTTTATTATTTTAACAGGTTCAAATATGTCAGGTAAAAGTACCTTCCTACGTACACTTGGAGTAAATATGGTATTAGCAGGGACGGGTGCACCTATATGCGCATTATCGGCAACGATTCACCCATTACCTGTAATCGTATCCATGCGTTTGTCGGATTCTTTGTCTGATAATGAATCGTACTTCTTTGCAGAAGTCAAACGTTTGAAACAATTGATGCGAACACTTGATAGTCAAACATGCTTTATTTTATTGGATGAAATTTTACGCGGTACCAATTCGGATGACAAGCGCAGCGGTACTATTGAAGTAATAAAAAAGATCATAACTAAACAGGGGATAGGTATCATTGCTACACACGATCTGGAAGTATGCAATACAACAGCTGAGTATCCGGATCAGCTGTCTAATAAATGCTTTGAAGTAGAAATTGTAGAAGACGAATTGGTCTTTGATTACAAGCTACGTGAAGGCATTTGTAAGAACAAAAGTGCTACCTTTCTCATGAAGAAAATGGGTGTGATATAATTTTATTTTCCACACATACCATTGATCAGAGTAAAGAAATATATTCCATCTGCCATACCGCCAATAGTTGTTTCCATACATTGGAAATCCGAATTATAATCGTAAAATACGACCGAGTTTGTGTTAAATGCTTCAAACGGATTAGACTTTGGAATATTAAAATATTTCATAAGTTCATCATGTGTTTTTTTATCGCCCGGACCTTCTGCAATGGCCCCGACAGAAGATAATTCTGGATGTAGAATATACATTTGAGAATAAATATTTTTTACGCTTGCTCTTATTTTTTCCGTAATGATCATGGGTGTTCCCCAATTGTTTTGTCCCAGTGTATAGTTTAATACATCCGTAGCAATATGTTTATACGGCAAATCCGATTCAGTGATTTTAGAATATACCAAGCTTGATGATGCTACACCCATAAAACTATATAGCGTAGCCCATGTATACGTATGTGGCACTCTCCATACATTCCCTTTTTTAGTGGCTATAGTATTGAAATGAGTTAAATCAGCTGTAATGTATGGTTGTACAACGAGTGGTGCATATTCAAATAAGCGTAAATGTGCTGTGATATTTAGATTGCCCCACGAATACCAATAAGCCGGTCCAGCCTTTTGAGCATACATTTTTGCTTGATCTAAATAAGAGCCATCTTGTGTTAAACGGTAAATTTCTGTAGCTGCAAGTTCCAGATTGTCGTAACCCGATTCGTCACTATAGAATTTTTCCCAGCCTTCTTCAAACCACGCAGGTACTTTATGAGCATCAATTGCCTTCTTATATATCTGCAATGCTTTGTCTCTATAGAGGTTTGATTTTAGTTTCAATGATGTGTGTGATTCGAATATGTTTGCAGCTAGTGCAAGTGCTGCTGCAGTAAGGCCCATTTGTGTAGGACTGAACTCAGAATAAGCATGTCGTGACCCATTTAACACATCATCATAGGGCATACGCATACCTTGCTTGTGATCCGCTGCATTGCCAACCTGAATAATAAATGTTGAATCGTCGGGCATTGTTTTTAATAGATAATTCAGTCCCCAAACAGCTTCATTGATCAGTGCTTTTTTATCTGTAGCAGCTTGTCCATTGGCTGGATATTCTTCATAAGCCCGCAATAAAAAATACGTTGTATAAGCAATTGTTTGTGTGAATTTCAGGTAATCTCCTGCGTCATACCATCCGCCCGACATATTTACATAACGCTCTGTTGCAGCAGGCTTCCAGCTTGTATTTGAGTTGAATTTTTTATCGTACACAAGACATTGTACATCTCCGCTATGTCCGGTTTTATTTTCTGGTGCAACCGGAACACCACTGCGTTGCTTGCTTAAGAAACCAACCATTTCAGTTATGACAAAGTCTGTAGGGTTGTTTTTAATTTCAATTTGAAAATCGTTCATGGAGTTAATAGAAATTGTATAAACACCTTCATGTTTCAAAGAAGAAAAATCTATTTCATAATTAAATGGCTTAGGCGTATGTTCACTTATTCCGCTTAGTGATGTTGAAAATATTCCCTGAAGTACTAAAACTGATGAAGTATTTTTTATATGCCACTTTTGTCCGGTTAAATTTTCATCTGATAAAATAATACAAGACTTGGCTTCTTTTGATGAATAACCTGCGTGATTGTAACGAGGGTATATTTCTGCGTAGATGTAATCAGAAAAAGTAAGGAGCATCGTAAGCAGTACAATTCGGGTCATATTGTGAATAAATTATATGGATATAACTTGGAACAGGATGAATAACAATGAATCTGCCTGAATGAGATTACATTTTTTTGTATTTCTTAGCAGCAATGAAACTGAATACAGAGGCTATTATAAATAAAACACCCATCGCTGTTAAAAAGCCGGTTACGCCTTCTGTTTTGATTCCCCAAAGGATGAATATGACCCCCATACTGCCGGAAATATAAGCGCTTCGGTTATAACTCCCTGCAGCAGTTGCATGTGATAATTTGCTTTTATTGATTAATGCATTGATTTGTTCTACTTCATCAATGCACGTTGCAGTACATGCAAGACCATTTTCTATTTCAGTTACGCAATCTTTACAAAGACCTTTGTTACAGTTCTTACAAATTCCTATTGCATCTGTTTCTCTGTGGTTATAGCATTTCATATGGTTCGATTTAAATATAGAGATCTGTATTAAAAATACTCATAAATAATTAATTCTTAGAAGAGAACAATTATAATTCATCATTCAAATTCTGTATCTTTAACTATCAATTGAGATACAATTATGCAGGAAATTCTTAAAGCTGGAGATATATTTAAAACCTATGGTACAGTAGATGTCTTAAAAGGCATTGAGTTTTCAGTTCAAAAAGGTGAGGTTGTTTCTATTGTTGGCGCTTCTGGTGCAGGTAAAAGTACTTTACTGCATGTTTTAGGTAGTCTGGATAAGCCGGATCAAGGCTGGGTAAAAATCAACGACGAAGAAATTTCTGTTATGAACGACAAAACATTGTCTGCATTCAGAAATCAACATATCGGTTTTATCTTTCAATTTCATAATTTATTACCAGAGTTTACAGCCGTTGAAAATGTATTGCTACCTGCTATGATCGGAAAACGCAATTTGAAAGAAGCAGAAGCTCGTGCTAAAGAACTATTAAGCTTTCTTGGTTTATCACATCGCTTTACCCATTATCCGAATCAATTATCGGGCGGAGAACAACAGCGCGTTGCTGTTGCCCGCGCATTGATCAATGATCCGCTTATTGTATTTGCAGATGAACCAAGTGGTAATTTAGATACACACAATGCAGAAGAATTACATCAATTATTTTTTGATCTGCGTAAAACATACAATCAAACCTTTGTGATTGTAACCCACAATGAAAAACTTGCAGACTTATCAGACCGCAAAGTGGTTATGAAAGACGGAGTTATTATCTAACACACCGATTGGGTATGAGTACTTCGATACATGAAATTCTCAAAACCTATTGGGGCCATTCCAATTTTCGTCCACTTCAGGAAGATATAATCAATTCTATTTTAGATGGAAATGATACGGTTGCACTTTTACCAACCGGTGGCGGTAAATCCATTTGCTATCAGGTACCGGCATTGGCACGCGATGGAATCGTATTGGTTATTAGCCCATTGATTGCGTTGATGAAAGATCAGGTGGAACAGCTGCGCCGAAGAGGCATACTTGCTCTGGCTATCCATTCAGGCATGCGTAAAACAGAAATAGATATTGCATTAGACAATTGCATTTACGGTTCTATCAAATTGTTATACGTTTCTCCTGAACGTTTAAAATCTGATTTATTTAAAGAGCGGGTGCAGAAGATGAACATCACCTGTATCGCTATTGATGAAGCGCATTGTATCTCTGAGTGGGGGCACGATTTCAGGCCTGCCTATAGAGAAATCGTAACGATCAGGACGTTGCTCCCGGAAGTGCCGATGATCGCGCTTACAGCAACAGCCAATGAAATGGTATTGAACGATATCATGGAGCAGTTGGCTATGCAGGATCCAGCTGTATTCACACAAAGCTTTACCCGTAAGAATTTATCGTATTCATGTTTGTACGAAGAGAATAAAGAGAAACGTTTGGTCTCAATGCTGCAAAAGATACCCGGTGTATGTATTGTGTACGCGAATACACGTGCTCGTGTGGTACGTATTGCAGAGTTTTTAAATCGTCAGCGTATACCAACCGAGTTTTATCATGGCGGACTGGATCACAAGCAACGGAGCATCAAACAAGATGCATTCATGAAGAATTCTGTACGGGTGATGGTTGCTACCAATGCCTTTGGTATGGGTGTAGATAAACCAGATGTACGTTTGGTCGTACACATGGATGTTCCTGATTCGCTGGAAGGGTATTTTCAGGAAGCAGGTAGGGCAGGCCGCGATGGAAACAAGGCCTTTGCAGTATTGCTGCATACAAAAAAGGATGAAGAAGAATTGCTTGCAAAGATCCCGGTAGCTCATCCTGCGCCAGAGGTAATACGAAGAATGTATCAATCGCTCGCCAACTATTATCAATTGGCGGTGGGCAGTGGGTACATGGAAAGTTATCCGTTCGACTTAGAAGCGTTTTGTAAAAAATATAACCACAATAAATTAGAAGTTTTCTATTCCTTAAAACGAATGGAACAGCATGGTATCATACAGTTGAGCGAGGCTTTTTATAATGCGCCTAAGTTACGTGTAATTGTTGATCACGAACAACTATACGATGCTCGCTTAAAGATGCCGAAGTACGATGATTTCATCAAACAGCTTTTGCGTATGTTTGGCGGAGAAGTGTATAATACATACCGTGAATTTTCCTTTAGTGCACTGGCAAAAGCAACCTTAACACC
>Ga0247817_10001263_pt1 | contig 13423 bp, 10 predicted proteins | sample UWRJL212509R1_FD_178010 | JGI IMG/M metagenome (GOLD analysis project Ga0247817, IMG submission 178010) | Plant litter microbial communities from Arlington Agricultural Research Station in Wisconsin, United States - UWRJ-L212-509R-1 | ecosystem: Environmental > Terrestrial > Plant litter >... | reverse complement strand
GTCCGTAGCCGATCGAGGCCGTCGCGTTGCCCGATACCGCGCCGAGCGCGATGAGCCGCTCGCTCGAGCGAGGCTTGTCGATCGTGCCGAGCAGCACGTACGTGGCTCCGTTCGGCACGACGACGTCGCCGACCGGCGGCACCTTGGGCTCGATGCCGAGGGAGCGGGCCTCGTCGGCGGTGAGGGCTCGCAGCGCGCGGCGGCTCGCGCTCCAGGTCACGGGGAGCACGCTCGAGAGCGGGTTCCACGCTCGCGCGAAACGCCGACCGGCACCACGGCCCTCGCTCACAAGGTCGCCGGGCAGGAGGCCCGTGACATCCATGAGCACAGTGCCGACACCGACGACCGAGACTGTCGGAACCGGGTCGCGGCGACGCGTGTCGGGCAGGTTCTCGATGAGAAACTGCACGGCGGCGAACGGTCCGTCGAGTTCGCGCACGCGGCGCAGGCGGCGCACGAGGTGGGGCGGCGGGAGTTCCGCGTGCACGATGGCGAAGGTGAGCCACAGGTCGGACACCGAGTAGTCGCCGATGACCGCCGCGAGGCGCGCGACCGTCGAGCCGGTGACATCCGCGCGGCCCGTCGCCTCGAGCAGGATCGTCGTGCGCTCGGTCATCGCTGAACGGAGAGCCGGGTGGGTGAGGGCGAACGCGCGCCGGGCGGCGAGATCAAACGACGTCATCGACGAGCACCTTCCAGAGATCGGCGGCGTATTCATCCCAGGTGCGCATCGGGATGGCACGGGCCTCGGTCGACAGTCGCGCGAGTTCGGCGGGGTCGGTGAGCAGTTGCCGTATGGCGCCGAGCACGTCGTCATCCGATCGAGGATCGACGAGCAGGCACCCGCCGCGCTCTCCGATCTCGCGCGTGCTGCCGTAGTTGGTGGTGATCGCCGGGGTGCCGAAAGCGAGGGACTCCGCGACAGGGAGACCGAAGCCCTCGTGCAATGAGGGGAAGACAGTGAACGAGGCACGGCGGTAGGCATCCCAGAGGATGCTGTCACTCACCGACTTGCGCAGTTCGACCTTGCGGCCCTTCTTCTTGAGTTTCTGGGCCAGCACGTCGAAGTCGGTGCCCCAGCCACCCCCGCCGAAGAACCAGAGCTGGAACTCGTGACCCTCTCGCCACAGCAGCTCTGCCGCGTGCAGCACGGTGCCGTGGTTCTTGCGCGGCTCGTGGCTGCCGACGCACAGGATGATGGTCTCGTCGGAGTCGGGCGACGAGACACCGAGCTCGCGCTCGGGCACAGCTGTCGGGAGCTCGCACGCGACGATCGCGGCGTTGCCCGGATCCTCGTTCGTGACGGCCTGAAAGAAGCCGCGGAACTCGTCGGTCGCCGACTGGCTGATTCCCGCGATGACGGCGGCGTACTTGACGACTCCGAGGTATTCGAGAAAGTCGGTGCCCATGGCGTGCGGCAGCATCTCGGGGCTCATCATCGGGATCATGTCGTAGCCGATGACGGTGGCGACGCAACCAGTGTGGCGGGCGATGGCGCGCAAGCGGCCGGACTGGTCGTGGTTGGGAACCTCGGGGAGCACGATCGTGGTGTTCCACGGCACGAGGAACTCGAGGCCCTCGGTGGACTCGTCGTCGTCGAGCTCGTTGTGCGTGCCCCACGCGATGACGCGGCGGAGCTCCTTCTCACGCAGTGAACGGTAGACACCATCGCGATCGCTCCAAGCGACGAGCTGCATCTCGTCTCCGTGGTCACGCTGCCAGAGCGGCAGGGTCTCCCGCTCGACGCGCTGGATTCCGGTCTGCCGGTTGAAGCGAGCACAGCTGCTCACGTCGACGAAGGTGAGGTCGCTCACAATGCGCATCGGAAGCACCGTGCTGCCGCCGGCGTTCGCGGAGATCGCGCTTGCCGCGATGATCCAGTCGGCGAAGTCGTCGAGGCTGTGGCCATCGCGGAACTGGATGGCGTGCACGAGGTCGCGGTCGTACGGAAAAGCGCCGGAGAGCGCGCTGAACAGAAGCCAGAGTTCGGAGTCGTTGCGGTTGGCGTGCACGCGCGGAACGAGCACATCGAGTGCGTCGAGGGTACGGTCGCGCGAGTCCCCCGCGGTCGGTGCGGGAAGCCCGAAGAACTCGAGCGTGACGGCGAGCCGATCGGCCTGGGCGTCGAGCAGGTCGGCGGCGTTCCTGTCGCTGCGCATGTGGGTGCCGCTCACCGCTCGAGCTGCGAACGACGGATCGCGCGCAGGGGCGCGGTGATGCGCCAGGAGACTGTCTGCTTCACTGCCTCGAGCTTCTCGAAGTGCAGTTGTGTCTCGGCGACGGAGTCGGCCCAACGCGACAGCTCGGTGCGGTGGTACTCGCGAATCCGGGCCTCGAGTTGGGCAACGCGTTCCTCAGCCGAGAGGTCGGCGGGAACGTTCGTTGGCACAGCGTCGTCTGAAGTCACAAGCGAATATCTTAGGGGCGCGCACTGGGCGCCACCTGCAATCCGGCTGGATGCTACTCGGTGACGGGCACGGGAATGAGCTTGCCCTCGCTCTCGAGTTGGTCCTGAAGCGCGCCGGGCATCACCCACAGGGCGTTCTCGAACACCGTGTCGACGGCGATGAGGCGGGCGCCGAGTTCTTCCGCGTACTCCCAGTCGGGACGACTGATGACGAGCTCGGTCGTGACCTCGTCGGTCTGCGAGTTGAACACGGGCGGCGAGTACGGCACGAGCCAGTACTGGTACGCGTTGCGGCTCACCGTGTCGACCGCGGGAACAACATCGCTGAGCCCTCGGGTATCGAAGCTCACGGTGTGGTCGGCGGAGTACTCGCGCACCGTGTCCTTGAGGGTGAACGCCGTGTAGAACGTCGTCTCGAAGGGACGAACGCCGTAGTACGAGGCCCACACCGAGGAACCGGCGAAGTAGATGCCGAAGATGAGGAGCACGATCGCCGCGTGCTTGCGCAGCAAGAAGACGAGCAGGAACGCGGCGGCCGTCACAACGCTCGGCCACAGGTACGGGATGCTCGAGGAGCCGCGACCGGGCCAGTTCCACTGCAGGAGCCCGAGCACGTTGAGCGGTGCCCACCATCCGCCGTTCTCGAGCCCGGGAATGAGGGCGCGAGCGACGAGCACGTAGGCGGCCATGAGCGTGAGGGTGATCCCCGCCACGATGATCACCGTCTTGCGGGAGAGCACGCGCAGCAGGGCAATGGCTCCGGCCAGGCACAGGATCTCGATGAACGGGTCGAGGTAGCGACCGTAGACGTAGATGTCGAGTCGTGGCTTGAGGACGAGCACGCCATCACTGATGTAGGTGAAGCTGATGGTCATGAAGCCGAGCATCATGACGGCGAACCAGGTGATGGCGGCAGGCTTACGTGACCGGATCTCCCGGATGGTGAGCACGGCGACGGCCATGAGGCCGAACGCCACCAGCCCGACTGTCGCGGCGATGTGGAACCAGATCTGGCCCGCACCCGAGAGCAACGTCGCCCACGGCGTGCTCATGAAGACCTTGCTGATGCCGTCGGCCTCTCGACCCGTCGTCGGGTAGATGAGGGATCCCGACCAGCGGTACAGGGCGAGTCCAGCGAGAGTCACAACGGCAAGAGCGGCCACCCCGGCCAGCACGTGCCACTGGCGACGGATCAACTGCCATCCGAACCACAGGCCTGTTGCGATGACCACGGGAACAGCACGACCGTGCACGATGAAGGTGAAGGCGGCAACGGCGCCGAGCACCGTAGCGGTCTTCCAGCTCGGCGACTGGGCGTAGCGGAGCGCGAGAAGGGCGGTCAGGGCGAAGAAGAAGGCGAGGCAGTTCTCCGAGAGCGCGAAGCCCGACATGAGCACGCGGCCGGGACCGAGCACGACGACACTGCCGGCGATGATCGCGTGCGGCCAGGAGAGGTTGAAGCGGCGGGCGATGAGGGCGAGCGGAACCGCCGTACCGATGCCGAACAGCGCGGCGAGGATGGCTGCGGCGCGGTAGACGAGGTCGGGGTCCTGCAGGATCCACCAGAGCGGAACGAGAAAGAGCGACCAGCCCGGGTAGTAGCTCATGCCCTGCAGGTCGGTCAGGCGACCGAAGCCCGCGATGGTCTGCGCGTTGAGCAGGTAGCCGGCCTCGTCTTCCCAGTAGACGGGGGCGAGCGCGTGCAGCGCGACATAGAAGTGCACGAGAACGACGGCCGCGGCCATGCCGGTCGCGAAGAAGGTCGCGAGGTCGAAGCGCTTCGGAAAGCTGAATCGGGGAAAACGCCGCTCGGTCGCAGGGGCTGATGCGGGCGCTGTGGTCACCGGGTTGATGCTACCAGCCGCCTACTTGGTGACCGAGAAGAGACCGTCGGTGCCGACAGTTCCGATCCACAGTTCGCGGCGGCTGAAGTTGGGTCCCTGCGGCGTCTTCATGAGCTGCTGGGTCCAGAACGGCGCCTTGAGGGTGAGAATCGGCTCACCGAGCTTCTCGCCGCCCGGGATGGTCCCTTCGGCCCAGACGACGGTCGTCGTCGGCTTTCCGATGCGATCGACAATCGTCGCGAGCTCGTCCTGCGTGATGTTCTCCGAGACGGTGACGACGTCGACGCCGCACACCGTGCGCAGTGTGAGCGCGTAGCTCCACGGCTGTCCGGCGTTCGACAGGATGACCGTGTCGCCGTCGATCGACTCGCAGATCGTGGCGATCTCGTTGTACTGGCCGTCGCCGTCGGTGGTGATGAGCAGGCTGTTCGCGACGATGACCGGAGCAATGAGAAAAGTCGAGGCGATCGCGACTGCCGCGATCTTGAACCATTTGGCGGCGATCTTTCGGATCGGCCCCAGATTCCACAGCCGGTAGAGCGCGTAGGTCGCCGCGATGAAGAACCCGGGCGTGATGAGCGGCAGGATGCGACGGTAGGCCCAGGGCTGGTCGGGCGTGATGTTGACGCGCGTGAAGTAGAGCGCTGCAGCGGCGAGCGTGACAGCCACGATCATGAGCAGCCCGTAGCGGCGACGACGCACCGCGACGAAGATCAGCAGCACCATTCCGACGATCGCGGTGATGAGCAGCGGCGGCCCGAAGTACCAGCCGATCCAGTCGAAGGTGTACTCCTCGAACGACCGGGAGTCCTCGATCGGCAGACCCTCGAAGCGCTGCAGGTTGCGTACGGCCTGGTGCCCGGTTCCGCGCTGAAAGTGGTTGACCATCCAGAGCGGTCGCGACCACCAGAAGACCAAAACAACGGCGGTGATGGATGCAGCGACAATCGCGAACCGCCGGTTCGCCTGCGGCGTGACATCCGTGCGTCGAGCGGCGAAGCGCCACAGCACGATCGACGCCGCGGAGATGGCGAGGAGCCCCGCCCACAGCAGCGCGATCTCCACGGTCTGCACGGCGACGTAGGCCGGCTTGTGAATGACGAGGTCGAGGAGCCCTGCGGCGAGGAACGCGATAGCCACGATCGAGAAGACGACGGTTCCGCGGGCGGTGCGCGCACGCTTGTCGGCCGCGATGAACCCGAACGACAGCACGATGAGCGCCGCCTGCACGCCGAAGAGGGCGAGCGGGCCATCCGCCCGGGTGAAGCCCGCGACGCCGAAGAAGGCGCCCGCGACGGCGAAGTCGATCGTGCGGCCGCGCTTGAGCGCGGACATGAGCCAGATGAGCCCGCCGATGCCGACCGCGAGCATGATGATCTCGGAGTAGGGCGCGCGCGACAGGTACATCATCGGCATTCCGAAGCCGAGAACGACGACGGGCAGGAGCGCCCAGATCGGTCCGACGACGCGGCGTGCGAGGGCGTAGAGCGCAATAAGTGCGACGCCGCCAAGCACGATGTTGGCGGCGAGCGCGGCGGGAACCCCGCCGACCCAGCCGAACATGCCCATGAAGGCGGGGAGGAGGTCACCGCCCTGCAGCTGCACGACACCGGAGGGCAGCGCGTGGAACAGTCCGAGCTGGCCCGCAGCGTGCGGGAGTCCCTCGGCGAGCTCGAGTTGGCGCTGCACCGGGATGGTCGGCGAGGGGTTGTCGATGAGCCAGATTCCGGTCACCGTGTAGATGCCCGGGTCCCGTCGAACCTCGAACAGCTGCGACGCGAAGGGGATGTTGATCCCGACCCAGACGATGGCGACCCCGATGGCACCGATCGCCCCGACGAAGGCGTTGCGGGTGCGGGCGTAGCCGACCGGCATCCAGCGCCAGGCGAGTGTCGTGAGCACGATGATGAGCGGGATGACGACGAGCGGGCGGAAGATGCCCAGGGTGACGGCGATGCCGAGAGCCGTCGCGACCGAGAGGAAGACCAGCTGGATGCGGTCGGGAAGGGCCACGACAACCGAGCGCACGCGACGCGAACGACTCTGAACTACTGACTCCACGAAGCCCTCTCCCGTTGGAACAACGTAGTGACTCTACCAACCCGGTTTTGTGCGGAAACCCGCTGCTACGATCGATAGTCGCGACCCCGGCCCTCATGCCGTCGCACTCCCCGCTACCGGAATTGGATGAATCTGCCCATGTGGAAACGCCTGCGCGTGGTTGCCCAGATCATCGTCGGAGTCGTCGCCCTCGCACTCCTCGTCTACGCCATCGTGCGCAACTGGGACGCCATGTCCCAGGCTCTCGCCGAGCTCAATCCGCTGCTCGTCGCCGTCTCGGCCGTGCTCATTCTCATCGGGCTCTACGTCAACATGCTGTCGTGGCTCTGGGTGGTACGCGCGCTCGGCGTGCGGCTCACCGTCTCCGAGGGTGCGAGCGTGTTCTTCACCTCCCAGCTCGGCAAGTACATTCCCGGCGGCATCTGGCCGGTTGTCGCGAGCGCCCGCCTCGGCAAGGCTTTCGGCCTCACCGCACTGCTCAGCGTGAGCTCGATGACTATCGCGCTGCTCATGAGCCTCACCGTGGCGTCCGTCATCGCCATCGGCGTGCTGTTTCTCGTTCCCGCGCTCGCGAGCGACTACATCTTCGTGCCGATCCTGCTGCTGCTCGCCGGCCTCGCGGTGCTGTTTCCGCCGGTGCTCAACCGCATCATCCTGCTGGGCCTGAGGATTCTGCGCCGCAAGGGCGAGCTGCCCGCACTCGAGCAGCGGTCGTTCGCGATCGCCGTCGGCTGGAGCATCCTCAGCTGGGTCACGCTCGGTGGCGCTCTCGCCGCTCTCGTCGCGGGCACCGGAACTACCGACGGCATTCTCATCGTCTCGGGAATCCCCGCCTACGCGCTCTCCTGGGTCGTCGGATTCATCGCCGTCGTCGTGCCCGCGGGGCTCGGCGTGCGTGAGTCCGTTCTCGTTCTCATTCTCGGCACCGGCCTCACGAGCGCCTCGGTGCTCGGCATCGCCGTCGTGCACCGTGTCTTCATGACCCTCGGCGACGTCGTCATGCTCGCCTTCACGATTCCCGCGCGCCGCAAGGCGAAGGAGATCGCTCCCGACCCCACGGAGGAACCATGACCCGCGCTCCCCGCACCGAGACCACCTACGTCACGCGCAAGTTCCCGCCGTCGGTCGGCGGCATGGAGACCCTCGCGCTCAACACCAAGCTCGCACTCGACCAGAGCTTCGGCCACTCCTCGGTCATGGCCATGACGCGCAGCAACCCCAACCTTCTCTGGTGGGTTCCGGTGACAGCCGTTCGCCTCGCGGTGGATGTCGCCCGCAACCGCTCGGCGTCGTACCTGTTCGGCGACGCTCTCGCGTGGGCCCTGCTCAGCTGGATTCCGCGCCTGGGCCGCCGCCCCGCGTTCACCATGGTCTGCGGACTGGACATCACCTACTCGAACCCGATCTACCGCATCCCGGTGCACAGCGCGCTGCGTCGCGCGTCCCGCGTGCTCGCGATCAGTAGCGCGACCCTCGGCGAGGCGATCAAGGCGGGTGTCGACCCGGCCCGCGCCGAGGTGCTCACCATGGGTGTCGTTCCCGAGAAGCCCACCGGCACTGCCCGCGCCGCCGCCCGTGCTGAGGTCAGGAAGCGCTACGGGCTCCCCGACGACGCCATCGTCATGCTCACGACCGGCCGCCTCGTGGAGCGCAAGGGCGTTCGCTGGTTCGTCGACACCGTCATGCCCGGCCTCGACGCACGCTTTCACTACCTCGTCGTCGGCAACGGTGCGCAGGCCGACCTCATCCGCGAGACGGCGGAGACGCGCGGGGTCGCCGACCGCGTGCACCTGCTCGGCTACGTCTCCGACGACGACCGCACCTTCCTCCTCGAGAGCTCCGACTTCTTCATCCAGGCCAACGTTCCGGTCGAGCACGACATGGAGGGCTTCGGGCTCGTGGTCGTCGAGGCGGCACAGGCCGGACTCCTGACGGTTGCCGCACCGATCGAGGGACTCGCCGACTCCGTGCGCCCCGACGTGACGGGCGTCACGATTCCGAGCGGTGACGGCCCCGCGTGGGTCGCCGGACTCACGGCCCTCGCCGACGACCCGGAGCGCGATGCGCGCGCAGAGCGCTTTCGCGAGGCAGCGCTGCGCATCTTCTCGCTCGAGACGATGGGCACGGAGCTCGAGCGCCACATCACCGAAGTGACGGCTGCGAAGAAGTAGCTAGCCGAGCAGGCGCTGCAGGTAGTCGCCGTAGCCGCTCTTGGCGAGGGGCTCCGCGAGGGCCGCGAGGGCGTCGTCGGTGATCCAGCCGTTGCGCCAGGCCGCCTCTTCGATGCAGCCGATCTTGAATCCCTGGCGGGCCTCGATGACGCGCACGTACTCTGCGGCCTGCGCCATCGACTGCACGGTTCCGGTGTCGAGCCAGGCGGTTCCGCGGTCGAGCACGTCGACCCGCAGGGTGCCCCGCGCGAGGTAGGCGCTGTTGACGTCGCTGATCTCGTACTCACCGCGAGCGCTCGGGGTGATCGACCGGGCGATCTCGATGACCGAGTTGTCATAGAAGTAGAGGCCGGGCACCGCGAAGCTGCTCTTCGGCTGCGCCGGCTTCTCCTCGATCGACAGCACGCGGCCGTCGCTCGAGTACTCGACGACTCCGTAGTCGGAGGGGTTGGAGACCTGGTAGGCGAAGATGAGCGCGCCGCCGCGGGCCGCGAACCCGGCGAGCGACTCCTCGAACTGGAAGCCGTGAAAGATGTTGTCGCCGAGCACGAGTGCGACGGAGTCGTCACCGATGAAGTCCGCCCCGATGATGAAGGCCTGGGCGAGACCGTTCGGCTCGTCCTGCGTCGCGTAGGTGAGCGAGATGCCGATCTCCGAGCCATCCCCGAGCAGGCGCTCGAAGTTGGGGCGGTCGGCCGGCGTGGTGATGAGGAGGATGTCGCGAATGCCCGCTTCCATGAGCGTCGCGAGGGGGTAGTAGATCATCGGCTTGTCGTAGACCGGCACGAGTTGCTTCGAGATCCCCTTGGTGATGGGGTGCAACCGGGTGCCGGAGCCTCCAGCGAGAACTATGCCTTTCATGCCCCCGACCCTACTGTGCGTGCGGCAGCGTAGGCGGCGAGACTGGCGTCGAACGTCGGGAGGAGCCCCGCTGCGAGGGCCTCCGCGAGGGTGGGAGCCGCGACATCCCGTGCCGACATGATGGCGCCCTCGGGCAGCTCGAGACCGAGTGCGGGGTCGGCCGGATTGATGCCGTGCTCTGCGCCCGGGCGGTACTTGTCGGTCGTGAGGTAGCTCACCGTCGCCGAGTCGCTCGTCGCGACGAAGAGGTGCCCGAGTCCCTCGGAGAGAAACACGCAGCTGCGCGACTCGTCATCGAGCACGACGGAATCCCACTGGCCGAAGGTCGGCGACCCGACGCGGATGTCGATGATGACGTCGAGCACAGAACCGGCAACGCACGTGACGTACTTGGCCTGCCCGATCGGCACTGCGGCGAAGTGGATGCCGCGCACGACGCCGCGCTTCGACACCGAGATGTTGGCCTGCCGCAGGTCGAAGCTGCGGCCGGTTGCGGCCTCGAACTCCTCGCCCTTGAACCACTCGAGAAACACTCCCCGTTCGTCGGGGTGCTGCACGGGGGTGAATTCCCACGCGTGGGGCACTGCGAGTTCTCGAATCTGCACGGGTTGATCTTATTCGCACCGGTACCATGGGAGTCCTCATGTCCGACGCCCTTTCGCCGCTTGTCACAGTGCTGCTCGCGACCCACAACGGGGCTCGGTTTCTCGACGAACAGCTCGACACGATCCTCGGCCAGGAGGGTGTCGACGTTCGCATCGTCGCCCTCGACGACGCCTCGACGGATGGCACGCCCGAGCTGCTCGCCGCGCGTGCGGCGGCCGACGACCGCATCACCGTGCTCCCCGCACAGGGACGCTCCGGCGGCGCTGCCCCCAACTTCTACCGCCTCATCCGCTCGCTCGATCTGAGCTCCGCGGGGCTCGTGGCGTTCGCCGACCAGGACGACGTGTGGCTGCCGACCAAGCTCGCCCGTCACGCCGCGATGATCGCCGACGGAGCAGACGGAGTCTCGTCGAACGTGACGGCCTTCTCGGCTGACGGACCGCGCAGTCTCATCAAGAAGGACTACCCGCAGCGCGAGTTCGACTACCTGCTCGAGGGTCCCGGCCCCGGCTGCACCTTTCTCATGTCGAACCGGCTCGTCGCGCTCGCGCAGGAGCTCCTCGCCGACGAGTCGAGTGACGCATCCCGCGCCGACTTCCACGACTGGTTGCTCTACGTGCTGTGCCGGGCCAGGGGCTGGAGCTGGGTCATCGACGCGTTCCCCTCGGTGGACTACCGCCAGCACTCGAGCAACGTCATGGGCGCGAACGTGGGTGCGGCATCCGCGCGCCGTCGCCTGAAGCTCATCAGCAGCCGCTGGCACCGCAACGAGGCCGCGCTGTTCGCCCGCGTCGCGCTCTCTGTCGCGACCCCCGAGCTGCGCCCCGGTCTCGAGTCGATGCTCGACCTGTTCGAGCACACCGGCCCCGCGAGCCGGGTGCGCCTCTCCCGCGTGGCCCCCGAGCTGCGCCGCAGACCTCGCGACCGCGCGATAATTGGAACACTGGTCACGCTCGGCGTCTGGTGACCCCCACAAACCCCCTGGAGTTGTCATGAAGGTCCTCGTCATCGGTGGCAGCGGATTCATCGGCACGCGCCTGCTCGAATCCCTCACCGAACGCGGCCACGCCGTCACCAACTTCGACCGCGCGGCGAAGGAGGGCTCATCCGTTCCCTTCGTCGAGGGCGACGTGCGCTCGGTCGCCGAGTTGACCGTCGCCGCCGACGGGCACGATGCGATAGTCAACCTCGCCGCGGAGCACCGCGACGACGTGCAGCCGCTCTCGCGCTACACCGAGGTCAACGTGGATGGCGCTACCGCCGTCGTCGACGCCGCTGTCGCGAACGGCATCGAGCGCATCGTGTTCACGTCGAGCGTCGCCATCTACGGCCTCGACAAGGTCAACCCGGCCGAGGACTGGGAGCCGGAGCCATTCAACGAGTACGGCCGCACCAAGCTCCTCGCCGAGCGAGTCTTCAGCGAGTGGGCAGCCGCAGACCCGAAGCGCTCACTCGCGATCATTCGCCCCTCGGTCGTCTTCGGCGAGGGCAACCGCGGCAACGTGCACACGCTCGCGGCGCAGGTGGCATCCGGCCGCTTTCTCCAGGTCGGCAAGGGCGACAACAAGAAGTCGATGTCGTACGTCGGCAACATCGTCGAGTTTCTCGCCGACCGCCTGAGCGCTCCCGCCGGCGTCTCGGTCACGAACTTCGCCGACAAGCCCGACCTCTCCACGCGAGAGCTCGTCGGACTCCTGCGAGAGACCCTCGGTCGCACGCAGGGCGGAAACATCACGGTGCCGCTCCCGGTCGGCGTTCTTGCCGGTCACGCCTTCGACCTCGTCGGCAAGATCACGCGCCGGCAGTTTCCGATCAGCGCGATCCGCATGCGCAAGTTCGCAGCCGAGACCACGGTGAGCACCGAGCGCCTCGCGGCGACCGGATTCGTGCCGCGCTACTCGCTCAAGGAGTCGCTCGTGCGCACGCTCGCCGCCGAGTTCCCCCAGCTCGCGTCGTCGACGCTCCCGGTGGAGCAGCCGAAGGACTAGCGCACCAGCGCCCAGCTGAACCGCGTGTGCCAGCCGTTGAGCGCCATGGCTGCGGCAATCGGGGCGCTTGCGGATGCAGGGGCGACAGGCGCCGCAGCGACCGCAACCGGCGCCGAGACGACTGCCGACCCGACCAGCGCCGACTCCACCAGTGCAGCAGCGCCGAGGCGCGTCACGCTCGGCGCGTAGTCCCGCAGCTCGCGCACGACCTCGTCGCTCACCGCGCTCGACGACCCGGCGACAATGATGCGGGAGGGCGCGAGGCGCCGCAGCTCGGCGGCGACCACGCCAGGCAGGGCGTCCCGCCTGATGAGCAGCACGGGAGCATCGGTCGTGGATGCCGCAGCCAACGCCGCGTACAGGTCGCTGGCCTGCGCGCCGGTGCTGAGATACACGAGGGGTGTTGCGCCCGGGAACCCCGCGCCCGCGAGGGCGACAGACTCGGCCGGAGCCGTGGCCGAGCCCGCAATGAGGCCGAGCGGGGCCTCATCCACGCTGAAACTGAAGGGTGCGGACGCCCCGGAGATCGAGCGGGCGCCCCAGGTGCCGCGGGCGACGGCCGTGTGGCTGCCGGGGAGCACGCCGGTGAGGTTCGCCGTCCACTCGCCGTCGCTCACCGTGCCGGCCAGTGGCGTCGGCGAACCGTCGACGTAGACCCGGATGCCGTGCCGCTCTGCCCCGTTGAGCAGGGTGCCGCTGAGAGCACCGCCGAACTCGAGCGTCGAAGAGCCGGTGATGTGCGGATCCGACACGTCGATCGCCGGCTCCCAGACCGCGCCGTAGCGCTTGGCGACGCTGGCCCGACCCGGGTCGTCGGAAACGAGCGGGAAGAAGCCCGCGACGTTGGCGGTGGGGTTGGCGGAGCACGTCGACCTGTTGCTCCACGACGTGATGCCGAGCGCGACGCCGTCCATGACGGCGGCTCCCCCGCTGTCGCCGGAGAGCACGCAGACGTTCGCGACGAAGCTGTTGACGACCGTGCCCTGCACGGTGACCGATTCGTCGACCGCCACGATCACGCCACAGGTCCAGCCGGTCGTCGCCCCGGACTTGCACAGGGGTGCACCGATCATCGCGGGGGTCGAGTCAGTGATCTGCTGCGCCGTCGTCGGGGTACCCGTCGAACTGCCCTCCCAGGAGAGCACGGCGGGCTGCGATCGCCACTTCTCGTTGTTGCCGAGCGACTGCACGCTCACGAGTCCGCTGTCGTACCCGCCGCCGAGCTTGAACGAGCCCGAGACCGGCTTGCCGATCTTGCGGTTCGATGCGAAGGAGTAGTCGTCCCAGTCACTGCTCGCCTGCGACTGGGCGAGCGCGTAGTAGTAGCCGCCGAGCGCGAGACCGGGCGCCGTGCAGTGACCGGCCGTCGCGAACTGCGGGGCGCCAGAGCTGCGGGCATAGCCGGTGAAACCGACCGAGCAGCGAGCGCCGAACTTCTTCGTCTCGAAGTAGTAGGCGGAGCCGCCGAACAGATCGGACTCCGCG
>Ga0247817_10001262_pt1 | contig 13435 bp, 8 predicted proteins | sample UWRJL212509R1_FD_178010 | JGI IMG/M metagenome (GOLD analysis project Ga0247817, IMG submission 178010) | Plant litter microbial communities from Arlington Agricultural Research Station in Wisconsin, United States - UWRJ-L212-509R-1 | ecosystem: Environmental > Terrestrial > Plant litter >... | reverse complement strand
ATATATTTGCTATAGCGATACCATATATCGCAGCATTCTTTGTCTCCTGTAATCACGAAATAAAAAAGGCAGCCTCAATAAGTGGGGCTGCCTTTCTCATTTAAATCAACTAATGTTTTTTGTCATTCTGAGCGTAGCGAAGAATGACAAAATGCGTGTGGGTAGGTGTCATCCTGAGCCTGTCGAAGGGTGCGCGGGTAAATGCCTTAACGCGCCGTGGTTCGACAGGCTCACCATAACACCGCCCGCTCTTTTATCATTCTCCTTCAAATACATCGGATTCTACAAACAATATGAAAAGCCTTTCATTGGAAGGGCTTATATTCTTTGTATCTCCGGCTTAAACGGTTTCTCAAAAGGTTTTACGCCTTTTACCCCAACCTTGCGCCGGTACACTTTATTGTTTACGGTAACATACATTACGTCAAAATCTGCACCGCCGAAACATAGGTTGGAGGGCATATCATGTCCGGGCGTTGGTATTATGCTGATAACGCGGCTCTGCTCATCAAGCACTTGTATGCCCATACGGGTAGCCACATACATGCGGCCGTTAGCGTCAAATTTAGCACCGTCAGAGCATGCATTGTCGGCATCATCCGGCACATGGAGCCAGCCAAGGCGCTGTTTGTTGGTTAGCGTTCCATCGGGTTTAATTTTAAAAACATAAACCCAATGCGTAGCCGACTCGCACACGTATAACAGAGTTTGGTCAACGCTCAGCGCTAAGCCGTTGGCAAATTTTAGTCCCTCATCAACTACCAGTTTTTGACCATTTGGTTTTACCAGGTAGATCTTGCTGGGTTTATCAACCCCATTTGGCGCGGTTACATAAATGTTGCCGTTGTTGCCTATGGTTAGATCGTTACCGTTTAAAATGCCGCTTGCTACAATAGTTGGCTTGTTGTTGACATCATAGCTTATTATTTGGTTGGTGGCATCGGCCATAACGTATCGCTTGCCATCCGGACCGAATGCTGTGCCGCTGGCTTTTTTTGCGTCGATATTGAGTTGGGTTAGCTTGCCATTCAGATCAACTTTATAAGTTTTTGAGTTAGGTATATCCTGAAAGAAAACTTCGCCGGTCGCGTTACTGGCAGCACCTTCTGCAAATCCGTAGCCTTCGCCAACTAGTTCCCAACCCTGGTTAGGGATAATTATTTTGTTGGTATAGGCGTTTTTTGAAATGCTGTTTTTAACAGGCGCCGGATAACCCTTCCACAAAAATCGCATAGCCTGCGGAAAAATAGCAGTAGCGTGTGTGCTGTTGTGCGCGCCATCGCCCCATGAATGTTCCACCTCATAACCTGCAAACTGAAACGCCCTTTCCATCATCTGCGCGGTTATCCACCAATCGCCGGCGTAATTGTTAAGGTCGTTAGTGCCGTCCTGTAAAAATACTCTTATCGGTTTAGGTTCATATTTACGTATCAGGGTTGCAAATCTTTCGCCGCCGCGCAAGCCGACAAAGGTGCTTATCGCGCTAAAAACTCTTGAGAAAGATTCGGGCCTTTCCCATGCGACATTAAAGCCTGCAATGGCACCGCTGCTTTGGCCGCCAATGGCACGGTCGTTAGCATTTTTTGATATGATGATTGCACGACCATCTTTGGTTTTTTGTTTTTCAACAAAAGGCAAAAGCTCGGTCAGTAAAAAATTGGCATAGCTGCTGCCCAAGCCATCGTACTCAAAACTGCGGTTGTTACGGTTTGAAGCCGTTTTAGTATCATCTGCCATTACTTGCCCCGGCGTTACAAAAACGCCAATGGTAACCGGCATTTCTTTGCTGTTGATAAGGTTATCAAAAACTATAGGCGCCTTAAACTGAACCGCGTCCTGGTTTATATATAAGCAAGCAGGCTTTTTACCATCGTACTGAGCTGGCACGTAAATGGTAACTGTACGCGTGGTACCGGGATAGATCTTAGAATCTGTAAAAGGCAGCTGTATCAATTCGCCCTGGGGCACACCTGCATGCGCTACCGAAGCAGAATCAACCGGAAGTTTATCTACCGCTACCTGCGCAAAGGCTGTTTTAAGCGTAATACAACAAACAAAAGCCACGGCTTTCATCAATTTAAGCTTGTCCATTTTTTGTGATGATTTATATAATTGGTAATCAAATATATAAATTTAACTACTAGAGACTCAAGCTTAAAAGCACTATGTTTTTGATGAGCTTTTTGGTCTCATAAATACAAAAAAATCCTTCTCCCGTTAGGAAGAAGGATCGCAGTCTTCTATGTAATTTCTTAATTGAAATTAAGCGGCAAGTATAAGCTGAAAGTAACATTCCGCCCTGGATTGTATACACCAAACGTTGGGTCTGTTAACGCCAACCTGCCGGGACGTAATCGGTTAAGCGCGTCATAATAGCGTTTGTCGGTCAGATTGTTTCCTGAAACAGCCAGTTTAACGGGCTGCTTGCCCATGTTAAACGTTGCGCCAATACCGGCGTTTAATAAAGTGTACCCGCCTGCAGCTGTTTCAAAGGTTGGGTCTATACGGTTCTGACTAAAAAAGTTATCTAAACCTACCGATACGTAAAAGCTTTTTATTCCGCTTACTTTCGGTTCAAACCGCAAAGTATTGTGAATAACGCCTGCCGGGATCAGCGCAAGCGGGCGATTGATTGTTTTGTTTTGCGCGTGCGTGTAAGAGAAGGTGTTATCAAAATGCAGGAACGTGGCAGGGTGCATGTTCAAACTTCCCTCAAAACCATAAAGGTTGGCATTTACCTGCCCGTATCGGTACACATCAAACTTTTGCGGGTTACCTTCTGCATCAGTCTCGGTAATTTGCTCTCCCGGCTTGGCAGATGCGTAAATGTAATTATTTATATAATTCTCATAAACGCCAATGCTGCCAGAGAATATATCCGCGTCAAAATCAAGGGTAGCATCTGCCTGGTAGCTGCGCTCTGGTTTCAGATCTGGGTTACCAATTTCGTAACGGATGGTACCCTCATGTGCGCCATTTGAGCCTAATTCGGCGGGGTTAGGCGCACGGAAAGCGGAACCAGCGTTGGCTTTAAAGGTAAGTCCATCACTAAATGAATGCGTGAACCCGGCAGCGCCGCTCATGTTGCTAAACCGGTTTTTAAAGCCAGAGAATTGCTCGTTGCCATTAACAAAAAGCTGTTTGCCATCGTTTCTTACATAATCATAACGCAAACCGGCGTTGAAGGTGTTCTTGTCCCATGATTTTTTTACATAGACAAAGGTGCCGACAGACGTTTGATCATATTCAGGTATCAAATATTCGTAACCTTTATTTGTGCTGCTTTCGTTAGATGCGCTCAAGCCTATAATGGGTTGCCATCCGTTGGCCTCGCCTAAATAGTATTTAGCATCAGCAGAAAAAGTATTCAGATCAAAAAATAAGGCAGGGTCTGCACTTTCCAGCTCACGGCGTTGGTTTTTCTGGTAGCCTACATCTAGTTTAAGGGTATTATCGCCAATAATAAAATTGTTATTTAAGGCCAGTTTATAGTGGCGGATATCCTGTTTTGGGAAATCAAGCTTTCTGCCACCGGATTGATTTGTATATAAAGCATCGCCGGGTTCAGCATCGTTAAAACCGATGTTATTTTTAAAATAAGAGAAGTTAAGGTGAGAGTAACCCCATTCTTTATTAAGCCCCAGCATGCCACTTAAGCTTGTATTGTTAAAACCGCTGTTACCGTAATAACCGGCCGGAGTTTTAAAATTACCAGCGTTTTGGTATGAACCGCGGCCACGCCAAACAAAGCCGTTGTTATTACCGCTTAGCATTAATGATGTATTGGTAAGGCCGTTGTTGGTTGCATAGCTGCTTAGAAGCTCGCCTTTTATCTTACCCGGCGATGGCACCAGTGGGTCAAGCACATTAATAACCCCACCAATAGCGTCAGATCCATATAATAACGAAGCCGCGCCACGCAGCACTTCAACCCGGTCGGCCTGGTTTTGGTCTATTTCTATACCATGCTCATCGCCCCATTGCTGGCCTTGCTGTTTTACGCCGTTGGTAAGCGTAACCACGCGGTTATAACTAAGGCCGCGGATAACGGGTTTTGATATAGCCCCACCTGTGGTAATTTGCCCCATACCAGGCACCTGCCTTGCTAAGGCATCAATCAGGTTGGTTGATGGGGTTAATAATTCATCGCGCGATACGCTGCTGGCTGATGTACTGTTGCTTTTATTGCTGGATGTAATAGGTGTGCTGGTGATCACCACTTCCTTTATCTCAACAATACTGCGCTCTAAAACAAAATTTAAAGCGCCACCGGTGGCAAGGTCGATAGTTTTAACCTGCGTTTTATACCCCGAATAGCGTGCCTCAACCACGTAACGCCCTTTTGAAGGAAGTGATGAAAATGAAAATTGCCCATTAGCATCAGCGGCAGCGCTTAATCTTAATTGGGATATGGTTATTACGGCACCGGGTAGGTTTTCGCCTGTTTTGGCATCTGTTATGGTGCCGCTTATTGCGCCCGCAACACTGGCAAATAAATAATATGGCAATATTACGGCTATTAAAAAACCGAATAGAAACTTAAGTCTCATTACAAGAAATGTTTAACTGATTGAAAAAAATAGATAATTGTAGCCTGGATAGGCCTGCTCGTTTCAGTTAAACAACAGGGGGCCCGCGTGTTGCCGCGAGTATGAGCGATAAGCTTTGATAAGAAAGCGATTCTGCCTCCAGCTGTTTGTAAGCTGTGCCATAAATTACGGTATTAGGCAGATCAATATTTAATAGGGGAGTAGCGGTATGATTAAGCTGGCAAATTTTACAATTATCATCGGTGGCAACAGGTTTGCTGTCTTTAGACGTACTTGCATTTGCTGATGATGAAACATGACTATGCGTAAAAACAATTATCTGCCCCGTGCTAAAACACAGCAATAATACAAGGGCAGTAACAATTTTTCTCGTCTTGTTTTTCATAAACCAAGGCAAAGGTAGCTCAAAAAAAACCTAAAAGCAACATTCTTGCATTAAGTAATCTTTAAATTACATTTCTTCAAAGCCTTATGATTTTTTGCTTGCCGCTAAAATTATAGCGCCGCCCACTAATAAAATACCCCCGGCATATGGTGGCCAGTTAACTGTTTTTTGTTTATCTGCTGATATTTCAATTGGCCCGGCGTCAATTATTTTTTCTTTTTTGGTGTAGGTAAAACCGGTCCAGATCAGCATAGCGGCGCCAATCACTAACATTATAATTCCAATTGGTTTGTTCATGGTACTTATTTTTAGTTGCGATTATAACACGGGGCGCTTTCAATTGTTTGATAGGTTAAAGAAGGGTTGGCTTTAAACAAAAAAGGGCGAAGACCAATTGATCTCCACCCCCAACTTTACAAAAAATTGTTTAGCGCCAGCCGCCGCCCAGCGAGCGGTAAAGGTTCACTTCGTTTAAAAATATATTCTTTTTAGTTACAGCTAGTTGCAGCTCGGCATCCAGTACATTTTTTTGCGCCGTAATAACTTCAAGATAAGTAGCACGGCCCACCAGGTAAAGATCCCGGGATACGCTTACGGCGTTGTTTAAAGCGGTTACTTCTTCCTGTTTAAATTGGTAATACCTCCTGAAGTTATCCATGCCTCGCAGACTGTTCATCACTTCCTGATAGCCACCTATTATGGTTTTCTGATAATCGTACAAAGCGGCTTTAGCTTCGGCTACCTTATATTCATAATCAGCCTTAACACGTTTGCGGTTAAGCAACGGCGCGGTTAGTCCGCCCACAATACCATAAACAGCCGATGCCGGATTAAATAATAGTGCTCCGCTAAACGCGTTGTATCCGCCATAGGCGTTTATTGTTAACGCCGGAAAGAACGCGGCCCTTGCCGAACGGATATCAGCATTAAGCGCGGTTAACGCTAATTCGGCCTGTCTTATGTCTGGCCGGTTAAGCAATAGCTGCGTAGGTATACCCGTGTTTAGCTGCCTTGGTTCTGCAAGCGTTATAATGGATGAATCGCGCGGTATAACCCTGTTAAAGCTACCCGTTAGCAACCGAATGGCATTTTCAGTTTCTGTTATCTGTTGCGATACTTCGTACTGCAAACCCTTTGTGTAGGCCAATTGGGCAACAAATTGCTGTACTGCCAACTCGGTAGCGCGGCCACCCAGCTTTTGAATTTGGACAATTTCAAGCGCGCTCTCTTGTAGCGTTATGTTCTTTTTGATGATACTCAGTTCGCTATCCAATGCCAGTAACTCGTAATAGTTAGCTGCTATTTGCGCGGTTAGCTCGGTGGCAATTAATCTGTATCCGCTTTGTGTAGCCAGGTAACGCGCTAAAGCCGCCTGTTTTTGATTTTTTAACTTGCCCCACAAATCAACCTCCCACGAACTGCGCACACCTGCAAACAAATCTGGAGTAGGGGTGGTGGGTATTTGTTGTTTACTGTTTAGGTTAGGCGACAAGTTACTATCATAATTACCTACACCGTTCATAGTGTATGCCCCAAAGCGGTCGGCACCTGCACTTACGTTCAGATTAACTGTAGGCAATAGCAACGATTTGTTATACCTAAAACCGGCAGCGGCCATTTCAACCCGCTGCATGGTGGCCTGCATATCCAAATTAGATTTAAAGGCCGTGTCAATAAGCCTGGTTAAAAAGGCATCTGCAAAGAAATTTTTAGAAGGCAAAGCTGCTATAGTAACCGTATCGATAGCCGGCTTTTCAAACATTGCAGGCAAAGTCTTATCGGACTTTATGGTGACAGCCTTATAGTTTTTACATCCTGCTGCCATGGCGAACAGCAGGATGAGTGTGTATAATTTATATGATTTTATAGGATGTAGCATATGCTTATTGGTGATGGTTTAAATGCTCGGATTCTGAAATTTGAACAGGAGCTACTTGTTTTTGGATTTTCTTTTTCTCCATCGAGGCGAATATTACGTACAACCCCGGAATAACAAACACCCCGAAGATTGTACCGAACAGCATACCGCCGGCAGCGGCTGTACCTATTGAGCGGTTACCCACGGCACCCGCCCCGGTTGCAATACAAAGCGGTATAAGGCCTGCAATAAATGCGAATGATGTCATCAGGATGGGGCGTAAACGTGATGATGCCCCGTCAACAGCTGCCTGCAATACTGTTGCACCCTGGCGTTGCCGCTGCACCGCAAATTCAATTATCAGGATGGCGTTTTTACCTAATAATCCTATCAGCATTACCAAGGCTACCTGCGCGTAAATGTTGTTTTCTAGTCCAAGAACTTTCAAGAAAAAGAACGCGCCGAAAATGCCGGTAGGTAATGAAAGTATTACCGGAAGTGGCAGTAAAAAGCTTTCGTACTGGGCACAAAGTAACAGGTAAACAAACACCAAACACAGCATGAAAACATATATGGTCTGATCTCCGGATAGTATTTGCTCCCTCGTCATGCCCGACCATTGGAAAACATAGCCTTTAGGCAATTCTGACGCTTTTTCTTCAATAGTTTTAATGGCATCGCCGCTACTAAAACCCTTATCCGAGTCGCCCGTAACCATGGCTGATGTGTACATGTTAAAGCGGGTAACCTGCTCAGGGCCTAATACGCGTTTTAAAGTAATGAACGTTGAAAAAGGCACCATTTCGCCTTTATTATTTTTTATCATCAGGTGTAGCAGGTCCTCGGGTTTAGCCCGGTACTCTGGCGATGCCTGCACCATTACTTTATACATCTGCCCAAAACGGATGAAGTTGGAGGCATAATAACTTCCCATTAAGGTTTGCAGGGTAGACATAGCCTCATCAATTGTAATACCTTTCTGCGCAGCTACCGCTTGGTCTATTGAAACAAGGTATTGCGGAAAAGTAGCGTTGAAACTGCTGGATGTTCCGGTTATTTGCTCGGTTTCATTAAGCTTGTTTACAAAAGCGTTAGTAACCTCTGCCTCTTTAGCCAAATTCCCGGTACCACTTTTGTCCAACACCCTGAATTCAAATCCGCTGGTATTACCGAAACCTTGCACGGTTGGCGGCGGCAAAAATTGAATGTCCGCATCAGAAATGCCTTTTGTTTTTTGCTCTAACAGGGCTATCACATCCTTCACTGTTTCGTCCCGGTCATCCCATGATTTTAGGTTGATCATTCCCATTCCGTAAGAAGCGCCCGCGGTGTTATTAACCAAACTAAATCCGGCCAATGTAGACATGGACTCAACAGCTTTAAGCGATTTTGCCTGCTCATAAACTGCCGATAAAACATTTTCCGTCCGCTCAACGGTTGCTCCCGGCGGAGTAGTAACATTAACGTAAATAACACCCTGGTCTTCCGTTGGGATAAAACCGGTAGGTAGTATAGTGTTAACACCCCATGTAGCAACAATAAAAAATGCCAATACGCCTATTGTTAGCGCTCTTCTGCCAGCAATTTTACCGGTAATAGCGGCATACCTATTGCCTAAAGCGTTGTATCCGCTGTTAAATTTATCAAAGAACTTGCCAAGCGCACCTTTCTTGGCATTAGCATCATGCGGTTTAAGCCATAGCGCGCAAAGCGCAGGTGTAAGCGTTACCGCATTAATGCCAGAGATAACAATGGAGAAAGCAAGGGTTAAAGAAAACTGACGATAAAAAACGCCAACCGGCCCCGTCATGAACGCTACCGGAACAAACACCGCCGACATTACCAGTGTTATTGCAATTATAGCACCGCTGATATCTTTCATGGCGGCAATAGTTGCATCCATTGGAGACAGGTGTTCTTCGGTCATTTTTACGTGTACGGCTTCTACCACTACAATGGCATTATCTACCACAATGCCTATGGCCAGCACCAAAGCAAAAAGGGTAAGTAGGTTTATAGAGAAGCCTAAGGCATGCATACATGCTAGCGTACCTATTAGTGCTACCGGTACCGCCAGCCCTGATATAAGCGTTGAGCGGAAATCCTGAAGGAAGAGGTAAACCACTAAAAATACTAATATAAACGCTTCAACCAGTGTAACCAAAACCTCGTGAATAGAAGCATCCAGGAAGCGTGATACATCATAGTTAACGTTGTATCCCATTCCTTTCGGAAACTGAGTTTCCTTTAGGTCGGCCATACGCGCCTTTATATTGGTAATAACCTCGCGGGCGTTAGAACCCGGGCGTTGTTTGATCATTATGGATGCAGAAGGTCGCCCGTCGGTTTTTGAAACCATGCCATAGCTTAGCGACCCAAATTCCACATCGGCAATCTCACGTAGCTTTAATACAGAACCATTAGCATCAGCACGAATAACGATATTTTTATATTCTTCGGGCTCAAAAAATTTGCCGGGGTATCTTAACACATATTGCAGTAACTGCGGCGATTTATCAGAACTTACCCCTGTTTTACCGGGTGCAGCTTCAACATTTTGCGCACGGATAGCTTCAATAACATCGTCTGTTGAAACTTTGTAGGCAGTCATACGATCTGGTTTTAGCCATACGCGCATGGCGTATTCTTTGGCCCCCATAATTTCGGCGTAGCCAACTCCGTCAATACGCTTAAGCTCCTGTAAAACGTTTATGTCGGCAAAGTTGTAAATGAATTTTTCATCCAGTTTATCATCTTCACTGATTATATTGAGGTACATCAGCATGCTGTTTACCTCTTTTTCAGTTTGAACACCGGCTTTGGTTACCTCTTCGGGTAACTCATCAAGCGTTTTTGATACACGACCCTGAACAATAACCGCTGCTTGGTCTGGATCTGTACCTACGTTAAAATTAACTTCAATAATTGTAAGCCCGTCATTAGTACAAACGGTTGACATATAGGTCATGCCGGGTACGCCGTTAATAGAGCGTTCCAGCGGTGTGGCTACGGCTTTGGCACAAACCTCGGCATTGGCCCCGGTATAATTGGCTGTAACCGTAACAGTTGGCGGCGCAATGTCAGGGAATTGTGTAATGGGAAGCTCCAATAAAGCCAGTATGCCCACTAACACAATAAGCAAAGAGATAACAAGCGACAAAATCGGTCGCCTGATGAACATTTCGAACATATATAGTACGTTAGATAAAAATAAAAGAATAAGCCTTGTAAAAGACCTGTATCTATTTCATGGCCAGTTTTTTACCGGCCGACGCATTAACAGGTTGTATCACCATGCCATCACGAGCGTTTTGCGTGCCTTCATACACAATTTTGTCACCGTGTTTAAGTCCGTCTTTTACAACATAATAATGCGCAAGGCGGGTAACAGGTGCAATACTTTGCATATGCAGCATATTATTTTTATCTACTATATATACGTAACTTTTGTCCTGTACATCAAATACAGACTGTTGCGGAACCAGTATTACAGAATCAACAGTTGCCGAGATAAACAGCTTGCCCGTTGCACCATGGCGAAGCAATCTGTTTGGGTTAGGAAATTTTGCTCTAAAATCAATAGATCCGGTTGATTGTTCAATTTGTCCTTCAACGGTTTCTATCTTTCCGGGGTACGAATAAGCGCTGCCGTCAGAAAGTACCAATTTAACATTTGGGTCTGATACTTTATTTCTTTCAGCACGCTGATATCTCAGGTATTCATTCTCTGGAAAGCTGAAGTAGGCATACATTGCAGAAATATCAGAAACATCAGTAAGCAGCGTGCCTTCGTCTATTAAACTACCTGCTTTAAGCGGTATTCTATCTATTATACCATCAAAAGGCGCCCGAATATTGGTGTAAGCCAAATGATTTTCGGCGCTCTGTACAGATGAACGTGCTTCTTCAATTGTAGCCTTATCAGCGTTTAATTTAGCAATAGCCACTTCAAGGTCTGATTTAGATATTACTTTTTTATCAACCAGTAGTTTGATGCGCTCAGCCTCTACCTCTGTTGCGCGGGCAGCAGCTATAGCATTGCTTAATGCTGCTTTTGCCTTACTCAGCATAACGCGGTATTCCTCGTCGCTTATTTTAAAAAGTAGTTGGCCTTTAGTAACTGATTTACCCTCGTCTACATATATTTTTTCAAGAAATCCTTTAACGCGTGCTCTTATCTCTACGTTTCTAATTGCTTGTATGTCAGCTACGTATGGGGTTTCTAAAACGGTATCTCGGGCGGTAAGGGTAACCACCGGTAATTGCGAAATAGTTTGTGTTTGTTCCTTATTGTCTTGACTATTAGCTGTGCATCCCGTTATGTAAACAGGTACAGTTATAACTAATAGCCATTTATACATTGATCTTATTGTTGCCATGATGTTGTTATATTTAGCTATGAAAATTTGATATCAACTGATATCAAGAAATAAACGCATGATGCGTTAGATGGGAGTGATAGCTAAATCAGAATGGACTTAATCGAAACAGAAAGTTGTAATAACTCGGTAAAAAGTGACTTACAGTTCGGTACTTACCCAGGTAAAGCTTTATAGCAATGGGTATGTTATTAAAAAAGGAAAATAACTGCAGAGCCGGGGCCAGTATAGCCGGGGACGAGATACGGTTAAGGAGGAAATGATTGCGGTATTTTATTTTATGCGAATGGTTGCCGTCGTCTTGAGTAAAGTCTTCGTAGAAATGTACGGCGGTGCTTAGCAACGAGCTCATTTCTAACAGGCACTCGTCTGATGTGTCTGTGTAATCTGAATTGAGGTCTACAAGATTTACAGGCACCTGAAACCATATAACTGAGTTGATCAGCCATACAGAAAGAAAAACGATGCTCCATCTTTTCAGCATAGTGGCGAATTTAGCAATAAAAAAACAACAAAATCAATCATTTTTAAATAAATTGATATTGATTTTGCCTTTGTAATAGAAATATTATAATTTTTATAAAATAATATAATCCATATAATAAATAAGTAGCAAAAAAACTTCAATCAATAATGTTGTTTTTAAAAAACTATTTTCATATTTGCTCCTATTAAAACAATGCAAAGAAATTTAAACATTAACTGGTGGTGGCTTAACGAGAAATCGTAGGGCAAATCCGTGTTATATATCAATATACTTTAAGGGTTGCCAATTGGTAACCCTTTTTTTTTAACATCATTTTCAGTTAATACCCCTAGAAGTTAAACGATGAAGCAGATATTAAATTATCTTTTTGAAAATAAGGCATTCAGCAAAGACGAAGCACAAGAGATACTAACTAATATATCAATAGGTAAGTATAACAACTCGCAAATTACCGCTTTTATGACGGCCTATTGTATGCGTAGCATTACCGTTAACGAACTGGAAGGTTTTAGGGATGCAATGCTGGACTTGTGCCTGCCGGTAGATATGGGAGGGATGGAAACGATAGACCTTTGCGGCACAGGCGGCGACGGTAAGGACACTTTTAATATATCAACGCTGGCATCGTTCATAGTAGCAGGTGCTGGGTATAAGGTAGCCAAGCATGGTAACTATGGCGTATCGTCCGGCTGTGGATCATCCAACGTTATGGAGTACCTGGGTTACAGTTTTACCAATGATATTGATACGCTTAAGCGCAATGCAGATACGGCAAATATCTGCTTTTTGCATGCGCCGCTTTTTCACCCGGCCATGAAAACCGTAGCACCCATCAGGCGCGAATTGGGGATCAAAACGTTTTTTAACATGCTTGGCCCTATGGTTAACCCGGCCAGGCCAAAAAATCAGCTGGTGGGGGTATATAACCTGGAGCTGGCACGCATGTATGCTTATTTATATCAGCGGTCTGACAGAAAATATACGATATTAAACGCTATTGATGGTTACGACGAAGTGTCGCTAACCTGCGATTTCAAAACCTTTTCGGCAGAAGGAGAGAAGATCTTCTCTCCGGAGGGTTTAGGCTTTGCTCGTTTAGATCCCACTCAAATTGCCGGCGGCAGCGATGTGCCGGCATCGGCAGAAATATTTACAAAGGTTTTAAGTGGAGAAGGTACCGAAGCGCAAAATAATGTTGTATTAGTAAACGCCGCCCTTGCCATTAAAACAATTAAGCCGTTAAGCGCATTTGGCGATTGTTTTTATGAGGCCGAGGAATCGCTTATGCAACGTAAGGCGTTAAAAAGTTTTAAAACATTGATAGCGAACTAATGAAGGTTAAAGTTTGCGGCTTGCGCAATGCGGAGAATATAAAAGCTGTGGCAGCTTTAGGTCCTGATTATATCGGGCTCATTCGTTATGAGCGGTCGCCACGCTATGTAAGTGATCTTGATGCAGCGGGTTTAAATGATATTGCCGAAACAATTTTAAAAACAGGTGTTTTTGTTAACGAAAGCTCAGAACTTGTAAAGCAAACCATTGATAATTATGGCCTGAACGTAATACAATTACACGGCAATGAAAGTGCGGATTTTGCAGCGGCATTTAAAAACAAAGTTGTAGTTTTAAAAGCGTTCGGGGTTGATGAGAATTTTGATTTTCAAACTTTAGAAAACTACGTAGATAGCGTTGACTTTTTTCTGTTTGACACCAAAACACTGGCGCATGGCGGATCGGGATTGAGCTTTGACTGGACCATTTTAAACAGTTACAACT
>Ga0247817_10001261_pt1 | contig 13438 bp, 9 predicted proteins | sample UWRJL212509R1_FD_178010 | JGI IMG/M metagenome (GOLD analysis project Ga0247817, IMG submission 178010) | Plant litter microbial communities from Arlington Agricultural Research Station in Wisconsin, United States - UWRJ-L212-509R-1 | ecosystem: Environmental > Terrestrial > Plant litter >... | reverse complement strand
TGATTATTTATTGCCAGCAACTGATATTCTTCGCTTAAGATCTGTCGTGCAAGCTTAGAAATATTCTTTTCAATTTTCCAACTCTTATCTTCTTCTATCAAATCAAAAACGTATTCTTCTATCCATCTTGAAAATGCGTCTTTATCTGTCTTATATTCTTTCAGCATGGCTTCTACTGCGTGCTGAATGACAGCATCTGTATCGAGTTCTACTTCCATTCCAATCGGCAGATCCAATTCTTTCGCAAAAGAGCGAATGATGCTTTGAAAAAAACTATCAATGGTAGAAATATTAAAATTGGAGTAATCGTGCAAAATTAACTGAAGTGCAATACGCACGTTCTTTTCAAAATCTTCAGTTATATCAATATTTCTTGCTTGCTTGATTTCTTCAATAATTGAAGTTTTAAGCAAACTTACTTTTTCATCTTTTTTTTCCAACTTTGTTAAATACTCGATAATACGAGTCTTCATTTCGGCTGTTGCTTTCTTTGTAAAAGTTACAGCCAGAATTTTATTATAGTCATACGGATTCTGAATAACAATTTTCAGATACTCTTTTGCCAACGTATATGTTTTTCCGGAACCGGCTGAAGCTTTGTATAAAATTAAATTTCCCGAATTATTCATATTAGTAACAAATAGCTAAATTAATTTTTTAAATTTGAAATTCACATTTTCTTTGAATCGTGTCATATACTCGAATTTTTGATATTATTGAATACCAATCCAACATTTGTCCACTCGATATTTGTTTAGCTCGACGTGAAGATAAAAAGAACTGGACGAGTTACTCTACTAAAGATTTTATTTCAACCGCTAACCAGATCAGCAAAGGATTATTAAATCTCGGTTTGCAAAAAGGTGATACTATTGCTATCATTTCTACCACTAATCGACCTGAATGGCATTTCATAGATCTGGCTTGTATGCAAATTGGCGTAGTCGATATACCTGTGTATCCAACGATCAGCAGCAAAGAATATGAATACATTTTCAATCATGCAGCAGTAAAATACGTTTTTGTTTCCGACAAATTGATGTATCGAAAAATCTCGCAAATCATTCCAAATATTCCAAGTTTAAAAACTGTTTACAGTTTTGATGAAATAGAAAATATCCAACATTGGAAATCTTTGTTAAATGAAACTTCTGTTTCAGATCAGGAATTAATTGCGATTAAGAAATCTATCGAACCAAATGACTTAGCGACTATTATTTACACATCAGGCACTACAGGTACACCAAAAGGTGTTATGCTATCTCATCATAATATTGTTACAAATGTTAGAGATTGTTTAATTGCTATTCCTTTACAAAAAAAGGAAATTGTCTTGAGCTTCCTACCATTGAGTCATGTTTTTGAAAGAACTATAAACTATGTTTATTTTGCAGGTTGCGTTTCTGTATATTATGCTGACGGCTTAGAAACTATTTCTGAACATCTTCAAGATATTAAACCACATTATTTTACCACTGTTCCGCGCTTATTAGAAAGAGTATTTGAAAAAATCATTAAAAAAGGAAAAGCACTTACAGGCTTGAAAAAGCAACTATTTTTTTGGTCTGTAAAACAAGCACAATATACAGAACTTGGCAAACCAAAGAGTTTTACGGAAAACTCAAATCTGGTCGTTGCCAATAATTTTGTTTTCAGCAAATGGCGTGAAGCACTTGGTGGCAGAATTAAAGCAATTATTTGTGGTTCTGCACCTTTACAACCAAAACTGGCAACTATTTTTACAAATGCAGGTATTCCTGTTTTGGAAGGTTATGGCTTAACTGAATGTTCGCCTGTTGTTAGTGTGGTTCCATTTCGTGCAAAAGATTTTAGAGCCGGTTGCGTTGGAAAAATATTACCAAGCGTTAAAGCAAAAATTGCGGAAGACGGTGAGATCCTGATAAAAGCGCCAAATGTGATGCTTGGTTATTATAAAGATGAAGTAGAAACAAAAAAAGTTTTTGATGATGATGGCTGGCTCTTAACCGGTGATATTGGTGAATTTACGGCTGATGGTTTTCTAAAGATCACAGACAGAAAGAAAGAATTATTTAAAACCTCAGGTGGAAAATATGTAGCGCCTTCGCCGATTGAAAATAAAGTAAAAGAATCTTTTTTTGTAGAACAAATTGCTTTGCAAGGTGATGGTGAGAAATTCATTTCTGCGTTGATTATTCCTAATTTTGAGAATTTAAAAGAATGGTCAAAGAAGCACGATGTTTCTTATTTGTCTGACTATGAACTTGTGCATGACCCACAGGTAAAACAACTCTACAAAGAAATTATTACAAATTTTAATGCTAACTTTGGGAAAGTCGAGCAAATTAAGCAATTTGAGCTTTTGACAGACGAATGGACAACTGAAAATGGCTTGCTGACAGCTACGATGAAGCTGAAACGCAAGGTATTAAAAGAAAAATACAAAGATTTAATAGGAAATTTTTATAGTAAAAACGAATAAAACAATGGAAGTTAAAAGACTATTTGACGTATTACATTATCAAAAAGAAACATATCCGCAACAAGTAGCCATTGCTACTATGAAAGACGGAAATTGGTGGAAAATCAGCACTGATGAACTGATAGACCTATCCAATAAAATGAGTTTGGGTTTATTAAAATTAGGTGTAAAACCAGGTGATAAAGTAGCCGTTGTTACTTCTGCAAACCGTAATGAATGGAATATCTGCGATCAAGGAATTGGTCAAATCGGTGCTATCAATGTTCCTTTATATCCAACAATTTCTGAAAATGATTATGAGTATATCTTAAACCATGCCGAAGCAAAATTCTGTATTGTTTCTGATGCAAAATTATTTGAAAAAGTAAAAAATCTAAAAGGTAAAGTTTCTTGCTTGCAGGAAATTTATACGTTCGATACTGTAGACGGCGCTCACAATTATTCAGAAATTCTTGACTTAGGAAAAGATGGCGATATTGCGCAAATCAAAGCAATTTCTGATACGATTGATCCAAATTCTTTAGCTACATTAATTTATACATCAGGCACAACAGGTGTACCAAAAGGTGTAATGTTATCACATCATAATATTGTTTCCAATGTATTAACGGTTCGTGCGGTGTTACCGATTGAAGCTGGTCAAACGTCTTTAAGCTTTTTACCACTTTGCCACATTTTTGAAAGAATGGTGATCTATACATATGTTCACGCTGGTGCAAATGTTTATTATACTGATATCGATACATTAAAAGATAAACTGACAACTGTTCGTCCGCATTTCTTTACAACCGTTCCAAGATTATTGGAAAAAGTGTACGAAGGCATTGTAAATAAAGGTTTAGCTTTAACAGGCATCAAGAAAAAATTATTTTTCTGGGCTTTGGATCTTGCTGACAAATACGAATATGATCAGAAACCGACTTTCATGTTTAAGATCGCAGATAAATTAATTTTTAGCAAATGGCGCGAAGGCTTAGGTGGAAGAATTATTGGTATCGCAACAGGTTCAGCAGCTTGTCCTTTAAAAATGGCAAGAGTATTTTCTGCTGCAGGCATTCCAATTCGTGAAGGTTATGGCTTAACCGAAACTTCACCTGTTATTACTTTCAACAGATTCTCTGAAGGTGGTGCCATGCTTGGTACTGTAGGTATGCCGATAGATGGTGTAGAAGTTAAAATTGCAGAAGACGGTGAAATTTTGGCGAAAGGACCAAATATTATGTTAGGCTATTACAAAGAACCTGAAAAAACACGCGAAGTTTTAACAGAAGATGGTTGGTTTTCAACCGGTGATGTTGGAACTTTTGTAACGAACAATGCAGGAAATAAATTCTTAAAAATTACGGACAGAAAGAAAGAATTACTAAAAACTTCCGGTGGAAAGTATGTCGCACCAGCACCAATCGAAAGTAAATTCAGAGAAAACTTCTTCATCGACCAGATCATGGTAGTTGGTGAAAGCAAGAAATTTGTTTCTGCTTTAATCGTTCCTGCTTTTCCTGTCTTAGAACAGTTTGCTAAAGAAAACAGCATTACTTTTTCTTCAAGAGATGAGTTAATTGCAAATCCAAAAATACAAGCCAAGTATCAAAGTATTGTTGATGAATTAAATCCGAATTTCAGTCATATTGAGCAAATAAAAAAGTTCAAATTATTAAAATCTGAATGGTCAGCTGAAACAACTGAATTAACACCAACAATGAAATTAAAACGAAAAGTAATCAACGAAAAATACAGCAAAGAAGTTGAATCTATTTATAACGATTAAACTTTAACGAACAAGAATAAAAAGACGAGTCACTTAAAATGGCTCGTTTTTTGTTTTATATTTGAACAATGAAATTGAAAAAATTACTACTCTTTATATTTTCTGCTGTAACATTAATTTCTTTTGGTGAAGATTCCATTCCTTATAAATTACAAAAAGATATTTTTGGAAGTTTAGAGACCGGCAAACTAAAATATATTCAAAAACTTATAGATTCTGTTGGCGATGCAGCACCAATTACTAATGAACAAATCGTAAAACATAGTGCTTTTGTGTCAAGCTATAATCTTTCTCATCGTGTGCCAAATTATGTGGTACACGTCATTACAAAAGACATTTTATATGGAAACATAACACGCACCAATGATTTTCGACCAGATCCATTAATCAAGCAAAACATGTCTGATTCTGTTGATTATTGGAACAGTGGTTATGATCGTGGTCACATGGCAGCATCTGCAGATTTTAAATGGAACAAAAAAGCTTTAAGCGAATCTTATTTTTACTCTAACATCATTCCTCAAAATTCATCTTTAAACCAAAATGCCTGGAATAGATTGGAAATGCAGGTGCGCGAATGGGCAATTGATAATTCAGAATTAATTGTCGTAACAGGACCAATTTTAAAAGATAATTTACCAAAACTTCAGCAAGGTTCTTTTAAGGTTTCCATTCCTGAATTTATCTATAAAATTGTGTTAGATTATTTTCCGCCAACTTATAAAGCCATCGCTTTTTTATATCCAAATAAAAATGTGCCTTACGAACCGGAAAAACATATTATCTCTATCGACAGTATTGAAACGCTGACCGGCATTGATTTTTTTCCAAAATTAACAGATAGCTTAGAGAATATCTTAGAAGCCGAAAATGATATTTTATTGTTTGACAGCAATTTTTTCAAGCATCAAAAAGCATCGCAGTTTACGCCACAGGATTTTGGAAAAGGAAAAATAAATTCATTGCAGGCAAAAGATTTTGTTGGCAAAGATGCTTGTGTGTGCGGCAAAGTTGTCAGCACAAAATTTAATGAAAATGGCAAAACAAATCCAACTTACATAAACTTAGATAAGAAATATCCTGATCAGGTTTTTACATTAATGATATTTGGACAAGACCGACAAAATTTTTCATACAAACCTGAAGAATTTTTGCAAGGAAAAACCATTTGTATAAAAGGCAAAATCACCGAATATAAAGGCTCGCCACAAATTATAGCCAACAAAGAAAAGCAGATAGAAATACTGAAAGATTGATTTTATATTTTATTTTTATTTGGTGAAACAAACACTCATAGGCTTTTCTCTGTTATTATTTGCTGTTATTGCTATAAGTATTTTTTATGGTTATCCGTCGATGTTACAAATGCTACCACAAGGTTCGCACATTTGGCGACAATCAGATTGCATGGCAATGACGCAAAATTACCAGCAATTTCATTTGTCTTTTTTACAACCTGCGACCTATAATCTACAATCAACTAATGGCAATGTTGCAGGCGAATTTCCTTTATTCTATTTTATTGCTGCTCAGTTTCCAAATGCAGCGCTTGCATTAAGAAGCATACACAGCGTAATTTTTTTAGCAGGAATTACATCTACTTATTTCATTGCATTTCATTTTTTACAACGAAGGCTACTTGCTGCTTTTTGCTGTATTATAATGTTCACTTCGCCATTGCTGGTTTTTTATGGCAATAATTTTTTAAGCGATGTTCCGGCTTTGAGCTTTGCATTTATCGGTTGGGCAATTTTCTTACATGCTTATAAAAATGAAAAAGTATTTTGGATATGGATTTCTTTCTGTTGTTTCACATTCGCAGCATTATTAAAAGCCAGTGAAGCTATAAACTTTATGATTGCATTTGTTTTTATGGTAAAAACAAAGAAAACTGAATCAAAATTCTTTATTCCTTATTCTCTATTCCTTATTCCTGTAGCCTGGTATTTTTATGCGAAAAGCTACAACCTAAATAACCACGACACATACTATTTCTTGAGTGTTTTTCCTGTTTGGAAATTGAGTTTTTATGATATTGGTTTAGGAATTTGGCGAATGATAGTTTCTAATTCTAACAATTATTTTTGGCGACCAACTGCTGTTGTATTGATATTATCTGTCTGGTTCTTAATTAAAAACTGGAAGAAATTAAATACCGATTTGCGCATACTGATATTTGCAAGTCTTGGTTTTACTATTATGTATATTGTTTTCTTTTTTCAGAAAATGATCGGTCACGAATATTATTATGTTCCGTTTTTTATTTTCGCTCTATTCGGAATTATTGGCTTATTGAAAGTTTATAACTTCTATCATGCAGAAAATGTATTTGCACATACTCTTATCTTCTTATGTTTATGGATCAATATTTTTTATTGTAAAATTTTTGTGGCAGAAAAGCTTACTCTTCCATTATACAATGGCTACTTATCTTCTAATGGCATGCAGACTTTTTTAGAAGAGAATGGTGTAGATAAAAACAAGATCATCATTTCATTACCTGATGAAACGCCAAATAAAACTTTGTATCAGCTTAAAAGAAAAGGCTATACTGAGTTTAATGATTATGAATCTATTTTAAAAAATAAGAAAGCAGATTTCTTAATTATAGAAAAAAGTTTCACGAAACAACATCAAGCATTAGAACCTTACTTAAATGATAGTATTGGAAATTTTAATGGATTTGTGTTTTATAAACTGAAGTGACGCTTCGACAAATTCAGCATGGCAATATTCAATTGAATAAACTTGTGATATTGAGATTAGAATGATATTGAGTTTATCGATTGTCAGATTGAGCTTGTCGGCTGTCAGATTGAGCTTGTCGAAATCTACGCCTTTGGCAATTCGCCAATTACGGTAATTCCACCTTTTACCTTTTGTCCAAGATGAACATTTATTTGTGTATCAATTGGCAAGAACATATCTACGCGAGAACCGAATTTGATAAACCCAAAATCAGCACCTTGCTCAATAGAATCACCTTCTTCCAAATAGTAAACAATTCTACGCGCTACTTTTCCTGCAATTTGTCTTACTAAAACATCAACGCTGCCATTATCTATAACAATAGAAGTTCTTTCGTTTTCTGTAGAAGATTTTGGGTGCCACGCTACCAAATATTTCCCATCGTGATATTTAGAATATTTTACTTCGCCTGCAATCGGCGCACGGTTTACATGCACATTTGCCGGCGACATAAATACAGAAATCTGTAAACGTTTATCAGCAAAATATTCCGGCTCGTAAACTTCTTCAATTACCACAACTTTTCCGTCTGCCGGACAAATGATCTTATTATCATCTGTAATAATGTTTCGCTTTGGATTTCTAAAGAAATAGGTGACAAAACAAAAGAAAGAAAAAGTAAATGCAAAAACTACCCAACTTACAGTTTGACTTGCGTGAAAAACAAAATTGGTTAATAAGTTTATAAGAAGCACGCCAAAAAATGTACCTAATACAATTTTCCAGCCTTCTTTATGAATGTATGTTCTTTTCATGTTTTTCTGCTTAAGATTCGTTTACATTTTAAACGAATCACCAAAAATAATTATATTAACGGAATACGCAAATAAAACACACTATTTACATGCTTAGTTCAACGATTTGTTAACGTACATCAATTAATAAGTAAACATAACAAACTTTATTTTGAGATGTATGTTAAATATTGATTTTCAGACAATTAGCTTAAACTGTTTTTCCTTTAACATCAAAGGCATCTCGCAAACCATTTCCTAAAAGGTTGAAAGCCAACACCATAACCATAATACAAATTCCGGGTGCCAGTGCCAAGAATGCTTTTCCAGGTACTGTTAAATATTGCCTGTGATCGTTCAGCATGGTTCCCCAACTTGGAGTTGGCGGCTTTACACCAATACCTACAAAGCTTAAACCTGCCTCTATTAAAATAGCAGAAGCAAAATCAGATGCCGCAATTACCATAATCGGTCCGATAATATTTGGCAGAATATGCTTAATGATAATTCTTACATTATTGTATCCTAAACCACGAGCCGCCTGCACATATTCCATTTCACGAACGGACAAAACCTGTCCACGCACAATACGGGCAACTTCTACCCACATAGATAAACCAACAGCAATAAAAATGGCAAGGAAAGACGGAATCTTATCGCCAATAGCAAAACGAATAGCCATAGCCAATAAAATAGTTGGTATTGACCAAATAACATTGATAAGCCACATAATAAGGTTATCTACAGTACCACGATAAAATCCGGCAACGCTGCCCATAAAAATTCCAATGGTCAATGAAATCAAGACAGCAATTAAACCAACTGATAAGGAAACACGCACACCAAACAATAAGCGACTTAAAATATCTCGTCCATAACCATCTGTTCCTAAGCGATATGTTTTGGTAACTATCCTGTTTTGCTCAATATCCTTTTTTAATGCAGCAAGAGAAGCTGTCTGCTTCTTATCTTCAAAATTGGTAAAAGTAGCATTATCGCCGTTTAATTCAATTGCTGGCGAAGTGATAGATAATGCTTTTGCCACATCTACAATTGGAATAACCATCTGTTCTGTGGTTCTGCCTTCACCTTTGTAAGCCTGTATTACCATATTCGAACTATCATCAAAACTGTAAGAAGAAATCGGGATCATCTCATTTGGATTATCTCTTCCAAATAAAATTCTTGTAAAAATGTTTGGTGATCGTTCTTCACGATTTTTTTGAACTAATAATACTTTCGTAGAAAAACCTGGTGATACATTTGCCAACTCTAAGATCTGGTCGTCTGCATCAGGTGTTTTATCTGGAGCAACGCTTGGTCCGATAAATGCCAATAATACAGCGATTGAAATAATTACCAAACTGATAATTGCCGGTTTATTCTTTAATAAACGGATCCAGGTTTTCTTTAAAGGCGAATCATTGCCATTTGCCATGCTATTCAAATTTTGCTAAAGATAGTAAAAGAAATTTACGATTTACGAAGACCAATTCAGCGTTTATACATTAAAAATTAAGACTATCAATTTTAAAAAATAACACTATATTTGAATATGCAACTGAAAACGACAATAGCTTTTGATGAATTGGTAGAAATAGCCAAAACATTGCCTGTTGCACAATGGACAAAACTTAAAAAAGAAGTGGAACAAAAAAAATCCCTTAAGGCAAAAGAATTAGAACTCTTTTTATTGCAGGCACCAACATTTAGTGAAAAGCAATTGGAAACAATTGAAGATTCGAGAAAAGCTATTAATCAATGGCGAGCAAAATAATCCTAATTGATACATCTATTTTAATTGATTTCTTTCGTAAAACTGATAAATCAAATTCTATTTTGGTTGATTTAGTGAAAAAAGGGTATATTTTTAAAATTTCTGCCATTACTCAATATGAAATTTATTCTGGTGCAAATAAAAATCAACTTCAATTTTGGAATGAATTATTAGATAAAATTGATGTTTTAGCTTTTGATAAAAATGTAGTAAAAGTTGCAGTTGAAACTAATAATTTGCTCAAACAGAAAAGAAAACAAATAGACTTGGCTGACTTATTTATTGCTGCAACTGCAATAAATAGTAAACTACCGATAGCAACACTCAACAAAAAACATTTTGAAAGAATTGAGCAATTAAAAATTATCGTCTAATCGTTTTGTCGATAACTTACTTCCAAAAAATCTTCTTCAAAAAAGTATCTTTGCAGTGATGCACGAATTAAGTGAAATATTAGACAAGTTAAATGAATCTCAACGTGGTGCGGTGACTCACACGAACGGTCCTGTAATGATTATTGCCGGTCCTGGTTCCGGTAAAACACGTGTACTTACTTTTAGAATTGCTTATCTTATTAAGAATAATGTAGATGCTTTCCGCATTATGGCGCTTACGTTTACCAATAAGTCTTCAGCAGAAATGCGCGAGCGTATTGCACACATCGTTGGCAGCGAAGCTCGTAATTTGTACATGGGTACTTTTCACTCTGTTTTTGCTCGCATTCTGCGTGCCGAAGCGCATCGCTTAGGCTACCCGAACAATTTTACCATTTATGATCCTGACGATTGCAAAAGCTTAATAAAATCTATTGTAAAAGAAGAAGGTTTGAATGATAAACTCTACAAACCTGCTACCGTTTTTTATAGAATTTCTTCTGCAAAGAACTCTTTGATAGATGCAAAAATGTATGCTCAAAATGTCGACTTAGTTTCGGACGATGAAAGTTCAGGAAGACCAAAAATTGCTGAATTATATCAAAAATACCAGGACAGATGCTTCAAATCCGGTGCGATGGATTTTGATGATCTATTGCTAAAAATGTACGAATTGCTGACAAAGTTTCCTGATGTTTTGTATAAATTACAAAACCGGTTTACACATTTATTAATAGATGAGTTTCAGGACACCAATATGGCGCAATATAAAATTGTAAAGCTATTGGCAGCGCAACACGAAAATATTTGTGTGGTTGGTGATGATGCCCAAAGTATATATGCGTTTCGCGGTGCTACAATAGAAAATATTTTGAATTTCGAGCGTGATTATCCTGACATGAAGGTGTTTAAGCTGGAGCAAAATTATCGTTCAACAGAACATATTGTAACTGCAGCCAACAGCATTATCAAGCAAAATAAAAATCAATTAGCAAAAGAAATCTGGACAGATCTTAAAGGCGGCGAAAAGATAAAAGTATACAAATGTGCCAGCGATACTGATGAGGCGCGCATTGTAGCAGATTCTATTTTCGACCAGAAAATGCGTCAACATTTAATGCATTCTGAGTTTGCTATTTTGTATAGAACCAACGCTCAATCACGTTCTTTTGAAGAAGCCTTGCGCAAACTCAATATTCCTTATAAAATCTACGGTGGCTTATCTTTTTACCAAAGAAAAGAAGTAAAAGATTTTATTTCATATTTACGTGTTGTAGTAAATCCGAATGATGAAGAAGCTTTAAAACGCATCATTAATTATCCTGTTCGTGGCATCGGAAACACCAGCATTGACAGGCTTATCGTGGCTGCTAATGAACAAGACAAACCACTTTGGCACATTGTGGAGCACCCTGAATTGATGGATGATACACAAGCAAGAGCAAAAACATTGATCAAGAATTTTAGTATGATGATCAAAAGCTTTCGAGCAATGTTGCCTTCTAAAAATGCGTACGAAATTGCAGAATATATCGGCAAGCAAACAGGTTTGATAGATGATCTTTTTAAAGATAAAACAGTAGAAGGCATTTCTCGTTTTGAGAATATCCAGGAACTTTTAAATGGTATAAAAGAATACACCGTTGGCGAGCAACCTGAATACGAAGAAGACGAAGTAAAACCTGAAAATGACCTGGCTGCTTACTTACAACAGATCTCTTTATTGACAGATATGGACGACTCCAAAGATGAAAATAAAGAAAAAGTAAAAATGATGACGATACATGCTGCGAAAGGTTTGGAGTTTGCAAGCGTGTTTGTAGTTGGCTTGGAAGAGAATTTGTTTCCATCTATTATGGCAATGAACAGTCGCGAAGATCTGGAAGAAGAAAGACGTTTGTTTTATGTTGCCGTTACGCGTTCTAAAAGATTCCTGACTTTATCTTATGCTTTAACGCGTTATAAATTTGGTCAATTAAACTACTGCGACCAAAGTCGTTTCATTGATGAAATTGCCGAAGAGAACAAAATATTTTATGGTCAGAAAGAAAAAGCGAAGCCAGAGCAGACTTCTTTCTTTGGCGATGATGAAAACTCAAAATGGTATTTGAGCAAAACCTATCAAAAGAAAAGCGAATTACCCAAATCAACACCAACTATAACATCTACACCTATTACCAATGAGGCGCCAAAGAATCTGACTAAAATAAAAACAGCGGCAAATGCAAGTGCAAGTATTTCTTCAGATCTAAGAGAACTGCAGACAGGCATGAAAGTGAAGCACGAAAAATTTAACGAAGGCAAAGTTGTAAGTGTTGAAGGCGCAAATGACAATAAAATCGCATCTATTTATTTTGATGGCGTCGGTGTTAAAAAGATTATGCTGAAGTTTGCAAAACTGCAGATTTTGGAGTAAGATTTTTAACTTATTTTCTCTTAATATTTATCGTATTTTTGGTCTGTGAAGAAGATTTTCGTTTCCTATTTCATTTGTTTTATCTCTTTAATTTCTTTTGGTCAAATTACCATTACGAAGCCAAATCCAAGATTATTTTGGGACACAAAATATGTTACTTTAGAAAATCCGACCTTAAAAAAACCTGATTCTCTTATAAAAGATTTCCATCGCTATAATACTACGGAAAAACAATTTGTGCCTTATTTTAACTTAGGAAATTACGGTACTGCCTATTATTCTCTGATGTTTACCAACGACAATCCGATTGGATTTAAGCATGGCTTTAATTCGTTCGATGTATACTTTCTAAAACCTCAGACCCTTAAATTTTACAATACTAAAACACCTTACACAGTCTTGGATTTTGTATTTGGCGGAAAAGAGGAAATTGTTGGTGGTGCCGAATTTGCGATCAATGTAAAACCAAATATTGGGTTTTCTTTTAATTTTCACCGGAACAGCTTTAAAGGGAAAAGCTTAAATCAACTTTCCATTCACAATCTGTTTTCATTTCAGCATTGGTATCAAAGCAAAAACAAGCGATATGATCTGAAAGCTGCATTTATCTACAATGGCATTAAGAATCAGGAAAATGGCGGTTGGATTGCAGATGATATTTTTACAAACGCATTGTATAATAAAAGTAAATCTTTTGCAGAAGTAAACTTAGACGATGCCGTTAACAAATGGAATGAACGAAACCTGAATTTGCACAGCCAGATCAATATCGGTCCAAAAGTGGAAACACAGATAAATGATTCCGTTAAACTAAAAGTTGTACAAACCAAATACATTATTCAGCATGATTTTGAGTTCTCACACTTTAAATTTTACTATAAAGATTATGACACAGATTCTTCTTTCTATGAAAGAATGATTTATAATAAGGATTCCACACAGGATTTCACCAAAACATGGAAATTTTCCAACAGTATTTATTTCAAGAATATTCAGAACGATTCATTGCCTAAGAAATTTTTATTTGCAGCAGGCTTGCAGTATGACTTTATTCAGTACAAACATCGTTTTACCAATGAATTTATTCAGGATATTAAATTAAAAGCAAAGATATACAACCAAACAGATTCTGCATTTTTTGGCTACACTATTGATGCTGC
>Ga0247817_10001260_pt1 | contig 13444 bp, 14 predicted proteins | sample UWRJL212509R1_FD_178010 | JGI IMG/M metagenome (GOLD analysis project Ga0247817, IMG submission 178010) | Plant litter microbial communities from Arlington Agricultural Research Station in Wisconsin, United States - UWRJ-L212-509R-1 | ecosystem: Environmental > Terrestrial > Plant litter >... | reverse complement strand
AAGCTTCTCGAGTTGCGCGTCGGCCGCGAGCTGCGCCCGTAGAAGCTAAACGAGCTCCAGAGCGGCATGCATACGACGGCTCGCGCTCGCGACGTCGATACCTTGCTGCCGCAACCAGGCCTCGTTGTAGAAGGTCGAGCCGTAGCGTTCTGCCGAATCGCAGGCGAGAGTGACAACCGTTCCGGTCTCGCCGGCCAGCGCCATGCGGTGGGCGATCTGCAGGGCGCCCGCGAGGTTGGTTCCCGTCGAGGGGCCGGCCCGCAGCCCTGTGGTGTCGGCGAGAAGCTGCATGGCCGCGACCGAGAGGGCGTCATCGATTCGCACAACGTCGTTGATCGCCGACGGGAGAAAAGCGCCCTCGACGCGCGGTCGCCCAATGCCTTCGATACGCGAGCCGCGGGCAGTGACATCCATTCGTCCGGTGTGCCACGCGTCGAAGTAGGCGGATCCGTCTGGGTCGACAACGGTGAGACGCGTTCTTCGAGAGGTGTGAGCGATGTAGCGGCCGATGGTCGCGCTCGTTCCGCCGGTGCCCGCCCCGACGACGATCGCGGCGGGGTCGGTGGGCAGTTGCGCAAAAAGCTCAGAGGCGATGTTGCCGTCGCGGTAGTCGGTAACCGTGGTGGCGAGCGAGAACTGGTCGAGAAAGTGCCAGCCATCTTGGGTGCCGAGCGCCGCCGCCCGGGCGCAGACGGTTGTCGCGTCTGGCGTGTAGTCGACGCTGCCGCCGAACGACTCGATAAGCCGCACCTTTTCGATCGAGACCGAACGCGGCACAACTGCCACAAACCGCAGCCCCAGAAGGCGAGCGAACCAGGCCTCCGAGACGGCCGTCGATCCGCTCGAGGCGTCGACGAGGGTGGTCGACGCGTCGACCGAACCAGAGATGATCGCGTGCCTGATGAGCGATCGGGCAAGTCGGTGCTTGAGCGACCCACTCGGCAGCACGGCTTCATTCTTGAGGTACAGCGAGATTCCCCACGACTCGGGCAGCGCGAAACGCACGAGCGGTGTCGGCGCGCAGTGCGTGCTGTCGAGAATCTCAAGCATTCCCCTACGCTGGCAGCGCGCCAGCGATCACACAATCACCAAACGTCGAAGCAACACATAAGCCCAGCTAATGGCGATTGCGAACGTACGATTGAGCCATGCCCGAACTCCTCAGCCCAGAAGCCCGCGAGTTCGTCTCCGGCAACATTCTTGCCACCCTGTCGACGATCGGTCCGAACGGTTCGATTCACGTCGTCGCCGTCGGATTCACGCTCGTGGGCAACACGGCGCGCATCATCACGAGCGATGCAACGCAGAAAGTCGTCAACGTCGAGCGCGACAGCCGCGCGACTCTTTCGCAGCTCGAAGGCCGCCGCTGGCTTACCCTGTCGGGCAAGGCCCACATCGAACGCGACGCCCCGTCGGTCGCAGAGGCTGTGCGCCTCTACAGTGGGCAGTACCGCATCCCCGCCGAGAACCCCGAGCGCGTCGCGATCGTCATCGAGATCGACTCCGTGCTCGGTTCTCCCGGCATGCGCGCCTAGTCGAGATTGAACAAGCCGACGCGGTCGGCCAGATATTTTTCGAGATGGATGTCGCTTCCCGACGGCAGGCGAACGAGTACTTCGCCGCTGTCGGCAAGCGACAGGGGGCCTTCGCCGCGAGCGAGAGCGGCGTCATCCAGATCGAGCATCGAGAAGTCCACGTTGATGGTCTCGCCCTCTGCAAACGGCCCGCGTGCGGCCATTCGACGAAGCTCGCGCTTACGTTCTGCCTCGTCTGAACGATTTGTGACAGCGATCTGTGGCTCGATCGCGCGGGTGACCTCGCCGGTCGCATAGAGATTGCCGAGCCGATCGAGCAGCACAACTCCGAGCCGCCAGGCGCGGCCCACCGGTATCAGCATCGGCGGAGTGCGCAGGTTGCCGATGCCCCGACCCAGCTTGAGGGCGGCGAGCGCCTCGTCGTGCGCACCGAGCTGCTCGAGGCGCGTGACCGTGCCCGCGAGGAGATCGGCGAGGGGTTGCATACCGACAGCCTTGCAGGCCGGGCATGCGAAAGCCGCGGCCCCCGTGGGAGTCGCGGCTTTCGAAGGTCTAACCGGGAGGTCTAACTGGATAGAGAGACGAGTTAGTTCAGGATGTCGTCGAGACCAAGGTCACCCGTGATGTCGTCGACGAGTCCGTCAACGTCAACGTTGTCGGTGACCGAGTCAACGATGTCGCTGACCTCGGAGTCGGCGCTGTTTCCGTTGCCGGCAGAGTTGCCGTTACCGGCGGAGTTGCCGTTACCCGAGCCGCTTCCGGCCGAGTTACCGTTACCCGAGCCGTTGCCGGTCGAGGTGTCGTTGCCCGAGGCAACAGGGGTGTCGTTACCCGAAGCGATGGGGGCAGTCGTGTCGTTTCCGCTGAGGATGTCGCCGCCGAGAACGTCTCCGACGCCTACCTCAGGAGCTACGACTACGGGTGAACTGTTGGAGATGTCTCCGAACGCGGTGACGAGGTCGAGGCTCTCGAAGAGGCTCGTGGTGGTCTCGGTCCAGGTCGAGGTGGACTCTGAGCTGGTGTCGGCCATGGCGGGAGCTGCAAAGCCACCGACCATCAGGGCTGCAGCTGCAACACCGGTTGTACCAAGCAGGGTCTTCTTCGTGATCTTGTTCATGATGAACTCCTTCAGGTTGGCAGTCCCGGACTCCCCGTACCAGTGAGGTGCGGTCGTTCCGAGGTGCACAAGGAATCCGGAACCGCGGTGTAGACCGGTTGGGCTACCCCACCCCTAAACGGGGGTCAGCCGCGAGTTGCTGTGACTTGCTGGCAGCGCGGATGCCAGTAGTCGTCTGGGGTCGGGCGCCCGAGAAATTTCTTCCTGAAGTTTCGCTGGGTGCCGCCGCCGTTCGAGCGTGGTATTTGCGGCGGCTAAATTAGTAAGCAATGTCTATCTCACTCAATGTTTCGGCCGAAGTAGCCGAGGCACTCGCTGCCCACAAGCCCGTTGTCGCCCTCGAATCGACGATCATCTCGCACGGCCTCCCGCGCCCGCGTAACCACGAAGCAGCGATCGAGTTCGAAGAGATCCTGCGCTCGCAGGGCGTGACCCCGGCGACGATCGCGGTACTCGACGGCGTTCCGCAGGTCGGACTCGACGCTGAGGGTGTGCGCCGCATCGCGGAAGACGAGCTCGCCAAGGCATCGGTGCGCGACCTGCCGATCATCGCCGCCGCAGGCGCGAGCGCCGCGACGACAGTTGCCGCGACATCCCACATCGCCGCTCTTGCCGGCGTGCGCGTCTTTGCGACCGGCGGACTCGGTGGAGTTCACCGCGGCGCCTCGACAACGTTCGACGAGTCGGCCGACCTCGCGACCCTCGCCGTCACCAACATCACCGTCGTCTCCGCGGGCGTCAAGAGCGTTCTCGACATCGCCGCGACCCTCGAGCGCCTTGAGACGCTGAGCGTTCCGGTTGTTGGCTACGGAACGCGCGTGTTCCCAAGCTTCTGGCTGCGCGAATCGGAGTTCACGCTCGACTGGTCGGTCGACACGGCCGCGCAGATCGCCGACATCATGGCCGCACAGGATGCCTTCGGTCACGGCCAGGGAATCGTCGTCGCCAACCCGATCCCGCTCGAGCAGCAGTGGGACCCGGCCGAGCACGACCGCATCCTCACGCACGCTCTTGCGCTCGCCGACGAGGCTGGGGTCACGGGCAAGGCCGTCACGCCGTTCCTGTTGCTCAAGATCGTTGAGCTTTCTGGCGGACGCAGCCTCGAGGTGAACCTCGACCTCGCACGCAACAACGTGCGCGTCGCGGGCGAGATCGCGACGGCCTGGTCGGCACTGCATGCCTGAGCCTCGCGGCATCCTCGTCTTCGGTGACATCATCGACGACGTTGTGGCTGTGCCGTCGGGGCCGATTCGCACCGACACCGACACCGTGAGCGCGATCCGTTTTCGCCCGGGCGGCTCTGCCGCCAACACGGCGAGCTGGCTCGGTTCAGTTGGCGCGAGTGTGCGCTTCATCGGCATCGTGGGCATGGATGACGCGGCTCGCCACTCTGCAGAGCTCGTGCGGCACGGGGTGACGCCCGTGCTCACCGAGCACCCGACCCTGCCAACGGGAGCCATCGTTGTCATCGTCGACGGCGAAACCCGCACGATGCTCACAGAGCGCGGCGCGAATGCCGTTATCGACCCTGCGCTCGTCACCGACGAGATGCTCGCCTCCGCTTCGCTGCTGCACCTCACCGGCCACACCCTCTTCGGCATGACCGACCCGTCGGCCTTCACCGCGCTCATCGCGCGTGCCCGGGCAGTGGGCATCGAAGTATGCGTCGACCCCGGGAGCGCTGGCTACATCGCCGACTTCGGTGTGGAGCAGGCGCTGTCGTACTTCGAGGGCGCAACGATTCTGGTGCCGAACCTCGAAGAGGGGCGCGCACTCACGGGCCTCGTCGAACCTGTTGCCGTCGCATCCAAGCTCGCTGAGCGTTTTGCTGTGGTCGCCCTCACTCTCGACACCAACGGTGTGGTCGTTGCGCGAACGGGCGAGACTCCCGTGGTTGTCTCTGCTGTCGCGACGACCGTCGTTGACCCGACGGGCGCGGGCGACGCCTTCACGGCCGGGTTTCTTGCGGAACTACTGAACTCTGGCGATCTGGATGTCGCCGCTCACGCGGGGGTGGCACTAGCGTCGCGTGCCGTCAGCGCGGTCGGAGCCCGCCCGCCGCACGCTCCCGCTGGTTGAGTAGGAGCGCCAGCGACGTATCGAAACCGCAAAAAGTTCTCCAAACCCTGAAGTTTGGAGCACTTTTCGACGGTGACGCAGCTTAACGGCGCTTGCGCCCCGGCAGCAGGCTCTTCTCGTCGATCGGAGCCGTGCCGTTGGCGCGCTGCGCGGCGTAGTGGGCGCGAGCCTCGTTCTGGCGCTCTGCCTCTGCTCCCGATGCGATGGGGGCTCGCACGTGCTCAGGCCCGTAGCCGTAAGCCTTGACGAGGTCGAGGGCGTGCGGGCGAAGGCGAGCGATGAGTCGATCGATGTAGGCCGTGACGGCTTGCGCGCGCTTGGGTGAGAGCCGGCCGTGGATCAGGTACCAGGCGAGGTGCTTCTCGATGAGTCCGAGTCCGAACAGATCACGCAGCCAGGTGAGCACCGCGACGTTCTGCGGGTCGGCCTTGGCGATCGCGGCGGTGAACGACTCCCACTGCAGAAGTTCACCGTGCGCCCGAGCGACCTCGATGAGCTCGTTCTGCTGGGCGTTGAAGATGTCGGCGGCGTCTTTCTTCGACCGGCCCTTTGCCGTACGCAGGCGACCGGCGATCTCGCCGACCATCGACTCGACGCGGTCGGTGAGCAGCTCGCGCTGCACCTGTGCGTCGCGCAACTGGCCGACCGAGCGTGCCGTTGACCCGAAGTCGGCGATCGTCTGCGCGAGCGAACGCAGCCCGGAGTGGTACGCCCGACCCGCTGCCTGCTCGACGACGTAGCGCGCCATTACCCCGGCGTCGGCGCCGGCGAACTTGCGCGAGTAATCGGTGAGCAGGCGCTTGGCGACGAGCTGGAGCAGCACGTTGTTGTCGCCCTCGAAGGTCGCATAGATGTCGAGGTCGGCGCGCAACTGGGTGAGCCGGTTTTCCATCAGGAAGCCCGCACCGCCACACGCCTCGCGTGCCTCCTGGAGTGTGTCGAGTGCGTGCCAGGTGCTGAGCGGCTTGAGCGCCGCCGCGAGAGTCTCGAGATCCTGGCGGTCTTCGTCGGTGTCGCCCTTGCCGCTGAACACCGCGTCGAACTTCACAAGAAAGTCGTCGTGGGCAAAGGTCTGCGCGAAGGTCGTCGCGAGTCGGGGGATAAGCCGGCGCTGGTGGCGCTGGTAGTCGAGAATGACTTCTTCGTCGGTATCGCTTCCGGCAGTGAACTGACGTCGCTCGCTGCCGTAGGTGAGTGCAATCTGCAGGCCGATCGCCGAGGCGGCGGTTGCGGCACCGTCGAGCGAGACGCGGCCCTGCACGAGAGTGCCGAGCATCGTAAAGAAACGGCGGCCGGGGCTTTCGATCGGGCTCGTGTACTCGCCGTCGGGGTCGACGTTGCCGTAGCGGTTGAGGAGGTTGGTGCGCGCAACCCGCACGTCGTCGAAGTGCAGACGGCCGTTGTCGATGCCGTTGAGCCCGCCCTTGAGACCGTCGTCTTCTCCGCCGATTCCGGGCAAGAATCCCTCGTCGTCACGGATGGGCACGTAGAACGCGTGTACTCCGCGGTTGACGCCACCGGTGATGAGCTGTGCGAACACAACGGCGGCCCGACCGTGGAGAGCGGCGTTGCCGAGGTAGTCCTTCCATGCCCCACGGAAGGGCGTGTTGATCACAAACTGGTCGGTCGCCTCATCGAAGGTCGCGGTCGTGCCGATGCTCGCGACATCCGAGCCGTGTCCTGTTTCGGTCATCGCGAACGCGCCGGGTACCTCGAGGCTCATCGCTCCGGGAAGAAACTGCTCGTGGTGCCGCTTGGTGCCGAGGTGAAGAATCGCGGCAGCGAAGAGGCCCCATTGAACGCCCGCTTTGATCTGCAGCGAAGGGTCTGCGCTGACCAGCTCTTCGAACGCGGCAATGTTGCCACCGTGATTGTTCTTGCCGCCGAGTTCAACCGGGAAAGCGAGGTTGACCTGGCCGTCTTGCACGAGCAGGCGGAGCTGATCGAGAACGCGCTCGCGGTGCTCGGCCATAGAGAGACCGTCGAGACGGTGCATCTCGGGGAGGCCGGCGAGCTTGCGGGCGCCGAGGCGAATGTCTGCCCAGGTGCCGAGAAGCTGCTCACCAAGAGCTTCAGCGTTGAAGGCTCCGGAGGCTTGGGTTGCTATGGGGCCGGTGTCGACGCGTTCGATCGGCTCGGTGGGTGTGTGCATAACCCCACGGTACGAGCGCTGGCGAAGGTGCGGAAAAAGTCGTGCACGAGGCTATAAACCGAAGCCAACGAGGCAGCGGGGCGCTGTAGGTTTCCACAGTCTGCGTGTATGAAGAACACAATTGCAGGCTGCTAGGAAGCAGCCTTGACCGCCTCGTAGGCCGAGAGTGCGTCTTTGCGCGACTGCGCGAGGTCGACGATCGGTTGCGGATACTCCGGTGACTCGAACTCGGGCACCCAGCGCCGGATGTACCGGCGGTTCTTGTCGAACTTATCGGCCTGCAGCACGGGGTTGAAGACGCGAAAGTAGGGAGCGGCGTCGGCGCCGCTGCCGGCCACCCACTGCCAGTTGCCGGGGTTGCTTGCCTCGTCGGCGTCAACGAGGGTGTCCCAGAACCAGGCCTCGCCGATGCGCCAGTCGATGAGCAGGTTCTTGATGAGAAAGCTCGCAACGACCATACGCACGCGATTGTGCATCGACCCGGAGTGCCACAGCTCACGCATTCCAGCGTCGACAAGGGGGATGCCCGTGTGCCCGCTCTTCCATGCGTCAAGTTCAGCAGGGTCTGGCTCCTGCCAGGGGAAGGCATCAAAAGCCGAGCGGTAATTGCGCGTGTGCAGCTCTGGGAAGGAGTAGAGGATGCTCCAGTTGAACTCGCGCCACCCGATCTCGCTGAGAAATTTTGCAGCGTTTGGATGTCGCGACTTACGCACCGCGTCGTACACCTGAAACGGGCTGATCTCCCCAAAGCGCAGGTGCGGGCTCAGGCCGCTCGTCGATTCGATGCCCGGTTCATCGCGGCGGTGGTAGTCGTCGAGAATGCCGTCGATGAAGGTGTCGAGCCGGTCGTGCGCCGCGGCCTCGCCCGGCACCCAGGTCTCGCGCAGTCCGCCGGCCCAGTCGGGGCGGGTGGGTAGAAGCTGCCAGTCGGCGAGGGTGTCGCCCGCGACATCCATGCCCTGTATTGACGACGGAGCGGGCAGAGGCGAACGCGAGACTCCGCGCTCGAGGCAGGCCCGCCAGAACGGGGTGAACACGCGGTAGGGGTTGCCCTCGCCGGTTGTGACGGTCCACGGTTCGAAGAGCAGGTTGGCCTGGAAGCTCTGCACGTCGAGGCCCTGCTCGCGCAGGCTCGACTTGAGGCCGGCATCGATTTCGCGGGCGGCTCCGTATCGGCGGTTCCAATAGATGGCGTCGGCACCGGTCTCGGCAATCAGCTGGGGGATGACCTCGGCGGCGGCACCAGTGCGCAGCACGAGCGAGCCGCCGAGCGACGAGACCGAGCTGCCGAGAGCCTCGAGACTGTTGTGCAACCACCACCGGGTCGCGGCGCCGAGGGGGCGAACCTGCGGGCTCTCGTCGTCGCGAAGGTAGACAACGACCACCGGTGCGCCACGGTCAACGGCCGCAACGAAGGCAGGGTTGTCGCTGACCCGAAGGTCGTCTCGCAGCCAAACAATTGTGGGCGGGGTCGACCGGATCATTTCTCCACACTACGGCGTGTAGCCATATAGTCTGGGGCACCACCGGAGGGTTGACATGGGTCGCTACAGCGAGAGCGAGAGCTCAGCACGTGGCGTTGCCCTGCGCGCGAGCAAGGATCGCCTTCTCGGTTTCGTCGCCGAGGTCTGCGCTGAACACGACCTGCGCGCGCTCGCCGGAGGCGGAACAGTCTTTCCGCTTCACGGATTTATTTCGCCGCGCGTCTCGCGCACCGTCGCGTTCATCGTCGCTCCGGCCGACCTCGCTCCGCTCGTTGGGTTGCTGCGAGAGCGCCACTGGCAGATCGAGGTGACCCGCAACGTTTTTTCGTCACTTCCCGGAGCCATCACTCGGCTGACGCATTCTGGTTGGCCAAGCGCCATCCATCTGCATAGCGTGATTCCCGGTTTCTTCGAAGACCCCGAGTTGTCGTTCGACGTGATGTGGAAGCACCGGGTCATCGCCGAGATCCACGGGCACAGTGTTCCGATTCTCGACAAGATCAGCACCGTGATGTTTGCGGCGCACGACCGCCTGCCGGGCGACAGCTCGAAGCGACTCGCCGACAGCAACCTCGACTACTTTCTCGACCAGTTTCAAAACGCCCTCTCGCCCACGGAGTGCCGCGAGCTTCAACGTCGGGTGCGCGAGGTTGGCGGAAGCGAAGAGCTTCGTCCACTGCTCGAGGGCCTCGGGCTCGACCCCGGCGAGACGGTGCTGCCGTCTGACGCTTACGCGCGCTGGCGCCTGGGCCTCGCACGCGTGACAACCGGCGATGTCTGCCTGCTCGCCATCATGGAACTGCCCTCTGACCAGCGGATGCGCCTCATCCGACTCAAGGTTCCTGGCACGCCGCGCGGACTGCTGCGTGCCGCGCGGGCTGCGATCGTCGCCCTCGCGCGTTTGCGCACCGCGCCGCAGAGGCTGGCGAAGGCGCTGGTCTAGCCGTTCCGAAGTTTTTCGGTCAGCGCGGTGAGCTGCTTGAGTTCGTCGGGCGTCAGGGCACCGCCCACTCGCGCGCTGATGGATGCCGCGTGCGTGACGGCCACGCGGCGGAACAACTCGTAGCCGCTGTCTGTCAGACACACGAGGGTGCCGCGACCGTCGCCAGGATCGCTCGCCTTGTACACAAGCTCTTTGCTCACGAGCCGATCGACGAGACGCGAGACGCTCGGCTGGGTCAGCAGCAGGTGGCGGTTGAGGTCGCGAATGCGCAACTGCCGCTCTGGCTGCTTCGAGAGGTTGAAGAGAACGTCGTACTCGTTGAACGAGAGCTCTTCTGTAGGGAACTCAACGTGGAGCTGCCGCAGCACGCTCACCTGCGCGCGAAATAGTGATTCCCACGCGTCTACTGCCAGAGACTTGTCACTCACGCGCATAACTCTATGCATGTGCACGGACATCGATGTAATCGCAACTCGAATTGGTGCCTTAAACAGGATTGAGGGTCGGTTTCAGAGGCTAGAAACCGACCCTCTCCCTTGCACCAAGAGTGTCCTGCAATCACATTCCGCATCAGCTGCCACAGCAAACAACTTCTGCTGAAATGAATATATAACGGTCAGGTAACGGAGCGCTAGTTATCAAAACGTTATTTTTCTGTGAGTTCGTTGAGAGCGGCCCGATACCAGTAAAACGCTGGAGTTTTGGGGTGGTCAGATTGCGCGAATCGCGGTCTCGACGCGGCAAACCCTCAGTTTGCGCACTCCAGCGCAATCAGTTCGGCGTGTCAGCGACGTTACGGCAAGCACTAGTGTGCATGGCGTAGTAGTGTCGCAAACGTCATAGAGAAGGGACGCACGTGGATACCACTCAACTGCTCAAGGGCGTATTGGATGTCGCGGTGCTCGCGGTCATCCGCGATGACGACGGCTACGGGTACGACATCGTTCGCCGATTGCGCGCTGCGGGCATCGACGAGATCGGTGATGCCTCGGTCTACGGCACCCTTCGCCGGCTCTTCGCCGCCGGCATGCTCACGAGTTACGTTGTGCCGTCTGAAGGCGGACCGCACCGCAAGTACTACGGAATCAACGCGCAAGGCCGGGCAATGCTCGCCGCCCATGCGGCCGATTGGAACCGCTTCGCACAAACCATGTCCACATTGCTCGACGAACCCGTCGCGCCAGCACGTGTTCGAAAGATCGGGGAGAACAAATGAAGACCCTCAGCATTGACCCTGCCATCCTCACCTTCGCCGCTGCGGTGCGCAACGCGCTCGACGACCTGCCGGCCGACGACATTGACGACCTCACCGATGGCCTCGAAGCCGACCTGAGTGAGCAGGCAGCCGACGGCCGGCCAGCGCTCGCCGACCCCGTTGCCTACGCAGACGAACTCCGTGCCGCGGCTGGTCTGGCCCCGCGCGCGGCGGCGGGACGCGCGCCGCTCATCGATCTGGCGCTTGTGCGCGCCAACCTTCGTCACGCGCCTGAGGATCTGGCCCGCGCCATCCGATCGCGTCCTGGCTTGAGCGCAATTGCAGATCTGCTTATCTCAATGCGACCGGTGTGGTGGACGATTCGCGGGCTTGTGCTCGTGGGCGCTCTCACGATCGAATGGCTTGCGAACTCGGCTCAGCGCGTTCCGCTCTGGCTCTGGATCGCGGCATCCGTCGGGGTTGTTGTGAGCGTGCAGTGGGGTCGCGGGCGCTGGCTGCCCACGCGTGGGCGCCGGGCGATTCCGTTCGTCGCCTCAGTCGTCGCCGTGCTGGCCATCATTCCGCTGTACATCGGGGTGACGACCTACGTCTCGCGCCAGTTCGCCGAGGTCTACTCGGGTGCCGGTTTCGAGCCAACCGGGTTGCAACTCGACGGCACACCCATCACCAACGTGTTCGCGTACGGACCCGACGGCGAGCTGCTGACCGACGTGCAACTCTTCGACCAGGAAGGCAACCCGCTCACGGTCACCGGCGCCGACTTTGGCGGGGCCGTTCTCGACGGCTACAACGAGATTGGCTACTACGCGCTCATCCCTCGAAGCTCAGCCCCGGGTGCCGCAGGCTGGAACATCTACCCGCTGGTGAGCCTCGACCCCGCGTATTTCGATGCCGATGGCCTGCCGACAGCGAACAACCCCACTATCGAGTCCACCCCACCCTTCGAGCGCACGCAGCCGCTCGTTGGCGCGACGGTGCCTGACGGCGGCGAGAAGTAACGAGCACTGTGCCCGTGGCGCGGCGAGAGTGCGCAAAGTGTGGCACTGCCGCGCCAGAACCACACTTTGCGCACTCTCGCGGTCGCGACATCCATAGTTGACAATGAGTGCATGACCTTCGAACTCACCGTGTTTCAGGGCAACGCGGGCGACCGCAACTCGCGTGGATGGGCGGGAGCAGCGGCGATGGGCCAGGAGCTCGAGCGCAGGTTGGCACTCGAGGCGGTAATCGTCGGCACCTCGCGCGAGCCGCTCGGCGCGAATTGGGATGTCGAACTAGAAGCTGCCGCCGATGGCTATCGCGCCCTTGCCGAGCGGTACGTCAGCGTCTTCGAGGCGGGCCATGTGCCCGTGACACTCATCAACCGCTGCGCCGTGGCCATAGCGACGCTGCCGATCGTGGCCCGATATCGTCCCGACGCGGTGGTGCTCTGGTTTGACGGTCACGCCGACCTGAATGTTCCGGGTGGAACGGCAACGGGATACCTCGGCGGGCTCGCGTACTCGGCGGCGCTTGGCCTCTGGGACAGCGGCTTCGGCGCGGGTCTCGCTGCCGACCAGGCGATCCTCTGCGGCGCGCGCGACATCGACGAGCCCGAGCGGGCGGTCATTGACGCCGGGGGAGTAGCGGCGATTCCGGTCGAGAAACTCTTTGACGATCTCGAGACAACCATCGCGGGTCGACCCGTCTACGTGCACATCGACTGTGACGTTTTCGAGCCCGGCCAGGTCGAGACCGAGTACAGCGTGCCCGGCGGCCCCACCCTCGACCAGTTCAACCGTCTTGCGCACATCATCGCGCTGAGCGAGATCGTCGGCGTCGAGCTCGGCGAGTACGAGGGCACGACACCCGGCCCGTTGCTCGATGCGATAGCTCCGCTGCTGGCCTAGCCTCCCGGCGCTCGACCAGAGTGCGCAAACTGTTGTCGTGGGGCGCAAAAAGCACACTTTGTGCACTCTCGGCGCCGCGACATCCATTCGAAACTGCAAAAACTGCTCCAAACCCGAAAGTTTGGAGCAGTTTTCGACGGTAGCGCGACGGTAGCGCGACGGTAGCGCGGCCTAGAAGTCGGGCGAAGGGGTCGTCGCCTGGCGGATCGACACGTCTGCGTGACGGTCGAAGCGGTAGCCGACACCGCGCACGGTGCGCACGATGTCTTCGTAGGCGCCGAGCTTCGAGCGAAGGCGGCGCACGTGTACGTCGATCGTGCGCTCGTTGGGAATCTCGTCGTCGCCGGCGTTCCACAGCGAGGAGATGAGCTCCGCGCGGTCGATCGTGCGGCCCTCGCGAAGAACGAGGTACTGCAGAAGCTCGAACTCCTTGTAGGTGAGCCCGGCGGTCTCGCCGTCGAGAACAAGGCGCTTGCGCGAGATGTCGATGACGACTCCGCCGCGCTGCTTCACGAGCTCGGGTGCCGGAGTCTGGCGCTGGCGAGCGAGAGCTGCGGGGTCTTGCAGGGCGAGGCGTACAACGTCGACGTCGCGTCCGCCGGCACCCTGGGGTGCGAGGGCGACAGCCGCGTGCGTCTCGGCCGACGGAACGAGCTGGGCGACGAGGCTCTTGAGCTGCTCGACGAGGTGCCCAAGGTCGGTGCCCGCGGCGTCAGCCTTGAGCTCGTCGACTCCGACGTAGAGCACGAAGCCGCGGGCTTCTGTGCCGGCCGGAACGGCGCGAAGGCGGGGAGCCTCAGCGACGGGCGAGACAGGAGCAGGAGTAGGAGCCGGAACGGCTACCGGACGAGTTGCGGTGAAAGAAACGGTGGGTCGGTCAATGGTTGCGAGAGACATTACGAAGAGTCCTTGGAGACTGGGGGTGAAGGGCCTCTGATGATGAGGGTGTGATTCCTTCTGGGTACTTCAGGTGTGTCAAAGGTGAACGCCGTAATGAAAGGCGGCACCCGGGAGTTCTACGCCGCTAGC
>Ga0247817_10001258_pt1 | contig 13449 bp, 10 predicted proteins | sample UWRJL212509R1_FD_178010 | JGI IMG/M metagenome (GOLD analysis project Ga0247817, IMG submission 178010) | Plant litter microbial communities from Arlington Agricultural Research Station in Wisconsin, United States - UWRJ-L212-509R-1 | ecosystem: Environmental > Terrestrial > Plant litter >... | reverse complement strand
ACCGACAGCGGCAAAGCAGCAGCCGGCGAGGACGATGATCGAGATGACGGCACGGCTTTTGGCCGTGGGGATCCAGCGGTAGGCGAAGGTTTGCACCAGGGTGATCAGCGACAATACGGCGCCGTAAAGGTTAAGCGCGTTGTGGCTGATGACGCTGAGCAGGAACAGCACCAGCATCAACGGGCCGATGGAGCCGGTGGCGAGTTTGACGGCGTCCATGGTGTCCATACCGACCGGCGTTGCGAGGACCGCGACGGCGCCGAAGATGAACGAGAGGCTGGAGCCAAGCACGGTGCCCAGATAAGTGGTCCAGAAGGTCGAAGCCACCGGTACGTCGGCCGGCAGGTAGCGCGAGTAGTCGGAGACATACGGCGCGAAGGCGATCTGCCAGAGCGCGGCGAGGGACACGGTGGCCAGCCAGCCCGAGATGTTGAAGCTGCCGCGGGTGAGGAAGTCGGCGGTCTGTACGTGGGTAAAGATGTAGCCGAAACCCAGCACGATGCCGGCGCCGAGTACCCAGGTACCGATGCGGTTGAGCACATGGATGAAGCGGTAACCGATGATGCCGATGATGCCCGATCCCACAGCGCCGATGACGATGCCCACCGGCACCGGAATGGTGTCGACCACACCGTGCAGGGACTTGCCGGCAAGGACGATGTTGGACGCGAAGAAGCCGATGTACATGATGCCGGCGATCAGCACCACCAGCAGCGCGCCGAGTGAACCGAACTGCGCACGGCTCTGGATCATTTGCGGAATGCCCATCTGCGGGCCTTGCGCCGAGTGCAGCGCCATCAGCACACCGCCGACCAGGTGACCGACGAGGATAGCGACGATGCCCCACACCAGGTTCAGGTGGAACAGCTGCACGCCGAGGGCGCCGGTGACGATGGGCAGCGGCGCGATGTTGCCGCCGAACCAGAGGGTGAACAGGTCCCTTGTCTTTCCATGGCGATCTTCGGGCGGCACGTATCCAATCGTGTGTTTTTCGATGAGCGGGGCGGACGTTGTTGCGGAGGTGACCATGACGAACTCCAAGGCAATGTGAGTACGTTTTCGTACTTCGGTGAGCGCCGCGCGAACGACGCTTTTCTTGTTGGAGTGATGATGTGCGGTGGGGGGAGAGAGATAAATTAGTAAGTTTGTTGCTACAGACGTTAAAAAAAGTATGCCCGTGGATCAGGTGGGTCCGGTATTTTTCAGCGGCGTCACACGACTGCGAAATCCCTGAATTTGATTCCCTTTTTTGCGAGCACCGCAGTGCGCTGTAGGAGCTGTGTAGGAGCTGTCGAGTGAAACGAGGCTGCGATCTTTTGATCTTGCTCTTTGAAAACAACATCAAAAGATCGCAGCCTCGTTTCACTCGACAGCTCCTACACAGCTCCTACACAGCTCCTACACAGCTCCTACAGGGAATGGTGTTGATCAATCAGTTGCTGATCGATCGCAACATCCGTTGCAGCATCGCGTCGCAGCCATTCAATTGTTCCAGGCTGACAAACTCGTCCGGTTTGTGCCCCTGATCCATGCTGCCGGGGCCGCAGACGACGGTGGGTATGCCTGCCGCGTCGAAGAGACCGCCCTCAGTCCCGAACGCCACGGTGCCGAACTCTCGGGAACCGGAGAACGCCGCAATCAACTCAGCCGCTTCACTGTGCGCATCGGTCGCCAAGCCGGGATAGGCCGACAACTCGCTGAAACGAATGTCGCTCTGCCTACTCACCGCGCGCATGCGAGGCAGCACTTGCTGCTCGGCAAAGGCCCGCAGTTCCTGCGCTACGTCACTGGGATCATGTGAAGGCAAGGCGCGAATTTCGAAGTCGAAGCGGCAATCGGAGGGCACGATGTTCAGCGCCTTCCCACCGGAAATGACACCGGTCTGCACCGTACTGAAGGGCGGATCGAAACGAACGTCGTGATGCTCGGGCGCCTTGATGCGATGGCCAATGCGGCCCAGCTCACTGATCAACTCGGCGGCGTATTCAATCGCGTTGACCCCGAGCGGCGCATACGCGGAATGACAGGCCTCGCCATGAACATCGCAGCGCATCGCGAGCTTGCCTTTGTGGCCCAGTACCGGCTTCAGCTCGGTCGGCTCGCCAATGATGCAGAGCATCGGTTTGACCGGGCGTGTTTCCATTTCCGACAGCAGCGAACGAACGCCCAGACAACCCACTTCTTCATCGTACGACAGCGCAATGTGCACCGGCTTTTTCAGGTCGGCCCGCACCAGTGAAGGAACCAGGGCGAGCACGCAGGCGATATAGCCTTTCATATCCGCCGTGCCACGCCCGTACAACTTGCCGTCACGCTCGGTCAGCGCGAAGGGCGGCATCGTCCACGGCTGGCCATCGACCGGCACCACATCGGTGTGCCCGGACAAAACGATGCCCGGCAGTTCCGCCGGGCCGATGGTCGCGAACAGATTGGCCTTGCTGCGCTGTTCGTTGTAGATCAGCTCACAGGGTACATCGAAACCCGCAAGGTAATCGCGCACGAATTCGATCAGGTGCATGTTTGATTCGCGGCTGGTGGTATCAAACGCCACCAGGGTTTTCAGCAAGTCGAGGCTGGTGCTCATCGATCGTCTCCGGCGACTCCGTAGCCTGGGGATTTGTCGGGTGCGAGGGCGCGGTCGATGTAGTCCTGCAGCTGTGGGCGGTAAGCGTCCCAGAGTTTTTCCAGTTCGGCGATCGGGTTTTCATCAGCCCAGTCGACCCGCAGGTTAATGATCGGCCAGGTCAGCTCACCGACCACTACCATCGCGGCGGAATGCACCGGTCCGGCTTCGCCGCCTGCTGCAATGGCGGCTTGCATGGCGGCGAGCAAGCGGTCGGCCAGTTGACCTTCGCCCTGTTCGAACGCGTTGACCATCGCTTCGATGACGGCGCGGTCCGCGAGCATATTTCCCGCCGCGACACAGTGCTCACCGGATACGGCATTGTGATTGCCCAGGGTCTCGCTGCCGCTGAAATGCGCGGTGCGGCCGAGATGATCGATGGCGGTGATCTGTCGGTACTGGCTGTAACCGTTGCGCGTCAGCACCCTGTCCAGCGCCTCGGCAGGCGCCAGGCCTTGTTCCATCAGGGCGAGGGTTTCCGGGCCGAGGGAGGGCAGGGTGATGTTCTGCGTCGAGACCGCGCCGACACCGGGCAGCAGCCACGGGCAGCGGGCGCCGACGGCGATGCTGGAGGAACTGATGGCGATGCCGAACTGGCCGGTTTCGGGGCAACGGGCGGCGATGGAGAAGGTCATGGTCTGGTTCCTTGTTTGGGCTTGGTGATGGTGGCGTTTGTGCCGGCCTCATCGCGAGCAAGCTTTGCTCCTACAGGTGGGCGGTGAGCGGAGATCCCTGTGGGAGCAAAGCTTGCTCGCGATAGCCGCAACTCGGTCCTCCCGATTACTCGGGAATCACCGCAATCACATCAATCTCCATCAACCATTGCGGCTGCCCCAACGCCGACACCACCAATCCGGTCGAAATCGGAAACACACCTTTAAGCCACTTCCCGACTTCCTGATACACCGGCTCGCGATAACGCGGATCGATCAAATAGGTCGTGGTTTTAACAATGTGGCTCAAGTCGCTGCCTGCCTCTTCCAGCAACTGTTTGACGTTACGCATCGCCTGCTCGGTCTGCGCACGCGGGTCACCGAGGCCGACCAGTTGGCCCTCGAAGTCGGTCCCGACCTGGCCACGGACATACACCGTGTTGCCGGCGCGCACGGCCTGGCAAAGATCGTTGTCCAGGCTCTGGTTCGGGTAGGTTTCCTTGGTGTTGAACATGCGAATACGGGTATGGGTTGGCGTGGACATGTGTGGCTCCTGAAGAAAGAATTAAGCACCGACCGGCGTTTTAGCCGCGACCGCAAGTGGCTCGGCCTGACGTTGAGCGGCATCGTGGTAGTCCAGGTATGAACGCTGGATGGCGATGTGATCGGCCACGTATTTGGCGTCGTGCCAGACGCCCCAAATGAACGATGAACCCCGACGGGATTGCCACGGCAGGCCGAGGAAATAAATGCCTGGTTCGCTGGCAACACCGCGCTGATGCTGTGGTTTTCCGTGATCATCGAAGGCATCCACCTTCAGCCAGCTGTAATCCGTGGCGAAACCGGTGGCCCAGATGATCGACGTCACGCCAGCCCTGGCCAGGTCGAGTTCCAGGATCGGATGAGTGACGCATTCCGGGTCCGGAAACGTGTGCCGTGCCTCGGGCTCTTCCGGCAGGTCCAGGCCATTGCGTTCGATGTAGGCATCGGCAGCATTCAGCAGCGCCAGGTAGTTCTCGTCACCGCGCGCCAGGTTATCGGCCAGATTCGGCTGGAAAGTCGCCACCGCGCCATTGAACGCCTGGGTCAGCCCGACCAGCGTCATTCCGCGATGGGCCAGGCCCCGGAAGTCCACGGTGCGCCCGCCATGAGCACCGCTGACCGCAATGGTCACGTGTTCCCGACCGGGCTTCATGGCGGCCTGATCCCACTCGCCGAGCACACCCAGCCACCAGCAGAAATCACGGTTGCGATAAGCGCGAGGAGGGCGGTCGTGTGCGCCCACAGACAGGTAGACCTTCTTGCCGGCGCGCTGCAATTCATCGGCGATCTGCACACCCGATGAACCTGCGCCGACCACCAGTACGGCACCTTCGGGCAACTGCGCAGGGTTACGGTAGTCAGCGGAATGGATCTGCAGGAACGGCACGTCTTTCGGCGCGATCGGCGGGATGACCGGACGCTGGAACGGCCCGGTGGCCGCGACGACTCGGTTGGCTTCGATCACGCCCTCGGAGGTTTCGATGGTGAAGCCCGGACGACCGATATTGCGCTCGACCTTCAGTACATCGACGCCGGTACGGATGGGGGCGTTGAATTTCTTTGCGTACGCTTCGAAGTAATCGGCTACCCGCTCTTTCGGGGCAAAGCCGTCGGGGCTGAGGTCGTCGAACTCAAGACCGGGAAAGCGATCGTGCCACGCCGGACCGTTGGCCACCAACGAATCCCAGCGCCCGGTGCGCCAGCGCTCGGCAATACGGTTGCGCTCCAGCACCAGGTGCGGCACACCGAGTTTGCTCAGGTGCTCACTCATCGCCACGCCAGCCTGACCGGCGCCCACAATCAGCGTGTCTGTTTTTATTTTTTCAGTGGTCATCTCTCTACCCTTCGATGTGGGATTCAGGCGGTTATGGCCTGCCATCTCTTGGGCTCAAGACTAGGGATCACCCTGGTATCGGTAAAATATTATTAAGCTGGCATTTGAGTATAAATAACTGATGCAGAGTGTTTTGTTCCCCGTGACGGGTAGGAGCAGTGCGCATCAGCCGCTAATGAAAGAGGTGTCTGTCAGGACTTTCTATTTTTGCGTAGGAATGTTCTGGATTTTGTCCGAAGGGTGGAATGGCTGCGTCGGATGGTCCATCGTTTCCGCCACTGAAAGGATTTTTGTCACGGCAATGATTGTCGTGTGTATGTCTGGAGGCGGTGATGACGTCAAGCAGTTTTCAAAACGAAGTGCCCAAGGCACGGGTCAACATAAAACTCGATTTGCATACCGGCGGTGCGCAGAAAAAGGTCGAGTTGCCATTGAAGTTAATGGTGATGGGGGATTACAGCAACGGCAAAGAGCAGCGGGTAATCTCGGAACGGACCAAAATCGGCATCAACAAAAATAATTTCGACAGCGTACTGGCCCAGTTCTCCCCGGACCTGAAGCTGGCGGTAAAAAACACCCTCGTGGATGACAGTGCCGAAAGCCCGGTCGAATTGAATTTTCAAAGCATGAAGGATTTCGAGCCTGAGCAGGTGGCCCGGCAGATCCCGCAACTGCGCGCACTACTGGCCATGCGCAACCTGTTGCGCGACCTCAAGTCGAACTTGCTGGACAACGCCACCTTTCGACACGAACTGGAACGCATCCTCAAAGATGATGCACTGAGTGATGAGCTGCGAGCTGAATTGGCCGCCTTGGCACCCCAGGAAAGTCATTAATTCACTTCGGATTATTTAAAGGGAATTTTTTCGTAATGAACACAGAAAGTTCTAACGTGCAATCGCGCGGCGCTACAGTGTTGTCTGAAGAAAGCAAAGGCGTTTATAGCGCCCTGTTTGGCAAGATCAATCTCAGTCCAATTACAACATTGGGCGGAATTGAAGTTTTCCAAAATGCCGAAGCACTTTCTGAAGCCTCTGTCGATGAACGGGTAACGGCCGCCGTCAGTGTATTCATGAATCTGCTCAAACAGTCCGCGCAGAAAGTCGAGCGTCTGGACAAGACGCTACTGGATGAACACATAGCGTCACTGGATGCACAGATCAGTCGCCAACTTGACGCCGTCATGCACCACCCTGATTTCCAGCGAGTGGAATCCACATGGCGCGGTGTCAAATCGTTGGTCGATCAGACGGATTTCCGCCAGAACGTCCGTATCGAATTGCTGGATGTCAGCAAGGATCACCTGGTCCAGGACTTCGAGGACGCACCGGAAATCGCCCAGAGCGGTTTGTATGTTCATACCTATATCCAGGAATACGACACGCCGGGTGGTGAGCCAATAGCGGCGGCCATTTCCAACTATGAATTCGACCGCAGCCCACAGGACATTGCGCTGTTGCGCAATATTTCAAAGGTGTCGGCGGCAGCGCATATGCCTTTCATAGGTTCTGTCGGTCCCGCCTTTTTCGGCAAAAAATCGATGGAAGAAGTTGCGGCCATCAAGGACATCGGTAACTACTTTGACCGTGCGGAATACATCAAGTGGAAGGCCTTCCGTGATAGCGATGACGCGCGCTACATCGGCTTGCTCATGCCGCGCGTGCTGGGCCGACTGCCTTATGGCCCGGACACTATTCCAGTGCGCAGCTTCAATTACATCGAAAGCGTCAAGGGGCCGGATCACGACAAGTACCTATGGACCAATGCCTCGTTTGCCTTCGCTGCAAACATGGTGAAGAGCTTTATTGCCAATGGCTGGTGCGTGCAGATTCGGGGCCCTCAGTCGGGAGGCGCCGTTACCGAGTTGCCGATCCACTTGTACGATCTGGGTACCGGGAACCAGGTGAAGATTCCATCGGAAGTGATGATTCCGGAGACCCGCGAATTTGAATTCGCCAACCTGGGCTTCATTCCACTCTCCTACTACAAGAATCGCGATTACGCCTGTTTCTTCTCGGCCAACTCGACCCAGAAGCCGGCGCTGTACGACACGGCGGACGCCACTGCCAACAGTCGGATCAACGCACGATTGCCCTACATCTTCCTGCTCTCGCGCATTGCTCACTATTTGAAGCTGATCCAGCGCGAGAACATCGGTACGACCAAGGATCGTCGTTTACTGGAACTGGAACTGAACAAATGGATCGGCAGCCTGGTGACTGAAATGACGGATCCGGGTGACGACTTGCAGGCGTCGCACCCGCTGCGTGATGCGAAAATCACAGTCGAAGACATCGAAGACAATCCAGGCTTTTTCCGCGTCAAGTTATACGCCGTACCGCATTTCCAGGTGGAAGGCATGGACGTCAATTTGTCCCTGGTTTCGCAGATGCCCAAGGCGAAGGCCTAAGCCCCTTCGACCCCAATCACTTCGTAGGGAAACGACGTAATGAAGATAGACCGCCCCTTATGGGTCGCGGGGGCTCTGTTGTCTCCGCAGCAATTCCAGCAGCAAGCGCGCTGGGAAGCCTGGGCCAACGAACGACTCGCGCATTTGTCCCTGGTGCATCCCTGGGGCGTTCAGGCCGTGGCGTTTGACCTGCAAGCACTGCGATTGGGCAAGCTCAAAGCCACTCAGCTGTGCTTGCGAATGCCCGATGGCACCTTGATCGATACCGATCATATAGACCGGCTGCCACCAGGGCTGGAGTTGACCAGCCTGCTGCCCGATGACATTCAGAACCCGATATTGGTATTGGCATTGCCACTGGAACAAGCCAATGGCAACAACTGCCTTTTCGACGCTACCAGGGCAGATCGGCCGATCCGCTATCGCCAGGCCTGGCGTGATGTGCAGGACGTTTATGCCGACGAGGTGCAATCGATCGCCGTTCTGGAGCACATGCTGAGCCTGCGCTTCGATCACGATGAGAACGGCGATTACCTGACATGTCCCGTTGCACGTCTGGTGCGCGACGGGCAGGGCGGATGGAGCCTCGATCCAGCCTATGTGCCGCCTCTCCTCAGCTTCGCTGCTCATCCCGGCTTGCTGATCCAGTTCGACAACCTGCTGACCCAGCTGGCTGCCAAGCGCCAACGACTGATGGGCATGCGCCGGGAGAGCAACCAGCGCATGGCAGACTTTGCCGTGGCCGATGTTTCGCTTTTCTGGTTACTCAACGCCCTGAACACCTACCAACCGGTACTGATGGACTTCAAGGCCTGGCCCGTGCGACATCCCGAGCAGGTCTATCTGGAATTGACGAAACTGGCCGGCGGCTTGCTGACCTTTTCCCTGGAGCACGATCTCGACCAGATACCTGCGTACCGGCACGAACACCTGGAAGCTGTGTTCCCGCCGTTGATGGGCATGATCTCCACACTGCTCGAGGCGAGTCTTCCTTCGCGGGTCGTTGCACTGACATTGGAGAACAGCAGCGCCAACCGTTGGCAGGTCACCCTCAATGATGCCCGACTGCGCGAACGTGATAGCGCGGACTTCTATCTGTCCGTGCGGTGCCGGCTGCCAGCAGTTGAACTGCAAGGCCAGTTCCCGCGCCTGTGCAAGGTCGGTACCCCGGATGATGTCGATCATCTGATCAACGCCGCGCTCGATGGTGTGCCGTTGCAATCGCTCAGCCATGTACCGGCAGCCATCCCCCTGCGTCTGGAGAACCAGTACTTCGCCCTTGATCTGAGCCACCCCAAGGGGCAAGCCATGCTGGCGGCAGGGGTCTGTGCATTCTACGTCCCGAGTACGCTGGTCGACGTGAAGCTTGAACTGTTCGCGGTGCTGCGCACATGAACCTGAACCCATCCAGCGACCTTACGTTGATGTCCGTGGATATCGACGCCCTGTTGCAGGACAGCTACCTGCTGGTCGTAGAGCTGCGACAGGGGGCTTGCGCGCTGAACACGGACAAACTGTCGGCGCTTTGCATCAAGCAGATCGAACTCGTTCGCCGCCTGCTCAAGGAAGCAGGCCTGAGCTCGCGCAGCATCGACCACATCAGCCATGCTCAATGCGCTTTGCTGGATGAAACCGTGCTGGGTCGCGGCAAGGATGAAGACCATGCCAAATGGGCACGCAAGCCCTTGCAGGCAAGGTTTTTCAACCGTCATCAGGCGGGTGAGTTTCTGTATGAAGACATGCGCGAAGTGCTGCGCGAACCTTCGGCCGACCTGCATGTGCTGACAGCCTTTCATCGGGTGCTGATGCTCGGTTTTCAGGGCCGTTATCGAGATGCTAACGACCCCGAACGTGAACAACTGGTAGTCGCCCTGGCAGCCCGTGTAGCGCCTTTGAAACTCAGTCATACGTTACCGACCCACATTAATGTGGGTCGCCGGATGAAGGCGTTTTACTGGTTGCGTTCGCCATTGGCTCATGTACTGGCGGCCAGCCTGCTGCTCGTGGGCGTCTGGTGGGGGCTGGATCATCTGTTGAGTGGTGTCATCGCCTCGCTCTCATCGGTCCAGGCGTGAGGGGCAAATGACGCTGAAACTCAAGAAAGCACTGTTGCTGTGGACGGGTGGGCTTGCATTGGCGCTGCTGGCCTTTCTCCCGCTTGCAGGCTGGGGGCAACTATTCACGGCGTTGACGGTGATGTGTGGCGTCGCGCTCGCCTGGATTCAGGCAGTACGCCGGGCTTCGCGCCAGCGCAAACGCCTGGAGTTTACGCACAGATTGTCGCTGCCTCCAGCGGCTTACCGCCAGCCCGTGATACTGGTGTGCGGTGACGGGCTGGATGGTCTGTTTGGTGCGACAGCCGACGAACAACCCGCGCTACGCGTGACCGAACACGGATGTTATTTGCGGGTATCTCATTTGGAGCAACTGCCGCACTTGACCGACAGCATCTTGGCCATGCGGCCGCAATGGTGCGGTCAGCTCAGTGTGATGTTCGTTGCCAACCCGGCTGAACACACTGATGCCGCGATGCTGGCCGGGCAGGTGCATGCCTTCAGCTATCAGTGGGCACAGAGTCGCAAGCACGGCCTGGCGCTGCCGCTTCTGCTGGTGAGCTATCTGCAAGCCTCACGAGGCGAGGGTCGCTGGTTCAGCTGGGAATCAGGCCAATCGAATTCACGTGTTTACGAGGCCGGCGCTTGCCACAGCCTGGGAGAATGGCAACGTCAAATTGTCAACGGCGTGGCGACGACCCATCGCTTCCAGACAAGCGTGCAACTCGACAGCGCAGCGGCCTGGCTGGCTGATCACGTCATGCCACATTTGACGGCCTATAAACGCCATGCTGTCGGCCCGCCGACGGTCAGTGCGATCACGCTCGTGCCGGCATTGCCCCATAGCGTGAAAGGCAACCTGTGGCAGCAATGGCTGCGTGACAAGGGTGCGCTAGTGAATCACGCGCCAGCAGTCGGCACGTCTTTGCCGTTTCCCGATCCCTTGCTGCATTTGCTTCCCACGAAGGCTCAACGATCTCCAGTGCATCGCGCCGGTGTGATCGCCGTGTGGTTGTTCACCGCCGCAGGTGTCATGGCCTTGGTCAGCTCCGCCTGGCAGAACACTTTGCTGCTACGCCAGGTCAGTGACGACCTGCGCCGTTACACGACCATTGCGCCGTTAGAGCACCGTGACAGGCCCGGGTTTGTCCTGCGTGAGGAGGCATTGAGTGCGCTACGCGAGGACGCAGCGCGTCTGGACAGTTACTACCGGCAAGGTGAGCCACTTGCATTAGGACTAGGCCTGTATCGCGGTGAAATTCTGCGAGCCCGGCTGCTGTCGACGATTGCCGGTCACCGTGAACTCTCGGCGGGACCAATGCCCGTGGGAGCACCCAGGCCGGTGCGGCTGAACAGCCTGTCGCTGTTCCGCACCGGTAGCGCACAACTCAAGCCTGAGTCGACCAAGGTACTGATCGATGCCTTGAACGACATCAAGGCTCAGCCTGGCTGGTTGATTGTCATCACCGGGCACACCGACGCCGTTGGCAGTGACGATCACAATCTAAAGCTCTCCCGAGACCGCGCCTCGGCGGTGCACGACTGGATGCGCCAAATGGGTGGCATCCCAGACAACTGTTTTGCAGTGCAGGGCATTGGCAAAAGCCAACCCATCGCCAGCAATGACACCGAAGCCGGACGCTCGGCCAACCGTCGCGTCGATATCCGTCTGGTGCCGGAAGTGGGGGCGTGCGAGTTCCCCACTGCGGGACCAGACCTGCAACCCCCTGTCGCCCTGCGCGACATTCATCCAAGAAAAGGAGTTTCACATGGCAATTCCGGTTTACCTGTGGCTGAAAGATGACGGCGGCGCCGACATCAAAGGGTCGGTGGACGTACAGAAACGTCAGGGAAGTATTGAGGTGGTCGCCCAGGACCATAGCCTTTATATCCCGACCGACAACAACACGGGCAAGTTGACCGGAACGCGGGTGCACACCCCGTTCCTTTTCACCAAGGAAATCGACTCATCCAGTCCGTATCTCTACAAGGCGGTGACCACCGGACAGACGCTCAAGAGCGCCGAGTTCAAGTGGTACCGCATTGATGAAGGCGGCGAGGAGGTCGAGTACTTCATCACCAAGCTGGAAAACGTAAAGGTCGTGAAAGTCGCGCCAAAAATGCACGACGTGAAGGACCCGGCCAAGGAGAAGCACAACCACCTGGAACAGGTTGAGTTGCGTTACGAAAAGGTCACCTGGACCTACAAGGACGGCAACATCATCCACTCCGATTCCTGGAACGAACGCCAAAGCGCCTGATGCAAAAGGTCCGGCAGACAGGTTCAAGTCTGCCGGCCCTCTGGTGTGCAGGGTTGAGCGTCTGTTCGCGGGCGCTCAGCCAAACACATCAAGCGCCAGGCTTATTGCTTGCCTCGACGACACCTCGCGAATACCGAACAAGGATGTAACGCATGACACAGAATTCCACGCGTTTGCTTCGCCGCCTCAATCCCTACTGCGCCCAGGCGCTCAGTGCGGCGGCTTCGTTGTGTCAAAGCCGTGCCCATGCACAGGTCAGCATCGAGCACTGGCTGCTCAAGTTGCTGGAGCAAGGCGAGGGCGACATGACACTCATTGCCCGACGTTATGAATGGGATATGGATGGCCTATGGCGCGGTCTGCTTGACCATCTCGATACGCTGCCGCGCAGTGTGCGGAGCAAGCCGCAGCTAGACGGCAAGCTGCAGGAACTGATCAAAAGTGCCTGGTTGCGGGCGTCACTCGAAGGTCACGAAAACCTGCGATCGGCACATGTGCTCGGCGCCTTGGTGGAAGCTCCCAACCTGCTCGCGTGCGATGCCGCCTGGCCCTTGCTCAGCCTTGGCCAAACTCAGCTGCAACGATTGTTCCCCCTCCTGGATCAACATTCCGAAGAGCGCCCGGAGGTGCAGCAACCAGACGGGCTTGGCAGCGCAGACGTGCTTGAACCGCTCGCCACTTCACCAACCCGTGACGCCCGGAGCGACGCTTTGCAGACGGTCCTGGACAAGTTCACCCAGGACATCACCGCCAAGGCCAGGGCAGGGCACATCGATCCCGTATTCGGTCGCGATGATGAGATCCGTCAGGTCATCGACATCCTCAGTCGTCGGCGCAAGAACAATCCAATCCTGGTCGGCGATCCTGGAGTTGGCAAGACTGCATTGGTCGAAGGCCTGGCGTTACGCATTGCCGAGGGCAATGTGCCCGACAGCCTGAAACCGGTGAGTGTGCGCACTCTGGACCTGGGATTGCTTCAGGCGGGGGCGGGGGTCAAAGGCGAGTTCGAACAGCGGCTGAAAAATGTCATCGATGCCGTACAGCAGTCGGCTAATCCGGTACTGCTGTTTATCGACGAAGCCCATACCCTGATCGGCGCCGGCAACCAGGCAGGCGGCGCCGACGCCGCCAATTTGCTCAAGCCGGCCCTGGCTCGGGGCGAGTTGCGCACCATCGCCGCCACCACCTGGAGCGAATACAAACAGTACTTCGAGCGTGATGCCGCCCTGGAGCGGCGCTTTCAGATGGTCAAGGTGGACGAACCGGATGACGTCAATGCCTGCCTCATGTTACGGGGGCTTAAAGCCCGTTATGCCAGTCATCACGGCGTGCACATTCAGGATTCGGCGGTTCAGGCGGCGGTCAACCTGTCACGGCGTTATCTGACGGGTAGGCAATTGCCGGACAAAGCCATTGATCTGCTCGACACCGCCAGTGCACGGGTGCGCATGAACCGCGATTGCGAACCTCAGGCACTGGTTCGGATCAAGGCCGGCCTGGCAGCTCTGGAACTGGAACGACAGGCGCATGAAGGAGACGCGCGACTCTGCGGCAGTGCGTCAAGCGAGCGTC
>Ga0247817_10001257_pt1 | contig 13453 bp, 15 predicted proteins | sample UWRJL212509R1_FD_178010 | JGI IMG/M metagenome (GOLD analysis project Ga0247817, IMG submission 178010) | Plant litter microbial communities from Arlington Agricultural Research Station in Wisconsin, United States - UWRJ-L212-509R-1 | ecosystem: Environmental > Terrestrial > Plant litter >... | reverse complement strand
TATTGTTCTGCTAAAATTAGCTATGCCAAGCGCATTCATTTTAAAATACCTGTCTTCACACGTTTTTAAGTTCATTTTAATAGAAATTCTTTAGATTATGAAAAATTCAGTAATGCTCTTCATGGTGTTCTTAGCTTTTACAGCATGCTCAAAACATGAAGGAAAAAAGAATATTGCGATCACTGGAATAGATTCCACATTGCGGCCAGGTGATGATTTTTTTAAATATGTAAATGGCAAATGGTACGATTCTGTATCAATACCAGCATCTCAGTCCGGAGTTGGTGCTTATATGTTTATGAATTACCCACAACGAATGCGCCTGCAGGGAATATTAGACAGTATTTCGAAAAGCAAGAATCCGGCAGGAAGTATAGCACAAAAGGTAGGAGATTTTTATGCATCAGGTATGGATACGGTAACCATAAACAAACGCGGTTACGAACCTATCAAACCCTTACTTGCTAAAATTGAAGCCATTACTGATTTACCGTCCTTAATGAACTTTGTCGCTAATGAAGTAAAAGTGAACAATTCTTCTATTATCGGTTTTGGAGTGTCGCCCGATGAGAAAAACAGTGGTATGAACATTGCTCAAATTTATCAAACCGGCATCGGTTTGCCTGACAGGGACTATTATTTCAAATCGGATTCATCAACTGTCGCCATACAGCAATCTTATAAAAAGTATCTTGCTACATTATTTCAGCAAACCGGCAGTAATGCGCAGGAAGCTTTAAAGAATGCTAATCTGGTTTATGATATTGACAAACAACTAGCTGTTTCGCATAAAACAAAAGTGGAGCTTCGTGATGTGCAGGCAAATTATAATAAAATAGCTTTAACAGATCTTGCAAAAAGACATGCTAATATCAACTGGAATACTTTCTTAACTAGTTTAGGAGCTCAAACCGATTCTGTAAATGTTGGGCAGCCTGCTTATTATGATGCGCTAAATAAGCTCTTAAAAACCATTCCTATTGCTAATTGGAAAATTTATCTGAAAGCAAATTCTCTGGAACGCTATGCAGATGATTTAAGCAAACCTTTCGTTGATGCTTCATTTGAGTATACCAAAGTGCTTTCCGGTCAGGCTGTTCAAAAATCACGTGGAGAAATAATGGCTAATGTACTTGACGGTTACCTGGGCGAAGCGGTGGGTGAATTGTATGTAAAGAAATATTTTTCTGAAGATGCAAAAAAACGCATGTTAGTTCTCGTGAATAACCTGCAAAAAGCATACGGAAAAAGAATTGATAACTTAGAATGGATGAGTTCTGGCACGAAACAAAAAGCCAAAGAAAAATTGTTTGCCATGACCAAGAAAATAGGATATCCGGACAAATGGAGAGACTATAGCAAGGTACGTATAGCCAGAGATACTTATTTTGAGAATATGGTTTCAGCCGCTACAGCTGACTATCAATTTCAATTGGCAAAATTGGGCAAAAAGGTAGATAAATCAGAATGGTATACTACAACTCCAACCGTTACAGCTTATAATAACCCGACTGCAAACGAAATTGTTTTTCCTGCAGGTATCCTTCAAGCCCCATATTTTGATAATACTGCAGATGATGCACTGAACTATGGAGGTATTGGAATGGTTATCGGTCATGAAATAACACATACTTTTGATGATCAGGGCGCTCAATATGACAAGGATGGTAACTTAAAAGACTGGTGGACAAAAGAAGATTATGCCCAGTTTAAGTCCAGAATACAACAGGTTATTACGATGTACAATACGTATACTGTTTTAGGTGACCTGCATATTAATGGTGCCATGACAGTGGGTGAAAATACAGCAGATATTGCCGGAATAGCGGTTGCCTACGATGCTTTTAAAATGACGGAACAAGGAAAAGGGGATACCAAGATCGACGGTTTTACTCCGGATCAACGCTTTTTTATTTCTATAGCTAAAATATGGAGAGTAAAAATGAAAGACGAATTTCTGCGTTTGTGGATTAACAATAATCCGCATTCTCCACCAAATTGGCGTGTTAATGGTCCGCTAATGAATACAACACCTTTTTACGAAGCATTTAATGTAAAAGCAGGAGATAAAATGTTCTTGCCGAAGAAGGACAGAATAACAATTTGGTAATCCTGTTATAGATTATAGAATAATCATTATGACGTTGCACACCCAACGGTTTACAATTAATCTATATATTTGATCATTCAAATTAATAAAATGAGCGAAAAAACGAAACCGTATGCCTTAATAACCGGCGCCAGCAAAGGCATTGGAAAAGCGATTGCTTATGAATTGGCTAAAAAAGGATATCCATTATTGCTTGTTGCAAGAAGTGAAGAGGAATTAAAAGCATTAGCTGATGATCTTCAAACTAAATACAGTATCAACGCTCCGGTTTTATCGATTGATCTTTCGACAAATGACGCATCACATAAAGTAACCGACTGGATAAAAACGAATAATTATCCAGTTGGTTTTTTAATTAACAATGCCGGTTATGGGGTTTGGGGTGATTTTAGTCAGTCTTCTCTAAGCGATCAGCTTGGCATGATGCAACTTAACATGAATGTGGTTGTAGAGCTGTCACATCTATTAGTACCCATACTTTCACAAGAAAAACAAGCCTATATTTTAAATATATCGAGTACTGCTGCTTATCAGGCTGTACCAACACTAGCTGTTTATTCCGCTACAAAAGCTTTTGTTTTATCATTTACGCGTGCCTTGCGTTTCGAACTTGCTAAAACTTCCATTTCAGTAACCTGTTTTAGTCCGGGGCCTGTTGATACTGGTTTTGCTTCAAGAGCTGGTTTAGACGCGCTTAGCAAAATGGCTCAAAAGTTTAATATGCAGCCAGATGAAGTTGCAAAAATGGCGGTAAAAGCCATGTTTAACAAAAAATCAGAAGTTATTCCGGGGTTTACCAATATTATTTCGGTTTACGCCAATCGCATACTACCAAAGGGATTCATTGAAAAAATGGCAGCCGGGATTTATAAAATTTAAATTTTTTCGAAAAAAAAAAGATTGTTAAAAAGTAAATCAAATTGTAAACATTTCCGATTTACAGAAATTGACCCGATTTGAACTTACTACTTTGCAAGTACAGACTTTCTGTGTTCTAGTCCCCATTCTAACATTTTGTCCAGGAAATCACCTATTGACTTGCCGGAATCAGATAATTCATACTCGACAGATACAGGAATAGTATCGTAAACAGTTCGTTTTACAATACCATTTAGCTCCAAATCTTTTAATTCTTTTGACAACATTCGTGGTGTTATTTTGGGAATGTTGCGTTGAATTTCAGTAAACCGTGTTTTATCGCAGAGTAAAGACGCAATGATAGGTAGTTTCCATTTTCCATGTATTACATTAATTGCATCATTTACTGCCAACATAAATTTAACAGGGCAGGACTTTGTTTCTTTAATAGTGTCGGCTTCTTCCATTTTTCTTGCTATTAAGTATACTTTAGTATAGCGCTATACTAAAGTATACGAGTATATTTTGTATAGCGAATATAATTAATTTTGCTATATCAAAATAATTTTAAATATAAAAATATGATTTTAATAACAGGAGCAACAGGGAATTATGGAAAGGCAACGATTGACTTTCTATTAAAAAAGGGAATTTCAGCAAACAACATTTCCGCATTAGTAAGAGATGTGACCAAAGCGGCAGATTTGAAAGCAAAAGGTATTAACTTAAAGATTGGTAATTATGATAACTACACTTCTTTATTAGAAGCATTTAAAAACGTTGACAAATTATTATTGGTTTCGGGAAATGATATTGTAAATCGTGGAAGTCAGCAGGAGAATGCAGTGAAAGCTGCAAAAGAAGCTGGAATAAAATACATAATATATACAAGTTTTGAGCGAAAAAATGAAAGCGAAACTTCGCCACTTGCCTTTTTTACAAAACCGGATATTGATACAGAAAACCAAATCAAGGCAAGTGGAATGACTTACACCATTTTAAAAAACAATTTTTATCTTGATTCATTACCTACGTTTTTTGGCGAACAAGTTTTGGAAACCGGAATATTTTTGCCGGCAGGTGAATCAAAATCCGCTTTTGCTTTACGTAATGATATGGCAGAAGCTACTGCCAATATATTGACAAGTGAAGGACACGGAAATAAAGAATATTCTTTCAGCAATACCGAAAATATATCGCTACAAGAGATTGCTCAAAATTTAAGTGAAATAGCCGGTAAACAAGTTAATTATGTGAGCCCTTCACAAGCTTTGTATGCAGAAACATTAACAGCGGCAAGCGTTCCTGTAGAATATGTTAAAATGTTTGCAGGTTTTGCTGAAGCAGTTAAGCAAGGTGAATTTACAAGCGAAAATACAGATTTAGAAAAAATTTTAGGAAGAAAACCAAAGAGTGCAAAAGAATTTTTGAAAGAACTTTATACTTCTAAATAACATATTTGAAATTGTACCTTTAGATAGCGGACAGTGTTGGGATTGTTCGCTATTTTTGTATTTGGTAATTTTACAGACGAAAAAAGGGGAGTAGGTAGCAAGGTTCAAGCTTATGTTTTTTTGCTTTTTTAAGCTATAATTATTTAACATCCAGACTAGTATGAAATTCTAATTTGATCTTCTCAATAAGTAAATCTGGATTTTTCAAAAAAAAAATAAAAAAATATTCTTTGCAAATGAGAAATTATATTACATTTGCTTAAATATCTACTAATTCTATAGAGTATGTCAAATAATAAAAGAAATACGTTTAATTTTTCAAATGGTCGAATGCACACAAACATACTAATGTACTGTTGTTGCTGTTTTCGCAACCTTTTTGATAAAATTAAAAACGTTATTCTTTCATTTATTAAATCTATATTATCATGGTATCTACTTATAAAACCTTTACCCTTACTGGGCAATTAACTAATGAGCAAATAAACTTCTTTAACGAACATGGTTTTATCCATTTCAAAAAATTCATAAATCCGGATACTGTTTCCTCAATCATTGACGCTTCAAAACAAGTGCAACAACAATGGATTGACAACGATGTTGAAAAAGTAAACGGCGTTCCTATTAAATACGGAAAAGATTTAGATGGTTCTCCTATCGTACAACGTTTTGCTTTTATAAACCAACATCATCAAACCTTAAGTGGTCTTTTACTTGATCCAAGATTTAATAGTTTGTTACAACTGGCAGGTGAGGGCGCAAGATTAGGTACTGAAGAAAAAGACGGAATGGTTTTCAATCATTACATCAATGGACCGGAAAGCAAGTTTACCAAAATGGGCTGGCATACAGATGGTTTGAGAGACATTTTTTATGGTGCAAAACTAAATCCGATGCTAAATGTGGGCATTCACTTAAGCACATTAAAACCTGAAAATGGTGGTCTTAAAATTATTCCCGGTACGCACAAGCAAAGTATTTATCAAATGCTTTTCCGCAAAAAATACTTTTTAGATAACAAACCTGATCCACAGGAAGTTTCCATCACTCCGGAAGCTGGAGATTTAACCATTCACGATGGTCGTTTATGGCACAGAGTTGCAGAATCATCTATCCGTGGTGAAGAGAGTAGAAGAAGGGTTATTTATATTCCAATTATAGCAGGAAAGTACGCTCCAAAAAACGAAAACAGTCCAACAGTTTTCTATCAACGTTTTGCGGGTATCGTTAAATAATTATGCTAATTATTATCGCATTTAGTTATCTGGTTAGATCAGGTAAGCTAAAAAGTACCACAGATTTTTTGAAAAATACACGGAGAAAAGCAAAATTAAAAATTGTAAAAGTAGAATTGGCTATAGTATCGGGCTTACAAATATTGAGCTAGTAATGGAAAAACAAATACAGATTGAAGAATATAGTACCGTTGTACAACGAACATTTTCAGACCGAAAGCGAACTAATATTTTAAAAAGTGCAGAACAGTCTACGATTGTATTTTTGCTTCCAAAGGTGCCTAAATTCATTTCGCCGAATGTACTTACTTTCATAGGTACACTTGGTTCGGGTTTAGTTTTTTTAGCTTTTATTTTAGGTACTTATATAACAATTTGGTATTTGCTTTTAGGTATTATCGGTTTAGCTGTAAATTGGTTAGGCGATTCTTTAGACGGAAGATTGGCGTATTACAGAAATATTCCACGACGTTGGTATGGTTTTGCGCTCGACATTATTGCCGATTGGATTGGTATTGTACTTATAGGCTTTGGCTACTACATTTATGCTAAAAATGGCACACAAATAGTAGCCTTTGCTTTTGTCGCATTGTACGGCTGGTCTATCATTATCAGTCAGTTACGCTACAAAATTACAAACCAATACACTATAGATTCCGGCTTTGTTGGCCCAACAGAACTAAGGTTTATTATTGCGGCAATTTTAATTACAGAAGTTTTATTTCCTGGATCAATTACCTATCTGACTATTTTAATCACTATTATGTTGTTTATAATCAATATTATAGATAGCTTTAAACTTTTAAAGTTGGCCGATTTAAAAGATAAAAATCAAAACTGAGATGTTCAGGAAAAAGTCCATTTTGACCTTTCTGCAAGCGCAAGTTGCGGCATTTTTAGGTGGTATTACCGATTATGTCTTAATGATTTTATTGACAGAAGTTTTTAAATTGCATTTTACATTTTCTATTTTAATCTCCGGAATGGTTGGTGCCATTATCAATTTCAGTATCAACAGGTTTTGGGTATTCAAAAATCAATGTGGTTATAGCAGCCGCATCAATAGTCAGCTTTTTAAATTTGCGTTGGTCGTATTGGGAAGCATTTCTTTAAAAGCATTTGGTACGCTTGTTCTGCAAAGCGTTTTTCAAATCGATTATAGAATCGGAAGATTAATCACGGATAGTTTTGTTTCTTATGGATTTAATTATCCACTCATTAAATATTGGGTTTTTAAAGTAAACGAAAAACAGAATGTAATAGAATCAAATTAGTATAATATTATTTCATTTATGAATAAATTAGCATTTAAATATTTTTCAAAATCATTCATGGTGATCACGATCTTAGTAAATATGATTTCTGAAAATATAGCGGCACAAGCCAAAAATCCATCGCCACTACATTTCCCCACGCCTAAGAATATAGATAATATGCTATTTTACATTCAGCGTGATCCCAATACAAACACCGCTATTTATGCCCTAAACTACGAGGAAGACGGAAAAATAAACAAAAGGAATCCTGTAAAAGCCTATTGGATTCGCTATGCTGAGAAAGGAGAAGAGAAAGACTTTACTTATATACAACGTAAATTTGGGTACGGAATAGAAAGCAAATCTTTAAATAATGAAGAGTTTCAGCTTCAGTTTGTATCTTATAAAAAGTTACCCTTAACCTTGAAAAAGATCGATTCAGATCAAAAATATCATGTTTTTGTAAGTGTCAATCAGAAAAAAATTCAAGTTGAAAAAATATTTGTACGCATCGAAGGTGGTACTTTTTGGCTGCCCAATGTAAAGTATGCCGAAGTTACCGGAATTGAGACTTCTTCTAATAAAATAATTACCGAAAGGATGTTGTTTAAATAGGTTACGTATTGTTCGCCAATCACTGGGTCTGAAATAACACGTCCATGAACCTCTTCAACTAAAGATTTAAATAATGCGCCTACAGAGAATATTGGACAGTATTTCGCAAAGCAAGAATCCAGTAGGAAGTACAGCACAAAAGGCAGGAGACTTTTATACATCAGGTATGGATACGGTAACCATAGCAAACGTGGCTATTAGTATTGAAAACTATGCTGTTTTTAAATAATACTTCTTTCTGAACCAAAACGCAACATTAACCAGTGCAATAAGCGCCGGTACTTCTACCAATGGACCTATAACTCCTGCAAATGCCTGACCGCTGTTTATTCCAAATACACCAATTGCCACTGCAATTGCAAGTTCGAAATTGTTTCCTGTGGCGGTAAAGGCTATTGCTGTCGCTTTTGAATAGTCAGCACCAAAATATTTCCCAACAAAGAAGCTGATGATAAACATGATGGTAAAGTATATTAGCAATGGGACTGCGATACGAACAACATCCATAGGAATCTGGATAATCAATTCACCTTTAAGGCTGAACATTACTATGATGGTAAAAAGCAGTGATATAACTGTGATAGGAGAAATAAATGGTACATATTTATTTTCAAACCATTCTGAACCTTTTATTGCAATAAGGGCATAACGGCTTATGATTCCAAGAGCAAAAGGAATTCCTAAATAGATCCCCACGCTTTCAGCGATCTCGCCAATACTGATGTTAACTTCAAATCCATTATAGCCAAAGTAGGGAGGAAGAACAGTTATGAAGATATAAGCATACACACTATAAAGCAGAACCTGAAAAATGCTGTTAAGTGCAATAAGGCCAGCAGCATATTCTCTGTTTCCATCTGCGAGATCATTCCAAACAACAACCATTGCAATACATCTAGCCAGACCTATCAGAATGACACCGATCATATATTCCGGATAGCCATTTAAAAAAAGCAAGGCAAGGGAAAACATTAAAATTGGTCCAACGAACCAATTTAAAAATAAAGAAGCTCCCAGGATTTTGGTGTTTCTAATGACCTGTCCCATCCGCTCGTATTTCACTTTGGCAAGTGGTGGGTACATCATAAGAATAAGTCCAATAGCCAAAGGAATATTAGTTGTCCCGCTTGAGAATGAATTTATAAAATTACCGCTGGACGGAATAAAATATCCTATTGCTACACCAAGAGCCATAGCGAGGAAAATCCAGAGCGTTAAAAATCTATCCAAAAAACTTAATTTTTTACGTCCTGTAGCAGGTGCACATTTATTTGCTGACATTTTTATTGTTTGATTTGTGAGAATACATAAAACATTTCAGCTCCAATTTGAAGACTGCGTTCCTGATAAACTTCTTTTTGTTGCGGTGTGCCGTCCGAAACCTTAGGATCTTCAAAAGTAATAGGTATACGCTTTTCGGCACCTGCAATAAAAGGACAGCCTCCATCAGCCTGTGAGCAGGTCATTATAGCAACAAATTCACTCTCGGGATTAAAATCATCATCATAGGTTTTAGAAAAGCCAATAATGGGTAGTTCATTTGCTGAAAATTTTATAGCGTAAACAGGATTTTGACCTTCAGAAATAGTTTTTACTTTAAAACCATTACGTTGCAGGGTATCGGCTACCATTGGGAATAGGGCAGTAGCTTCTGTACCTCCTGAATAACAGGAAACGTTTTGGACATTATAATGTGCAGCAGCAGTTTGTGCCCAGACCTGAGACAAGTGACTCCTTCTGGAATTATGTGTGCAGATCAGATTAAGTCTAATCGGCAGTTTGCTGTCGGCTTTATTTTGAATATAGTCCACTAATGGCTGCAGGATAGTTTTACGCTCTTCTGAAATCTGATCAAAATCAAATGAGTTTAGGGTGTTTTTTATTTCAGTAAATAACATAGTTTTTGTCTGGTATTTAAAATAGATGTTTAATTGTCATTAAAAATTAACAACAGCCTGATCCAGGTGCGCATGAACTTGCACTATCAGCATTTAATTGAGTTAATTTTATTTTTGATTTGTCGGACGGGATTCCACATTGCTCCTGAGCCAAACATGCAGTCTGTTTATTTAAAAGAATAAAGTTTTTGCCATTAAAATCCAGATCATATTTACCAATTGTGGTATCCTGGTATTCAACTTCAATTTCATGGTCTTCAATGCCTAATACCTTTTCTGAAAGTTCAATGATATGAATCAATTTTTGTGGTTTAAGTCTGTGCTCATAATCATTAGCATCCCAAAGTTGAAAGTTTACCACAGTTTCTTTTCTTACCGTCCCACCACAATCAATGAAGTTTTTAGTAATTAGACCAACTTCTGTTACATGAAAATATTCCGGAACAAAATTTCCGTTTGGCAGTTCAAAATTTACAGCTTCAACTGTTTTTAATACTTCTTTAATTTCTGAAAGTTTCATAATTTATGTGTTTTAAAATTTATAATATTTTTTTGCAGCAGTGTAAATAACTATGATTAAGCCATTTTTGCTGCATTTATAAGTAAATATTTAATTAATCAATTTGCTTCTTCTTTCCAGAAGGACGGTGTCTCTCCAGATTCCATTTTGCTTTCCGATTTTTTCGCGAATGCCTAAAATTCTGAATCCGGCTTTTTCATGTATACGCAGACTTGCTGTATTTTCCGTAAATATACCAGCCTGAAGCGTCCATATTCCTTCCTCCTCACTCAAATGTACAAGCTCATTTAAAAGTGTAAGACCAATTCCTTTGCCGGAATGTGCCGGATCAACATATACGCTCACTTCTGCGACTCCGGCATAAACACATCGGGAAGAGACAGGAGTAAGAGCTGCCCAGCCGATTATTTGATCATCATTTTCTATCACAATTCTGCAGGATGCAAGATGTGAGTTGTCCCAGTCCTCCCATGCCGGAGTGCTGGTTTGAAAAGTAGCATTGCCGGTATCAATTCCTTTTTGGTAAATTAATTTTACTTGCTGCCAGTCTTTAGGTGTAAGTTTTCTGATTTCCATATCTTGTAGATTAACAGCATTCATTTCTCTTTTTAGCAAGATGATTTGATATATGCTCAAAGAACCCCTTTATCTTTTCCAATCCAGGTTCATTGATACAGTAGCAGATAGAATTTCCTTCAATACTACCTTTGATTAAGCCGGCATTTTTTAATTCTTTAAGATGCTGTGAAACCGTTGGCTGTGAAAGAGGAAGTTCATTTACAATATCACCGCAGATGCAGGCATCTACTTTTAATAAATATTCCATAATAGCAATACGCGCCGGATGTCCTAGTGCCTTGGCTAAAACTGCCAGTTCATTCTGGCTGTCTGTAAAATGATCTGTTTTTGTTGCTCCCATCGTTTTATATTTATATTGCAATATTACGATATAAAGTTTAGATAAAAAAAATTTTACATTTATATTGGCAAAAATATTATTAGAAATGTTCTTTTTTGAAGTTTATATTTAAGTTCTATTAATTTTAAAAATAAGGAGGGAGAATAATTTTTTAAGAGTTAAATTTGTATTTATGGCGAAACTTATAAACCTCAAGACATTTTCTCATTTCTTTCAATCCTCTTCAGCCGGTGGAATTATATTATTAATCTGTGTACTTATATCACTTTTAATTGCTAATTCGGGATGGTCGGATGGTTTTAAGGAAATTCTTAATTTCGAACTAGGATTCAATATTTCTTCGTTACATTTAAAATATCCGATTTTACTATGGATCAATGATGGGCTTATGGCTGTTTTTTTTCTTCTTGTAGGATTGGAAATAAAAAGGGAAATAATAGAAGGAGAACTCTCTTCACTTAAACAGGCTTCTCTTCCTGTACTTGCCGCAGTGGGAGGTGTAGTTGTTCCGGCTTTAATTTATTTCTTTTTTAATAATGGCGATTTACATACTGCTAAAGGCTGGGGGATTCCAATGGCTACTGATATCGCTTTTGCTTTGGGTATCTTATCCCTTTTAGGCAGTAAGGTACCGTCTGGACTTAAAATATTTCTGGCAGCACTGGCTATTGTTGATGATCTTATCGCGATTTTAGTTATTGCAATATTTTATTCCTCAGAATTAAATTTTGTCTATTTGGGATATGCAGGAGCATTGTTTTCTTTATTGATTATCTTTAATCGATTGGGCATCAAAAACCTGTTTTTTTACCTGATACCAGGAATAGTTATCTGGTATTTCATTCATCACTCAGGTATTCATGCCACTATTGCCGGTGTTCTGGTGGCTATAACGCTTCCTACCAATGAAGATGATACGGAATCTCCGCTTGAAAAATTGGAACATGCCCTGACACGTCCTGTTAATTTTATAATCATGCCCATTTTTGCCCTTGTCAATACCAATATTACCTTTGCAGCTGGTATGATCGAGGGGCTTTCCAGTAATCTGGGATTAGGTATAGTTCTTGGATTGTTTTTAGGTAAGCCTATTGGAATCTTTACTATGTCATGGTTGTCTGTAAAATTAAAAATCGCTGAACTTCCCGAATCTACTGCATGGACGCATGTATTGGGACTTGGGTTATTGGGCGGGATTGGATTTACAATGTCGATTTTTATTGCACTGCTTTCCTTTGGAGATGTAATGCATCAAAATGAGGCGAAATTTGCTATACTAATAGCTTCCACAATTGCCGGTATTTCTGGATTTTGTATTTTGAGTTTGTACAACAAAAAACAAAAAAAGTCTTTTCAGGATAATTAATGTTTTTTGAAAAGTTCTACATCTTTTACAGAAAGACGTTCGTTAAGCCACATCTTAAGTTTGTCACTCTCCGCCGAACTTAGAATTTGAGCGCCGTCATATATAACCGCAGTTATGGTTGTAATGCTGTCTTTTTGATTAACAAGGCTACTTTTATTGATAGAGAGTGAATTTACTGCAGGGAATAAAACTCTGGTTTCTTTTAAGATCTGAAGATTATCAAATTTATTTTTTCTCAGTTCTTTTTCCAGCTGCATGATTTTAACATCTTTGATGTTCATTTCATTTTCACTGCTCTTAATCTGGTTCAAAATATCACCTTTTAAAGCATTGAAGCGGTCTGTGCTGTCCTGACGAATGCGTAATTGAGTGCCAGTTAGATATTTATTGTGATTTAATTTGTTGGTAAGGTCTTTTATTTCTAATGCGGAAAAACGTCTGGAGAGGAAGGCCAACTCGAGTTTTTTAGCTTTAGAATTAAAATCAGTTTTTTTATACACTATAGTATATCCTTTATTGGTGAATTCAGATTCAATAAAAAGGTCTGCATTTTTTTTAAACTGCTGTTCTTTGTACAGTGAATACGCAAGATAACTGCTGGGCATAAGCATGACCGTTATTAAAAAAGCAATAGTATACTTTACCCGTTTTTGATGTATTTCATCTATTTGTTTAACTGCTGGATAATTAAGGTATTTAATGATTAAAAATGTAGCAATACCAATAAATACGCAGTTGATACAATAGAGATAAAATGCCCCTAAAAAAAAGTTCCATTGCGCAGTGGCCAACCCGTAACCGGCCGTGCATAATGGTGGCATAAGCGCCGTTGCAATGGCAACTCCGGGAATTGGATTTCCTTTTTCTGATCTTGTCACGGCTATCACTCCTACAACACCTCCAAAAAAGGCAATAAGGATGTCATAGATATTTGGTGAAGTCCTGGCCAGCAGTTCCGATTGTACATCTTTGAAGGGACTCAGGTAAAAATACAGGGTAGATACCAAAAGGCTGACGATTGTGGCTGTCAGTAAATTTTTGAGTGATCTTTTTAGTAATGAAAAATCATAAATACCCAATGCAAATCCGGCTCCCATAATTGGTCCCATAAGAGGAGATATGAGCATTGCCCCAATAATCACAGCTGTTGAGTTTACATTTAATCCAACTGAGGCGACAATAATAGCGCAGGCTAAAATCCATAGGTTTGCACCTTTAAAGG
>Ga0247817_10001254_pt1 | contig 13483 bp, 9 predicted proteins | sample UWRJL212509R1_FD_178010 | JGI IMG/M metagenome (GOLD analysis project Ga0247817, IMG submission 178010) | Plant litter microbial communities from Arlington Agricultural Research Station in Wisconsin, United States - UWRJ-L212-509R-1 | ecosystem: Environmental > Terrestrial > Plant litter >... | reverse complement strand
CGTGTCGTAACGAATATTTACCACCAACCCTAATACTTGGTGACAAGAACCACCAAGTCTTTCCACGGTAAAGTGCAAAGGTTGTATCAAGATCTGCTGAATATACGTCTTTTGAAAGAAGGAGTGAGTCGTCCCAAAAGCGTGATTCCCAATCTATGACAGATTGCTTCATTTGATAATGGTCTGGCAAGTCATCGATTTTTAGTGCAGACCCTACTTTGTTGAAGTTTGGATACTTATCCAGTACAGAATAGAAGTATTTAACGATATCTTTAGGCGTTTCTTTTGTTGGTAGTACGTCAGGGTCACTCACGATATACGGAAGACCTTTTGACATAAAGCGGATTGCAAAACTCTCCCAAGGTGCTTTGTGCATACCGTTTCTACCTAGCGTAACAACCTGGTAGGGTGTTGAGTTGAATAGATCTATCAATTCTGGATAGGTTGAATCGTTATCTATGAGTGCAATACGAGTATGCCCAGCACCTTGTAACCATTCAAGTAGCTCTCGAAGAGGTTCAGCTCTATCGCGCGTATTTATGAATATAGGGGTATCTTTTGCTTGTCGAGATGATGTATTTAAGGGTTGGTTGGCAATAGTGTATTCTGCTGGTTCTGACTCGCTTTGAGTTGAACCGCGCTTCACTGTTTTTCGTAACTTTGAAAAAACTCGCGATAAATGAAGAGTGTGGATGCCTTTTTTGATATGCCATTTAATAGGTTTACTTAAAACGGGATACATAGAAGTAGGAGTGTCGACGGTAAGGGTGAGTAACTCAGAGCCGGATATTCGTGAGATAGGTTTACATTCAACAACACACCAATTGATATAGTTTCCGATTGATTCGTTTGTAAGACTATGGGTATCTTCGTTGATGACAAGGTAATTTACAAGGTCTGCTTTTCTTAAGGCAAGGATAGGTGCCGACGAACCATTTGTAAATTGTAAATCACTTTTTCCTACGACAGCGAAATCTTTGTTCATTACAGCTGCTGACTCGCTGCCAAGAGCTTCTTTGTAGATTGAAATAAGGTTTTCACTAAATTGAATAGGCGTTGAACTCAGAATGTTGTTTGGAGTTAAGAACATCAATAGGTCTGTGTTTGATGACATGAAACCGTAGTCATGTGCGCTCAGGTCGAAAATCCCTTTGTCTACAATATTTTGGATGGCAATATGGTGAGAATGTACTGGTATTAAAATCTTTTCTTTTGTAACAATAATAATTTCAGAAGGTTTTGTCGGTAACGAAAGAATATAAGTAAGTGTTTTTAAAGAATCCTTTATGTCGTATTTAGTAGCATCAATGACTATAGACATAGCAAGTGGTTGTTGCTGGATAAGAAGCTCACTGTAGTTAAACTCCGGGTTAACGGCAAGGGTATACTTACGGGATTTTATAGTACCAAAAATATTAACGAGATTCCATATTGTCGAACGGACACGCGCTTTGTGGATTGCCTCAGTTTCTGATCTGTCCTTTAAGTATATCCAAAGTGATCGTCTAAAGTTGCGAAAATACGTTTTTTTGAATTGACGAAGATAGCTTTTATCGAAGTTTTTGTAAGAAAACAAAAACTGGTTTTTAAGCATAAGATAGTAATACATGAAACGTTTGTTTCGTGTTGATGCTCCATCTTTGTGCCAAATGATAAAAGATGGGTTATATACAATTCTGAAACCGGCACGAAGATAACGGGCAAATAAGTCAGTCTCTTCGTAGTAGGCAAAGAAGCGTTCGTCAAAATAGCCAATAGTATCTATAACGCTTTTTTTTATCATCACACCGGAGCCTGAAACAGTAGGCCAGTCGGTTACTTTGCCATCATCACTACTATAGGTGGCAACTTCAGATGTTACAGGGTCGATACGTTGAAATGAGTAAAAGCCATGAGATATTTCAGAATCTTCATCGACTGAATATGAACGACTGCCAACAACTGCAATTTTCTCATCAAGAGAGAATGTTTCTAGTGCATTTTCAATTGCGTCAGCTTTAATAGTGGCGTCATTGTTAAGAAGTAGTACGTACTCACCTTTGCAATAAGGCAGTGCTGAAACTTCGCCACCGGCGAAACCTTTATTGACCTCGTTTTTTACAAGCTTTATGTTTTTAGCAACGCGTTTCTCAAGAGGCTTGATAGATCCTTCGGAGCCATTATCTACAATAATTACTTCGTAGTTTTTATATTTCAGTTCTTTTACAGAATCGAGACATTTTAAGGTATCATCGAGGCCATTCCAGTTGAGAATGACAATTGAAACAAGAGGTGTACTTTGAATTGGTTTTGTAGATTTCGCCATAAATTACTACTGTAATTATAGCATATGCACCGCCACGCATAGGGCGTTACTCGCTTTAATTTGAATTTATTATGAAACTAATTCGAGTAAGTAGCGACCGTAGTCGGTTTTTAAGAGCGGTTCGGCAAGTCGCCTTAACTGTTCATCACTAATTAAACCTTCGCGCCATGCAACTTCTTCAATAGAACCTATATTTAGACCTGTGCGTTTTTGAATAACACGAATGTAATCCGCAGCATCTACCATTGAGTCGATAGTTCCTGTGTCGAGCCATACAGACCCGCGGTCCATAATGCGAACTTGCAGCTTCTTTTTATTTAAATAGGCTTCATTAATGTCGGTAATTTCAAGTTCACCCCTTACGCTTGGTTTGATGCCTTTTGCTATTTCAACGACATCGTTATCGTAGAAATATAAACCGACAACAGCATAGTTTGATTTAGGACTCGTTGGCTTTTCCTCGACAGATAAAGCGGTCATTTTTTCGTCAAACTCAACAACACCGTAGCGCTCAGGGTCTGATACTTGGTACGCGAAGACTACGCCACCATCCGGGTCATTACAACGTTTTAATTCTTCACCAAAGGCAGACCCGTGGAATAAATTATCGCCAAGAATGAGGGCAACCTTGTCATCGCCAATAAACTCTTCTCCGATAAGAAATGCTTCGGCTAGACCATTCGGTTGGTCTTGGATGGCATATTCAAACCGACAACCGTATTTCGAACCGTCACCTAGAAGCCGTACGAAGCCTTCGTTATCGTGAGGCGTTGTGATAATAAGAATATCTTTTATACCAGCTCGGATAAGCGTCGAGATTGGATAATAAATCATCGGTTTGTCATAAATTGGCATCAACTGTTTACTAATACCTACGGTAATTGGATGTAAACGTGTACCAGACCCACCTGCTAAAATAATACCCTTCATGTGTCTCCTTGTTCTTATTTATAGCCGATAGATTTACGCGAAACTATACTGTATACCAGAGCGGCTGTTGTTACGAGTATAACAAACAATGAGACAGCAATACTAACGAGTACAGCTTTGGGCTTGTAGGTTAATGTTATTGTGTTGGTTCCTGCGGGTACATTTATTGCAGAGAAATCGTAGTAGGCTGGTAAGATATCAATACCATCTCCGTTTTGAAGTTGCGCAACCCAATCTTTATTGTAAGTCTGTGCTATAAATACAAGTCCGCCCGAACTAGATTCTGTTTTAATTGTAAGTTTGTTTACGCTAAATTCATACTCGAGTCTAGAAGATGTGTGAGCGAGCGTTTGATTGCCATCGATGACCACCTCGTGATATCCAACATCGCCGCTTCTTATTTTGCTCAACTGCCCGTCTTCTGTTTCTTTGGTGATTTTTGAAGCAAAATAAACTCGTGGTGCTGGTTTGTCTGACTTATAGACACCGTCGATTTGCTGGCTGTAACCGCTAGAAGGAGTGCTATTAATTGTATATTCGACACCGAGGTTCATAAATAATTCAGGTTTAGTTTTGTTATTAATAACGAGCGAATTGTTCCTATAGGTTTCGGGTGTTTTGTTGGGGTAATTAATAGCCTGGATTCTATGCTGAATTGATTCTGAATATAAAGAGTCGTATCCGTTTATTAGTGCAACGTCATATAGAACCGATTCTTGTGGGCCAGAATAGTCTACAATCATTGGCGTTGCAGAATTTTTCGATACGACATATTCGAGTAGTTGGTTTTTTGTTTCAAGGATAGTTGGTGAAGCGAGCGGTTGAGAAACTCGATATAACGCCCAGCCTTGAACAAGTGCAACAATAACTATTGTTAATACAAAATAAATTTTTACAGTATATATTTTTCTTAGAAGAATATAAAAGATTATTGAGCCGACAAAAATCGCATAAAATGCAAAATAGTATGTTGAGCTTAGTGTGGATACTTTACTTAACATTAATTGAGGTAAGGAAATTAGGGCGAGAATAACAAGAGGCCCAACTAAGAAATATTTAATAGGTGTTTTTATGATATGTTTTGACGTAAAGACACTGGTCACCAAAAATTGCAAAGCGTACGCGGCAAGTACTGACATTCCAAGAAGCGCAACGGGTAGAAAATAGTCGCTGGCAAGTGACCTGAAAGTAGGCGATATAACGTTCAAAAGAGTTTGAGGAAAATCACTCCATTGCCAAGAAGCGCCAAAGGCTGCAAGAAAAAGAAAGAAATAGGGGAAGTCGATTTTCTTTCGGCGAACAAGAGAAACGATAAGAATACCGATTGTAATAACGAATAATATACCTGGAATCTGTCCCACGCTCAGTTCTCTACGGGTTGTTGCACCAAGGTCGTTTGGACCAGATTTTAGGTCATATGGTGTCGCTATTCGAGATAGTTCGTCAATTCGTTCTGGCCACGATTTAGGGTCTACTGACGTTGTTTCGTCCGATCGGTGGCTTTCTGGTGTTTGCAATAGCATTGGCACAAGTTGGCCGAGTGTAATTGTAATAGCGACAAGAACAGAACCGAGTACGTATAACAATTTTTTAGTAGGTATTTTTTTAGTAATTAAGTCATAAATAATTGCTAGTACGAGAATTCCATAAGGGAGAAGTGCAATTTGGATGTGACCGAAATATACAGACAAGCCCAACGTGAGTGCGAGTGCAATTAAGTAAACGTTAATATTTTGTGAATGATCACGCCACCTGTAATACAAGAATAGTGAAAGCGGTATTGTTGCCATCGGAATTGAAACAATGCCATAAATTGACCAGAATACTGAAAAGGGTGCGTATGTAAAAGCTACTGATCCTATGACACCTGAATACCAACTGAACTTAAGTTGGCGCAGTAGAAGATACATTGATGCTGCCATAAGAAATAAGCCAAGCATTACAACGATATTTTGAAAATTATATATATCGGTGAAGAACAACATAAAGTTGAGAGGGGATAGAGCCGCATTTATTGGATTAGCAAGAAACGTATCTCCAGCAAAAGCTTTCTCGTTCCATAGTGGAATTTGCAAATCTTTTGATAACGAATCTTTTGTGTATTGTCGGAATGGAAGCATTTGCTGATTTACATCTGACGGTATTGGTGCAAATACCTCGCCTTGAACGTTAGGAATACTCCAGCCGGGCATTGTATTAAGAGGAGCGACTATTCTACCCGTGAGACTTAAATAAGCAATAAATGGTAGCACAAGAAGTAAACCGACAAGAATAGCTTGAATGTAGATATTCTTCAAAAGTTTTTTTATTGAAGGGCTGATTTTAAATTGTCTCATTGTTAAGAGTATACCAAATACGAGTTACCAGGCTTCGTCTGATTGAAGAAGTGGGTATTTTTTCGTGTCGATTTTGTCTTTCCATTTGAGTGCTCTTGATTCAACAAAATGCCAGGAAAGAATTGACGCAATGAGGGTTAAGATGAAACTTAATGCGAACATTTTTAACGGGTTAGCTGTGTGAGTGACAGAAGCAATCATTTGTTGAATTGGGAATGCATATATATAAAGGCCGTATGAGAAATCTCCGTATTTACTTGTCCAGCTCATGTGGCCATGTCTGCCGACTGCAAAAATTCCATAGGCAAGTAATGTTGCGCCAAATAAAGCTGTGTATTCGGGAAGTAGAACAGAAAGTACAACGAAAGCCGCTAAGCCACCAAAGCCGAGCAGTGTATTAAGCTTAATGTGTTTTTCGTATTTATGCATAAGAATTCCTGAGAAAAACATAAGTGCAAAAATAATCATTTGACCAATTGTTAGGTAGAACAACGAAAGGGAGAAGTACTCGCGGCCAATAATTGCCATCAACAAAACAAGACCAAACAGAGTGCTCCAGAATGCGATAGGTGGTATCTTTTTGTAAATTCTTAGAGCACCGATTATTGCCACTACGAGATACATGGTAAATTCATAGGCGAGTGTCCAAATTGAACCGTTAACTGCATTCGGGTAAATATTAGTATTAAATACCCCAGGTAGTGTAAATGATGAGTTGTAAAGGAAGATATTATTCAAATATGTGAAGGTTTCTTGGTGAAAAAGATACGTAAACAAAGGCAGCGATGTAAAGAAAAGACCAGCAACTGCAATTGTGCTCAAGACGGCAACGACTAGACCGGGGAAGATTCTCAAAATTCGCTTGGCAAAAAATACGTTAAACCTTGGGTATTGGTCCCAGGATTTTGATATAAGATACCCACTTAATATAAAGAATATCCAAACTGATATAGCGCCAATACTGATAGTACCCGCCCCTGGTTCAGAGTGACCAGTTAATGCGAATGAGTGACTAAAGATAACAGCGACAGCGGCAAGAAGTCTTATAAAATCAAATGAATTTTTTCTGGTCATTGCAGTTATTATATACTGTCGGTTCAATGCTAGGTAGCGTTAAAAGTACACGCTTAATGATAAAATAAAGGATATGCCACGGAGAAAACTTTCTGAATATCGATCGAAGTCTATTATAAATTCCACTTTAGGCCTGTCTTACAAGGGTTGGAGCATTGTTGATGACGATTCTATTCCAATCGATGGTTATGAAAGTTATACGGTTAAAGTTGACCAAGCCGTTAAAGGCCGATTTAAAAAAGGTCTTGTTCTACTTGATATTCCACAATCTGAAATCTATTCAGCAGTCGACAGTATAAAACGCAAAGGGTACTCATCGATACTTGTTGAACCTTATGTGCCCCATGGAGAAATTGTTGAGCGATATCTTGCGATTTCAATCCGTCGTGATGGATATTGGCTTTCATATAGCGACATGGGTGGTGTTGATATTGAAAGCAATGCCGAAAGTATTAACGAAGTTCGTTTGGACGATGCAACTGATTGGACTTCGCTTTCTGAGGCTACATATTTAAGTGCTGTTCAACTTCAGGACATATTTAACGATGTTCAAACACAATACTTTTCTTTCATTGAAATTAACCCTTACATTATTCAGGACGAAATTTTGAAGATTCTTGACTGTGCAATAGAGGTTGACGATGCCGGCATGTACGCTGTTAATAGTTGGAATGAATCTGACCTAAGAAGCCCTAGAACAGAAAAAGTTACTCCTGAAGAAGAGCGGGTGCGAACGTTAGATAAGAATTCTCCGGCCTCTTTTAATTTGAGTGTGCTTAATCCTCAAGGTTCAATTTTCCTATTGTTATCTGGTGGTGGTGCGAGTGTTGTTATTGCTGATGAAATTTATAATATTGGTCTTGGTAGGCAGCTTGCTAATTACGGTGAATATAGTGGAAACCCGAACGCAGACGAAGCATATTTATATACTCAGCAAGTACTTTCACTTGTCAATATATCAAATGCACCTTACAAAGTTTTGTTTATTGGTGGTGCAGCGGCAAACTTTACCGATATCGCTGATACGTTTGATGGAGTAATTAAGGCTATTAATGAAAGTGCAGATATACTTCGCAACAATAACGTCAAAGTGTATGTTCGCAGAGGGGGTCCAAGGCAAGAAATTGGACTAGCGAAGATAAAAGAAGCGTTAGACGCACAAAGAATTCTTGGTGGCGTTTATGACCCAACTACATCTATAACCGACGCCTTAACAACCGCACTAGAAGGAATAAAGGAATGATTGAAATACAAAAGTTTCGAGAGGAAGAGCCGCAAACAATTCTTTTAGGGTCACACCCTGGTGTTATCCAGTCAATGTTAGACTACGATTATCTAATTCAGCGGGCTAAACCTAGTATTGTTGGAATTATCGCAAACGGACGTCGCCGAGAACGTTATTTTTGGGGCGAGTCTGAAGTAAGTATTCCTGTATTTGAGAAAATTGAAGCAATTGACGAAAAGCTTCGAAATAAAATTAGCGTTATTATAAATGTGCAATCTGCTCGCCGTGTTTTGTCTTCAACAAAGGCTGCGCTCGATACGTTTCCAAATCTAAAACTTGTTACAATTTTTGCTGAACAAACGCCAGAGAGCCATACAGTTGAACTTATTGAACTCTCAAAAAGCAGAGACGTACTTATTGCTGGACCTTCATCTGTCGGTGTTTTAATACCCGGACATTTAAAAGCAGGTGCAATTGGTGGCACGCAACATAGCCAACTTTCTAATGCTGGTATATTTTCTAGTGGCGATACTGCAGTCGTTTCAACCTCTGGTGGAATTGTAAATGAACTAATTCTTACAGTTACAAATTCAGGCTTGGGTGTTTCTTTCGCACTTGCGCTTGGTGGAGATCGTTTTCCTATAACCACACCAGCAAATGCTGTTATGCTGGCACAAAATGACCCTCAAACAGAGCGAATCGTATTCTTCGGTGAGTTAGGTGGTACGGATGAGTATGAGATAGTAAAACTGATAGATGCTGGTGAAATAACAAAAGAGCTCATTGTTTATATTGCAGGTACAGTTGCTGATTTGTTTGAAAATCCGCCTCAGTTTGGCCATGCGAAGGCACTTGCTCAGACAGAAGATGAATCTTCGAGCGCCAAAAAAGCCGTACTGAAAAATAGTGGGGCAATTGTTTGTGATACGTTTGCAGATATTTCAAAAACCCTAAAAGAACGAGCGCAACAACCAATGGATCACGAGTCGCGAAAAATTGGTGAAAGAAAACACAGTCTTATTGTGAGTCATTTATCGGGTGATAAAAATAAGGACGTACAGTTGCTAGGTCGAGACTTGCTAGACACTGTAAATGGAAACTCGTTCGCATCGCTTACTTTATCTATGTTGCTAGGTAAACAAATAGAATCACAAAAAGCTATTGAATTTGTTGATTTTGTTATGAGATTACTTGTAGACCATGGCCCGTATGTTTCCGGTGCAGTAAACACAATTGTTGCTGCGCGCGCCGGAAGGGACCTTGTATCGAGCCTGAGTGCGGGTTTGTTGACAATTGGTTCGCGATTTGGCGGTGCAATTAATTACGCTGCGCATAACTGGATCCAAGGCGCAACAAAAGGTATTTCCGGTAAGGAATTCGTGGAGAATTTTGTTGGAAACGGCGGTGTAATACCTGGCATTGGTCATAAAAAATATCACACAGACTTACCCGACCCCCGAGTTGAAGCTTTATTGAAGTTTAGCGGCAACACTAATGGTGACAGGTATCTTAAGTTTGCACTCGACGTTGAATCGATAACTACTTCGAAAAAAGGAAGCCTCATCCTAAATGTTGACGGCGTTATTGCGGCTATCATGCTCGACATTCTTGAATCTGAACTGGGTTACACAAAGCAGGAGCTTGAAGAGCTTGAGCAAATTGAATTCTTCAACGCACTATTTGTCTTAAGCCGATCTATTGGTTTTGCTTCACATTATCTTGACCAGCGTCGGCACGATGAAGGGCTTTTGCGTCTTTCAGATAACGACGTACGATACATTGGCTAACAAATAGTTTTACTTGTTTAGATATTCAGTAAGCCGAGTTTCCCAGGTAGGTATATTTAACCCTGTATTTTTAATCTTTGTTATATCAAGAGTGCTTTGCAGGGGGCGAGGAGCGATACCTGACTTGTCTTTGTAATACTCTTCAGTTGAAACATGAGTAATACGATTCGCATCATTTCCTGTTAATTCGAATACTTTACGAGCATAATCAGCCCAACTTGCAGAATCACCCTCGTTGGTGAGGTTATATGTGCCATAAGGGGAATTTGTTTCAAGAAGATGCCTGATGCCCTTTGCTATATCTTGTGTAAAGGTAAGGCGTCCAATTTGGTCACTCACAACTGTTGGGTTTACGCCTTTTTCTGCAAGTGACTTCATGATGTTTACAAAATTACTACCATCGCCAATTACCCATGATGTACGAATAATATAATGGTTTGGAACGGTTGCGGCGGCAATGTCGCCAGCTGCTTTGCTTTGTCCATAAACACCAAGGGGTGAGAATGATTCATTTTCGAGGTGTGTAGTTTGTGAACCGTCAAACACGTAGTCGCTTGAAATATGAACGAGAGTTAACTGATTTGCGGTCGCTAGTTTAGCTAAATCTTTTACGGCAGTTGCGTTAATTGACCAGGCGTCTGTTCGCCCTTCGGTTTCTGCTAAATCTACATTAGTGTAAGCAGCTGCGTTAATAATAGTTTGGTATTGTCGCCAATTGCGATTAGTCCAGCTGTTTGGGTTGGTTATGTCGAATGTTGAATGATTTGAGAATTCCGCCTCTGGGAATTCTTCACGTAATGCTTTGCCAAGTTGACCACCAGCCCCAAGAATAAGAGTTTTACGAGGTTTCATTGGCTGGATATCGTTCAATGAGGGATGGGCACGATCTTTATCTGAGAGTTCGGCGTCAGAAAGTGAAATTGGCCACTGTATATCAGCTGTTTTGTCAGCAAGGTTTAAGAAAGCGTAATTTTCACCACCTTCCGCCCAGTGATCGTTTACAAGATATGTATATACAGTACCGTCCTCGAGCGCTTGGAATGCATTACCCACACCGCGAGGAACAAAGATTGCCTTACTGGAATCAATTTCAAGCTCAAAGGTTTGTCCAAAGGTATTACCTTCTCGAAGGTCAGTCCAAGCACCGTAAATTTTACCAGTTGCTACTGAAACGTACTTATCCCAAGGTTCAGCGTGAATGCCACGGGTGGTGCCGCGTGTTGCGTTGAAAGAAATGTTATTTTGACGTGGTCCAAAATCAGGTAAACCTAACGGGACCATTTTCTCTCGTTGCCAATTTTCTTTAAACCAACCGCGATTATCACCATGAACAGGCAAGTCCAGCCAGATTAGGCCGGGAATATTGGTTTTGTGTACTTTTAGTTCTTTTCCAAATTCTAGTGACGACGAATCTGACATGAATTATTGACCTTGTGTCTTATATTTTTCTTCAGTTTCGTGCTTCTGTGGTAACCACCAACCTTCATTTTCTGTATACCAATCAATAGTTGCTTTTAACCCAGCTTCGAAATCGGTAAATTTAGGCATCCAGCCAAGTTCTGTTCGAAGCTTTGTTGAATCGATTGCATAGCGCATGTCGTGGCCCGGACGGTCATTAACATGGTCGTAGCCGTCAGTTTCTTTGCCCATTTGAGTAAGAATTAGTTCAACAACTGATTTGTTGTCTTTTTCGCCATCAGCGCCGATAAGGTAGGTTTCACCGCTCACACCCTTTTCGAGAATGGTAAGTACAGCCGAGCTGTGGTCTTCGGTGTGAATCCAGTCGCGGACGTTTTCACCGGTTCCGTATAGCTTTGGACGGCGCCCTTCAAGAATTTCGGTAATCTGGCGAGGAATAAACTTTTCAACGTGTTGGTATGGCCCGTAATTGTTTGAACAGTTACTAATGGTTGCGGTAATGCCAAAACTTCGTACCCAGGCACGTACCAAGAGGTCTGAACCTGCTTTAGTTGATGAATAAGGACTTGATGGATTGTATGGGGTATTCTCCGTAAAACGGTTTGGGTCATCGAGTTCAAGGTCACCATACACTTCATCGGTTGAGATGTGATGAAGGCGTTTGCCGTATTTTCGAACTGCTTCAAGAATTATATAAGTACCAATAATATTAGTGTCAAGAAATGGGCGAGGGTTTTGTAGCGAGTTGTCGTTGTGCGATTCAGCAGCATAGTGGATGATTGCATCATTTTTGCTCACGAGTTTGTCGACGAGCTCGGTATTGGTAATGTTTCCTTCGACAAATGTGAACCGGGAAGAATCGAGACCTTCAAGGTTTGCGCGATTGCCAGCATAGGTAAGGGCATCGAGTACGGTAATGTTCCAGTCGGGGCGTTGGTTGTAGACGTAATGTACGAAGTTTGAACCGATAAACCCCGCACCGCCCGTGACGATAATATTCATACTTTAATTATAACAAGCGAACCTAGTGAAGTATAATGTGTTTATATGAAGACTGTAATTGTTAGCGGATTTTTTAACCCACTCCATGGTGGTCATCTCGATATGATTGAGGGTGCAAAAGACTTGGGCGACAGGCTTGTCGTAATTGTGAATAACGACGTACAGCAGGTGATGAAGAAGGATAAAATTATCCTACCTGAACACAACAGGGCTCGTGTGCTTGCCGCTTTGCGTCATGTTGATGAGGTCATTGTTGCTCTTGATGACGACCCTACAGTAATTAAATCACTTGAGGCAATCGCGAATAAATATCCTAACGATGAATTGATCTTCGCCAATGGCGGTGACCGTGATTCCGAAAAAGCTATTCCTGAAGGCGTTATTTGTAGAGAGCATAATATCGAAATGATATTTGGCGTTGGGGGCGACAATAAAGCTGACTCCTCTACCCGAATCAACCAAGCACTAGGACATGCCAAGTAACTGTGAAAAAAGTCCTCGCCTTCGACCTAGACGACACGCTTTCTATTACCAAGTCTCCTATTAGCGACGAGATGGTCGCGGTATTATCGAAAATTCTAGAGAAGTACGAAGTCTGCGTCATCTCCGGCGGTCGCTTTGAACAGTTCAAATTTCAAATTATAGATAGACTTCAGGTTTCACCTAGTTTATTGACCCGCCTACACCTCATGCCTACTTGTGGCACACAGTACTACCGATTCAACGAAGCTCAAAATGATTGGGAATTACAGTACGCTGAAGATTTAACTGATGACGAGAAACAGCAAATTCGTAAAGTACTCGAAGCTTCTGCGAAAGAACTCGGGTTGTGGATTGAAAATCCTGCCGGTGAAATTCTTGAAGACCGCGGAAGCCAAATTACCTATTCAGCATTAGGTCAGCAGGCAACACCTGAAGATAAATACGCCTGGGATGCGGATGGTTATAAAAAGTTAGCCATTCGCAATTTAGCTGCACCATTATTGCCAGAGTTAGAAGTTCGCGCTGGTGGCACAACCTCTGTTGATGTTACTCGAAAGGGTATCGACAAGGCCTATGGGATGCGAAAGCTTATAGAGGCGCTAGATATTACTAAGGAAGATATCCTGTTTTTCGGTGATAAGTTGCAAGAGGGTGGCAACGATTACCCTGTAAAAGCTATGGGTATCGATAGCGTTGAAGTGACACGCTGGGAAGACACTGTTGAGCGACTTGAAGAAATTTTAGCAACAACTAATAACTAGCGTAGCGTCTTTGATTGACATTGACACTCCCTTCTCACGGAGTATAGTAGTTCTTTATGGAGCCAAATATGACAATTGAAACTGAACACGAAAAAGAACTATCATTCATCGAAATTCCAGCTATTGGATACGGCAACGCTGAATCTTCTATTAGCTATGTA
>Ga0247817_10001251_pt1 | contig 13489 bp, 11 predicted proteins | sample UWRJL212509R1_FD_178010 | JGI IMG/M metagenome (GOLD analysis project Ga0247817, IMG submission 178010) | Plant litter microbial communities from Arlington Agricultural Research Station in Wisconsin, United States - UWRJ-L212-509R-1 | ecosystem: Environmental > Terrestrial > Plant litter >... | reverse complement strand
CGCTTTAATTTATCAAGCTAAAAAGCTATTAGATATAACGGTTGATCAGGTTTTCAATGTATTCCTGTTTGCCGCTAATTACAGCAGGCTCGCCGTTTTCAACAGCGTAAGCACGCAGATCTTCTAAAGAAAGTTTACCTTCTTCAAACTCTTTGCCTTTACCGCTATCATAAGATGCGTAACGGTCTGTGCGGATCTTTTCGTAATCAGATTTTTGCAGAATGTTATCAGCAGTAACCAATGCACGTGCAAAAATGTCCATACCACCAACGTGTGCGTAGAACAAATCAGCCGGATCAGTTGAATTTCTGCGGATCTTAGCGTCAAAGTTAACACCACCACCTTGTAAACCACCTGCTTTCAGGATGATCAACATAGCTTCAGTTATCTCGTTGATATCGTTAGGGAACTGGTCAGTGTCCCATCCGTTTTGAACATCACCACGGTTAGCGTCAATTGAACCTAAAAGGCCTGCATCAGCAGCAACCTGTAACTCGTGTTGGAAAGTGTGGCCAGCCAAAGTAGCGTGGTTAACTTCAATGTTGATCTTAAAGTCGTTCAACAGATCATATTTCTGTAAGAAACCAAACACAGTAGCGCTATCATAATCGTACTGGTGTTTAGTAGGCTCGCAAGGTTTTGGCTCAATAAAGAAGTTACCTTTAAAGCCTTGTTTGCGGGCGTAATCTTTAGATGCGTGCAAGAATTTAGCTAAATGCTCTTGCTCGCGTTTCATATCAGTGTTCAAAAGGGTCATGTAACCTTCGCGACCACCCCAGAATACGTAGTTCTCGCCACCTAAAGCAATGGTAGCATCTAAAGCAGCTTTAACCTGAGCAGCACCATGTGCTAACACGTGGAAATCCGGGTTAGTAGAAGCACCGTTCATGTAACGTGCGTGCGAGAACAGGTTAGCAGTACCCCAAAGCAATTTTACGCCACTTTCGGCTTGTTTTTGCTTAGCATACTCAACCAAAGCCTGTAAACGACGATCGTTCTCAGCAATATCATTAGTGTAATCAACTACGTCCACATCATGGAAGCAGTAGTATGGAAGATTAAGTTTAGTTAAAAACTCAAACGCAGCATCCATTTTGTCTTTAGCGCGTTCAACCGCGTCAGTTTTTTTGTCCCACTCAAAAGCGTGAGTCGGGCCACCAAAAGGATCGCCACCGTTACCAACAAATGAATGCCAGTAAGCACCTGCAAATTTGAAGTGCTCTTTCATGGTTTTACCGGCTACAACTCTGTTCTCGTCATACCAGCGAAACGCCAACGGATTGTCTGATTCCAAACCTTCAAATTTGATCTGGCCGATTCCTTTGAAGAACTCTTTTTCGCCTGTTACTATTTTTCCCATTTTTATTATTAATTACTAATTACTAAATATTGCGGATTATTAATTTACTGCGTGTACGTGTTTATCTTTCAGTATAGTTAGCTGTTGCGTAAGCAAGCCTTTCCACTCCTGGTAAACCGGCTCAAACATTTTTGATGTTGGCTCAATCAATTGCACCGGGTGCATATTGCTAAATGCCTCGGCCGGGCTGTTAAATATACCAGCACCAATGCCTGCACCTAAAGCCGCTCCAACGCTGCCATCGTTTTTATACAACTCAACAGGTATGCCTGTAGCGTTTACAAAGGTTTGCGCAAACAGGTCGCTTAAAAATAAGTTGGCTTTACCGGCACGTATAACCGTAGGGCTCATGCCGTTTTCGCGCATAATATCAACACCGTAGCGAAACGCGCAGGCAATACCTTCCTGCACCGCGCGGAAAACATGCGCTTGAGTATGCAGGTTCAGGTCTATATGGTGAAAATGCACGCCAACCAATTCGTTGTTTAGCATACGCTCGGCACCATTACCAAATGGAAGTATACGTAAACCATCGCAACCTATAGGAGCGTGGTTAGCAATCTCGTTCATTTGCTGATAGCTCACTGCCGAGCCGAACAGGTTTTTGGTCCAACGGTACATGCTGCCAGTGCCGTTAATGCAAAGCAATACGCCTGTACGTTTTTCTTCTTCGGTATAGTTAACGTGCGCAAAGGTATTTACGCGCGATTGCGGATCGTAAGTCAAATCATCGCTCACACCATAAATAACACCTGATGTACCTGCGGTAGCCGCTACTTCGCCTGCATTTAACACGTTTAATGAAAGCGCGTTGTTTGGCTGGTCGCCTGCTTTATAAGCTACCGGTATGCCTGCTTTAAGGCCTAATTTAGCCGAAATTGTAGCCGTAACCTGACCGTGATCAGAAAATACAGGTTTTATAACCGGGAAGAAACTTTCTTCGAAGCCATAGTAGCTTATTATTTCTTTAGATATGCTGTTGTTCTTAAAATCAAAGAAAACACCTTCAGACAAAGCTGATATAGATGTAGTAATATCACCCGTAAGCTTCATGGCGATGTAATCACCAGGCAGCATTATTTTATCTATTTGCGCGTAGATCTCGGGCTCGTTCTTTTTTACCCATGCCAGTTTTGACGCGGTAAAGTTACCCGGAGAGTTTAATAAATGCGACAGGCAAATATCATGACCAATAGCATCAAATGCCTGCTCGCCTATTTCAACCGCGCGGCTATCGCACCATATAATGCTGTCGCGCAGTAATTTCTGTTCTTTATCAACCAAAACCAAACCGTGCATTTGGTAAGCTATACCAATAGCCGATATATCTTTCGGATCGTACTTTTGGGTGCTGTTACATAAGCCTACAGCTAGCTGTACATTTTGCCACCACATTTCTGGCGATTGCTCTGCCCAACCCAGTTGCAAAGATGTTATAGGCGATTCTGTTTCGGGATACGTAGCCGACGCGACAGTTTTTTGAGTCGCGGCGTCAACAACTGAAACTTTAACTGATGATGTGCCTATATCTATGCCTAAAAGTAACATGCTGTATATTAAATGGTTATAAACTTATTTCGATTTATTAATTGGTAATCGTCTGAGCAACGAAATTAAATCTTTTTTTTAATATGCAATCGATTGCAGGAAATTATTTTTATCATATTTGCAATAATTCCGATGAAACCTAAAAAGCGTGTTACCATTTACGATATAGCCGAAAGGTTGAATATTACGGCATCGTCGGTATCGCGGGCGTTGAACAACAGCAATCACGTAAACGAGGATACCAAAAAGCTGGTACTTAAAACAGCAGCCGAGCTTAATTACAAGCGTAACGTGCTGGCATCAAACCTGCGCATGGGTAAAAGCCATACTATTGGTGTGGTGGTACCAAAAATTAATCAGAACATATTTTCTAATGTTATTGCCGGCCTGGAAGAGGTAACCAATCAGCAAAATTATAACCTGATTATCTGTCAGTCTAACGAGTCTGTAGCTAAAGAGATCAAATGCGTTAACGCCCTGGTTAACCAGCATGTTGATTGTATAGTGATATCCATGTCTGTTGAAACGGAGGATATCAGTCACCTTAAAAATGTAATAGACCACGGCATACAACTGATACAGTTTGACCGTGTAGCCACCGAATTGGAGACGCTGAAAGTTATAAACGACAACGAGCTTGCATCAATGGAAGCGGTTGAGCACCTGATACAGCAGGGTTACAAGCGCATAGCTTTGTTAGAAGGCCCCCAAAATCTGAACATTTTTAAGCAACGCCGCGATGGTTATTTAAAGGCGCTCAAAAAGCATAACATTGCCGTGGCAGATGAGCTGATGATGCAAAACGCCTGGACTAAAGAACTTGGCGCAATAGCCACACGCCAGTTATTAAGCCTGCCAGAACCACCCGATGCCATATTTGCTTCAACATCTGATTTCTCGGCCCTTGGTGTTTTAGATGTAGCGCATGATATGAATGTGCAGGTGCCATCACAACTTGGTATCTGCGGCTACGCTAATGAAGCCTTTACAGAACTGACCAATCCATCCATCACTACTATAGATCAGTTCAGTATCCACATGGGGCGCACCATTGCCAATTTGTATTTTGAAGAAGCCCAAAAAACTGAAGCCATTAGTCAGCCTAAGGTTATCAGTTTGAAGCCGGAGTTGATTATTAGATCGTCGACGTTGAGGAAGGGGTAATGAAAATAAGATTAGTATTTATTGTAATTTTTCTACTGGTCGAAATTGAAAATTTTTACCAGTAGGGTTTAGCGAAAGTAATATACGATCTGGTTAACTTTTGCTTGATAATATTTCAAAGTAAACCAATTTAGTTTACTAATTTGTTTCGGTAATATGAACCGCTCAAAATCTCAAAACTCAGACATTACTGATTTAAAAAAAGCCGAAACGGTAAGCAATCAGCAGTATTCAACTCTCAAAAGGTTAGATTTTGTTGATAGTTTAAGAGGGTTTGCTGCATTATATGTATTAATGTATCATATGGTACTTGTCCCTGAGTATAAAATTAAAGTACCGGCTATTCTGCAGCCTATTATTCTAAACGGATCAACAGGAGTAACGCTTTTTTTTGTAATCAGTTCTTTCACGTTGTGTTATGCACTTAACAAGCAAAAGTCAGAAAAAAAATACATACGCAAATTTTACATACGTCGAATTTTTAGAATAACACCTCTTTATTATGTGTGGCTGTTAGTTATTCCGGTTTGCATGGGGCAGTTATCCTGGATTATAAGTATGTGGAAACAGATGTTGCTTTATTTAACTTTCGGCTATAATTTTTTTCCCGGCAGACAAGAGGGTTTTGTTTGGGCAAGTTGGACATTGGGTGTTGAGATGGTTTTCTATTTTATTTTCCCGTTTATTTTCCTGTATACAAAAAACTTAAAAACAAGTATTTTCTTTTTTATGGGTTCGGTGTTGATAGGATTTATACATAGTTATATTATCAGTCAACTTATTAATAGCGGCAAACTCCTTCCACAGCTGTACTCAACATATTTTAGTTTTTTCAATCAATTACCAGTTTTTGCTACGGGTATTATCTGCTATTATTTATATATGTTATGTAATAAAAATACTGCATTTATAAATTGGGGTAAATACTTATTGATAGTGGGAGTAGTGTTATTTTTAACTCTTCCTTATGTTCCTTATATAAAAAATTCAGTTCATGCCCCGCTGATTTATCCTATTGCAATGGCTATTGTCTATGTAGTGATTTTTGTTGGACTAAGTGCTAGCGCCAATAAGATTGTTGTAAATAAGTTTACTGTTTTCTGCGGGACCATAAGCTACTCACTTTATTTAAACCACCCTCAGATAATTTATAGACTTAGTGAGTTTTATAAGTCCGTATCTGCAAAAGTTGGAAATGAAGCCATAGTATTGTTACTCTGTTATACTATTACTATCGTCCTAATTGGATTACTTTCTTTCCTTACTTACAAGCTTATCGAAACTCCGGGAATACGACTGGGCAAGAGGCTCCTTAACGCAATTTAATTATATTAATGGTCGAAGGTCGAAGTTTATGAGCTTCGTCCTACAATCACATTTCTGGTCGAAGTTTTCAACTCGTCCTAAAATAACGCAAGCATTCTGCTTGCGAAGCAGAATTACTATTTTAGCTACATGGGCAGAAAGTACATTTTCCATGAGCAAGACCACCTTTACTTTGTAAGTTTTGCCACTGTAAACTGGATAGATGTTTTTGTAAGGCGACTTTGTCTCCTCAGGGTCCTCTATGAGAGTCTGAGGGGACGAAAGCTTATTTAGCTAACGTGTATTCACCCCAAAAATCAGTAGTAGCCGACAGTCTGGAATTTACCATGTCAACGCTTGCCCGCATACTTTCCATCAATTTAGCCTGCCCTTCCGCATCCAGTGTAGAGCCGGTTAGTGGTCCGAATGTTATATTTGGCGGTGTTGCACCATTTACACGTAACTGATAAGTTAAGCCCGACGATTGATTAATGTGGGTTTTAACCAACTCAAGTGGTAAAGACATTTCAACGGTCAGCACCTTCTTTGCATCAAACCTGATATTTGCTTCAATGCCGTTTTCGTTATAGATCGATAGCGTATCCAGGCCCTGTACGCCGGCAACTTTTATCCATTTAGCAAGATTATCAAGTGTTTGATTATTAACACGCATGGTTGAATCTGCGGCTTTCCGGCTATTGTCGGGTATTGAATTTTTAGGTGTGCGGATCCTGAAGAATAGATTAGATCTGTTTTTCAAAACCGGGTATTGAATACTTACTGCGTCATTGCTTGAAGAGTTCTTTTTTTTAAATATAACCGAGATACCACCACTTGCAATTCTGTTTATAACGTCGGGGTCCGTTGTCTGCATAGCAAAAAACAGCTTTTTATCATTGTTGGCTATTAAATAGTGAAGCTCCGTAGCCGTATTGTAGGTGTTTAGGTCGCCCCATTCAGTTGTCTTTCCATCAATTTTAACGTCAGCCGGTGCCCGTAAACCAGTTTGTTGCACAGCTGGCTGCTTTTGAGCATAAGCGTTTGCAAAAAGCAGGCTTGCCGCTAAAAGTAATAGTTGATTCTTCATAATAAGGTTGTTATAACGGTGTATATGCCGGTTGTTGCACAAATTACATATTGCAATTGTTGTAAGCTATTATTTAACAGAATTTAACGTTGCTCCACCGCTCCCGCAAGCGTCCCGCTTGTTATAAATTAATAGGTAGGCAAATGAAGCTTTTAGGTTAGCGGTTGCTACCCGTTAAAGTTACAACAGACCGGCTGTTTATTAACACTTGCTGTGTTTTAGGTTTATTTATCGTTAAGTTGGTTTGTGCAGTGGTTTCGTAAACATCGTTTACGCGCATGTGCTCAACGTTTAGGTTGTATGCTTCGTTACCGGTGTTTATTACAACCAGTGTCAATTGGTTTTTATGTTTGTATGCTGATATCATCACAGTCCCCGGTAATTCATCTAGTATTTTTAACCCTATCCTTACCGCCCCCGGTTTTATAAACCTGCTGTAATTACCCAGTGCCCACAACATTTTGCTGGGGTAATAATTGCCGTCGGTTTTGTTCTTGTCAACATAAATAAGTCCGTCTTTATAGTCATAAGGCGATATGGCCAGCCACCATTGCCAGGCAGTTGCGTTGGCTATGGTTAAATCGTTATGAATAACCTTGGCTACATAAAGCGCCGCGTCCATTCCTAAATCGCGTCCATTACCCTTTATCTCGCCGGCATTATCGCCCAAAATGCAATATTCAGATTGCCAGAAATTTAAGCCTGGTATAGCCGCAATGCTATCAGCCAAAGCTAATCTACCTTTAGTTAAGGCTGATTGGGGCGATGTTGTGAAATAACTATGAGCGGTTATGATATTGGCAACGTGCGGTAAGTTGCCAACGTATTTGGCAGATTGCGATTTAAAAAAATCTGCTATCTGCATTCCCCTGGTGCTTTTATCTGCCTTGCTATACAAATAGTCTATTTTGCCGGCTTCGGCAATAATTATTTTTGACTTTATGTTATTTGTAGTGAATGCTTTATCAATAGATTTTACAATACCATAAATTTCTTCATTGGTATATGGGCACCCTTCCTGTCCGCCATCTTTCCAGTCCCACTGCGGTTCATTAACCGGACTTATGTAATCAAGGCTGATTTTGGTAGCTTTATGGATGCCGCTTACTACGTTTGATAGGTAGGCTGCAAAGTCATCGTAGTGCGTTTTGGCTATATTTACTTTGCCATCATTTGAGTAACCTTTGCCGTTAAGCGTGTAATTTATAGGCGGACTGTTAGAAAAACCCAGAAATTGCTTTACCCCGCGCTCTTTAGCAGCTTTTAGAAACCACATCTGCCCGCTTTGTTTGCTCCAATTGTAAGTGCCGTCTGCGTTTAAAAACGATTCCGTCCGTTTCCATTCATCCCTAATACCGCTTGCTGAGCCTTGCGGGGTAGTTCCGGCACCTATGTTAAATCTCCATAACGATAAGCCTATACCTTTCGGACTGCCATCCTTGCTTACTGCATTACTAAATAACAGATCAGCTATGGAGTTTTTTTTAGAATCGGGCCAATTGCCAATAAACTGACCTGCCCAGGCATCCGATGCGCCAAAATTTTCAATAGTTTGATACGTTTTTGATGCGTCAATTGCTACGGCCAAAGTTTTAACCTGCGCGTTGGCGGTGATGCCTAAAAAAAATGTTGCAACGCAGGCAAACATTGATTTAATTATAGCCTTAAGTATGCTGTTTACTTTCATTGATAACATTCAAAGCTAATTAAAACCTCTAACTTTATTTTTACAAACCACAAAAAATGCTGTTGCAGAAACTTGCCGAAAAAGCACTAAATTCATTTTTTATAATACACTTATATCTAGCACTTTGCGAATAATTCACAGCTAAATTTCCTGACGAATAAGTCTGTTGCAAAGTGTTGCATGTCTAAACATTTAATGTTTATAAAATTCTTTTAATCAATAACTTACAAAAAATGCTGTTGCAAGTGTTGCAAACTGTTGTATATATTTCTGCAACACCCTCGCGTAAATTTTGGAGGTGGCTCTCGCAGGGTCACAGGGCTCACGGTGGCTCACCCGGCTCTGAGCCACCCCATAGCTTTTACTAACAAAAAATGCCCCGAACTTTTACATCCGGAGCACTCAAATCAAAAACTAAAGGTTTTAGGTGGCCTTACGGCATATTCTTTTTATCAACTTTCCAGTTCTTATCGGCAGCAAGGCCCGGCGGGTTGCCGGTAAACCATTTAGCAGCCTCCTTATCGCCTTTTAATTGCCATTTGTACCATGCGGTAGCAACTTTAGCAAACTCGCCGCCGTGCGGCTGACCATAAGTTCCGCCGTGGCCCACATCCATATTGGCCACAAAAACCGGCACGTGATTGATGGTTTTAAAATCGTCCATACCGTTAGCATAGGCAATATCTTTCTCGCCCCCTAACACATACAGCGTTGGTGTGTGCAGTTTTTTCAGATGTTCTTTTGGCAGATCAGGCATGCCGCCCACGCCACTACCGCGTGTTACAAAAAGGCCGCTGTTATAAATAACGGCTGTAGTAACGCGTTTATCGGGTGCCATTTCTAAAGTTTGCAAACCACCGCAAGACATACCGCTTACAGCAATTTTAGTAATGTCTATCTTGTTGTATAACGGACTGTTTTTATCGCTGTTTTGAGCTATAGCCCAATCAATAGCATCAGTTAATTGCGTTGATTTAGACATCGGTCCGCTTGCTTTTTCGCCTGGCAGCGGCATTGGGCCTATTGCCACTACTAAAAAGCCACTGGATGCAACTTCTGATAGGAAGTTAACGTGCTCCCATGGTGAGTTAGCACAGGCGCCGTTACCCCAGGCTATAATAGGAAGTTTGTTGTTGGGCCCAAATTTGCTAAGATCCTGCGGGCGGAAAACGGTGTGCGTAGCCAGTGAGGCCTCCTGTAATGCGATGGCTTTGTAAGGGCCTGTACCGCCATCTTCAATAACGCGCGATGTTGGCCTTGCAGCCGGTGCTGTTTGCGCAAAGGCAGAATTTACTAAGCACAAACCCGTAAGTGCTGCGCCTATTAAAAATGAAATATTTTTTCTCATGATGATCAATTGATATCTATATTAAAATGATAATTACTATTTAAACAACTTTGGTAAAGTAGTTGCCAGGTAAAGCTTGCAGTTCATCCAGGTGTGTCCGCCCGGAACGATAAGCGATTCGTACTTAACACCTTTTTCCTTAAACATTTCCATGTTTTTCTTGGTGCTTTCGTACAAAAAGTCTTCGGTACCCACACTGAAGCTAAATAGTTTATATTGCTTGTTTAGTTTAGCTGCATCCGGTTTCCAGTCGGCAAAGATCGCTCTGAATTCTGCTGTTTCAGGATATGGAGCATAAGCACTTACATAAGCAAACTTATCAGGATTGCTTATACCAACTTCCATTGTCTGGCCGCCGCCAACAGAAAAGCCTGCAATAGCGCGGTGTGGCTGATCTGTCAATACCGGATAGTTAGCCTGGATAAACGGAATAATATCGCTAACAACATCATCCATAAACTTACCCATTGGCGACGGGCGAACATTAGCATAAGGCATAACAATTATCATCGGTACGGCCTTTTTATCGGCTATCAGGTTATCAGCAATAAAATTAGCCTGACCAACTTTGGTCCAGGTTTCTTCGGTGTCAGATCCACCATGGATCAAATACAGTACCGGATATTTCTTCGGACTATTGGCATCAAACCCCGGCGGCGTGTAAACCAATAATTGGCGGGTAGTGTTTAGTGAAGCTGATTTGTATAAACGGTAGGTAACTTTGCCATGCGGTACATTTCTTACAGCATGTACTAAAGGCGTGCTGCCCTTAATATCAACCAGGCTAAATTTAAAACGCTCGTTGGCAAATATACGGGTGTTGTTGGGGTCGGCTACCTGTATACCGTCCGCTACGAAAGCGTAAGGATAAATATCAGGTTTAATATCAGGTACGGTGATTGTCCACACGCCGGCAGCGTCTTTGGTCATGGCTTGTTTCTCTTTCAGAAACTCGCCCGTCAAAAAAACTTCTTTGGCGTTTGGTGCCGAGAACCTAAAGATAGCGCTATTGTCAGCATTTACCTGTGGAGAAATAGGAGGGACCGCACGCGGCGCCTGCGGCATAGCGCTCAGGCTTGTAAACAGGCTTAAAATAAGTAGGTTAAATATCTTTTTCATGTTGATTTTCTGTCTGTAGGTTATTTAAAAAGCAAAGGCGCGGTGGCGGCTAAATAGGTTTTAACATTCATCCACGTGTGGCCACCGCCGGTAATCAGGCTTTTGTAATTAACGTTATGTGCCTTCAGGTAATCCAAAAACTCAACGGTTGATTTATACAGAAAATCTTCGCTGCCCACGCTCACCCAAAACAACTTGAATTTTTGATTGGTAACAGCTGGTTTGCCGGCAACGTCTTTGTATTCGGTATCCATTTCTTTAGGCGACAAATACGCGCTATAAGTACACACATACGCAAACTTATCCATGTTGCCTAAAGCAGTACGCAGCGTTTCGCCACCACCACGCGAGAAGCCGCCAATGGCACGATTAGCTGCGCCAGGCAATACGCGATAGTTTTTTTCTATGTATGGAATAGCTTTGGTAACCAGATCATTAGCGAAATTTTTCGCGCGTGTTATGGCCTCTTCACTTTCGCGGCCAGCAGGGTCTGCCGGTTTCATGCCGCCTTTTTGGTCTGCAACGCGGGCTTCGATATTACCGTTCGGCATTACTATTATCATGGGTTTAGCTTTGCCTTCGGCAATCAGATTATCCAGTATAAGGTTAACCTTACCTACTTTAAAAAATGTTTCTTCGGTATCAGTAGTACCGCTGATAAGGTAGTAAACCGGATATTTTTTACTCTGGCTTTTATCATAACCCGGAGGAGTGTAAACTACCAATGATCCGGTGGTGTTTTCAACACCAGGGTAATATTCATAAGTAACAGCACCATGCGGCACATCTTTCAAAGCATGAATCAGCGGCTCATCACCTTTAACATCTAAAAGGCTACCCTTAAAACGCTCATTAGGGAAAAAATCCTCATTTGCGGGGTCCATTACCGATATACCATCCACTACAAAATTATAAGGATAGATATCGGGTTTAACCGGACCCACAGTAACACTCCATTGGCCTTGTTCGTTTTTGGTCATGGCAGCAGGGGCGGTTAAAAACTGACCGCTAAGCTTAACGTCTTTAGCGTTTGGGGCAATGTAATTGAAGGTAACGGTTTTGTCCGCATTAACCCTTGGCGACATGGCCAGCGGTCCGCGCGGCGGTTGCCCTTTAACCCAGGCGGGTAAGCAGAGCAGGCAAATTAGCAACGCTCTTAAAGCTTTGTTTTTTTTCATGATTAATTGATTGGTTTATAGGCCATTGTTTTAGATCACAATAGCTTAAGTTTTTCGGTTTATGTACCAAAAATACAATCCGAAATCGAAATAGTAACAAAAATGTTAAAATTCTTTGTATCTGCACGTTGCGTTGATTATTGTTCAACAATGTTGACAAAATCTAGCTGAGATTAGCTCTGGATAAATAATTAAGAATTTAACTAATCGTTACAAAACAAAAGCACCTTCCGGATTTCCCCGGAAGGTGCTTTTATCACACGCATTTGTTTTATATTAAAACTTCTTTGAACCTGCCGGCGCAGGGGCCTTGGCATTACCAACCTTTTTTGGAACATTGATAACCGCTTGAAACGCTGGTTTTTGTTTCCACTGCCTGTCCCAAAGTAAAGGGTAGTTCATACGACCTGGTATTGGCGAGCCGTTTTTCCAGCTCTGACCGTCCTGCACGCCCCAGAATGTTACCCGAGCAATTTGGTCGCGGTGACGATAGAATATGTCAAAAATCTCTTCGTATCTTTTAGCTAATTGTGCCTGTACTTCATTAGGTAACCCTTCCCGGTAGGGGTCTAAATAGCTTTTAAACTCCGGCAGTTGTAATTGCCTGTCGGGATTTTGTGTCCATCCAACCAATTGCCCTTCCCGGCTAAGCGGAAGCACATCAATATCAAGCTCGGTTATCATCACCTTAATTCCTAAAGCAGAGTAGGCGTTGATGGCATCTTCAATATATTGGTTTTTAGGATAGTTAAGCCCCCAGTGGCTTTGCATGCCTACGCCATCAATGCGGATACCTTCCTTTTGCAGCATTTTTATCATGCGGATTATGCCATCGCGTTTTTCGGGGCGCCAGGCATTGTACTCGTTATAGTAAAGCTCTGTATTGGGTGCGTACTGCGCCGCATATTTAAAAGCATACTTTACCAACGTGTCGCCGCTGCCTACAGATTTTATCCAGTTGCTGTTGGTGCGATAATTTCCATCCTCGCCCATTTGTTCGTTCACAACATCCCAGGCGTTAATGCGGCCTTTGTACCTGCCAGCTACTGCTTCAATGTGGCTTCTTAAGCGCTCCAGCTGCTGCTCTTTGGTGTTGGGCTTACCGTCTGCAGTGGTAAAAAACCAATCAGGTGTTTGTTGATGCCAAACCAGCGTGTGCCCCATTATCCACATTTTGTTCTTTTCGCCAAACTCTACGTATTGATCTGCCGGGCCCCAGTTGTATTCGCCCGGGCGAGGGTTTACTACCCCTGCTTTCAGGTTGTTTTCAATAGTGATAGCGTTAAAATGCTTCAACACGGTGTCCATCAAAGTTTTGCTCCGCTCTGATGTTATATTGGGGGATATAGCAGTACCTATTAAAAAGGCATCTTTATAAACATCTTTTAAAGCTTGTGCTTTAGCTGTTGGCGTTTCTAAACAGTTGATAACAAGCGTGGATAGTGCAATTAAAATATACTTTAAACGGATCATTGCTTTAACTGATATAATTGGATTTTACGAAGGTAAAGAAACATAAATTATCAGCGATACTTGAGGTAACTAAGTAACAAGTTAGTTGATAAAAAAAAACCCCGCCCGGTAAAACCAGGTGGGGCAGGTGAATTTATTTAACCGATATTAATAAAGGGCAGGTAAGGGGTTTAGCTTGGTGTTTTGGCGCTGATGCCAATAAGGATAAATAGGGTCACGC
>Ga0247817_10001245_pt1 | contig 13506 bp, 12 predicted proteins | sample UWRJL212509R1_FD_178010 | JGI IMG/M metagenome (GOLD analysis project Ga0247817, IMG submission 178010) | Plant litter microbial communities from Arlington Agricultural Research Station in Wisconsin, United States - UWRJ-L212-509R-1 | ecosystem: Environmental > Terrestrial > Plant litter >... | reverse complement strand
ACCCAAATCCCTGAGCAAACCATTATATGGGAAGCTCCCCAAAAACCGCAACAGGTTTGGTTTATTAAACTGGTTGGCTCAAACGTAAATTTAGGCAACATCGCCCCAAATGATGTTATCCCTTTAGAAACCCTTCGTTTAGGTATCAGAAGCGATACTTTTGATCATTTTTTGTAGCAGACCATTCTTAAGTCTCCGCGAACTTTGTGAACCTTAGTGTTCTCTGCGGTTAATTTTTAACACAGAGTTCACAAAGAGATTGCACGGAGTACACAAAGAAAATACTGTATTTGCTTTATCGAGCGAATAATTCTCATAAGCTAGATGTATCACCGGGCTCTAAAATAACTTATGGGTGATAAGCTGTGTTTTAACAATTAATAATATATTTGGCTAAGCCTGCCTATCAGGCTGCTAACCAATTATATTATTACCGTTTATCCAAAAATGAGAAGACGCAGCTTTATCCAAAAAATGGCAGTTGCCGGCGCCGCCGCGGCATTTATGCCCTACCTTGATCTGATGGCGTCGCCCAACGTCAGAAAAGTAAAGATCACCAATATTAAAACCGTACGTACCAAAATTGGTTTCAGACCGAGTTTGCTGGTAAAAATTGAAACCGATGCCGGCATTATTGGCATAGGCGAATGCCACCACGACGAGAACAGCTTTGGCGCAAAGGATATTATTAACACCGTTTACAAACCCATTTTAATGGGGCAGGATCCATACGAACTGGAACGCCTGCTTTTTAAAATGAGCACCCGCACCTCTTACTACGGTGGCAACCATGGTATACCTATGCATGCAATAACAGGTGTAGAAATGGCCCTTTGGGATATATTGGGTAAACTGGCAGACCAGCCGGTACATAATATATTAGGCGGAGGGGCGCACCGCAAACAAGTTAGGGCATACGCCACTACAAAGCCTTCTGATCTGTTGAGTAAAGACTCATGCGCTGAGTTTGCCGCTAAGATGAAACGCTGGAAACTGACAGCCGCTAAGGTTGATTATATCCGCGATCAGCAATGGGAGCGCTTAGACAACCGAATGCTATCTAACAACGAAGTGGACCGTAATGCTCGCGGTTTTCAAAATGTGCGCGACGCTGTTGGGCCCGATTTTGAAGTAGTTGTACACACCCATTGGGAAATGGATTTTGACAGCGCCCTGCGTCTTGCCCACGCCGTGGCTCCAATGAAACCTTGGTGGCTGGAAGATCCGCTGCCGTTTGCCTATAACGATCAATGGGTAAAATTAACCGAACGTTCACCCGTACCTATTCTTACAGGCGAAAACTTATACACCCGCGATGATTTCCGTCCGTTTATTGTGAATGGCGCGGTAAATAAAATTGAGATAGATGTGTCTATGACGGGAGGCTTGTTAGAAGCCAAGAAAATAGCCGACATGGCCGAAACCTATTTTATCCCGGTAGTAACACACAATGTGGCCGGACCTGTTGCCACCATAGCTTCGGCACATTGGGCAGCAACGGTGCGCGAGTTTGTTGGTCACGAAGCTTTTATGAACCAGGCCATAAACCAGGATGGAAAAAGCTGTAACGGCGACCCTGAAGTTTTAGGTTATGGTATTGATATGTTAAAAGATGGCTACCTGCAATTTAACGGGAAAGCCGGCTTGGGTATTACCCTTAACGAAAAACTGGTTAAAGAGAAATACATGGTGCCTGGAGAGACCTGGTGGGATTAAAAAACAACTACAATATTTTATCAACTTACTATAGCATGGCCGCCCTATGTAGGGTGGCCATTTTAATTTAGAATCAGAGTAGTGAATATTAACAGTAGATCACCCGGTTCAGAGCCACCCTTGTTACAAACTCAAAAGTGTTTGGCCGCTTTCTAAAAACACCACGCAACCTTCCTCGAAAAATTGCGAGAGCGTTAAAGCTATCGCCGGAATGCCGGCAGCTCTTTGGGCTATTCTACGTTTAGCGGCGTGTTGAATGGATGGGTCCAGCTGTCGGTACCTGAATATCAACCAGCCAAACAGCTGGTAATATTTTTGGTAGATCAACACAATTTTATCGGTTAATTTATAGGCTATTTTGCCAACTATTTTGTTGGGCTCGGTTAAGCCGATGGAGCTTTTATCAAACGAAAATGCGGGGTTAATATGCTGGTAGTAGCCTGTAATATTGCGCAGTTTATGGCCTAAGAAATTATTAGCCAGCACACCCGGAATGGCACAGCGACGGCACAATTGTTTAAACAGCAAAACGTCGTTACGTAAAAAACCCTGCAACACCTCTACCTTTAAAGAGTCGTTATTAAAAAAGCGGTATATCGATGCGGTTTTGTTGAGCTTGTAAACTTTAAAGTAATAAGCAAACAAGGTTACAAAGCACTTATCGGCTGTGGGAAAAAAATCAGGATTAAAGCCACCTATTCTGAAAAACTTGTCTCTGTTGATCACTATCCCCGTCGGTGCGCCAATGCGATCATTCATCAACTGGTCTATCTCATAAACACGTTGAATTTGGCATGTGTTGGTATCGTCGGCGATATAAGGTGGCTGGCAGCCATTATCAATCCAATGGTGCCAGTGCGGCTTTAACAAGCCTATTTCTGCGTCGTTATTTATAATAGCAAAACAATCGCTCAAAAAAAACTCCAGCAGCAGGTCGTCATCATGCAGCATAACTACCCACCTGCCTCGTGCTAATTCAAAACAGCGGTTCCAATTATTTACCTGCCCCAGATTTTGATTGTTTTTGTAATAACTCAGCCGGTCATCAGCAATACTTTTCATAAGTTCTTCAGTATTGCAATCCCGCTCAGGATTATCGTCAACAACTATAACTTCAAAACGTGGGGCGTTTTTTTGGTTTAAGCAACTTTCAATGGCTAAATTTAATAATACCGCCCTGTTGTAAGTTGGAATAACAATGCTGACCAATGGATGAGCTATCAGTTTGCTTTTGGTGATAAGCGTAGAGCCAACATCAGCAATGCGGGCTAAATTATCAGTCACTTTAAAAAAATTCTGCCAGCTGTCGGTCATAATTAATTTCGAGGCGAAAATTACTGATGGTCAGCTGGTTCTATTTTAAAAAGTAATTAGAATGTTATTAGAATTTGATTAGAGCCTTAATAAGGTATTTGGCAACAAGCTTATCCTTTCTGTTAAAAAAAACTACTTTTGCAACATTGCAGATATAATATGAGCGAAGAGAGATCATTGAATTTTATAGAAGAGATAGTTGAAGAGGATTTGAGTGCCGGTAAGCACGAAGGCAGGGTGTTAACGCGTTTCCCGCCAGAGCCTAACGGCTACCTGCATATCGGGCATGCTAAGGCAATCTGTTTAAACTTTGGCTTGGCCAAAAAATATAACGGAAAAACCAACCTGCGTTTTGACGATACCAACCCTGTTACAGAGGATACAGAATATGTTGAGAGCATTAAGCAAGATGTACGCTGGTTGGGTTTTGAATGGGCCAATGAGTTATACGCGTCTGATTATTTTGACCAGTTATATGCTTTTGCTGTAGCACTGATAACTAAAGGCCTTGCTTATGTAGACGATAGCACCGCCGAAGAAATTGCCAAACAGAAAGGTACGCCTACAGAACCTGGTACGCCTAACCAATACCGCAGCCGTAGTGTAGAAGAAAATCTGCAACTTTTTGCCGAAATGAAGGATGGCAAATATCCTGACGGTGCAAAAGTATTGAGGACCAAGCTTGACCTGGCCGCACCTAACATGCATCTGCGCGATCCGTTGATGTATCGCATAAAACACGCGCATCATCACCGCACAGGCGATAAATGGTGTATTTACCCGATGTATGATTTTGCGCATGGGCAATCTGACGCTATTGAAAATATTACCCACTCTATATGTACGCTGGAGTTTATACCGCACCGCGATCTGTATAACTGGTTTATTGAACAGTTAAGCATATTCCCGAGCAGGCAATATGAATTTGCCCGTTTGAACATTACCTACACGGTAATGAGCAAACGCAAACTGATGCAGTTGGTAAACGAGAAACATGTTGATGGCTGGGATGATCCACGAATGTCAACCATAAGTGGCTTACGCCGTAGAGGCTATACCGCCGCGTCTATCCGTGAGTTTTGCGAACGTATTGGCGTAGCCAAACGCGAGAACATGATAGATTTTAGCTTGCTGGAGTTCTGCATCCGCGAGGACCTGAACAAAACAGCATGGCGCCGCATGGCCGTGCTTGACCCGATAAAGCTGGTAATAACCAATTATCCTGAAGGGCAAACAGAAGTTATGCACGGCGAGAATAACCCTGAGGTTGAGGGTGGCGACGGCGGTCGCGACATTCCTTTCTGTAATGAGTTGTGGATTGAGCGCGAAGACTTTATGGAAGAGCCGCCTAAAAAGTTTTTCCGCCTGGGTGTTGGTTTGAGCGTGCGCCTTAAAAACGCCTATATAGTTACTTGCGAAAGCTTTAAAAAGGATGCAGAGGGTAATGTTACAGAGATACATTGCGTTTATCTGCCCAACTCAAAATCTGGCAATGATACCAGCGGTGTAAACGTAAAAGGAACCATCCATTGGGTGAGCGTGCCGCACGCTAAAACTGCCGAGGTGCGTTTGTATGACAGGTTGTTTAAAGTGGAAGATCCATCAAACGAGGAAGGAGATTTTAAAGACTACATCAATCCGGAAAGTTTAACCATTATAACGAATGCTTACGTAGAACCTGATCTGGCAACTGCCGAAGCAAGTAAAGGTTATCAGTTTATCCGCAAAGGGTACTTTACTGTGGATAAACTGTCTACACCGGATAAAATTGTATTTAACAGAACAGTAACGCTAAAGGATGGCTGGTCTAAAAAAGGTTAAAGCTTAAGGCATAAAGCCGAAAGCTTATAAAAAAGCTTTTAGCTTTATGCTTTTGTCTTTCTGCTAATACTTCCTGTACACATTATACAACACATTCAAATCAAGCTGGCTCATTACCGGGTTGCTATCCTGCTGCACAAAATGGCGCTTAAAGGCAACTATGGCTGCATTTAGGTTTGATGTATCATAACCAATTAACCGTAACGCCGTGGCATAATCAAAATTTGGTGGGGCGGGCACTACAATAGTATCGCTCCATAAGCCAAAGCCTTTATCGGCCAATGTTTTCCAGGGAAACAACGGGCCGGGATCTGATTTGCGTTTTGGCGCATAATCCTGATGCCCGATGAAGTTAGCTGCCGGTATATTGTAAGTCTTCTTTAACTGAGCCAGTAAAAGTAGCAGGCTGTTTACTTGTGCATCAGTAAAAGGCTCTGTGCCTCTGTTATCTATTTCAATACCTAACGAGCTGCTATTCATATCTGTAACGCTTCCCCACTTACCGGCACCCGCATGGTTTGATCGCATGTAATCATTCACCATATGAAATATTTTACCATCCTTACCTATAACATAATGCGCGCTTACTTCTGTACTTAGCAGCGTAAAAGTGCGCAATGTTTGTTGAACAGAATCCTGGGCGGTGTAGTGCAGAATAACAAAATTAGGCTTACGGATACCAAAATTTACCGAGGCCACCCACTCAGATGGCACCGCAATAGTTCCGGTACTATCATATAACATCGCAGGACTCTGCTGTCTGAGTATAGATAACAGCGAGTCTGCCTTTGTTGTGTAAAAATTATCGGTAGTAGTATACTGCTTCGTAATTACCGGCGCCGGCGGCGCGTATGGCGGTTGTACAGCTTTAGGTGGTTGTACTTTTGGCGAGCATGCTGCCAAAAATACAACCACTATGCAAAATAAGCCCGTTCTGTAAGAATTTAGTAAACCTAGCATCAGGCTAAATTAGCCATTATCGGGCCAAAAAAATAAACTTGTTTACTTCCTGTTCTTATCAAAATACTCTTCCAACCGCCATTTATAACCTTCTTGCGAGAACAGGTCCATTATTTTTAAAAATGCTTTATAGTTGGTTGTGTACTGAAAGGCATACTGCGCGCAATCCAATTTGGCATCGTCAGTTAAAAACTGGTTTAAAAGAGTCATTAGCTGTTCAACTGTTATTCCCTTGTCTTTTAAGCTCTCTTTTAACGCAGCAACTTTTTCTGTGTCGTTCCTTTTTTGGCGCATGTTATTTAAAATGGCCGTATGATCTTCCTTGCTCATGGCTTCAGTAGGGTGCTTGATCTTGTCGATCACAGTTTTTTCTAAAACTGACGCAGTAGAATAGCGCCCGGCGAAAGCCGGCGAAATTACAACAGAGCCAATTACCAGGCCTGTCATAGCGGTAAGTAGTTTAATCATGTTACTACAATTAAGGGTATGCAAAAGTAACACACAAAATACTGTACTGCAAGCAAATTAGCTATCGCGATAGCCAAAACCGTAAAATGTTTTATAGGTTAAAGAGCGATAAATTATAGGTTAATCTTCGGTTTCAAAAGTATCTCCTTTGCGCAGGTCGCCGGTATCAAAGCCTTTTTTAAACCAGTGCATACGCTGCTCGCTGCTGCCATGGGTAAAACTATCAGGGGTAACGCGTCCCTGGTATTGTTGCTGCAGCCGGTCATCGCCTATTTGGTTAGCGGCGTTCAATGCCGAGTCTATATCCGCCCGCTCAATAACAATATTGTTGTGATGGTTAAGCGCCTGGTAGTGTGCCCAAACACCGGCGTAAAAATCGGCTTGCAGCTCCAGCTTAACAGATAGCTTGTTGTACTCCGTTTCGCTAAGGCGGCTACGCGCCGCATCCATTTTTGCCGACGTACCCATCAGGTTTTGCACATGGTGCCCAACCTCGTGCGCTATTACATAAGCGCTGGCCGCTTCGCCGGGCGCCCCAAACTTATTGGCTAGTTCATTAAAAAACGACAGGTCTAAATAAACCCTGCTGTTAGCCGGGCAATAAAACGGCCCTGTTGCTGCAGATGCGTAGCCACAACCTTCGGCATTCACCTCGTCTGTAAAAACATGTAAAACGGGGTGTTGATACTGCTGGCCCATGGTGTTAAAAAGACTATCCCAAACTACGGTGGTCCCCTCAAATATTACCCTGGCAAATTGCTTTTCGCGGCTGTCGCTGGCGCCGGGTTGGGTAACTATCTGGTCAGAACCGCCAGATTGATTTAAGATCTGACTTGGGTCAATCCCGGTAAAGAAATAAATGGCCGCGCCAATCAATCCTATTATGCCGCCGCCAAACAACATTCCGCGGCCGCCACCGCCGCTGCTTTCTTCGTAATCACTGCTTTGTTTACCACCAAACCATTTCATAGTATCGTTTTTTATTATGATAACAGGGTGGGGCTTCAAATGTTCATTCGGTTACATTTTGCTTTTTTTGAATGATATACCTGCTGCTACACCTACAGCAAAATAGGGGTAGCTGTCTTCAAAATAAATATTGTAAGGGTCTTGCCCCCGGTATCCAACTGTAGCGGTAAACGCCGCGTTTTCTATAAAGCCAAATTGATGGTAATATTTTAAGGAGGCATTTAAGCGTTTGCTTGCATTGGCAATGTTGTAGTTATAAACCTTATCTAAAATATAAGTAAAATCAAACCTTATGCGCTGGCGGCTGGCGTAGGTATCCGCCTTGCCTGTTTTGTCTTTCATAATATCATACGTCCAGCTGCCGTTTGTGCGTACAAAGCCGTATTTGCCTGTTAACTCTTTTGAGTATCCGGTTTTAAATAAACCCGCATGCAGTTCGATGCCTATTGATGCAAACTGGCTATTTGAAAAGGTTACAGTGCTGGCTCTTTTACCAAAATAATAATCCAACCGGTAAAAGTTGGTGGTAAATTTGCCATCTATCCGATTAAAATTACCATTGGCATCAAGCGTAGAACCTTCCTGCCCGTTAGAGTGGTGGGAATAGGATAGGGATATAAACTTAGGATTAGCGGCATCATTATTTAATCTGGTAAAAAAAGTTCCGCCCGGCATATAACTTGGCGACCGTACCGGTGAGTGATAGGCCGATAGCAAGCGCAAATAAACCCTCGGCGAGAACAAGAAGAAAAACCTTGATCTTTTTGAACTGAAAAAAACCACATTGGGGTTTATATCAGCCACAAGCAAAGTTTTTTCTGGTCCTCCGTACTCGTTGCCAAAAAAGAGCGGCTGGGCGTTTTGACGGTAAATGTTATTGAACGATGAATTAATGCCCTCTTTAAAACTTACGGTATCTGTAATGCCTTGCGCATTGCCATTAACGGGTGTTAAATAAAGCAGCGATAGGATAGCTAATGCTATGCAGTCTTTTAACAAGGCGAATTTTAAAGCGTATAATTTTTTCACAAATTAATATACCCCATAATAGCGCCTGCGGTTTTTATAAGATTTAATTTTTAGCGGCTGCCCAATGCTTTTTGACACTCAAGCGTACAGAAGAGTATATTTACATTAGTGCTAACGTCATATATCTCACAATGAAAAAAAGCCTTACCATTTACCTGCTCGCCCTCGCATCAATGGCGCATGCACAACAAAAAACGTTAATGGGTTTTAGCACCCAAAACGCGGCCAAACAACAGCAAACAGAACAGCAGTTTGACGCTGTAATTAGTCCGGCTAATATTGGCGCTGAGCTGAAAATTCTTTCGGCGTATCCGCATCATATAGGTTCGGTGGGTGGTAAGGCCGTTGCGGTAAAAATAATGCAGCGTTTAAAAAGCTATGGCTTTGATGCGCACTTGCAAACCTATAAGGTGTTGTTCCCTACACCCAAGTTGCGCCTTTTAGAAATGACAGGGCCCACAAAATATACCGCTACTTTAAAAGAGCCTGCATTGAAGCAGGATGCTACATCCGGTCAGGCCGGGCAGTTGCCAACTTATAACGCATGGAGTGCTGACGGTGATGTTACCGGTAAATTAGTATTTGTTAACTATGGCTTGCCCGATGATTATGATAAACTGGCGGCCATGGGTATTGATGTAAAAGGCAAAATTGTAATTGCTAAATACGGCAAATCATGGCGGGGTATAAAGCCTAAAGTAGCTTATGAGCATGGCGCAATTGGCTGCCTTATTTATTCAGACCCGGCAGATGATGGTTATGCTGCGGGCGATGTGTATCCTAAAGGCGCGTTTAAGAGCGAAAACGGCGTTCAGCGTGGGTCTGTGATGGATATGGTGATCTATCCCGGCGACCCGCTTACACCAAACGTGGGCGCCACGCCCGACGCAAAACGACTGGACCGCAAAGATGCCCCTACTATTTTAAAAATACCTGTTTTGCCAATAAGCTACAAAGACGCAAAGCCATTGCTTGCTGCCCTGGGGGGCCCTGTTGCGCCTGCCGATTGGCGCGGGGCTTTACCTTTTACCTATCATGTTGGGCCGGGTAAAGCCACCGTACATTTAAAACTTGCTTTTAACTGGGATATGGTTACCGCCTATAACGTGGTAGGTACAGTTAAAGGCTCAACGTACCCAGACCAATGGATAGTGCGGGGCAATCATCATGATGCATGGGTAAATGGGGCCGATGACCCGCTTAGCGGCCAAACCGCGCTTTTAGAGGAAGCCAAAGCTATAGGGGGCTTACTTAAAACAGGCTGGAAACCCAAAAGGACAATTGTTTATTGCGCCTGGGATGGTGAGGAACCCGGCTTAATGGGATCTACTGAATACGCGGAAGACTTTGCTAAAGAACTGCAGCAAAAAGCGGTTGTATATATTAATACGGATGATATATCCCGTGGATTTTTTAATGCAGGAGGATCGCATGCTTTAGAAAAATTTGTGACCGAGCTTTCTGAAAGTGTGATTGATCCCCAAACAGGTGTAACAGTGGGCGAGAGAAAAAAAGCAAGGGAACTTGTTAACGCATCAACTGTAAAAGCTAAAAAAGAAATACTGGATCGGGATGGTATGCGCATTTCGGCATTAGGTTCGGGGTCTGATTATTCATCGTTTTTGCAACATCTGGGTATAGCTACCCTAAACCTGGGTTATGGTGGCGAGGGTTCTGGCGGCGACTACCATTCTATTTATGATTCGTATGATCATTTTATCCGGTTTAAAGATCCAGGCTTTGCATACGGGGCAACATTGGCAAAAACTACCGGCAGGGCTGTGTTACGTTTAGCTGATGCCGACCTGCTTCCGTTTGATTTTAGAAACCTGGCCGAAACTATAGACGGTTACGCCAAAGAAGTTGCCGCCCTTGCCAACAACATGCGCGAAGCAACTGTAATGGAAAATCAACTTATTGCCGGTAAAAGTTACACTTTAGCTGCTGATCCTAAAAAGAAAGAAGCGCTTCCGGTAGCCAAAGCCGAAGTTCCGCCGATGGATTTTGCACCGCTTACTGCCGCTGTTGCCAAACTTAAAACAAGTGCCGATAAACTGGCTTCATTGGCAAGCAGTGCTGATCTGACAGTTGACCATAATGCTCTTAATGAAGCGCTGTATAAAGCGGAACAACAGTTATTGTATGCCGATGGTTTACCACGCCGGGGATGGTACAAGCACACCTTATACGCTCCGGGCTTTTACACAGGTTATGGCGTAAAAACTTTACCCGGCATACGCGAAGCTATTGAGCAGCGCGATTTTACCGAGGCACAGCAACAGATACAGGTAGCAGCTACCACAATTAGCAATCTGGCAGCTTATTTAGATAAAGCCGGGCAGTAACACATTCAACATCAAATAAAATAGCTAAACGTTAATTAAAATATAAAATAAATTTTCTTACCTTTGCGTCCCCGCTGAAAGAAACTCCGGGGGAATGTTGGACACATAAAAAGAATAAGAAATGGCAACTAAGATCAGATTGCAAAGACACGGTAAAAAAGGAAAACCTTTTTACTACATTGTAGTGGCAGACGCACGCGCACCTCGCGACGGTCGTTTCATTGAGCGTATAGGTTCATATAACCCAAACACCAATCCGGCTACTATCGACATTAATTTTGAAAAAACCCTTGATTGGGTTAACAACGGTGCACAGCCAACTGATACTTGTCGTGCTATTTTATCGTACAAAGGTGTTTTATACAAAAAACACTTAGAGGGTGGCGTTAAAAAAGGCGCTTTAACTCAGGAACAAGCTGACGAGAAATTTGCAGCATGGACAGATCAAAAAGACGGAAAAATTACCGGTAAAAAATCAGGTTTAGTATCTGCAAAAGAAGAAGCTAAAAAAACTGCATTAATTGCTGAAGCTAAACGTAATGCTGATAAAGCTGCTGCTATTGCCGCTAAAAACACTCCGGTTGCCGAAGAAGTTGAAGAAGCTCCGGTTGCTGAAGAAGCTGCACCAGAAGCAGAAGAAAGCGCAGAATAATTATTTGAATAATATTCAATGCAATGGCGAAGCAACCTACAGGTTCTTCGCCATTGTTGTTTAATATAAAATTTAAATTTTCATTGCGAGGCACGAAGCAATCGCGAACTTTGTATGGCGGCTTTTCTCCTTGCGATTGCTTCGTGCCTCGCAATGACATAAACAACTAAACAGAACTTTCATTATGAAGATAGAAGACCATTTCCGCATTGGCAGTGTGCTAAAAACCAAAGGCCTTAAAGGCGAAATGCAACTATACGTTGATTTTGATGGGTTGGATGCCATTAAGTTCAATGCCTTGTTTATTGAAATTGGCGGCAAGTTGGCTCCTTACTTTATACAATCTATAAAATACAATCAAAAAAACTCGGCCTACCTGTATGTGGAAGATGTGGATACTGTAGAAAAAGCATCGTTGCTGGTAAAAAAAGATATCTATCTGCCTAATAAATTAAAGCCTAAAAAGAAGAAGGAAGAGTTTACCTTAAAAGATCTGATAGACTTTACAGTCGTTGATGAAAACGAAGGCGAACTAGGTGTGATAACCGCCATACACGAATACCCCCAACAATTAATAGCTGCCGTTACCTACAAAGGCTGCGAAGTGCTTTTCCCGTTGAATGTAGAAACTGTTAAAGGTATAGACGTGGTTAAAGAGATAGTGATGGTTGACCTACCAGATGGCTTGCTTGAAATATATCTCGATTAGCCCCCTAACCCCGTAAAGGAAGAACTAATTGCGTTCAGAAAAAATAATTTGTCAAAAATACTTGATTTTTGTAAAGTTTGTTTTACATTTGGTAAATCAAACTTTACAAAATGGAGCCACAGTTATTATTCCCATCCAAATTCAGGTACCTGGGATCCCTGTTGGCCATACCCGGTTTTATACTGGGCTGGTTCACTCAAACAAAAAGCTACGAAATTCCGGGTTTTTCACTGAACATTCACGCGCCTAATGTAATACTCACCGGAAAAGCCGAAGCTGATAAAAAGTTGCTTTCTTACGGTTTACAGCCCGAAAATTTTACCAATGAGTTGGCGCTAACGCTGGTTATAGTGGGTTTGCTTTTTATAGCTTTCTCCAGGCTAAAGCGAGAAGATGAGTTAACCAGCCGTATTCGAAGCCATGCTCTTTATTGGGGCATCTTGGTCAACTACTTGATATATGCTGCGCTTGTTGTATTTATAACAACGGCTGATGTACTAAACTTAAATGTAGGTGGTGGCCTTTTGGGTCCGTTTTCCTATTATTTTGCGTTTTTGGTGTATAACTTGTTTAGTCCGCTGGTTATTTTTATAGGGATATTCTGCTTCTTACTGTTTAGAAACAAAAATGAATTTGTATATAAACCTATAAAGTATCTACCTAATAAACCTTATCGTATTGTAAGTAAATGGTTTTCAGGTATTTTTTTTGTTGTGGGTGTATTAAACGGAATATTTGAATTTCGCCAATGGCTACAATCCATTTTGTTTTTATTGCCCGTTGCCTTATTTGCCTGGGCTTACACGCGGGAGAAAAGCGAAGATGAGTTTGTAGATGTTGTGAGAATGGATGCTATGAAAATAGCCATTTACGTAAACTATGGCGTTTTATTGATGTCGAATTTTTTATTTTATGGTAATGATTTTTGGATGGTGCAAGAATTAAACCTGATAACTATCCCGGTAATCTTTATCGCCTGGTTTCAATACAAATTATACCGCATCAACAAACAAAGCGAAGCTAAGCCCCTTGCATCATGAAAAACTCATTGCGCGTTGAACGCGCCATAAAAAACATAACCCAGGGCGAGCTTGCCGATCTGATAGGTGTGTCCCGCCAAACTATAAACACTATAGAAAGTAATAAGTACGTACCCTCAACAGTGCTGGCTTTAAAAATTGCCCGCGTATTTGAGAAAAAAGTAGAGGAAATATTTGAGCTGGAGGAGGGGGAGTAGGTGATTAGTGATTGGTAATTAGTGATTAGGTCTATTACCATTGTAGGTAAACTAATCACCGATCTCTAATCTCTAATCACTAAATTTGCCCCATGCGTTTTGACATCATATCTGTATTGCCAGCCTTGTTAGAAAGTCCGTTTGCTCATTCTATTTTACAGCGTGCGCAAAAAAAGGGTATTAGCCAGATACACATACACAACTTGCGAGATTACGCCACCAACAAACAAAAAAGCGTAGACGATTACCCTTACGGTGGCGGCAGTGGTATGGTAATGGGTATTGC